>Ga0209777_10001683_pt1 | contig 31168 bp, 26 predicted proteins | sample FrelakmetHBP12HB_FD_187147 | JGI IMG/M metagenome (GOLD analysis project Ga0209777, IMG submission 187147) | Freshwater lake sediment microbial communities from the University of Notre Dame, USA, for methane emissions studies -HBP12 HB (SPAdes)... | ecosystem: Environmental > Aquatic >... | reverse complement strand
TAAACAACGCTCTTCTTGCTGCTCAATGTCTTTCTTAATTCTGATACAGATATAGCATGTGGATAATTAAAAGATGGTTAAAACAGCATTAGATAATTTTAATGCCGTTATGGATGTCCGGAAAATTACGCATTACCTTATATGATGCGATAAATCATGCGGCTGCTTGTCCTTCGCTTCCGGAGTTTATCCTGAGCGAAGCCGAAGGGCTCCCAACCAAAAATTAGAGCTTTTCATTCCCCCGCCCGCAAGTGGGTACTTGGGGGGCACCACGCATAAAAAAAGGGCTACAGCAGACATCAAAAATCCACTGTAACCCTTTGATTTTGCTTGGTGGGCGATACTGGATTTGAACCAGTGACTTCCACCGTGTGAATTTATAAATTAATTTCAAGTACATACAACAAAAAACAGCAACATACAACAACATCAAACACTTAGGCAATGATCTTTGTTTCCTGTTATACGCTGTTTTACGGTCTTTTTTCTTGAAGTGGTCACAAAATGGTCACAGGAATAGGTAAAACTATAGTAGCAAAGTAGTAGCAAATTTATGAGAAATAAAAAAGCCGCCAATAGGGGCGAATGGTGTGGATAGACTACTTTCCCTGTATTGTTACGGAAAAGACCATATTCGGGTAATCAATTTTAAGAATGAAGTTGATCTTCCCCAAAAAAAATGGACACGGGGTTAGGCTGCTATAGTGTTGGCCCAGCGCTGCTCATACAGAACGGGGGAACAGTAGTTGAGCGTTGAGTGCAACCTGGTCCGGTTGTAATATGTTTCGATGTATTCAAAGACGCTGTTTCTGGCGTCTTCCCGAGTTTCATAAGTTTCAAAATAAACAAGTTCTGTCTTTAACGAATGGAAAAATGATTCGGCCACAGCATTGTCATAGCAGTTGCCTTTGCCGCTCATGCTCTGAATAAATTTGTGCTGTTGTAACAGATTGCGAAATGCCGTGCAAGCATACTGAACACCCCGATCTGAATGGAAGATGATTCCAGAACCCGGCCTGCGGCGCCATAGAGCCTGCTGAAAGGCATTTAAGACCAGCTCTTGACCCAGACGGTGACTCATGGACCATCCTACAATTTTGCGGGAAAATAGGTCCAAAATAACGGCCAGATACAGCCACCCTTCACGGGTCCACAGGTAGGTAATATCTGATACCCATATCTGGTCTGGTCGCTGTGCTGCAAAGTCCTGGTTCAGCAGGTTTTTGGCTACCGGATGACTGTGCTTTGCATGAGTTGTGACTTTAAAACGTTTTTTCGTTTTGGCTTTTATTCCGTTTTTGCGCATACGGGCAGCAACACGGTTTTCACTGCAATCAAGACCCTGATCGTTGAGCGCTTCAGCGATCCGGGGGCTGCCATACCTGCCCTTGTTTTGCTCATAGACGGTCCGGATGTGGTGGTCAAGCTTCTCATTGGCAGCAGAACGCTTGCTTGTGGGCCTGTGATCTTGCCCCGAAAAAATGGACACACAGTTAGGCTGTTTTTGGGAGCAGTTCAAAATCTATAGGAGACAAATAGTTCAAAACAGACTGTCTCCGCTCCCGGTTGTAAAACACCTCAATATATTCAACGTAAATTCGGCAGTTAAGTGGGCACTTGGGGGGCACCACGCATAAAAAAAGGGCTACAGCAGACATCAAAAATCCACTGTAACCCTTTGATTTTCCTTGGTGGGCGATACTGGATTTGAACCAGTGACTTCCACCGTGTGAAGGTGGCACTCTCCCGCTGAGTTAATCGCCCGAAATTTAAAAAAATATATCAATTACCCCTGCCAAACGCAAGGGGAAAGTGCGCGTACCTGTAAATTGCCACTATCAAGCCACAGGCAAAAAATGCAGCATGTCATCGAGGAGGGGGCCGCAGGCTGCGGGCAGGCAAACGACATGCTGCACGAGGGCTTCGGCCTCGGCAAGCATCGACTTATCAATCAGCACCATCTGCGCGCCCTGCTTTGCGGCATTGCCGACAAAGCTGACCCTTCCTTCAAGGATGGTCGGCAGCATGCCCAGCTCGAAAAAAACCGACAGGTCAGATAGCGCCCCAAATGCCCCGCTTATGAGCACGCGATCTACATCCTTGCAGCCGATACCAGCATGGTCAAGCAGCCGTCGAATAAGGTCAGCCACGCGGGCCTTGGCAGAACGAAGCATATACAGATCATCCTGCGTGACAAAAATATCGGTCTTAAAGATACCGTCATCGGTGTACAGGCGGAAGGCGGCACGTCCATCGGCATCAATAAACCCAAAGGCTAGATGCTTCGGACCCTGCTCCTTTTGAAAAACGCCATAGTCATCGATAAGCCCTGTCTGCTTGAGCGTGGCGGCAAGCTCCAAAAGGCCGCTGCCGCAGACGCCGCGCGGCAAACTCTCGCCGATAACGGAGATGCGAAAGGCGCTGCCATCCCGTGCCACATGCTCTATCGCTCCGGTTTCAGGCCGCATGCCGCAGGCGATGCCGACGCAGTCGAAGGCGGCGCATTCCGCGGCTCCTGCTGCCGCAATAACGCCATTGTGATAGAGCACTGCCTTGGCATTCGTGGCAAGGTCAAGCAGAAGGGTTGTAGCGCCGCTTTTATGAAGCCGTGTTGCAAGAATGGCCGCCGTCATGTCGGCGCCTGCATACGAGGAAATAACCGGCAGGGCATACACCCGCGCCCGGTGGGATGACTTGATATCAAACTGCTCGGCCCGGTAGCTGCCGTCTTTCGGGCCCAGGCTCTGCTCAAGCGGATTCGAGACCCCCTTAAGCATAAGGTGCAGCATGCCGGTTTCACCCGACACGACGATATCACAAACCTGTTTAGGCTCAACGCCCGCTGCCCGGCACAGCTCCTCGATAAGAATATCAATGCGCAGAAGCAGCTCCTCATTGAGCACCTCGAGATTTATTTCGCTCTCTTCAACCATGGCCACGCGCTGCTCGAAATTGGCCCCGAGCTCGATCTGCGGGTTCGTGTCGGTCACGACGGCAATTTTTCTGCCGCGGGACAGGTCGACAAGCGACAGCATGAGCGTATTGACACCAAGATCAACCGCAACAGCATATGAGCCTTGCGCCGCTCCCGTCTGAACGATTTGCGTAATCGGTTCATCCATGAGGGCGATGGTGAAGGGCATTTTGTAGAGAATTTCAACCGTTGTGTCCTGAATGACTCTGGCCTGACAGGCAAGCCTGATGCCTTTGGCAAATTCCTCATCGGTCAGACAGCCCCGCTCCGTGGGGGTTACCGGGCCCATCTGCTGAAAGGCCCGTACCTTGCATTTGCGGCAGATGCCTTCAGCGCCGCAGGCAAAGTGCAGATCGATGCCGCGGGGATTATGCTCAAGGATGGTTTCGAATATGGATTTGCGGTCTTCGACCTCGATGACCTTGTTTTCCGGAAGAAAGGTTACTGTGTGCAATTTGGTATTCTGCGCCATGCCTGTCGTTTCCTCGTGCATAAGCCAACAGCCCCCCCCGCATAGCGGGTGGCTTGATTGGCGCCCTTTCAGGGTGGAATCAAAAACACACAGTGTTTGAGTTGCCTTCTTCAGGGAATTATCGCCATAGGCGATGGTTCCCTGAAGACAAATAAAAAAGGGAGCGCCTTGCGGCACCCCCGGGAAATATACTATCCTTATGCGGCTTTACTGATACAGGCCCTGAACCGATTTTTTCTTTGCATGCTCGAGCCGGTTCAGAGCATTGATATAGGCAAGAGCGCTTGCGATGATAATATCCATATGCGCCCCCTGCCCCACCACAACGGTGTCGTTCTCCTGAACGCGCACCGTAACCTCGCCCTGGGCGTCGGTGCCGCCGGTGATGGAGTTGACGGCGTATTTCAGCAGCCTGCTTTTGGTTTTCGTAATCTTTGCAATTGTCTTGAAAGCCGCGTCAACCGGGCCGTCGCCGAAGCCTGCGTCTTTGACCACCTTGCCCTCCAGCTCCATCTCGACGGTTGCCGTGGGTATGGCAACCGTGCCGCTCACCACATTCATGTCGATAAGCTTGTAGAGATCAGGCGCGCGCATAACCTCCTGGGCAATGATGGCCTCGATATCCTCATCAAAAACCTCTTTCTTCTTGTCGGCCAGGTCCTTGAATCGCTGGAATGCCTTTTTCAGCTCATCGTCTGAAAGCGTAAAACCCAGCTCCTCCACCCGCTTGCGGAAGGCATGACTGCCCGAGTGCTTGCCCATCACCATACTGCTCTTACTGAGTCCGATGGATTGGGGTGTCATGATTTCATAGGTCATCTTGTTTTTCAGCAGCCCGTCCTGATGAATGCCTGATTCATGGGCAAAAGCATTGGCGCCGACGATGGCCTTGTTGGGCTGCACCATGACCCCGGTAATAGAGGTGATGAGCCTGCTTGAGGGGTAAATCTTTTCAGTTGCGATGCGCGTATCTGCTCCGAAAAGCTCGCGGCGGACGCGCAGTATCATGACGATTTCCTCAAGGGAGGCATTGCCCGCACGCTCGCCGATGCCGTTGATGGTGCACTCGACCTGGCGCGCGCCACTTGCCACGGCCGCCACCGAATTTGCCACGGCAAGGCCGAGATCGTTATGGCAGTGCACGCTGATGCATGCCTGCGAAATATTGGAAACATGCTTGCGTATATAAGCAATGAGGCTGCCGAACTCTTCCGGGATGGCATACCCGACCGTATCCGGCACATTGATGGTAACGGCGCCGGCATCAATCACCTCAGCGTACATCCGGCACAGATAGTCGCGGTCGCTGCGGGTTGCGTCCATGGCGGAAAACTCAACATTGGGCGTGTGCTTCCTGGCGCGCTTCACGGCTTTCACCGCAATCTTGAGCACCTCGTCACGGCTCTTTCTGAGCTGGTGCGTCAGATGAATGTCGGATGTGGAGATGAAGGTGTGGATCCGCGGCATCGCGGCATCTTTGATCGCCTCCCATGCGCGGTCAATATCCCCTTCATTGGCGCGCGCAAGGCCTGCCACCTCGCTCTTTTTGATGACTGAAGCAATCTTTTTGACCGCGTCAAAATCGCCCTGCGATGCAATCGGGAAACCCGCCTCGATAATGTCGACCCCCAGGGACTCAAGCTGCCGGGCCACGCGCAGCTTCTCCTGCAGATTCATCGTATTGCCAGGGGACTGTTCGCCGTCGCGAAGTGTCGTGTCAAATATTTTTACCAGCTCAACGGATTGTTTTTTTGGCAGCATCTTTTTCCTCTGTTGCAGCTGAAACGGTTTCCTGACCACTGGTGCGGGATTTTCTAATCATGTAGAGCCCGTAGCCTATGGGACCCGACAGCACATAGGTCAGCCCCATGGCAAACAGCATTATCTGCGGCTCCGAGGCAACTATATAAATAAGAATAATCGCAAGGACAACCGCATTAAACGGCTTGCGGCTCCTGAAGTCAAACCGCTTGAAACTCTGGAACCGTATGGTGCTTACCATAAAAAATGCAAGCACATAGATCATGCCGATAAAAAGAATGCTCAAAAGCGCCTTGTCGGCGATATCAAGATGAAAGCAAAAAATGGCTGTTGTGGCAACCATGCCTGCAGCAGCAGGAATCGGCAACCCGGTAAAATAATTGCCTTTGCCGCCAACATTGGCTGACTCTACATTAAAACGAGCAAGGCGAATGGCGCCGCAGGCGACATACAGAAATGCCGCGACCCAGCCCCAGCGGCCATAACCTGAAAGGACCCAGCCGTAGGCCAGCACTGCGGGTGCAACGCCGAAAGCCACAAGATCGGCAAGCGAGTCGTACTCGACGCCGAACTTGCTGGTGGTATTGGTCATGCGCGCGATGCGGCCGTCCAGGCCGTCAAACAGCCCGGAAACGATAATAGCCCAGGCCGCCTGCAGATAATCGCCCCGCATGGTTGCAACGATGGCGTAGAAGCCGCAGAAAAGGCTCAGTGAAGTCAAAAAGTTGGGCAGGATATAGACGCCCTTCTTCAGCCGGTCCATCTGCTGGCCCCTGCGCGGCCCGCGATTGCGCCTGCGCATGAAGCGCTGTTTCATTGTCTGCCGGGCTGTGTCGTCAGTTGCCAAAATGCTCCTCTCATGCAGTGCACCACGGGGAATAAGAAAAAAAAGCATCCCTTACGCCGCCGCAGGCAATCGTCATCAGCACCTACCCTTTTATTTTATGCTCGCGCAGCATGGCAGCCTTGCCCGAGCGCACAATCTCCTTGATGCCCAGAGGCCTGAACAGATCGAGAATGGCCTTAATCTTATTCTCGTCGCCGGTCACTTCAACCGTATAGTGCGTGCGGCTCACGTCGACGACCTTGCAGCGGAAAATATCAATTATACTGAGAATCTCGGAGCGCTTGTGCTCATCGACATTGACCTTAATAAGGGCAAGCTCCCGCTCGATAAAATCAGAGCCGCTGCTTTCATAGTCGACGACTTTGATAATATCGATAAGCTTGTTGAGCTGCTTGTTGATCTGCTCGAGAATGCGGTCGTCGCCCCGCGTCACAATGGTCATCTGCGACATGGTGGGGTCAAGTGTTTCGTTGACCGAAAGGGATTCGATATTGAACCCCCTGCCGCTGAAAAGCCCCGCAATCCGGGAAAGCACACCGGGCCTGTTGTCAACCAGTACTGAAATGGTATGTCGCATGATCAATCCTCGCGCTGTCTACAGCAGTATCATATTGCTAATGGGTGCGCCCGCCGGCACCATGGGATAGACGCATTCCTCGGGGTCAACGACGAAATCCATGATGACCGGCCTGTCCTTGACCGCCAGAGCCTTCTTGATGACCGATTCGACCTCCCCCGGTTTCTCGGCCCGGAGCCCCACGGCGCCGTAGGCCTCGGCAAGCTTCACGAAATCGGGATGCCGCGCAAAGGTTGAATGCGCGTAGCGCTTCTTATAAAAAAGCTGCTGCCACTGCCGAACCATGCCGAGGCACATATTGTTCAGTATGGCTATCTTCACGGGCAGCCCGTACTGCACGGCCGTGGCAAGCTCCTGAATGTTCATCTGTATGCTGCCGTCGCCTGCGATATCGATGACCGTGGCCTTCGGGTTTGCCACCTGCGCGCCGATGGCTGCGGGAAAGCCGTACCCCATGGTGCCCAAACCGCCGGAGGTGAGAAATTTTCTCGGCTCGTCGAATATGTAGTACTGCGCCGCCCACATCTGGTTCTGACCCACCTCCGTGGTTATGATCGCCTTGCCTTTGGTGAGCTCATACAATTTCTCGACCACATACTGCGGCTTGATGATGTCTTCCATATGGTATTCCATGGAATGCTTGGTCTTCCAGCCCGCTATTTCATCAAACCATGCTTTCCGGTCGGCCTTTTTCACCTGTTTTTCGCCTGCAACCTCGATCATTTCCTTAAGGATTTCGCGGCAATCGCCAACAATGGGAATGGTGACCTTAATGTTTTTACTGATGGAGGTCGGGTCGATGTCAATGTGTATGACCGTTGCGCCGGCGGCAAATGAATTGAGGTCGCCGGTTACGCGGTCGTCAAAACGCGCGCCAACGGCAATCAGCAGGTCGCAGTTGGACACAGCCATATTTGCCCGGTAGGTGCCGTGCATCCCGAGCATCCCGAGCGACTGCGGGTCGGTGCCGGGATAGCAGCCCATGCCCATGAGGGTCGTGGTAACGGGGATCTGGAAATGCCGGGCACAGGAGGTTAGTTCATGCGAGGCGTTTGACAGGACGACGCCGCCGCCCGCGTAAATAACCGGTTTTTTCGACTTTGCGATTTCCTCCACCGCCCGGACGATCTGACGGCGGTTGCCCTTGTATGTGGGCCGGTAACTGCGCATGTCGATTTTCTCAGGATACACAAAGTCAATCTCTGCGCCGATAATGTCTTTGGGCAGATCGACAAGCACCGGGCCCGGACGGCCTGAGCGGGCTATATAAAACGCCTCTTTAATGATGCGCGGCAGTTCCGCAACTGATTTAACCAGATAGTTATGCTTGGTGCATGGCCGGCTGATGCCGACGATGTCGGCCTCCTGAAAAGCGTCGTTGCCGATAAGCATGGTGGGAACCTGGCCGGTGAACACCACGATGGGAATCGAGTCCATATAGGCCGTTGCAAGGCCCGTGACCGTATTGGTGGCGCCAGGTCCCGACGTAACCAGGCAAACGCCCACATCGCCGGTCACGCGGGCATAGCCGTCTGCGGCATGCACCGCAGCCTGCTCATGGCGCACAAGAATATGCTGCAGGCTCGACTCATACAGCGCATTATAGACATCAAGAACCGATCCTCCGGGATAGCCGAAGATCACCTTGACCTTTTCTCTGTGCAGGCACTCAAGCAGTATCTGGGCGCCTTTAAGCTTTGTAGGATTCTTTGTCATAGCATACGCCTGAAAACGTGTTTTAATAACCAAAGGCTGATGCCTGTAAAACCTAAGAATATCTTATCACACAACCACTGCTCAGGGCAACAGCATGAATGCTACCGCTTTGGCTCGTGAAAACAAGCATCCGGGGGCCGCACATACACAGCAGTCACCAGCTCGGGGCGTCCGGCAGAGCCGGCATACTGTGCCTGCGCAAGAGCCGCAAGCGTTGATGCCCGGGGGATCCCCAGCTGTTCAGGTGCAATGACGCAGCCCTTTGCCGCAGCGGCATCTGCAATGCTGTCATAATAAACTGCCGCGCCGCTGCCGATAAGCAGTGCGGGCTCAGGCAGGCTTTCAACCCACGCCGCGGGATCCCGTACCGTTGCCGGCAGCACCTGCTCAAGCACGCCGCACCTGGACCGGTACAGCGCCGCATAAACCTGCTGCTTGCGCGCATCAATCATGGGGCTGACAAGCCCGTCGCCGCCGGTCGTCTGATTGGCGACAACCTCAAGCGTGGGAACACCCGCAAGGGGCTTATCAAGGGCAAACGCAAGGCCCTGGGCCGTGCTGATGCCGACCCGAAGCCCGGTAAAAGAGCCGGGGCCCACCGATACTGCAATAAGATCAATAGACTCACGTGCAATGCCCGTCCAGTCAAAAAGCTTGTCGATAATCTGCAAAAGCCGCTCTGAATGATTCTTCTGACCAGAGAGCAGACATTCGGCAAGAATCCGCCCGTCATCGACAAACGCCACGCTTGCCGAAGGCGTTGCAGTATCTATGGAGAGAATCCTCATTTTATAAACATTCGGGTAATATCATTATAAAACACAAAAGCCATAAGTGACAGAAGCAGCACAAGCCCTATCTGCTGCGCGATCTCCATCATTTTCACATTCACGGGACTGCCCTTCACAGCCTCGATGACCAAAAAGAAAAGATGCCCCCCGTCAAGAATGGGAACAGGCAGCAGGTTGAGCACGCCCAGATTGACGCTTATCATGGCCATGAGCAAAATAAAACTGAGAAAACCCGCCTGAGCAAAATCACCGGCAAGCTTGCCGATAAGCAGCGGGCCGCCGATATCCTTGCGCCGCTCTATGGGACTTTTGATAAGAACCCCCATGCCCAGCAGCGTGAGCTTGGACCACTTGCCCGTATCCTCAAGCCCCTTCCACAGGGCGACCAAGGGAGTATATCGTTTAACGATTTGCCCCTCTTCGCCGCCGACTGGGGTGATGCCGATTTTATAGGCCTGCACGTTTTCGCCGAGAAGATTTTTTGTAGGGGTTGTCTGCGGTGTGACAGAAACAACCATCAGCTCGCCGCCCCTGCGCACTTTCAGCGCAAGTGTGCGCCCCTGGCTCTTTTCGATCAGCTGCGAGAGCTCATCCCAGAGCTCCACGGACATACCGTCGATTGACTCAATCAAATCACCTTCTTTGATCCCTGCACGAGCTGCAGGAGTGTCGTCTATCACCGTTCCCACCCGCGGGGTCATCATGGGCATGCCAGCCATATAGATGCCGCTGAACAGCAGAAAGGCAAATATCAAATTAAAGACCGAGCCTGCGGCCAGTATGGCAAACCGCTTGGGCACGCTCTGGTTGTTGAGCGAATAGGGCTTGTCGGCTTCGGCAACCTCTTCGTCAGGCGCCTCGCCAAGTGGTTTCACATAGCCCCCGAGGGGCAGCATCGAAATGAGATACTCCGTGTCGCCGATCTTTTTACCGATGAGCTTCGGGCCAAAACCCAGAGAAAACTTCAGCACCCGCACGCCCGCCAGTTTGGCAACAATAAAGTGCCCGAGCTCGTGCACGAAAATAAGCACCCCAAGCAGTATGGTCGCAGGAAGTACATAATTTATGAAGACGCTCAAGATGTGTTCCACTGCTGCTATATTCCTTTCTGTGGTTAATTGCTAACGGCCGCTGATCTTTTCCGCAACCGCGATTGCCTCAGTGCGCGCCCACCGGTCCGCATCAAGCACCGCGTCGATGCTGTCGGCGGAGCCGCCGGGAAACCGGTTCATAACAGCTTCAATCAGCTGCGGGATCGCAGTAAATGAAATCGCCCTCTCATGAAACTTTTCAACCGCCACCTCATTTGCCGCATTCATGACCGCGGGCACGAGGCCGCCGAACTCCAAGGCCCGATACGCAAGCCTAATCGTGGGGAAGCGCTCTTCATCAGGAGCGAAAAAACTCAAAGTACCGATACCGGCAAAGTCAAGGGGCGCTACAATATCGTGCAGACGATCAGGGCACGACAGCGCGTAGGCAATAGGGGCCCGCATGTCGGGCTGCGACATCTGCGCAAAAACCGTTCCGTCCACAAATTCGACCATCGAATGAATGATGCTCTGCGGATGCACGACAACCCCGATCCGGTCGGGAGGCATATTGAACAGCCAGTGCGCCTCGATGATCTCAAGGCCCTTGTTCATAAGGGTTGCCGAATCGGTCGTGACCTTACGCCCCATTTTCCAGCGCGGATGATTGAGCGCCTGCTCCGGTGTTACCCGTTCAAGATCGGCTCTGCTGAACCCGAAAAAAGGGCCCCCTGAAGCCGTTAGCAGAATCCGGCGCACATCCTGCGGGCTTCTGCCTTCCAGCAGCTGAAAAATAGCGCTGTGCTCGCTGTCGACGGGAATGATGCGGCAGCCCTGCGCCTGCGCAGCACGGGTGATAAGGCTGCCGGCCATGACCATAGTTTCTTTATTGGCAAGGGCTATATTTTTGCCCGCGGCCGCAGCGCTGTAGGTGGGCACAAGGCCCGCAGAACCCGCAATGGCGGCTACAACCATATCGGTTTCATCCATGGTGGCAACCACAGTTGCGCCTTCGATTCCGGCACATACTTCAGTGCCGTCGGAACCGATGAGCTGCCTGAGCCGTTCGGCCGCGGCAGAATCAGACAGCGCCACCAGCCGGGGCTTAAACTCCCGCACCTGCTCAGCAAGCAGCTCCACATTGCCGCCGGCAGCCAGGCCCGCAATCCGGTACCGGTCAGGATACCTGCGCACCACATCAAGTGTGCTCGCGCCGATAGAGCCGGTAGACCCTAAAAGAGCAATCTGCATCATACAGGAAGCGCCCAGTTCGCATAATAAAAAAGAAACGGCGCGGCAAACAAAAGACTGTCGATGCGGTCAAGCACGCCGCCGTGGCCGGGAACAAGCCTGCCGGAATCCTTGACATTGCAGGCGCGCTTGATAAACGACTCGCACAGATCACCGAACTGATTCATAATATTAAGGCCGAAACCGATGATCAGGCAATGCGCCAGGGAAAGGCTCTGGAAATACAATAAGGTAAACACCAGCGCGGTCAGCACGCCGCCGGCAAAGCTTGCAAGCGCGCCCTCGATAGTCTTGTTGGGACTAATGCGCCTTGACAGCCGGTGTTTTCCAAACCGTGACCCGATTGCAAAAGCCGCGGTATCACCCGCCCATGTCACCAGCACCATCAGGAAGATCAGCGGTACGCCATCGGGCCGCCCCCGCACTAGTATCAGATACGACCCGAGAAACGGTATGTACATCAGGCCGCAAAACTGCGCCATGGCCAGAGCCGAGGCTTCATGCACCTGCACGGCGTGCCTGCTCATATGATGCCAGAACAAAGCCGCAAAGCTTAAGGCGCAGGCGCCGGGCAGCATGCTCAGGCGCGCAGGCCCTGCCATGCCGGAATCATAATAAGCGCTTGCGCAAATAACCCCGCCCAGCACCAGCCCGAGCCCGGACGTTGTGCGGGACGCCCCAGGCAGCGCCATGTTGAAAAACTCCCAGAGACCGATCATCAGCGCCGCAAGCACGACAATAAAAAAAAGAGACGCTCCCCCGAAACCGATTATATATACGATAAGGGGTATGCCCACTGCTGCGGTCAAAATGCGTTTTGAAATCATCTAAAGTCCTTTTTCAGAAACCGGCCGTGAATTGCAGGATAGCAGGTAGAGATACGCGGCAACTGCTATAAGCCCTTGCGCATCTGCTCGTCGGTAAGGCCAAAGCGGCGCCTGCGGGTCTGAAAATCCCGAAGCGCTTTATTGAGATCTTTTTTCCCGAAATCAGGCCACAGCACATCAGTAATATACAGCTCCGCATAGGCGATCTGCCACAGAAGAAAGTTGCTCACCCGCAGCTCGCCGCTGGTGCGGATAAGCAGGTCGGGGTCAGGCTGCCCGGCAGTGTCAAGACAGCTTGAAAAAAGCTCTTCGGTTATGTCTGCGGCTTGCGTTCCGCGCTCTGCAACAAGCTTTCGCACGGCGCGCACTATATCATCGCGCCCGCTGTAGCTGAGGGCCACATTGAGTGTCATACCCGTATTATTGCGCGTTACATCCATAATCTCCCTGACTGCGGGCATGACGTCATCGGGCAGCTTTGAAAGATCGCCTATCATATTAACGCGTATATTATTCTGGTTGAGCTCAAGCATTTCAGTGCGGATAAATTTTTTCAAAAGCGCCATGAGCGCCTTGATTTCGGCTTTCGGGCGGAGCCAGTTCTCGGTTGAGAATGCGTACAGGGTCAGCACCTCGATGCCCAGTTGCCTGCATTCGCGGACCACCTCACGCACCGACTCGCTGCCCCTGCGGTGCCCCATGATACGGGGCAGGTGGCGCTGCTTGGCCCAACGGCCATTGCCGTCCATAATGATGGCAATATGCCGTGGAAGTTTTTCGGATTGTACTTGCCCTTTACCCATGTCGCCCCTGTTGATAATCAGTGATACACGGTATCATAAAAGGATGGGCTGCTCAAGGGTTTTCGGCGAGTCATGAACAGCGGAAAGACGCAAGTAGAGGAAAAAGAAGGCGTGCGCCTTATGCCGCTGGCGCATGCCTGATGACCGTTTATTCAACTATTGCTTCGGTGGGGCAGACGGATGCGCACGTGCCGCAGCCCGTGCAGATGTTTTCATCAATCTCGAACTTGCCGTCGCCTTCCTTAATGGCCTCGACTGGGCATTCCTCGGCGCAGGTGCCGCAGGAAACACAATCATCGGTAATTTTAAATGCCATGGCGATCTCCCTGCTAAAATTCAAGTATCTCTTTTTCTTTCTGGCTGCTCAGGTCATCGCACTTTTTGATATACTCATCGGTGACCTTCTGTACTTCATCCTGAGATTTAAAAAAAGCGTCTTCAGTAATTTTTTTATCGTTCTTTATGGTTTTCAGCTCATCATTGATGTCGCGGCGGTGATTGCGGATGGCAACCTTTGCGGCTTCGGCCATCTTTTTCACCTGCTTTGCCAGATCCTTGCGCCGGTCCTCGGTCAGGGGCGGAATGTTGATGCGAAGAATCTTGCCGTCATTGCTGGGCGTAAAACCGAGGTCAGCCTTCTGAATAGACTTCTCGAGCTCCTTGAGAATCGACTGATCCCAGGGCTGAATCGTTATCTGCCGCGCCTCGGGAATGGCAAGTGTTGCCAGCTGATTGAGAGGCGTCGGCGTGCCGTAATAGTCGACCCGCACACCGTCGAGCAGCGTCACGGAAGCACGGCCCGTTCGCACCTTGCTGAAATCCTTCTGCAGCACTTCGATGCTCTTGTCCATCTGCTGCCTGGCTTTGCTGATTGCTTCCTTATCCATATTTTTACCCCCGTATGAAAGTCCCTATTTTTTTCCCCTGTACCGCCTTGTATATATTGCCCGTGACATTGAGGTCAAAAACAATAATGGGCATCTTGTGCTCCATGCACAGCGTAATTGCCGTAAGGTCCATTATGCGAAGCTTGCGGCTGAGCACATCCTGATAGGTCAGCTCGACAAACCGCTTGGCATCGACGTGCTTGGCCGGGTCTTTATCGTATACGCCGTCGACCTTGGTTGCCTTGAGAATCACCTCGGCGTTCATTTCCTGTGCGCGCAGGGCTGCGGCCGTATCAGTCGAAAAAAAAGGATTGCCCGTGCCTGCTGCAAATATCACCACACGCTTCTTCTCAAGATGATGCATTGCCCGGCGGCGGATATAGGGCTCGGCTATCTGGCGCACCTGAATGGCCGACATGACACGCGTGGGCACGCCGTCTTTTTCAAGATACTCCTGCAACGCAAGGCTGTTGATGATTGTTGCGAGCATACCCATATAGTCGGCATTGGCCCGGTCCATCCCTTTTGAGCTTTCGGATATGCCCCTGAAAATGTTACCGCCGCCTATGACGATTGCGATTTCCGTACCGAGGGAATACACATGCCTGATGTCGTCGGAGATCTTCTGAAGCGCAGCAAGGTCGATGCCATAGGACTTGCCGCCCTTGAGCACTTCACCGCTCAGCTTCAGAAGTACGCGTTTGAAACCGCATTTTTTGCTTACAGCCATGACAGTCAACCCATTCGGTATTTATGCCTCAGGCGCTTTCACCCAGCTTAAAACGGGCAAAGCGGCCCACACTGATGTTTTCGCCAAACTTTGCAATGCCGGTTTTAATATAGTCCTGCATGGTCATCTTGTCGTCCTTGACATAGGGCTGATCAAGCAGGCACACCTCGGAATAAAATTTCTGCAGCTTGCCTTCGACAATCTTCTCGATCATATTGGCGGGCTTGCCTGAGCCTTCTGCCTGGGAACGATATATCTTGCGCTCCTGATCGAGCACATCGGCCGTAACGTCTTCCTTTGAGAGATAGCGGGGCGCTGCCGCCGCGATCTGCATGGCGATATCCTTGCCGAATTCTATAAACTCGGCGCCACGGGAAACAAAGTCCGTTTCACAAAACACTTCGACCATGACACCCAATTTGTCTCCGGGATGGATATAGGAAACAACGCGGCCGTCTTTCAGCTGTCTGTCCATTTTCTTGGACGCTGAAGCGATACCTTTTTCTCGCAGATAAATAATCGCCTTTTCCATGTCGCAGCCGGTGGCCTGCAGGGCCTCGCGGCAATCCATCATGGGGGCGGCTGTTTTATCGCGTAATTCTTTTACTGCTTTTGCATCAACTGCCATAACTTCCTCCTAACCGAGTAGTAATTGCTTCAGAAAAATCAAACTCTGCTTTTGCGGACACAGCATTAAATCTTTGCCCGCCATCATACATAACCGCACAAAATGCTTCAGTAGTTCTGCGTTTATTCCGCGTCCTTATCAGGCACATCAGCCTTGCGGGCTGAAGCTTCCTGCATAATGACCTCTTCGCGCCTGCGCTCGCCTTCGAGGCATGCTTCGGCGATCTGGGAACTGAAAAGCTTGATGGCCCGAATTGCATCATCGTTTGCCGGAATGGCGTAATCAATTTCCTGGGGGTCAGCGTTGGTATCCAGCAGAGCTATCGTGGTAATGCCGAGCTTGCGGGCTTCAGAAACCGCTATTTTCTCTTTTTTGGGATCTACAATAAAAAGCACCTCCGGCACCGCTTCCATAGCACGTATGCCGTTAAAAACATAATTGAGTTTTTCGATTTCCCGCTCAAAGCACAGGACCTCTTTTTTCTTGAAATTTACAAAACTGCCGTCTTCGCGCATGCTCTCAAGCATCTTCATCCGCTCAAGGCTTTTGCGCACAGTCTGAAAATTGGTGAGCAGGCCGCCAAGCCACCGGTTGGTGACGGAAAACTGCCCGGATCGCTCAGCTTCTTCCTTTATCGCCTCCTGCGCCTGCCGCTTGGTGCCGACAAACATAACCTTGCCGCCATGGGCGACAGTATCGACGACAAAATCATAGGCCTGTCTGAACAGCACGACGGTTTTCTGCAGATCGATAATGTGAATGCCGTTGCGCGCCCCGTAAATATAGGGCTTCATTTTGGGGTTCCATTTGCTGGTCTGGTGTCCGAAGTGAACGCCTGCTTCAAGAAGCTGTTTCATGGTGGTATACAAGATGTGTCTCCTTTTCTGTGGCATGGCCGTGTGCATTGCAACCGCGGGCGCGGTGCAACAGAAACCTTCCGTGAAGGTCCTTTAACGGCTGTATGCCTGGTTTCAGGTTGTTGGGTTATGCGCCTTGTAAATAAATTTTACGGCTTACAAGGTGCAAATAAAAACAAGTTTTTATAACACACTGTCAAATTTTCCGCAAGTACTTATTTAAACAGACTATTAATTCCCCAATAAAAACCCGCTTAAATAAAAAATGCGATAAATCTTATTTATATGCGGATTTAATAATCTATCAACTTTTAGTGCCCCCTAGTCCCCTATGCAGAATACCATGAAAGATGATCAACATAATACTTCTGGCATAAAGTTTTACAATAAAGTATAAAAACCAGAAACATTTCAGCAACTGCTCATGGAGGTCCCCTATGTTGAAAAGGCGCATGGTCAGTCCAGCCATCATTGCACTTATCTGCTGCTTCTCTGTCATTTCTGTTCAGGCCCAGGAAAAAGGCGATGATCTGCCACACTGGGTACAGCAGTGGAAGAGATGGGCGTACGCCACCAACAACCAGGAGTATAAGGACTGGGCCGACGAGCTTGCCAGCCCGGAAGCAGTACAGCTTGGCAAGCAGTGGGAGGAATTTCTCGGCTATAATGCTGTTGACATGGTGGCAAAGGACAAAAAAGCCCCCAGTATAAAGCCGGGGCTTGTCATTACCCCCGAAAACGTCAAGCAGTATGAGAAAGAGCTCCGCGAGCTGTTTCCGTTCGGCTTTGACTGGGAGGTCGACCGTATGACCGGCGGGGGGGTCTTTGCCCAGTACAATGCCCACCCTCTTGAAATGGTCATTGTGCCTACAACCCATGCCTGGAATGACGGCGCATTCCTTGCGGCGACGAAGCAATACGCGAAAAACTGCAAAATCGACGACAAGGGCAATATTCAAGGCTGGGTGGCAGGCATTCCCTTCCCGTTTCCCAAAACCGCCCTTGAAATAGTGCACAACTATGACCGGCTTACCATCATGGCAGACAATCTTAATTCGCTGCCCATGTCGATCGGTCTTTACGGCAGCGACGGCAGGCGCAACCGCGTTGAAAAGGTCGACCTGCACTGGCAGAACTATGTGGGCCGCATTAAAGTGCCCCCTTTTCCTGTAATCCCCGGGTTTGAAGACGTCTATGAAAAAGGCTCGATACTTGCCCTGTATCCCTATGACCTCAAGGGATACGCAGCAGTTCGCACCCGGTACAAGGACCCGCAGCAGGAAGATTCCTTTATAAGCTATATTCCCTCCATGCGCAGGATACGCCGCCTGTCCGGTTCAAATACGCAGGACCCCCTGGTCAGCTCTGACCTAACCTGGGAGGACTGGAAGGGGTTCTGGAGCAAAATTTCAGTGCACCCGGCAGAGTATGTGCTGCTGGGGGAAGCGGTTGTCCTGTGCCCGTCGTTCAACCCCAAGCCCATCAAATACATAGAGGGCAAATATAACGGCGTGTGCCAGCAGTACTGGTGGGAACGGCGGCCCGTATGGGTAGTGCAGATTAAATCAAAAAAGAACAATTATATCTATGGCTCGCGGATCTGGTATGTGGATAAAGAAACCTTTGCCCTGCAGCAGGAGATGATCTATGACCAGCAGGGAAGGCTCTGGAAAGTCTGGGACTGGTGCTGGCGGTGGAATCCGGGCAACGGAGAACTTGATTACTGGAACCCCTGGATGTGCGATGTCATCAACAGGCACACATCAATCCTTGATCATCATATTATGCTGAATATGCCGAACCTGAGCGAAGATTTGTTCAATCTGAAATATCTCTCAACCAAGGGACATTAACAGCAAAAAAGAATAGTGCGGTTCCATGATACGAATAGACAAGCAGACAGCAACCCAAGCGATCATGATTATTGTGATCCTGATAAGTTTCTTCTGCCTCATCGGCCTGTTTCAATACTATGAGCATGAAACCAAAAAGCTTCAAGTTAAAAAAAATGAATCCCTGAACCTTGTTGATGCATGGAAGAATCTTGAAAGCACTACAAAGGATCTTATAATTGCAGAAGACCTGCTCGATGCGCGCAGGCAGTGGAAAAAGGCTATTGATGAGTTCGACCGGGCGCTTTCCCTGTTTGTCATATCAGACGTCATTAAGGACCTGAGACGAACCGACAGCGCGTTTGACAAGAAAATTGTGGAAACCGAAAACACGTGGCACATCATGAAGCCCCGCATTGAATACGTGCTGCCGCGCCTTGATGCCTATATCGACAGCCAGGATAACGAGACCAAGCGAAGCCTGCTGTACGAACTGCTCTTTCAGGTTGAGCAGGGCGCTTCCAGGCAGGCATACATGACACTGTTTGACCTCACGTTTGACATTAAATACATGGTCTCGTCGCTGAGCCCGTATTTTATTTCAATACTGAACAGCTCGGTTCATTTGATTTCCGCAACAATCGACAAACAAACACTTCGGGTCAAGTATGTCGTCATTTCCCTGTCGTTTATGCTTATTGCTTTTACCATCACATTCATACTGGTGACCCAGAAATCCCTCCGCCAAAGCCAGGAGCGGTTCAGACAGGTAGTTGAGCTTTCCCCGTTTCCCAAGTTCATAGTAGATACAGCCTCATGCATTGAATATATAAACCCCAAATTCCATGAAGTGCTCGGCTACGGGCTGCCCGACATCCCCACCCTTGCCGCATGGCAGGAGCAGGCTTTCCCTGACCCCGCATGCCGCAGGGACTTTGCCGCCTTCTGGAATGACCCCACCGGCGAAAAACCCTCACCGGAATCAAGGCCTCAGACCTTCAGTGTTCGCTCCAAAAACGGCTCACTGAGAACCTGCGTTTTCAGAGTGGTGGACATGATAGATAAAAAACGGTTCGTCATCTGCGAAGACATTACCGAGCGGAAGCGCGCGGAGGAGGCCCAGCGGGAAAGCGAACGCAAATTCAGGGCGATCTTTGACGAGGCCTTTCAGTTCATAGGGCTCCTTGATGTCGAGGGCACCCTTTTGGAGATAAACCGGACCGCCCTTCATTATATTAACACCCCGGAGGCCGATGTGACCGGCAAACCGTTCTGGCAGACGCCCTGGTGGTCGCATGAGCCGGCCGAGCAGAAAAAGCTGCGAAATGCCATACGCGCGGCAGCCGGAGGCGACTTTGCGCGCTTTGAAGCAACAAACCGCTCGCATGACGGCTCGCTTGTATATCTTGATGTCTCCATAAAACCGGTGAAGGATGACGCGGGCCGGGTTGTGCTGCTGCTGCCTGAAGGCCGGGACATTACCGAGCGCAAGAAGGCAGAGCAAGAGCGGGTGCAGCTTATATCAGCCATCGAGCAGGCATCTGAAATAATCGTCATTCTGGGAAACGACGGCATGGTAAAATATGCCAACCCGGCTTTAACGGAAATCCTTGGATACATCCCGGGCGAAACAGTCGAGGCCCAAGCACCGTTTGGCACGGCAGATGTTGACGGCCACAAGCCGTATGAACACATTTGGAAGAACCTGAGCAGCGGGAACCCGTGGTCCGGCCGCATAGCAGACAAAAAAAAGGACGGTACCCTGATTAATCTTGAGGCGACCGTATCCCCTGTGCGGGATCAGGCAGGCGCCGTTTCAAGCTTTGTGGCCATTGCCCGCGATATATCAAAAGAGCTCCGCATGGAGCAGCATCTGCGCCAGGCCCAGAAAATGGAGTCCATCGGCACCCTTGCAGGCGGCATCGCCCATGACTTTAACAACATTCTTTCAGCAATTATCGGGTACTCCGAAATCTCTCTTATGAAGCTGCCCAAGGAGGACCCTGTTGCACATAACCTGGAGCAGATTTTAAAGTCGGGCACCCGCGCCAGAGATCTTGTGAAGCAGATCCTTGCCTTCAGCCGCAAGCAGAATCAGGAACGCAGGCCCATGGATATCTGCAGCCTGATTCAGGAAACGTCAAAGCTGCTGCGCGCCTCCGTACCATCGACCATAGACATACAGCAGGATTTCCCCCGGGAGGCCTGCATGGTCAACGCAGACCCAATACAGATGCACCAGGTGCTCATGAATTTGTGCACCAATGCGGCGCAGGCCATGGAAGAAAACGGCGGACTTTTAACAATCAGCCTCACTACGGTTGGCCTCCGCACGGAGGATCTGGACAATTATCACGATCTGGCGCCCGGAGACCACGTGCGTCTTACAATCAGCGATACCGGCGCCGGTATAGATCCGCAAATTATCAACCGCATCTTTGATCCGTTTTTCACCACCAAGAAGGTCGGGAAAGGCACAGGGATGGGCCTGTCCGTTGTCCATGGCATTGTACATGACCATGGCGGAGCAATCAGCGTATACAGCGAGCCGGGCAGGGGCACAACCTTCACTATCATGCTGCCGCGCATCGCGGAGAATGTCATTGAGGAGCAGAAGCCGGAGGCGCGTCTGCCCGGCGGCAATGAGACGATCCTTTTCGTCGACGACGAGGAGATGATCATCGATATGCAGAGCAAGATGCTTCTATCACTGGGATATAAGGTTATCTGCCGGCAGAGCAGCATTGCTGCCCTGGACTTATTTAAAAAAAACCCCTTTGCGTTCGACGTCGTCATCACCGATCAGACAATGCCGCACATGAACGGGTATGAGCTTTCACAGCAGCTGCTGGGCATACGCCCTGACATCCCTGTTGTCTTATGCACCGGCTTCAGCGAGCATGTTTCAGAAGAAAAGGCGCTGGAGGCGGGAATCAGGGCATTTGTATTAAAACCCTTCAATATGGGTGAGATCGCAGAAACAATCCGCAGCGTTCTGAACGGCAAAAACAGTTCATAATATATGCTGCGCGATTGGCAGTCTGCTGTTCATCGAAAGCCCGTGGCGCGCTGCTTAAAATTGATACTTCACCCTCAGATACGCCTGCCTGTTTTTTTCAAAAAGCCCGAATGATTTTCCCGTGTCGTGGTCCCCGAACCACAGCATCACGCCAAGCTCAGGCCGCCAGTGACTGCCGAAGGCGAAGTTCAGCTTTGCCTTGAACCCATGGGCATGCTCCTCGAAATCATACAGATACATGACCTCGGGGATAATCTGCTTGTTGCAGTAAGACGTATTCACCAGGAACGTGAAATATTTCTGCGTCCGGTGAATGCGCCACGGGTCGATTGCGCCGCCGCGGGCGGGGGGCAGCGGCGGGAGCATGGCTTTTTTGATGGAATCCTTAAAATAGAACGGGGCGTTTACGTACTGGCCGTCCTTGTCGAATATATAAAAAACAAAAAACTGGGAGCTGAAGAAAAATGACTCGCGCTTGTTCAGAAGCCGTATATAGATGGGCCAGTCAAAGCCGAGCATGGTGCGAGCCTGGTCCTTGTTTTTTTTATACGCGGGGTAGGCTTTGTTGAGCCCTGACCATGCCATGTCGCCCACATGGCCGCCTTCATACTGAAAGGGCTTGTCAAATTCATACAGCGCCTCGACGCGCAGCACCGGCGCGGTGGTGCCCTGGAACTTCACGTGTTCAAGCTCCCGGTTGACGGTAAAGCCTATGAGCTTGCGGCGGTCATACACCTTGTCGAAATTAAGCTGCAGAAAAGCCCGGTCCCAGGCAGGCGAAACAAGCCCCGCGCCTTTGGGCCGCAGATAAAAGTCCTGCTGAAAACCGTAGTATGCGTTGAGCGTAAACAGCCATTCATGCCAGTTCCCGAGGACCCGCATCGCCCATTCCGTATGTTCAAGGGCCGTGTGCAGCGCCTTGTCATGCGTTTGCACCCGCACGCCCCACGGCAGGTTGGGCTCATCAGCCGCCCATATCCCGCCCTCGGACTGATAGGCTTCAAGGCGGTTTGCCTTCGGCCTGCCCGGGTTGACGATCAGCTCGGCCTGAAGGTCACGTATGCCAAACGGGCTCACGCCGGGGAAGTATGTTGTCTTGAGGAGCCACAGGGGTATCCGGGTGCTCTCATAGCCTTCATCTGAGTCCCTGAGGTTGAACTCCCGGCGCTGGTCCAGGGGATTAATGCAGTCCATGAGGCGCAGGCCGTCGCTCTCCCCCCATATAACCTGCTGCCGGCCGAGGCGGAACTGAAATGCTCCGGTGTTGATGTCGCAGTACAGCTCCCTGAAAATCTCCCGCTCCTGATCATAGCTGTTCCATTCCCATTCCAGATTATGCCGCGCCCTGCTTTTCTGGGTGGGAGTCGTCTGCGCACGGTGAAACCAGTCGTCGCCGTCATGCAGGCTGTAGGCAAGATCGCCGAAAAGGCGGTTAATGCCATAGAGTGAAACGGTATCGTTCAGCCGGTACTCCCATTCAAGCTGCAGGGTGGAATAGTCGCTGACATTTTTTCCGGAATATTTCGGGTCGATGCCCCAGGCGCTTTCCTGCTGCAGGAATCCATTGACATGCAGCGGCAGTTTGAACAGTTTAAGGTCGGCACCCAAAGCGGTAGACCCGACGCTGCAGATGCACAAAAGCATGATCAAATAAATTTTTACTGTATATCGCAAACGTGAAGCCCCCTGATTGAAATATCTAAATATCAAAAAAACAAATCCGTAGGGGCAGACCTGCGTGTCTGCCCTGTAATCTTGTCAAATGTGTAGACCTGATAATCATATAAAGGTTACCATTCGTTAGAGATTCCTGTAAAGCAGAAACATGAACTACAAACCTTTGCAGGAGGAAAAATGATGACCCACATTGCAGCAGTAGATTTACATTCAGACAATGGCTATTACGGAATAATCGACCCCAACGGCAAAAGAATTTAGCAGAAAAAATTGCCCAATTCATTGCCAGTCGTGCTGCGGGAACTTGAACCTTTCCGGGAGACGCTCAGATGCATCGTCGTAGAATCAACGTATAACTGGTACTGGCTTGCAGACGGACTTATGGAGAACGGGTATAGGGTGCGTCTTGCCAATCCTGCAAAGTTCGAGAAGTACAATGATTTGAAATACACCGGTGATAAAACTGATACGTTTTTCCTGACAGCTATGGAACGGCTAGGCATACTTCCCACTGGCTATATTTACCCCAAAGAAGAACGGGAGGTGCGGGATTTACTCCGCCGACGGATGCTTCTGGTGCAGCAGCGTACGAGCCATATTTTAAGCTTTCAGGCATTGCTGAGCCGACAGACAGGAAGCAGCCTGGGCAGCAATGCAATTAAGGCACTTGATTTAGAGGACATTGAAGAGGTGCTGCCGCAACAGGAGCATCTAGGGGACGTTGTTGATTGAGTTGAATTAGTTATTTTGCAGCCAGGAAATGTTAGGTTACGTTCCTCAACGCAACCTACAGCTCACAAACACTAATACGGATAAAAAATAAAAAAGCACAATGACATCCCGCACAGCACCCACAGCCCGGGCTGCACTTCACGGCCCCTGCCCGCAAGCACCTTCATGAGAGGATAGAGTACAAAACCGGCGGTCATGCCGATACCGATATTGTAGGTAAAGCTCATCAGCACAATGACTGAAAAAATCGGCACTGCCTCGGTGAGGTCGTCAAGTTTTGCCTTTGTAATGCTGGTGAGTATCAGCAGGCCCACGATAATCAGCGCCGGGCCGTAGGCGCAGGGGGGAATGATACTGAAAAACGGAGCGAAAAACAAGGCTGTCAGGAACAGCAGTGCCGTAACAACAGAGCTGAGCCCTGACCGGGCGCCGGACTCAACCCCTGCGGCAGATTCGATATAGGCCCCAGCTGTTGTTGTGCCCAGCAGCGATGCTCCTACGGTTGCAAGTGCGTCGCAGAGCATGGGTTTTTCAATATCGGGCAGCCTGCCCTGCTCATTCAGCATACCGGCCTTATAAGATACTCCCAGCAGCGTTGCCATGGTATCGACAAAAGCCATGACGAAAATCGTTAAGATGACTGAAAAGAACCCCCATTGCAAAGCCCCTGCAATATCAAGTTTGAACAAAATTGGAGCTATGGAGGGCGGCATGCTCATCCACTGCTTGGGCAGTTCGATCACGCCCAGGGGAACTGCAAGAAATGTGGTGGCGATGATGCCGATGAGCATGGCGCCTTTCACCTTTTTTATCATGAGAGCCGCTATGAAGATGAAACAGAAAACGGCAAGCAGCACGGACGGCTGCTTGAGATTGCCCACATGCACCGGAGCGCCCGGCACGCCCAGCGCCACGATACCGGCATCATTTAAGCCGATAAAAGTAAGAAACAGACCAATGCCGACGGCGAAACTTATCTGCAGGCCCTCGGGAATCTGGTCGGTAAGCCAGCTGCGAATTTTAAAAACCGTCAGCAGGGTAAACAGTACGCCAGCAATAAAAATAGCGCCCAGGGCCGTCTGCCAGCTGTAGCCCAGCACCTTCACCACAGTGTAGGCGATAAATGCATTCTCGCCCATATACGGTGCAATGGCAAAAGGCCTGTTGGCATAGACACCCATGAGCATGGTGCCGAAAAATGCGCTCAGGATGGTTGCCACCATGGAGGCGCCAAAGGGCATGCCTGCGGCTTCCAAAATTTTTGGGTTCACGACGATGATGTAGGCCATGGTCACAAACGTGGTCATCCCGCCGATAACCTCCTGCCTGACCGATGTGCCGAGTTCGTGAAGGCGGAAATACCGTGCAATCATAAAAACCCCTTTTTGCGACTTTTCTTATACAATCAAATGCCACAATCATACTATGACAATCAAGAGAAATAAAAAGTCTTATTGTATAAAATTTTTAAGACTTTTTACGCAACGCAGATACCGTATTCTGCATCAATTAACCTTGGCCACCTGCACGATGAACATCGAGGTCAAGCAAGGGGTAAATTGCTTGACATATAGTACGAGTTACAGTATTGAATATTGAATACTTAGCATAAGAAGCTTTTTTATCCTCTGGCTTTTTCTATGCTTTTATTTCCCCTTGGGGCACAAACTTAAAAGATAATTTACGCTTGTCAGATATTTTATTCAGCACAGCGAAAGGAGCAAGCATGGAGAAGACAAAAATGGTTCCGGCCAAACTGCCACCGGATATCTACCGGGCGCTTGAAGATGTGGTAGGCCAGGAATATATCTCTCAGGACCGTGCGGTTCTGGAATGCTACAGCAAGTTCTCCGTCGATGCCGGCGGAACGCTGAAAAAGCATATGAAAGACCCGAGCAATATCCCGGCATGCATCGTGTACCCTGAGTCGACCGAAGAGGTGCAGGCCATCATGCGCATCTGCAATCGCCATAAAACCAAGGTCATCCCCTTCACCAACGGCATGATCACCTTTAACGGCCCCACCACGCCAGACCCTACGGTCTGCGTGCATGTCAGCCGCATGAACAAGATTCTTGAAATAAATGAAGAAAACATGACCGCGCGCATGCAGGCCTATGTCGATTATGCCCAGCTGCAGGCCGACGCCATGAAAAAGGGCCTCTGGAACGGCGGCACCCCGCTTGCCACCACGATCTGCAAGCTTTCCTCGCAGAGCGCTTTCGCCGGCGTGTGGCAGACCGACCACAAATTCGGTACGCTTTCCCGCAATATTATCAGCATTAAGGTCGTCCTGCCTTCGGGCGATGTTCTTGTGACCGGCTCAGACGCTGTTTCCGGCATGGACACCTTCTGGGAATACGGCCCCGGCCCCGACCTGTTCTCTCTGGTTCGCGGCAGCGGCGGCACCACCGGCATAGTAACCGAGATCGTGTGCAAACTGCACACCTGGTGCGGCGACAGGGAACTGCCCGAGCCGCCGGCAGGGCGCCCCAGCATTCAGACATTCACCGAAGCCAAGTATGACACCGGCCCCTTCCCCAAGCGGCATAAACTGCTATGGGTTGAATTCGACGATCTAGACTCGGAAATTGCAGCGCTGCGAAAAATCGGTCAGGCAGGCATCGGCGTCGGACTCAATGCAACAGGTGTTTACAATGCCTACTACTGCTCACAAACCCAGGATATGACACTTGATCGCGTGGAGAAGAAATTTTTCCCGGCCTATAATTTATACGTGATCATTCAGGGCATCGTGTCTGAGCAGCAGATTGATTATGAAGAAAATATCGTGCGCGACATCATCTCGGAAACAGGCGGCAGGTTCCTATCGCAGGACTACAAGGCCGATGTGCTTTATGCACTGGCACCCTGGAACCTCGACTGCATTCGCCACGTCACCGGCTACCGCATGAACCGTCACTCCTACTGCGGCTCAAATATCCTTGGCGGCCCCGTCGATACGGTTGCACTCAAGACCCGCGAGGTCTGGTCAAAAGCGCTCAGCGTCTTCGGCGAAACCTATGTAACAGACCGAGGCGGCATGGATGATACGCCGTTTCTCTACTCCAGCAACCACAGCGGCCGCTTCTGGCTGACCGAGGCCGACGTCTATCCCGACATGAATAAACCCGAGCTGCTGCAGCGCGCCCAGGCAACGGTTGCCTGCGGAATGATCAACACCATCGCCGACAAGTACGGCCCGGGCGCCAACGGTCTGGGCGTCTCCATCGAACCCGTCACCTCGTTTATGCCTGAGGTGGGCCCCAATGCCCATATGCTGTTCAGAAAAATTCGCGACGTGTTCGACCCCAACGGCATCTGCGCCCCCGGCAGGCAGATATTCAGCAAGGAAGAATATGACGCCTTCCCCGAGCAGGCGGTGGCCGGCTTGAACAAGCTGCGGCAGATGCATGGTCTGCAGCCCATTGAGAGATAAGTAACCATTTCCAGGAGAAGGAAAAAGGCTATGGCAGTTGACAAATCAAAACTTGAAAAAATCGCCGGCAAAAAAAATGTCCTTGTCGATGAAGCCACACTGAAACAGTTCTCGCAGGACCAGAGCTTTGTATCGCCGCGCAGGCCCGATGCCGTGGTGTATGTCGAGAAAGTCGAGCAGGTGCAGGCAATAGTTAAGCTTGCCAACGAAACCCTCACCCCCATCATTCCGTTCAGCTCAGGGCTCACCCTGCGCGGCGCCGCCATCCCCGATCAGGGCGGCATCATCCTGAATATGTCCAGGATGAACAAAATAATAGAAATCGACAAGGAAAACCTGTTTGCCATGATTGAGCCCGGCGTCACCTACAAACAGATGCAGGACGAGCTTGAGCCCAAGGGCTTCAAGGTCATGATACCCTTCGGCGCACCGGCCGACCGCTCCGTGCTCACCAGCTACCTTGAGCGCGACCCGGTCATGGGTGCTCCCTGCTTTGAAGACGGCAATTTTCTTATCATGGATACTGAAATCGTGCTGCCGAACGGCGAGCTGTTTCACACCGGCAACTGGGCCTCCGGCGGCCGGCCAGGCTCACCCGCAGGCCCGATACGCAATAATGTCTTCCGCATGTGGACCGCTGCGCAGGGCACTCTCGGCATCATGACGAAGATGGTCGTCCAGATATCATATATTCCTGCTGCGCGAAAAACATTCTTTATACCATTCAAAAATCTGGCAGACGCCATCGAGCCCATGAAGCGCATACAGCGCAGGGAAATCGGCGCTGAAAGTTTCATCATAAACGACTTCAACCTTGCAGCCCTCCTGACACAGAGCTGGAAGGTTCCCGCAAGCTTCCCGGTACAGCCTGCCGATGCCACGGAATTCGAGCAGATCAGGAAGACCTTGCCTGCCTGGATCATGGCAATCGTCATCAATGGCCCTAAACGCCGAACTGAGGAAAAAATCGGCTATGAGACCCAGGCGCTCCGGGAAATTTGCGATACCCTGAATCTTGAGCTGCTTGAAAGCCTGCCGAATGTGACGGGCGCTGAAAACATTATTGAGGCTGAAATACTCAAGCCCTGGGGAGTGCTGCGAAAATTCAACTACAAGGGCTCAGTGCATGATTTGACCTTCAAGGCACCCATCAACAAGGTCGCTGAGCTTGAAAAGCTTATGCTCCAGCTTGCGCAGGACGCTGGCTATCCTGCAGCAGACATGGGCATCTACATCATGCCTCTTGAGCGCGGGCGCGCCATACACTGTGAATTCGATCTGCACTGCCCGGCTGCCGATGGCCCGGATCGCGACATGGTAAAAAAACTCTGGCAGCAAGCATCTGCCGAGCTTATCAATAATGGCGCCTACTTTGACCGGCCCTACGGCATCTGGGCTCAGCTCATGTACAGCCGTGCAGCCCAGTATTCGCAAATACTAAAAAAGCTCAAAGAGGAAACCGATCCCAACAATATTCTGAATCCCGGTAAGCTCTGCTTTGCTTAAATGTTTCAAATTAAATATATTTTTCAGGAGGTTTAGACGAATATGACCGATTATGATGTAATAGTTATTGGTTGCGGACCTGCCGGCATGATGGCCTGCGGCGAGCTTGCCAAGCGCGGCATCAAGGTGCTGGGCGTCGACAAAAAGCCAAAGCTTGATGTCAATATCCGCACCGCATCCGGGTACTGCTTTCTTGATCAGCCCTTCAACAAGGAGTATATCAAGTGCAATCCCAAGGGCGATGTAACCGAGCTGGAATATACCGACAGCGGCTTTACCGTGACCTACTCGGCGCCGATGCAGGGCATTCACCATTCCCATATGTTTTCCGATACAGGCCGCCACTGGCAGGCGTCAACGCGGGTAAAGCCGTTTTATCACATATTCGAGCCGGCTCGCTGCCATGCCGACCGCTATGCCTGGGCACAATCAAAGGGTGCTGAGTTCATGACCGGCACATCTTTCATCAACTGCAGCCAGACGGACAAGTCCGTTGAAGTGCTTGTGCGCACGGATGGCAAGAACAAAACTCTGACCTGCAAAAAGCTCATAGCTGCCGACGGTCTCGTCTCTCGCGTGGCCAAGGTCACGGGAGTCAACAAAGACCGCCTCAATTTCAACATGAAGGGCCCCACTATTGAATATGAAATGGACGGCGTTGAAATGCCCTATGACCGCGGCGATGCCTTCTTTTTCGGCTCAAAAAATTTCGGCGGCATGGCCGGTGGGGTCATCATGGTACCAAGCCCCCACGGCGAAAAGTGCTTCCGCGCAGAGACCATGTCCATGCTCCCGGCATCAAGTTCGACCGACATCATCGAGTATTTCATTCACAAAAGCCCCTTTGCAAGCTGGTTCAAAAATGTCAAGATCCTTGAGGTCAGCGGCGTTATTGTTGAATTTCTCGGCCCCCTGAACGTGCCCAAGCTCGGCAATATACTCTATGTCGGCGATTCGGCTGCCTACGGCGAATGCCTGTACCAGTGCGCAACCATGTGCGGGTATAAAGGTGCAGAGTGCGTTGAAATGGAACTCAAAGGACAGAAGGGCTATGACGACTACTGTGAATGGTGGGCAGACCATTTTGAGTGGGTCCGCAATCCCAAGCGCATGGCAGACTACACCAAGCGCGTTCTGTTTCCGCGATTTTTTACGGTTCAGGAACTTGACTTCCTGTTTGATCTCTCGGAGAAAAATCGCATTGTGGTCGACGAAGTCTCGGCAACCCCTTACACCTTCACCCAAATGATTATGGAGCAGTTCATGGCCATGCCCGAGGTCCCCCAGAAACTCAAGGAGCGCATGCAGTTCATTATCGATGCCGATATGTCCAAGGTCATGCAGGTGGTCGGTCAGGTACAGAAATCATAATTCCCTTTTAAAAAATAACAAAAGCCGCTGCACATCGCAGCGGCTTTTGTTATTGTAAAGATAAATCCTAAACACTCCCAATCCAGAAGTACAGCTATGAATAAAAAACGACCGCAGCAGAAAAAAGGCTGGATTCATACTGCAAACCCTTGCGTGACACGTACACCGGCGCTCAATCAAACGCTATTCCTGCTTCGGTTCATTCTTTTCAATAAATCCCTTGATATCGTCAAGATACTTCAAAATCGCCCTGGCCTTGGTAAGGCCGAACGTAAATCCGCCCCGCGGCCCTATGGGCAGGGTAATAACCGGATTACCCTTGTATTCTCCAACAGTCACTTCATCCTGTTTTGCGGTTTCGTTTTCAGCCATATGTTCTCCCCTTGCTTATAAGTGATCGCTTATTGACAGTCACAAATTCTATCAAGTGACTCATCCTCCTCAAGCACGCCATAGATGCGCCAGCCATTACTTCCTGCATTGCTGTAGAGTATAAGGTCTGAAGATAAAAAAGAAAGATATGCTGTGCTGCATTTAGGACAGATGAACGTCTTGGTCAAGTCGGTAAAATGATCCTTGCCGTAATGATTTACGATGTTCTCAAGAGTCTTGGTCAGTATTTCCTTGTAAAGCTTCATGCTGGTGCCTTCCGCAAAATTTTGAAATTAATCCCTGTTTAAACTTCATATAAAGGCATAACAGATACGCCTGTGAAGTCAATAAAAATTTACAATATGTCATGGAATAAAAAGATTTTCCGGAAGGTTCCGCTACCAGGCAAGTCCTGTTCAGTCCGGCGGCGCGGAGCGGAGCGCAGTCATGCCTGTTTACCCGGCGGCATGAGCACGCGGCACAGCACCCCGCGCCGGCTTACTCTCTTTTGCTTGCGATGTGCTTCTTTGAATGATATTTTTAAACCATATGCAAGCAGGTAACGCGCTCATAACGAAACACAGGTTCCCGCTTATTCAGCTCAAGACGGGCGTTTTCATGCTGGCATCGGCCTTTCTGTTCTGCGCCTGCGCAGGGCGCGTGCCTCCGCCTCAGGAAAAACCAAAATTGATAGCCGGCATGCCGCGCAGCCAGCGTCCGTATCAGATATACGGCGTCTGGTACTACCCCATTCCATCTGCCCAAAGCTACAAGGAGGACGGCATTGCAAGCTGGTATGGAGATATTTTCCATGGGAAACCGACCTCAAGCGGCGAAGTCTACAATATGTACGGCATGACTGCAGCGCATAAAACTCTGCCGCTGGGGGCGTACGTAAAGGTAACCAACAAAAACAATGGAGTAACGGTCATCCTGCGTGTCAATGACCGTGGCCCTTTTGTGGCAGGCCGCGTTATCGACCTTTCCTATACCGCGGCACAGAAGCTGGGCATGCTGCAGCCCGGCACCATACCGGTCAGGGTTGAGGCGGTACAAATAACCGAACAA
>Ga0209777_10001682_pt1 | contig 31177 bp, 35 predicted proteins | sample FrelakmetHBP12HB_FD_187147 | JGI IMG/M metagenome (GOLD analysis project Ga0209777, IMG submission 187147) | Freshwater lake sediment microbial communities from the University of Notre Dame, USA, for methane emissions studies -HBP12 HB (SPAdes)... | ecosystem: Environmental > Aquatic >... | reverse complement strand
CCCATATACCCTATTATACCCGTATACCCTGTTACACCCATATACCCTATTATACCAGTTATGCCCGTCGGTCCTTGGGAATTGGAATACCCTTGAATTGAGGGTCCTTGAGAATTTGTATTTCCCTGAACTACTTGAACAGATGGTTGGTGTGAGATTATTGTAGGGTTTCTACGTTGTCGAATAGTGGTATAGGCATCTAATGAATCCGATAGTCTATTCATAGCTCTGGTGCTCATTGACCACCGTGATACTTTTTTACAAATAGAAAAATAGGATTTAGTACATGACCCCCTTATTCTATCCCATGCCCGTGCCATAAAAATTTTTATGGGGTCTTCGGCAATCAAATTTTTTATAGATGACCCGGTATTATATCTGCCCATTTTCCGCTACTGCCTCATTAATAAAGTACATGACCTTGTCTTTTACAATTTTAGCCATATCCATGCTATTTAAGACATCTTCTATATTTTTATTTTGAGACATGGCTTGACTAGTCAGCTCTGATGTAAGCTTCTCTACAAATACCTGTATTTCTTTATTTTCCTTATCCTCTTTCTCTCTACGAATAAGGTCAAATACCTCCGATGACGGCTTAACTTTTAATTTAATAGACTTTATGTTATAGGATGGGTTTCCATTATCATCAACGGATACTTTTATGAACCCTATTTGCGGAGTGTGACTTATATCCTCATCCGACATTGTTCCACGGGTTATGGACCCCAGATTGATGAAATGCTTACCCATGACCTGCTGGATACCTTGGTCGATATGGTAGTGCCCTAATACGAATATATCCGGGTTAAACCGACATAGCTCATCGTACCCATACAGTTGCTCTTTAAATAGCATACCTGCTTTAGTACCTGCATAAATATGCATGGCACATATTTGAGAAACACAGTTGCCTTTATCGGGTAGTGCTAATTTGGACAGGTCTATACCATCAATGTATGGAACTCCAACTATAGATATTTTAACGGAACCTTTCTCAATTATCTCATGCCGAAGTTGTATTAAAGTTCCGTCTGCAAAGAGTACGCCCAGGGGCTGCTCAGGCAGACTGTCTAACCTGTTAGCAGTGAGGTCGTGGTTACCTTCTATCATAAAAATAGGGCATGGGAATTGTCTGAACTCTTTTATGAGCTCCTGATTTAGATTGTGGCTGTTTTTGGCTGGGTTTTTAAGATTATACAAATCTCCCGCTATGATAAATCCGTCTGCTTTAAGTTTTATGCATGCTTTTCTTATCTGGGATATTTTATCCATAACAGTGGACTTGAAGTCATCAATACGTGACCGGGGACCATTATCTGAGATATGAATATCACTGGCAGTTATTATGGTAAATTCTGTCACAGTGTCCCTCCGCATACAGGGCATACCCCGAGTCTCTTTCTCTCCTCGGCTTCCTCTTTATTTGCTTTTTCTAACTCCGCTTGAATTTGACGTAATTCATCTCTGACTGCCCTTGTTGATGTTGCGGATGCTATGAAATCTTTTTCTATATTACTTATGGATTTTACAGTTTCAAACATATCAGAGATATTTTTTATAGAGGATAGTAAATTATTTAGGTCTGTTTCTGATGGGATTAATTTTTCATTATTCAGGATGGACGTAGAATTTTTTACGGATACTTCCCACGATTTAATAAGAGATAGTTCATCTGAGATATCTTTTAGTGGACCATAAGACGGTATTGAAACAGAACAAGATGATTTTAATGCCCTTACTGAAGTTACCTGCTCATTTAACTCTATATTTTTTTTCGATAACCAATTCAGTTCATCCATTGAACCAGTTACAGATTTTATATCCGGTATTACTGCTTTATTAGCACCAGAAAGAACTTTCATTCTTTTATCTATTTCCTGTAACTTATGCTCATAGGATTCAATCAAAGATATCTCTGTTTTTAAATCGATGACTATTTTCTCCATATCAGATAATTTTTTAACGTCTGCTTTTATAGAATCGAAGTTTTTATATAGGTCAAGTTTTTTTTGTATAGTATCCAGGTCTATTTCCCTGGTTTTTAATAGGGTCTTCGATGACTTGAGGGCTTTCTGACATTTATCGTCGGCCGTACTTATGGTATTTAACTTGTACAGTGCAGAGAGTACGTCTGTTATGACAGAACCCGGTTTATCTAATAAAAATAGGGGTTCAAATTGTGAAGCTACAAGTGGGCTTAGTTTCTGGTCACCTATATCAATTTTGGAAAACCCAGCATCCATAAGAGGCTTTGGTATAGCCCTATTCAGTTTAGTAAAGGACTCCCCATTAACTTTATAAGTTGAAGTGTCCCCTTTCTCCCAATGTATTTTTAAATCTTTATAGTCTATTTCTACGGAGGTCTTTTTCTGACCATGCTTTATAAAGTCAGACCCGGCCTGATTGGAAAGAGCCGCGTTTATTGACCGGATAACCGCGCTCTTTCCAATGTCACTTTTACCGACGATAACAGTGAACCCATCAATTGTAAGGTCAATATTTCCAATACTTTGGAAATTTTTTATTTTTATCCTAGTCACTGGTTTCTTTCTTCCTTGCTTTTTTAACAGTTTCCTTCTCAATGAAATTCGTAGCAATATTATCTAATACGGAGTCTATTTTATCGACCCCACCGTTTTCTACAACTTCATTGAATTTAGAGTAATCGTCCTTGGCTTGTTCATCCTGTTTTAATACGAGACTTTCTCGTAATTTACCAAAGAGTTTATGGTCATCATGGAGTAATTTCCATAGTTGTTCCCTTCCCTGGGCTTTAGCAAGGACATGTTCTCCCTGTTCAAAGGTAAGAAAGGCGCCGGATTTTTTAATAACACCGGTATTGGTGGCCAGCTCTATAATAGACAGAATGTTATCGTACCCCTCACCAAAGCGTATATAAACTGGGGAGGAATAATAAGGCTTATCAATTTTGTTTTTTACTACCGTAGCTTTTATCATTACATTAATGGGTTCTTTATCAAGTTTTCCAGTAGTTTTACTTTTGACCTCTACTTTTTCAACTGTACTTTTTTTGAATTTTAACCGTACGGATGAATAAAACTTAAGTGCCCATCCGCCGCTGGACTCTTCATCTGGGCCGGTATCATACTTATTTTTCTTTATTACAGTTCTTAGCTGATTAAGAAATAAAAGACAGGCGTTACTATCACTTAAAAATTTACTGATATAACTGAGCATGCCGGACATGAGTTGAGCCTGCAGACCTATCCTTCCACCTTCATCAATATCCCCTTCCATGACTTGTTTAGGAATCATGGCCGATACACTATCAACAACGATAAGGTGAGGCTTCATACGCAGGGTATCAAAAATTATTCTAGCTCCTTGTTGGAAGTCCCTGGGTTGAAGTACCATAAATTTATTTTTATCCAGATTGAGCCCTATTCTTTCAGCATATATCGGATGGAAGGTCTGTTCAAAATCTAAATAAACGGGGAGTCCTCCCATTTCCTGAACTTGTTTGCATGCACTTAAGGCAAATGTACTCTTACCCGAGGACTCATCCCCAAAAGCTTCAACAATATGACCCCTGGGAAGCCCACCCGGTTTACCAGTAAGAGTTCCATCACCGATAAGGGAGTTGATAACCCATGACCCGGTTGGTATGAAATCAATTTTTTTCCTTTTACTAAAGTCTAATATAGCATCCTTGTCATCCTTGGATACTTTTTTATAGTACTCTTCTGGCGTCATAATTTTTTCTGCCATATTTCCTCCTGTATCATTTTTGTGTTTCTGCTTTGTTTTTTATAATCAAAAAATTGGTCATTTTCTTTATAGATAAGACCGTAATAGTCTGTGATTCCTTTTTTTTCACCTCTTACATAGGTGTGCTTTCCACAGAAGCATTCAAGTTCCCATTCTGATAAATCACTATCATTTATAGTTTTTAAAATATGCCACTTATAAAAACGTAATCCGATTTTACAAGCGAAGTAGGCATCTGCAACGTGTTCGGAAAATCTTTTACCATGTTTATCGAGTTCCGTTTTAGCTTGATGAACCATGTGGTTTTTCGTGACTTCATCGGCTTTCATATTTGGAAGAGCAAATTTTTTTAAAGCTGTTGGTTGCGAGTACATAACGAAGCACTGCATATTAAGAAAAACTTCATGAATAAACTGATTCAGAGCATATAAAATTTCTGTATTGAAGTCCCCCCAATAAGGTGCTTCCATGGAAATAAACCTTATATTCCGTTCCTGTAAAAGATTACGGAGACGTTCCCTTTGTAAAATAATTCTCTGAATTCGAAGTCCGTCGTCTGTATCCGTAACAAACGTACCAAAATCAACCAAAGAATCCTTACCGGATTTGGTTTCGTCCATTATTACCCAACCGAAGTGGGTAAGTGAGGGGTCTAAACCTAGAATTGGCATGTTTAAAGGTAATAGGAGGGAATAAGGGTGGTAGAATAAACTACCACCCTTTAATCCAAGTAGCTCCTATTTGTTCTTTATGATACCTTGTCCAGGACGCTATCCAGGTCTAGGTTCGTAGTTGGGTCAGCGGCCGCTGCCGATGCTACGCCAATCAGGTCATTGATTTCTTCAATGGACAGGTCGCTGGCGATACCTTTTTTGATATACTCCCATATTGGTTTTGCTGCATCCAATATAGAATTTTTTAGGGATTCGTGGGTCCATATGGACTCATTACACGGAGTGATATCAAGATGCTGATATTCATCATTCGTGCAGTTGATTTTTACATCGTGAGTAGCCAATGGGAACTCACTATTTACCTGTTTCAGTTTGATATAGGTTTGTTCTGAGAAAATCCACGGATAAAGTTCATAGGTCAGGGGTTTTTTGGGATTTCCCTGCTTATCGGTTCCGTATTTTATTAGAACGGCACCAACTCTCCACTTGGCCGGCCCGCAAATTTCACAGCATTTTCCTTTTTTGCACATGAAAAAACGTTCTTTAAAATGGACTTTCTGCCCGGCGAACATCGATTTGGGGTCCGTATAAATAATAGCGCACCGGTCTACCTGATTCTTTTTTCCTTTGTATTTCTCGTAGATACCCCCTCGGATATCTTCTTTTTCAAAACCGAACAGCTCTATTCCTTCAGCCATGAGTTACTCCTTAGTTTATAAGATTGTTTAGTAAATCGTTTATATCGATTTTATCCGCTTTTAGTTTTTTGTCTTCTGATTCAGCTTTTACATCTTTTTTTGGTGTAATAACTGTATTTGTGGGTTGCTCGACAGCTTTTTGTGGTTCGGGGCCTCCTTTCACTTCAATTATTGTATCGAGGTCAATTATAGGTGCCTCTTCTTCATTTGTTACTGATAATGATTGGTCATTAAATGATTTCCATGACGGTTCTTCTGTAGGTTCTTCCTCTGGTTCGTTTTCAGTATCTTCATCATCCTCGTCAAAATGTTCATCGGCTACTTTATTTGTGTCCGCTGTTTTATCAAGGATGTTTTTTAAATCCCCATTTGTTCCTTCTAACATGGATGCTATATTTAATGGTACTGTTGGGTCTGCTACTTCAGTTTCCTCGGATGATGTCGATGAGTTTTCAAAGATATCCTTGTTAATATGACTCTTACCTATTTCCTCCATTAGACTACGCATAGCAGAGTCATTACCAGGGCCGGAATTCATTTTTAATTGTGACTCCATTACCCGGAGCTGCGTTTTAACATCAGCATTGGCTCGGTTTAAATTCTTCATTTTTAGATTAATGGCTTTTAAAAGATTATTAAGGTCGGTCACTTCGTTTTGGTATCCCCGAATTTTTTCCGTACTGTCTTTCAACATAGAATTCGCTTTAGCTTCCCTGTCTTTAATACTCGGTAAGCTACGAATACTCTCGTCCTTTATAAGAAGGTTTTCTTTTTTAGCCTCAAATTCAATTGTAGAATTGTTCAGAGCCTGCTGATTAACAGATATCTCCTTACTTACTTGAAACATGAATTTTTCTACTTCCTCAATATATCGATGGCACTCCCCAATCATTTCGTTAATATAACGAGGGTTGGGAATAGACTGGATTTCAATCTTCAGCTTTATTTCCAGCAGCCGGTCATAAATATGACTTTTTTCTTCTTGTTTCATACTTATTATATAATACTGTTCTGTAAAAGATTATTAAACTAAAAAATTTATTTTATTCTAACTTCACTAATTCCAACGGGATAGAGTTCTCAGCGAGGGCGTTTGCGAATAGTACCGTATCAGTATTATTACTTAAATCCGGATTACCGAGAAAATAAACAGTATCGATACCTAGGGATATAATCATTTTAAGGTCATCAAGAGATGGGAATGTATTTGAAAACAGTGTTGACCCACTGATATCAATTTCCCTGGACCCGAATAAGGCATCCGCTATTGCAGAGACTTCCCATTCCCGGCCTTTAATTACTTTTCGTCCAAAACCATAGGACAGGATTTTTCTGTTTTTAACGAGGACAGCTCCGGTGGGTTTATCACATCTTGAGAGGTTAGCGGCCCCTCTTGCAGTATCCGCAAAAAATCGTTTTTCTTCTGGAGTAAGCATTCCCCAATCCTTTCACCTAATTTTGTATTCCTTTTAGATACACCGGCATTTTTTATTGCTTTTTCTATGGCAGAACCGTGACCCAGTACTATTACTTTCTTTTTGGCCCTAGTAATTGCCGTATATAATAAATTTCTTTGTAATAACTTTTGACCGAATTGATTTATAAAGGGTAAAATAATGTAGGGATACTCTAGTCCCTGACTTTTGTGTACTGTAATGGCATACGCGAGTTTAATTTTATCGTCGACTTCATCTACAGTTAGCTGGATTTGTTTATCGTCGATAGTAAGATTAATAAATCCTCCACCAATACTGACTATTTTACCTATATCCCCGTTAAAAATTCCCTTTTCATAATCATTTTTTCGAACAATAATGCGGTCACCTTTTCGTAAAACATAACTGTAGCATTTCATTTCTTCTAAGTCAAATGATGGAGGATTCAGAATTTGTTGTAAAACTGTATTAAGAGTGTCAACGGATAGTGGACCCTGGTTTCTTGCCGTTATTATTTGGAATGATTTGTGGTCTTTTTTGAATCTACCTGCCATAGCTACGATAACGTGTTCAATTTTAGTTACATCACTCTCTCTCATAAAAAAGACATCAGATGTCGGGTCAGATTTAAATAGGTCTAAGCTGGTATCTCCCATTTTAATTTTATGGGCCACTTTAATAATGTCTGATGCCTCAGCCTGTCGAAATATCTGGTCCAACCGTACAGTAGGAATATGTCCGCAGTTAATAATTTCACGTAGAACGTTTCCGGCTCCTACAGACGGGAGCTGGTCAGCATCCCCCACGAAAATTATATGTGTCCTATTTTTTAAAGCGGACAACATCCTAAATAAAACTTCCTGGTCTATCATGGAGCTTTCGTCTATGATAACGATATCCGTTTCAAATGGGTTTGATTCATCGTTTGTCCAATAGCTCCCGCGGAACCCTAAACGTCTGTGTATTGTATAGGCCTCATAACCAACCGTTACTTCGAGTTTTTTTGCCGATATGCCCGTGGGTGTCATACAAGTCATATTTAGCTGCAACCGTTTAATAAGGCTTACGACGGCTTTAAGAATTGTTGTGTTATGGGTTACTGTAAAATCCCCCAGTAAAAATCTTCCATTACCGTCTATTTCAAAACCATAGTAATCGCCGAAATAGGTAGGCTCAACTTTTATACCCGTGACTAAGACGTCCTTTTTCTGTTTTCTGTGTCTTGCCTGCTTTTTTGGTACTACTGTTGGAATTAATTCTAATCCATTACCCGAAATAAACATTCTATAATAAATTCCCGTGCCATTATATTTGTTATTCTGATTTGGGGATGTCCATTTTTTTATACAAGGCTTTACATAGGCGCTGAAACCTAGCGACCTCGCTAAAAACTCGGTGTCCCTTGCTAAATCTTCTAATTCAAATACGACGTCAAAGCCATTACTATTAATATCTAAATGCCCATCAGAATCTAAAAGTCCGGCTAAAAGCTTTAATCTATCATTCCTATTACTTGTTTTATATATAACAGGCATGCTTTTTTTTGAAAAAATACCTAATTCTTTTAGAACATTTTTAAAAAAATTGGGGCACCTCTTATCCTTTAAATTATTATAGTATGTAGAGTCTCTATCTGATGAAATATCATAATCAACCCCGGTAACATGTTTTATTGATAATCCCAAGTCGCTAATTATATCCGTTATTTTTGATACAGCCTCTGGAAACGGGGTTGAAACCCTATTACTATTTATACACCCGTTTCCTAACCAAAAGCCTATAAGCCACGGGTCTATTGGAAGATTTTTTTTACTAAAATTAACAGGTACCTTATATCCTTTTAAATGATGTTTGAGTTTATTATTCTGTTTTAAGTAATCCTTTACTGAAATATCAATTATTTTTATTTCATCGCACGGCTTTGACCTACTCTTTTTTAAAGACAGAATATGAGACTCATTTACAATATATGGGTCCCCTTTTGTAGGGGATATTTTATACATTTGTTCCTGTCCAGAGCATAGACTTAAAACGGACCTGGGGGTAGAATCATCCCCCATTAATAGGTCTCCCACAGATATGTCTTGCACCTTTTTTATAGACCCATCATACATCATAACGGGGGTATCCTTACCAAGGCATTTACCTGTGCCCGGACCACCGGTTATTACAAAGACCTTTTTCTCAGCAAAATAGTACAAGGCTTCTTTCTGCATATCACTAAGGGTTATTAAATTTTCTTTTTCAAAGATTTCTATGTGCTTTTCAACATCGTCTCGGGTAAGAAAGATTAAATCGGATGGGTGCGTTACTATTGATGCAAGCCTTTGGGCTGCTTTATTCTCAAAATCAAAACACGGCTTTGAATAAACAGCCCCGTTTTCTACTATAACTTTTTTCTCATCTGTTAGCGGCCCTAAAAAGGAATCTATATCGTCCTCTGTAATTTCCCGTCCTAAGAAGGATGTACCGTTTTCTGCACAGTACTGTTTAGCACAATCTAAAATATCCTGTTTTTCCATATAAAGATGCCCGTAGGATGGGCATACAACTTCTAAAGAATATAATATGAAAGATTTGAGCCGATTAGGGGAGCTCTCTGGAATACCTACTTGTCTGGCAATGTGGTCCGCTGTAGTAAAACCAAACCCTTCTATATCACACAAAGCATATGGGTTTTCTCTTATTTTGTCCTCTGCATACAAACCACCACCAAAATGAGCGAGTATCTTTTTAACTCTTCTTTCTTTAATGCCAAGAGAATTTAAAAAAGCTCTCAAAGAGTATTGGTGTCGCTCTTCTTTCCACTTTTCTCTGTTTTCAGTCCACGACTGGGATAAGATGTCAGCTAGCTTTTTACCAATTCCTGTTATTTCCGATAATCGATGGGGCTCTTTATCCAGTACATTTATTGTATCTTTTCCAAAGTAATTAACGATAAGTTCTGCCCGTTCGGGTCCAAAATTAGGAGCAATTGCATCAATAAAAAGCTTTATACTTGTAAGCTCTTCCGCGTTGTAAGTTATGGTGTATTGTTTTGTTTTTAATTGATAGCCGTGCTTGTTGGACTTAAAATCACCATGAAAATCGGCTATTGTTCCGGTAATTAATTCCGGCCCGAATTCTCCAGTAACTATTGAAGAAGACCCGTCAGGGGTTTCTACTTTAAGAACTTTATACCCGGATTCGTCATTAGAAAAAATAATCCTAGATATTTTTCCACGTACTGTTTCCATTATTATTTATTATCGAAAAGTTCTATTCCTATTTTTATAGAATCCGTTGTTATATATGGATGCATTATCTCATACTTTTGTCCGGCCTCAGCTACAATACCCCTAAAAGTATACGTTAATTCCTTGTATTCTTTCCATACAGATGTTTTATATTCAAAAACATATTGAGCTTTAGAATTATCTACCGTTTTTAATGCTGTAACCGATGGCCCGCCAAGATAACACTTAACACCACCGTCTAAACCTTTTTCTTTTATCATTCGGGATAGATAATTGCACCCTATGGCCATATTACAAATTTCATTCCATAAAGTTTGGTTTTCAGTATAATCAATTCCAATTAATTTGCTTTCTTCTGCTGCTGTAGAACTAATTACCTGCATAATTCCCTTAGCTTGCTTATTCGATACAAGTGTTGGTTTAAAATTTGACTCAATACGAATAATGGCTGGATAAATTTCCCACGGAATTTTATAATTTTTAGAAAAGTCATAAAATAGAATAGAATAATAATGAGCTTCCCATTTAGATATCCCGTAGACTATCATAAGGGTTCTAGCCATGCATTCTATTCTCTTTTCGTCTACATTTACTTCGACTATTTTGTTATTAACTGGTTTATGTTTGAACCAAGAATAAGACATTGAACCAGCTATTGCGGATATTAAACAGGATATAATGAAAAAAATGACGGTCTTTCTCATGTAGCCACCTAAAAAAGAGGAATATTTTCTACTTTTGTTTGTTTTATTGCCGGCGGGACATCTACCATGGATATAAATTCTTGCTCTGTTATTATTTTAATACCAAGTTGTTCAGCTTTTTTTGACTTCGTGGAACCTTTATTTTCATTACAAACCAAATAAGAAAGACCTTTTACAACAGATGAACTATTTTTACCCCCGTTTTGTTTTACTAAATCCTGATAGTATGACCTGGGTTTAGACAATGCTCCAGTAAAACAAAAGGATTTTCCGCTGCATTTCTTGCCATTGGCGGCTTCCGTAAAATTAATAAGGGTTAAAAGCTCAACAATTTCAGTATCGTGCTTTTTTAATCCACGAACAATCGTATCAGCGGATATGTCTGAAAATCCGTGAATGGCTTTTATGTCTTCAACGGATGCTGATAGGAGGCTCTTTATGTTTTTAAAATGCTCTAACAGGTCACTTGACGTCTTTTCAGATATGCTTGGTATTCCAATGGCTGATAAAAACGTCTCTTGAGTCGTTGACCGACTCGCTTCAATGTTGGATATTATTTTAGTTGCAGATTGTTCACCCCATCCTTCAATACTACTTATGTCCTCCTTTTTCAACCGATAAATATCAGCTATTTTTAATAATTTCCCGGCTTGAGACAATGACTCAATGAGGGATTCACCAAATTCGTCTATTCCAGAGACTTTTATCCAGTTTAAAATACGATATAAACCTTTTTGTGGGCAGGAGTCATTTAGGCACATTAATTTTATATTATCATTTTGAAGTGGCTCGTTACAGCTCGGACAGATGGTTGGTATTTGAATAGGAATTCCTTTATGTTCAATTACCGAGGTTATTTTTGGAATAATCTCCCCAGCTTTTATTAACATAACCGTATCACCACGGCCAATTCCGAGACGCTTTATCTCTCCAACATTATGGAGAGTGGCTCTTTTAACAATTGAACCTTCAATTTCTACTGGTTCTAAATGGGCAAGGGGCGTGACAACTCCTGTACGTCCTACATCCCACGTCTCATATAAAAAAGAAGTAATAGCCCCCGGCGGGTCAAACTTCCATGCTATCTGTGCCTTTGGCCGGTTATTTACAAAACCATATTCCTGTTGTAATTTATAGGAACATATTTTAACTACTGCTCCATCAATTTCATATTGAAGTTTTTCTCTACTTTCTTTCATTTTTTCAAAAGCATCCAGGATGTCCACAACCGACCCAATTATCTGATGTGGAGGATTAAACCCCCACAATTTAAGTTTTAGTATTTTTTCATCCTCATTTATCGGGTCATCAGATGTCAGGTCATAAGGCATTAAATTTAGATATTTGCAGTATTGCCCGTCTAATCTTCGACTTATCCCAGAGGCAGCATTTCTAGCATTACTATATTTATCATCATCGGGTAATATTTCATTTATTTTTATAAAGTCATTTTTAAATAATATTATTTCAGCTCGGATAGACCCATTATATCCTGGTATGTTTTTTATTAAACCATTCATTTTCAGCACATTAGGAGTTATATCTTCTCCTTCTACGCCATTTCCTCGAGTTATCCCTTGTATAAATGTTGAATTTTCATAAATGAGTGATACGCTTAAACCATCAATTTTAGGCTGCGCGGTTAATTTAGGGGTATTATCAAATTTTTCATACCACTTACAAAAATCTTCGTCGCTGTTTACTTTATTTAGGCTCCCCATTGGAATATTATGTGATGCTTTTAACCATGCTGATGAAGGTAGGTCTCCAACTTTTTCAAAAATTGGGTGATTTGGTTCTATGACTCTTAAAGACTCTTTAAGGGCATCATACTCATCGTCAGTAATTAGTGGGTGTCCACCACCATAATAGGACTTATCAGCGTCCATAATGCTTCTAATGAGTTTATCTGTTGTCATTGTGGGCCTACCCTGGGTTCAATTAAGTCATCACCCATATCTTCTTCGTCATCATCACAAAGGTCATCAAAACCAATCATAATCATGTCAAATTGACGGAGGGTACATAAAGATTCCATTTCTAATTTTTTTAGATACTTTCGAATATCCTTTTTCTCCGGGTCGGTTTTAACCTCCTTAAATATGTTTGAGGCTACTTCGTACATGTCCGTTATGGCTCGGGCTTTTTCCCTAGCACAGAGAACCATATAAAAAGGTAAGTTTGAATTTTCTGATTCTTTCCCATTTTCATTTATAAATTTTTTAAAATCTTCATCACCCATGCATTTCTCCCTTATGAAAATAAAAATTTTAGTTCCTATTTTATTATTTAAAAAAAGTAGGAAAATATAAAGTAAAAAGTTAATATGAACTATTTATTTTAAAATTTTAGAATAAATAGGTATAATTAACTAATTATTACTTATTTCTAATAACTTACTTATTAATACACATATTCTTTTATTATTCTTAAAACAGAAAAATTAAAAGACATGTAACTAATTCTTACACATGTAATAGATAAACGGAAAGTAATTTTGTTGAAAACATTAGAGTTATGAAATTGAAAAAGGAACCCTGTTGAAAACAAAGGACTTAGAAATATTTAAATATTTTTATTTATAATTAGGCACTAAATAAGAATCATATAGTATACAACATAAAGGAAGGAATAATGTACATAGTAATAGCTAGCCCAGATAAAATATCCATAAGAATGTTTATGGAATTCTTCAGACTTCATATAGACAAGAATATCCCTATTGTTAATACCAATTCGTTGATGCTTACAAGTGACATAAAAATACTCATTGATGATTTTATTATTAAGCACTCGGAGGGTCTGGTGAATTATTATGCCAGAAGAAAAATTAATATGGACCCACTTGTTGTTATTCCTCCTTTTATTAAAGAGTGGGCTGACGTGGTTCTATGGTTTGACTTGTATTCTACTGAAATTAAAGTAGTTAAAGATGTAATTCATTTTATGAATATAACTGAAAATTTGTGGAAACAATATATAGAAAAAATGGGAGGAAACACTTAAAAGCCACTATAGGGATGATATTGAGGCTATAACTTATTGGGAAGTGCTTTATAGTAATCCAATAAGGGATAGAAAGCCTTATAACCCCAGCTGGACAGAGTTGTCGTGGACTCATTCATAGCTGTTCCAAATGTATTAGGCATGATTCAGGGGGTTTATAAGGCAAGCCGTTTTCAAGAGTACCCTATAATGATTCTGCTCTGTTAGGACAGGGCCCTGATGGTAAACCCGCATGGGACAGGCGAAATGGCGCAGGTTGTTGCTGGGTCGGAAGTCCCCGACACAGATGATTAAGCCAAAAAGGTGGGCTGAAGGGAACAATAAGCACATCAAAAATATAAATAAAAACAGAAAAATTGAAAGAAATGTAACTAATTCTTACACATGTAATAAAATATTTTTTAAGGTGTTGTGGTTAGAACCGTGACCACAAAAAATTTCTTTTTAATTCACGGTTAAAATTTAAAATCCTTTCCGTTTGTATAGGGAAAATTACGTCCATTGATGAATATACAACTGATTGATTTTGATGGTAAAATACCCAATATTGCTCTGATGAAAATCAGTGCATATCATAAATCTTTAAAAGATAATGTATCATTGGTAAGGGGAACTCCTCAGACTTTATCTCAAAATCTTTTTTCGGATATTAATAAGTCATACTTGTCCTGCATTTTTAGGTGGAATCAAAAGCAAGCGTCACTTGTAAAGCAAAAAATAGGGGATACCTGTTTAGTAGGAGGAACTGGTGTAGATATTTATTCGGACCTTCCGGACCACATTAAGAAAGCCGAACCGGATTATTCTATATATCCAGAGTGTAATTATTCTATAGGATTTATTTCAAGGGGCTGTATAAGAGCCTGTCCATGGTGTGTTGTTCCACAAAAAGAGGGGGCACTTTCCAGAGTATCGGAGGCGAAAGAAGTAGTAGGAAAAAGAAAATCAGCGGTGTTTCTTGATAATAATTTTTTAGCCTTACCGGATTTTAATAAAGACCTAGAATGGTTATCTAAAAATAGAATAAAAATAGATTTTAATCAGGCTTTAGACGCCAGACTAGTTGATTCTAATGTTGCCCGGTTACTTGCTAAATGTACATGGAATCCTTGCATACGACTATCCCTTGATAGCACAGGAATGATAGAGCATGTTAAAACCGCTGTTTATAATTTAGATAAAGCAGGTGTAAATCGGGGTTTAATTCGGGTGTTCGTTTTGATTGGATTTTCCGGATTTGAGAGCGATGTTGAACGCCTTATTAAATTAAATGAGTGGGGAGTGGCCCCTTTCCCAATGGGGTATATTGATAATGATACAGGATTAGAGCCTGCTAAAGGATGGGACATAAAATTATATAAAAAGTATAGGCGTTTAATTCTGAGAATTCCTATGGCAAAAAGTCTATGGGTGGATTTTAAAAACGAAGTCATACACCATAAAAAAATACCCTTAAAGACAATATCCTACAATATTTATGAAGACTCTTAATTTAGTAGAGATAAAAAAAATAAGGGAATGGTCAACTCCTGACGGTCTTAGGAGATGTGGGGCAGCTTTCGGTATTGCTTCTACGTATCTGCCGGCTTTGTGTGATATGGCGGAGGATTATTTAAAAACAAGAGCAATTGGAAATATAGCCGGGCATCGAAAGACATATACGATAACAGGAGACTCTATTAATGGGTGGTTTATTAGTGGGTCGGATGGATTTTCTGTATTGGTCGGTAAAGGGGATTCCTCCAGGGATACGTGTGTAAAAATAGCTGAGAGGCTTAACAATATATGTTAGAATCAGTTATAGGCCATACTCCTGTTAAAGACAGGCTTGAAGGCTTACTTCAAAAAAAGGAGTATGACCGAACATTTATGTTTTATGGTCCCCCGTGTTCTGGTAAGAGAACCGTTGCTTTTGAATTTATAAAAGCCATTTTGTGTGAGCATAAAAAGGGGGATGGATGTACCTGCCAATCTTGTACTCGATTTTCATCAGGTAATCACCCCGATTTTTTATGTATAGGGCAGGGTGGAAAAATAAGGGTTGATGATGTTGAGTCCGTTATTAATTTTACTGATGTAGCACCTTTTTTATCAAATAATAAAGCGGTTGTAATAGATAACGCCGATGTGATTACATGGGATGTTTCTAATCGGTTATTAAAAACATTAGAAGAGCCACCACCCATGTTTATTTTTATACTTGTAACATCAGCTCCCGATAGTATCTTACATACGGTTCGTTCCCGGTGTAATAATATAAAATTTAATGCGTTAGAACAAATAGATATGACCAATGTTCTGTTTCAGAGGATGGGTTTTGAATTGCCTAAAGCTAGAATATTAGGATGGATAGGTCACGGGTCATCTATTGATATTTTTTCAAAAGCCGGTAAATATCTAAAATATAGGGACATAGCAGTCGATTTTTTGTCGGGGATACGAAAGCGGAAGCTATTAGACTCTATGGATTTTATTGATAAAATAGGAAAAAATGATATTGATACTTTTGTGGACATGGTAATTTTGCTCATGACGGATATAATTATGATTGGAAATGGTGTGGACCGTATTGTAAATATAGACCTGCTGGATGATTTAAAAAAGCTTGCCAGCAGTACTAATATAAAAGCTCTTACCGGAGCCACTGGAAATTTTAGTCAAATTAAAAAATATCAGCACCTTAATATTAATTTGTCTTATGCTATGAAAAACGTATTAATAAAGAGTTATCCGCTATTAACAGTGGAGCCCGTTTCATGAGATATCAAGATGGGATAGTGTCTTTAAAGTATAGGCGTGACTTACGTTACATTCTTACTGGGGATGAATCTTACCTTAAGGACGTATTTATAAAGTACGCTCAGAATATTTTTCCAGAATGGGAACACCTTAAATTTTATCCGGATACGGAAGATGAGGCGTTAAGTTCAATAAAATCTAATGGTTTATTTGCTGGAAGACTTATTATGCTTTATGATTTTGAAAGCATGGATATAAAAAAATTTTCAGAAGCACTGTGCGATTCTCAAGATTGTATCATATTTATTGTCGGAAAAAGCAGTTCCTCCAGATACATGACTGAAATAACCGGAAAATCCGCCGTGGTTGAGTGCAGTAAAATGCGGGAGTACGGGGATGACTATCCTTTATGGATATCTTCAAAAATTGAAGAAGGAGGATTTACAAAAAGGGAAAATGTTGAATCGGCCATTTATTCAAGGGTTGGTCCTGATATGTCCTCTTTATCTAAGGAGATACATAAATTATTTCTATTTAAAAATGAGATAAAGGACATAACTGTTGATGATGTCAATGCGGTTGTGTCTCTTACAGCAGTAAAGTCATCCTTTGATATTTTAGATAGCCTTTTAAAAAAAGATAAGTCGGGCGCTCTTAAATGTTTGGATTCTTATTCAAAGATACAGGATAATTTTGTTGAGCTCGTATTATTTCTATCCTATTATATGGAAAAGGTTTATCGTATGCTTCTTCTTAAAGAGGATGGAACAGAAACAAGCGATATTGCGGATATAGTTGGTATACCTAGATATCTTTTAAAAACGCGATATCTTCCGAAAGCCATATCTTTAGGAAAAAGTTTCATATCTGAAAAAATAAATCAGCTTTGCAACCTTGATGTTAGTATACGGAACTTTCGGGGAAATAAGAAGATAGCTATTGAACAGTTCATCTTAAAATTTTCTGATTAAGTGCTTTATTTTTTAATTTATTTATACTATCATTAAATACTTTAACATTAAAAATGAAAGAAAATGGTTTGGGAAAACTAAGTATAAGCATACCAACATTTTAAAGTAAAAAAGTAGTTTTTCATAGGAGAAGTTAATATCCTACTAATAATTAAAACAATGACTAAATAAGAGAAGCAAATAAAATTAAATAATAAATTTAGGATAAAAAATGTTTAAAACAGATATCGCTTTTGAAAATTGGAATCGAAAATATAGATACGGAAACGAGACAGAGATTCAAACATGGGAACGAGTAGCCAGAGCTCTGGCCAATGTAGAAAGAGAACCAGAGAAGTGGTACGACATGTTTCTCCGAACAATTGTGAAGTTCGACGAGAATAATAAACCTGTCGGACTTAAGTGTACTCCCGGTGGAAGAATTACAGCAAACATAGGAACTGGTTTTAAAGGTGCAACGTTGTTGAACTGCTTCATAAATGGCCCAGTATCTGGTGCCCATATAAAGTATAACAGAAAATCTTCAGATGGTTCTGTCTCATACCCAGTAGAATATAATACCCCGGATACTCCAGACGATTTAATAAATATTTTTCTAACAATAATGGAACAGGCAAAAACACTAGCTTCTGAGGGAGGCTATGGAATAAATATTGATTGGATTCGTCCAAGGGGCTCCCTTATAAAAGGTACAGGAATTAAGCATCCTGGAGTCGTATCCTATTTAAAAATATTTGATGCTGTAGCTGAGTGTATCGTTAAGGGGGATAATGACGGGTATGTTGATAAAATAAGAAACTACCTTGGGGAGGAAAAATTTGAGGAGCTTAAACAAGAGGTAAAAAAAGAAACCCGTAAGGGTGCTCAGATGGTAGTATTATCTTGTTCCCACCCGGACGCAGAGGAATTTATACGTGCTAAGCAAACGTCAGGAGTACTCACAAAATTTAATATGAGTGTTCTGGTGGACGACTTATTTATGCAGCAGGTTGAAAAAGACGGGTATTACGACCAGAGCTTTGGTGGTAAGGTTTATAAAAAAGTTAAAGCAAGAGACTTTTATAATCTTATTATGGAGTCGTGCTATAACCGTGCTGAACCTGGAGTACTATTTTTTGACAACATGCAGCGGAATAATCCAGTAGCTTATCTAGGAAAAGCAAATGCCACAAACCCGTGTTTTGATAAACTTACAGAAATTTTAACTAAAGACGGGATTACGGATATTGCCTCTATTATTGATAAACCCATTAAAGTGTGGAATGGCGTGATGTGGGAATCAACGATTTTTAAAGTAACAGGGGAAAATAAGAAAGTAGTTGATGTAACAATTTCTGGTTTACTGGATGATGGTACGAATGTTGTTTTGCCGAGTTTTATAGCTACAGAAGACCATAAAATAATTAAGGGGTTCTCCACCACAGTGTATGATTCTATTGATGCATATAAAGTGCCAATATCGGAGCTGTCTACTGAATTAACGGTAAAATTAAAAACGGGTTCTTTAAAGATAAAAAAAATAGATGTATTTCACTCCCATACAGCATCTAAAGTTTATTGCTGCACAGTATCTACAGGTATGTTTGCACTTGGAAACGGTTTGATGGTCTCAAATTGTGGAGAAATTCCGGGGATTGATACTCTTACTACTGTATGTTTATTGGGTTCTGTTAATCTTACACAGTATGTTGATAAGAGAGATGATAAGCCTTTTTTTAATTGGGATTTATATAAAAAGGACGTTAAAACTTTTTCACGCATGCTAGATAATGTGTGCGATTTATCTAACGCTCCACTGCCATCCTACGAATGGGCTATAAAAAATTTCAGACAGTACGGTATGGGTATTAATGGCTTTGGGTCTACTCTTATGATGCTCGGTATTCCATACAATTCTGCGGAGGCTATAGAATTCGCTGGTGATGTTGCTAAAACTAAAGAAAATATTACATGGCAGACATCGGCTATGCTTGCTAAGGAAAAGGGATTATTTCCTGTATACAATAAAGAAAAATTTGAGAATACTGAATATTTTAAATCTAATCGTTTGTCTGACGACACAAAAGAGCTACTTCGTAAATACGGAGCACGTAATGCTAAGACAACAACCTGCGCGCCAGCGGGTACAACCGCGATAATTTGTGATAACACAAGTAATGGGATAGAGCCAGTTTTTCTATTAGAGTATGAACGTAAGGTGACCCGTAAAGATTGGCCGGAAGGAATGACCCAAGATAATGTTATGACTCTTCTTGCCCGGCATGATAAAAAAGATTATACATATTGGGAAGGAAAGTACAACGGTAATAAATATTATTATGAACCGCATAATAGGGGTTTATGTGATGTAAAGCATATCCGTGATTATGGGTATCAATGGCTATTGGAAAATTTTCCTAATAAGGACCATAAAAGATATTTAATAACAACGAAAGACCTCTCTGTGGAAGACCACGTTGCTATTCAGTCAATAATGCAAAGGCATACAAATCAGAGCATATCGAAAACAATCAACCTGCCTAAAAAATATCCATTTGAGGATTTTAAAGACCTCTATTTAATGGGATGGAAGAATGGTCTCATTGGTCTCACAACCTACAGAGAGGGGTCTATGGAATCGGTTCTATCGAGCATAGATTCAGAGGATAATGGTATAATTAAAAAGGACCTGAAGCTTCCTAATGAGTTTATTAATGGCCCTACATCTGTCATTAAACGTGAGGGTATGAAGTTCTATATACATTTTAGTTATTTCCCCGACGACGCCGACATGAAGCATCCAGTGTGCTTGTGGATATATACGAACACTGAGGAAAAAGGAGCCTCAATAGTTTGTAATAAAGCGTCAAGAGAGCTGGCCAAATTGGCTTTGTCGTGCGGTATTGAAAATAAAATTATTCAACATGCTATTGAAAAAAGCAAGAATGATTACCCGCATAATAGACTTGGCAGGATGGTTTCTTTATGTCTCCGACACAATGTTCCACGCGTAGAGATACTTACTGCTTTAAGAGATATTGAGGGTGATAATATATCGACACTTTTAACCGCTGTCCGGAAATTTATAGGTAAAACGGTTGAAGACGGAACTGTAATAAAAGGCATTCGTTGTAAAAATGATGCCTGTAAAAGTGACCGACTAGTTTTTGAGGCAGGGTGCGTAAAATGTGCAGACTGCGGTAATCAGGAATGTGGTTTTTAAATATAGGAATAAAATATGAATAACATGCCCCCAATTTTTGTTAAAAAGGTATTTCCAGACGCAAAATTGCCGGTACGAGCATACCCAACTGATTCCGGTCTTGATGTATTCGCGTATTCTTTTAAGGATTTAGGGGATGGTACGATTATCGATGGTTTAGTAACGTATATTCATCCTGGTAGTAGGGTATTAGTAGATACCGGTCTTCAGCTTACAGTGGGACACGGCTATGAGGTTCAGGTTCGCCCACGTAGCGGGTTGGCTGCTAAAAGCGGTATTACTGTGCTTAATGCTCCGGGTACTCTGGACGAGGCCTACCGAGGTTCTGTTGGGGTGATTTTAATTAACCATTCCATGGATGTCTTTGAAATAAAAAAAGGGGATAAAATAGCCCAAATAGTAGTTTGCCCTGTTATCCTATCAGACGTACAGGAAGTAGATGAGCTTCCTATATCGGATAGAGGTGCGGGAGGATTTGGTTCTACTGGAAAATAGGAGAGCTTAAAGATGCCTAGCACAAATATGGCTGTCTGTCAAAATTCTGAGTGCGGAAAAACGTATATTGTACTGACTAATGATGATGGGTTTTGTTCTTTTGAGTGTTGGGAAAAAATAAACTGTCAGACCCCCCAAAAAAAGGTCGATAGTTTTGACATGAGCGAATTATTTGAAACAGTTAGAAAATGATGAATTATCTATAGACCTGGATAGAACTCGAATACGGGATATCCTGTTTGAATCCTATAATATCTGTAAGGATGTTTTAGGGGTAGATTTCGATATAAGTCAGGATGACTTTGTATTGCAAGTTAATCCCTATCTTGATAGTAATAGGATAACCATACCTTTTCAGGTTAAGTTACCGTCTAAACAATTTCCAAGTATGGTTATTGAAGTAAACCCGAGAAAGAAAAGTGTTTTTGCTCGGTTATCAAATAAGGATAAACAAATTTTACTTAATAGGTATCTTACAAAACTATGAAAAGTCCAAACCCTCTTTTTTTACGTTTCATAAATAAAGAAATCGGTGTAGCAGAACTACTGCACATATATGCAAGGTCCTCTGATTCCTTTACATCATTAACAGCTAAGTCTTTAATTGATAATCCTCCAGACCTGGGAGACTTTCCTACCGAGTTATTTGACGCAGTAAGCGATGCAGTTAAAACAGGCATCGGGGAAGAGTTTAGGTCCTTTGTAAATCATTACATGGAACCATCCCTTATTGAGGATATGGAGTCATCGGATGGCACGCATGGGGAAAACAGTACAAGACGAGCCCGGTTGAAAGATGCTTCAGCCCCGTGGGTACAGGGATTTTTATGCTATAACTTATGTTTATATATAAAAGCTTTTGGGTTTGATGAACTTAAAAAGTGTAAGATATGCGGAAAGTTATTCGACCATAAAGGGCAATACGCTGTTTATTGCAGTGATGTGTGTAAATCGGCAAAAAAAGGGTCAACAGAGAAGGACCCTAACGTATCCTAATAGTTTTAAACGAGTTATACTCTTTTAATAATAAAGCAGAAACATGGTAGACATCCTATTAGTTATGAATGCTCAGAATAGTTTCCTTTCCAGTACGGGGTCGGTGTATATGGGAGAAAAAGCTGAAATTTTAAAGAAGAGACTGGCAGACTATCTTTCTGGATTTCGGGGGACAAAAATATTTTTTAGGGAAAAACATTCTATGGAGGATGGATTTTTCATAAACGATAAAACGCACTCGATAGCTACGACGGAGGACACGAAGGTTCATGACTCTGTAAATAAATTTGCAAATTATTTTTACGATAAAAATCGTTATAGTGCTTTTTATGATACCGGGTTTGAACCCTTTTTAAAAAGGGAAAAAATAAAAAATGTAGGTATTATCGGAGTTGAAACCCACACTTCTATTTTGTTTACGGCTGAAGAACTTAGAAACCGGGGGTATGAAGTTACAGTAGTAGAGCCATGTTCTATGTCTAGGGATGATTATATGCACGCGTATGCAATAGCTCTTATGAAAAATTTTCTTGGGGTGATGGTTACAAATGGATAAAACGAAAGTTAAACTGATGTGCCCGAAATGCGGGTTACCTGCAGAGGCACATTTAGAAAGAAAGAAGTATAAATTTATTATTTATACATGCCCAAAATGCAGGAGCAATGTTGCCTGTTATAATAATAAGTTAGATATTATTTCTGATAAACTATTAGGGGAGCTTATTCATACACGTAAACTTAGGTGTTGCGGTGACGTGCTATTCGGAAAAAGGGAGCCTGTTCCTCTTGGCGGTATAAAGGGGCCTGCAGAAATTACACAGGACCAAATAGCTGATTTAAAAATCCTACTGGCTACTGAAAATAATTTTGATAAAATCATTTCAAAATTATAAATAATTCCCCACTAAAAAATTCTTCTTTATTTTTTAATTCCAACTCTGTATTATATATATACATAGTTACAAAGGAGTTTTATGGAACAGGAATTCAATTCCGGCGACTTAGTTTTTCTTACCTCTTCGTATGAGGCTTATATAAAAGATAAACATCCTAAAATAGCTGTTTCACTCGTAAATCGGTTAGCTAAAATAGAAGAAATTATTGATTGGGATAGCGACATTGGTAAAGCAATAAAAGAGGAACGGGTTAAGAGTGGAAAGTGGAAAGACCTTCCAATGGATGACTGTAAATATATGCTCTCTATATATTACCCGGATTTAATAGGACGTAATGGAGAACCAGGGGCGGTTGAAAGTGCCCCATCATTTTGTAATCATCCTAAAACGGGTGCCCCATTTTTTATAAAAGCACCTAAATGGATATTTAAAGAAATATCGAGTATGTGTGAAAAACTGGGTTATGGAATTGCATAATGTTTTTAGATGTAATGGTTGAAAATTTAAATCGGTCTATCTATCATCAAGAGGAAGCTCTTAAATATTTACAGTCCCGGTATGTATCTAATGAGGACATTAAAAACTATAGGATAGGGTGTTCTAAAGTTGTCTCTGTTCCAGAAGATACACATGCAGAAAGGAATCGTTTTTTAATTGAAAGTTCCCGTGGAAGAAAATTTGATAGTAAAATAATATTACCTATATGCGACCCGATGAATCGGGTTCTTGGAATTGCTGGAAGAGCTATACAGACAAAAGAATTTAAAAATTTTATAACGGATGAGGGTAAATTTGTTGGATTCTTTTTTGGGTTATATCAGGCACTCCCATATATTTATAAAGAAAATAAAGCTTATGTAGTAGAGGGATATTTTGATTGTATGGCTATGTCTAAAGTATTTCCAAATACAGTGGCTTCTATGACTGCCGGCCTTTCTACTGAGCAACATACCCTGTTAAAAATGTTCTGCGATTCAATTGTTACTGTCTTTGATTCAGATGACGCTGGTCGTACAGCTACGGAGGAAGCTAAAGAGGCGGATAGCAGTATACAGTCTTTTGAGGTAGGATATAAAGACCCAGCTATCTGTTTGGAAACATTAGGTTTGCAAAAGTTTAAAAAGTACATTTTAAAAAAGTCTCAGGAAATTTTATTTTAAAATAAGGAGATAGAAAATGGATGAGCTTCAGACATTGATTAATCGACTTAAGGAAATGCAGAAAGGTTGCGAGGATAAATGCATTGACCTTCAGACCCTTAAATTTGAGGCTAAAGAAAGTGATATGCGTTTATATGACCAGTCAACGACATACTGGTTTAAAAGTGACCCTAAGAATCCTAACGACCCCAAAATAATACACGGTGCAAAACAATTCTGTTCTTTACAGAAAGTCCCTTATAGTTTTTTTGCAAAGAACCCGGAGCACATGAAGAATCAAATGGTTGAGTGCTGGTTGCCAACTCTTAAACCAGAAAAGGCTCAGATACTGGCAAAACTTAGGAAGTCACAGACCGGGTATATTATTCGGGCTTTACTTCCCGTTGAATTTACCAATATTTCAAATGCGGATGTTTTATCCATCGTTTCTGATGCTGCCGGAGATAGTTTTAAAATGGAATTCGCTATCGGGGATGAACGTGATGACCTAGTTCTTCATGTTCGATTTATATCTACGGATACTTTTGATGCCTGTGGGGAACAGTGCTCAACAGGGTTCTCAATTATTGCCAGTGAGTTAGGTGCTGCACCCCTATCTATTGAGACAATGTTATACCGTGTACCTTCTAAGGCGTCTATGATAGCGTCCTATGGGTTAGAGGGGTACTTTACTAGTAACTACGAGGGTATCCAGGCGAACGACCTTAGAGACCTGTTTCCCAGGTTGATTAATAATTTAAAAAATCAATTGCCAGAGTTAAAGGAAAGAATACAATCTGCTAAGGATGCCATGACGAAAAAAGAAGATATTAAGGAATTTTTAAAAACACTGCGACTTCGAAAAGGGTTAAGTGAAAAATTTCATACTCTATTTTTTCAGGAAATAGAAAATGACACATCTGTTAAAAATAGGTGGGACCTGGTTAATAAGATGTCTGTGCTCGCTAAGGATTTCGATGTCATAACTCGAGTTAAAATTGAAAAAGCAGCCGGGGAACTCATTGGTCTCGGTTTTGAAAAGGTATAAATGAAATCTAGAGGATGGACTGTTTTTATTTTGTCTTGCGCTGATAATACCTATCATGTCGGAATGTGCCGAGACATGGCCAGAAAGCTTATGGCCATATATTCCAGAACAGGGTATTGGTTCAAACACCACCAGGACAGGTTACCGGTAAAGGTGTCTTTTTCGGAGGGTCTTTTACACTTTAAAGAGGCCTACGCCAAGTACTTATACGCTAGAGAGATGAATAGAAAACTTAAGGATAAATTAATTAAAACCAGAAAATGGCCGAATGGTGGGCCTTGGAAAGAGTATAAAAGAACGGGTAAAATTGTTATACCGTATTTGAAGGAAAATTTTAAGGTAATGGTCAGAATACCTAGAATACGACGAAAATCTTGACATTAAGAGATTATTAAATTATTATAGTTTACACTAACCCCCATGTAGGTAAATAAGTTGAAATTAGATATAAAATACCGCCCATCTGTATTTGATGATGTAATCGGCCAGGAAGCCACTGTGCAAATTTTTCGTAATATTGTAAAGAAAAATACCTATGACTCGGCCTATTTATTCTCGGGACCCAGTGGGACAGGTAAAACAACCCTTGGGCGTATTTTTTCAAAAGCTATTCTTTGTGATCATCCCGTAGACGGAAATCCTTGTGGTACCTGTGAATCCTGCCTGTTATTTGCTCGAGAGCAGCATTTCGGGTATAACGAGTTGGATGCAGCTTCCTTCGGTGGAAAAGACGATATGATTAAGTTGCGAGATGAGGCAGCTTTTCAATCGATGTCTAAGAAAAAAATAATCTTACTCGATGAGTGCCATGACATATCTAAACAGGGTCAGGATGCCCTCCTTAAGCAGGTAGAGCAATGCCCCGACCATTTAATCTATATATTCTGTACTACCGACCCAGACAAAATGAATAAGACACTACGAAATCGCTGTATGGAATTTCAAGTTTCAAAAGTAAGTAGGGAACTTATAATAAGCAGGTTGAAATTAATTTGTGACCGTGAAAAGATTGTTTGTGATGATGATGCCATGATGCTTATAGCCGTAAAATCAGAGGGTCATGTACGAAATGCAATAAAAATTCTCGAAGAAGTATCTTATATCGGGCATATAACTGTTGATGGTATTAAGTCTATACTTAAGGATTATCAAAATGAAATTTTTATGATAGTGTCTAATTTGGGTATAGACATTCAAAAAGCATTGGAAGCTTATAGAGTAGTTTCATCATACCTTTCCCCATCCGAATTGTATAATAATATCCTTTCCATGGTTAATGATGCATCAAAGTTACTTTATGGGTATAATGACTTTGTTCCACAAAAAAGAGAGCTGCTTGAAAAATTAAAAGATATTCATGGATATAGTTTGATGGAATTTATGAATTATCTCATGCAACGAGATAAATATATAGATAAGATTGGTATTCAAAGTGATATTGTACTACTTCATTATAAATTTTCCATAAATAGTTTCAATCCCCAACCACAAAAAGTTTATACCACTGTTCCTATACAGGTACAGTCGGTAACTACCCAAAAAGTTGAGCCTGAGGCGGCAAACAATAAGCCTTCTATGGACTACACGCAACTATCCAAAATGAGCGTGAAGGACAAGAGTAGAGTTCTTAGGGAACTCAGACAAAATAAAACCACCGAAATAAAAGAAGAAATCGAGCGGGTACCATTAGAATGGCCCCTGCCAAAAGAAGAGAGACTAGGGGAAAGTAGTGAGGAGGAATCTTTATCTCCGCAGGAATTCTCTCAAAATTTGGTGGGGGGGCGTGGTGGTATCTGACAAATGGCTCATTCTTGAACTTAGTGACTCGGCTTCTTCAGATTATCACGAGATAGCTGAATCCTTAATAAGTTTTTTTGGTGACGATGCCGATTTTTTTATTCCAATACATCATGAAAAAATGGGCTCCTATATCAGTAAAAGTGTCCTTATGGAAGGATATGTTTTTGTACGGGATACCCCCAGTATACGGGAAATAATTCCGGAAATTAAAGAGAAGAGAATGTTTATCGGCCCCCTTTTTCTGGGTGGTAAAATTCAGACAGTAGATTCTAACACTATTGGTTCTTTAAAAAGAAAACTTAAAAGTTCAATTAAAAAGAAAATACAAATTGGGTCTAAGGTTGAAATCATAGATGGTGTGTTTAAGAAACTTACTGGGGAAGTTCTGAATGTTCATGATAATGGAAAGAAATTGACGATAAAAATACATCGATTAACCAGAGAAATAATTGCTCCTCTTCCAACAACTAGCGTAAAAGAAATTGAGGTGTCCGTTTGAACTACCTGATTGTTGACGGCATGAACTTGGCTTTCCGTTCACACTATGCTTTTAGTACGCTGGCTACTTCGGCCGGTCTTCAATCAGGATGTGTTTATGGATTTTTAACCGGTATGAGGTCGTTAAAAAGTAAACACCCTGACTGCCAACTGATGATTGCATGGGATAGTAATGCTAAAAGAAAAAAAGAAATGTTTAACGAGTACAAAGCAAATCGTGTCGCTTTCCAAGTTCCAGAACAGGTGTCAGACCTCCGATTAGTGTTTAGCTCGGTTAACGTGATTCAGTATGAGTGCATAGGTGAAGAGGCAGATGATGTGATAGCGACTCTTGCAGAATTACGTAAGAACGAAGGTACTGTATATATCTACAGTGGTGATAAGGATATGATGCAACTCGTTGAAAACGGTAAAGTTATACTTATGAGACCGAAACATGGTGCGAACCCAGAAAAATACTATGATGAAGGCGCCGTTATGGATGAGTTCGGGGTCTCCCCAAAAAATCTTTCATGTTTTTTAGCATTCCGGGGGGATACAGTAGATAATATACCTGGAGTACCAAGGATGAAGTCATCCTCCATATCTGATTTAGTTCAAAAATATGTAAGTCCACAGAATATTTATGCGAATATCCCTAATGAAACGATGACCGATTTTCAACGTGAATCCTTAAGAAAATTTGAGCAACAATCTTATGTGAATTATGAGCTGACAACATTAAAAAGAAATCTGATTATGAATGAGTACGTGGGTCATCCGGAACCGGAATCCGTTAAAGTTATACTGGATAAGTATGAAATAAAATCAATAAAAGAGGACTCTTACGTAAAAACTTTTGATGCTAATACTCAATTCTTGAAAAGAACGTCGGTAGAAAATTACTCACTTTTTTAAAAGGGGGCCTGCATATGGCACAACCGTTTATGAAGGCTATGGACCATTTCGAACTTGATTCGAGGTTCTCAAATGAACAAGGTCTAAGTCAAAAATACCAGGACATGCAGGTATCCAATGTGAGCTATGAGGAAATGCAGCCTTTCCTTAGCCGGCTTCCGGAACGGGAAATAGACCTAATTGAGCTTTATTATAAGCACGGTAAAAACCAAAAGGACATTGCTAGAATTTTTGGGGTTACACAGGGGGCTATTAGTAGTCGACTTTCCAGAGCTAGGACTAGACTTAGGTTTTTGAGTGCCCTTCCTAAGATATCAGAGGATGAAATTGATGATGCTCTTCGTTCTTTTTTCAATGAAATGGAGCTGGAAATCATTAAATATATGATGAAAACAACTTGTCAGAGTAAAACGGCTCAACTTATAAATCAGAAATTCGGACTGGTTGATGAAAAAAAGCGTATGACTCAGGTTAAGGTTAGGCATCGGTTTGAAAAATGTATTGCTCTTTTAAAAGAAGAGATGAAAAAGAACCCAGGTCTGAAAAAATTTTACGACTTGCTTGTTTTTATAAAAGAAAATTTATACATGTTGCACGAAGTCCTTCTACCCCACTTCGACAGGGGTCGTTACGTATTATTTTCAATGAATGTATGAAAGATATCTAATGTGGCACATTAGGTCGAATAAAAAAGAATTTATAGGGAAGGCTAGAAAAATACATGGGAATAAGTATGACTATTCCCTAACTAATTATATATGTTGCGATATAAAAGTGAGCATTGTATGTAACGACCATGGGATATTTAAGCAGAGTCCAAACGGACATTTAAGGGGCCAAGGATGTCCTATATGTGGGAGGTTTCAATAGTTGACTGAAACCTAATAAAAACTAATAAAACACTTGCTTTTCTGACAGAATTAGTGTATAATATAGGTAAGGAGGACTTACCATGCTGTATGATTACCAGATAGAAGCGAACAAAAAGATAAAAGAACTGTTCAAAACAGCCAATAAAATATGCTTTGCAGCGTCCTGCGGTGCCGGAAAGAACTATATGGCTATTGGCTACATAGATGATTATCTACAGGAGAATCCCGAAGCGAAGGTCTTGGTATTAACACATGGGCAGGTTATACTCCGTAGCCAGTTCGAGTCGGCTTGCAACCAATATGAGCATGACTGTAACAAGTTATCCTTAAATTTTAAGAATTTGTGAGTGGAAAAGGTTACATGAGGATAAAGACCCTAACCATGGCACAGATAATAAAGAAGAAAAAGCCTTTGCTAAATGGTTAAGTATTCGTAGAACCGCTCTAAGATTAGGCCGAGGATATACCTCTGACCAGAAAATTGCAGTATCCTATGGGTATCAGAGCCTATTTGAAAGGGTAGACTTTGAGAAGGAGTCTAATGAAACGTGTACTAAAATATGTAAGTGGAAAAAAATAAATGGTAGAGACCCGAGTAGTAATGGTTTAGGGGAAGAAAAAAAATATGGTATGTGGTTAAATAATCGTAGAAGGGCATATAGAACTAAACATAATTTTTATGGGTCTGACCAAAAAATAGCGGACTCTTACGGGTACCAAAATTTATTTAAACCAACTAATAGGAGATAAGAGATATGTCTAATGCAAAAGTAACGGCTAAAGACAAAATTAAACCAAATTTATCATCTGAATTTTTATGCTCCTCTTGCGGTAAAGTTTTTGAAGTTGGGGTATTTACTCCCATACTAGGTGAGGATACAAAAGCAGACTGTCCTCATTGTAAAAAAACTTACCTGATAATCTCATCAGGGAGTAATCAGTATAGATTAATTTCCCAGTAGTACTGCACAACAAATAAAATAACAAATAGGATAACATATGAAAATAAAAAAGGTCACAAAAGAATTCTATGAATTGGAGGACGGGCGTGTGTTCTATTTTGATGAGACCCTTAAAAAGGTGCCTACTCCTGCACAGCTCCAAAAAATGTTGGACAAAAACAAAGAACTGGTTGAGGGGATAAAAAATGCTGCTAACAATCAGTGAAGTGTCCGAGAGGCTGGGCATAACTATTGACAGTCTACGGAAGTGGGAACGGAAGGGCATACTCAAACCCATCCGAACCCCCGGTGGTCACCGACGCTACAGTGAAGAGGACATTGTAAACATTACAGGGAAGAAGGAAAAGGATTCCCAAGAACGTAAAACAGTCCTGTACTGCCGTTGCTCAACGGAGAAGCAACGGGAGAATCTTGACAGGCAGAAGCTCCGGCTCATGGAGCATGCCCATGGTAAGAAGTACGACTACATAGTCATGGAAGAGATTGCCAGTGGGGTGAACGAGAACCGCCGTCAGCTTAACCGACTGCTGGACATGATATTTAAGAATCAGGTGGAGCGTGTGGTCATAGAATGGAAAGACAGGTTGGCTCGGTTCGGGTTCTCTTATATCAAAAAGATATGCGATGCCTTTAATGTGGAGATAGAAATTATAAATCATAAAGATGATGCCCTATACGAGCAGGAAATCACAGAAGACATCATAGCCATTATGACTTCCTACTCGGCACGGATTTATGGCAAAAGAGGTGGACGGTGCAAAAAGTAATCAACGGAACCATCCATGAGGGTGACTTCAATACCCTCAAACAGATTATGAGGGACTGGTCCTCCTGCGTCCGGTATGCTTACCAGCGTGTCCATAAGGATGGTCTGACCTACGGGAATGATGTTGTAAAGGCCTGTAAGCCCCTGTACATGCCCAAACTGAACCAACGGTACATACAGGATGCCGTCCTGAAGGCCAAGGCCATAGACCAAGAGCATGCCCTCTTCGGTGGTAGGAGACTGTGGAAGAAGTTACTTACAGGGTTGATTACAAAACCGCAGTGGCATGGGATACGGGACAACGAACTCTACTCCCGGGGTGATCTGACCAAACAGGGTAACCCTAATATCCGAATTATAAAGACACCTGAGGGCTATAAGCTACGGGAGTAGAGTTCGTTGTCCCGTAT
>Ga0209777_10001681_pt1 | contig 31181 bp, 29 predicted proteins | sample FrelakmetHBP12HB_FD_187147 | JGI IMG/M metagenome (GOLD analysis project Ga0209777, IMG submission 187147) | Freshwater lake sediment microbial communities from the University of Notre Dame, USA, for methane emissions studies -HBP12 HB (SPAdes)... | ecosystem: Environmental > Aquatic >... | reverse complement strand
ACCTGGATGCAGTGCTGGCACGTCGGCCTCAGTTGGCGCTGGTAGATGAACTCGCCCACACCAATGCCCCGGACTCGCGCCACCCCAAGCGCTACCAGGATGTGGAGGAACTGCTGGAGGCCGGAATTGATGTTTACACCACACTCAATGTCCAGCACATCGATAGTCTGCAGAGTACAGTCTCTCAAATTACCGGCGTCTGGGTACACGAAACGATCCCCGACACTGTCATTGATAATGCGGCGGAGATCGAGCTAGTTGACCTGCCCCCCGAAGACCTGCTGAAACGACTTAAGGAAGGCAAAGTCTATATCCCCCAGCAAATAGCACGTGCGGCTGCCAATTTCTTCCGCGAGGGTAATCTCATTGCATTGCGCGAGCTGAGCATGCGCACTGCTGCACAGCGTGTTGATGAGCAGATGCGAGCTCATATGGAGACTCGTGCCGTCCGTGGCCCTCTTGCGGCTGTCGAACGCATTATGGTGTGCGTAAGACCCGGCCCTCAGGGCAATCGCTTGGTGCACGCCGCTTACAGGCTGGCATCTCGACTGGGTGCCGAATGGTTTGCCATCTATGTTGAGACACCCGATAGCACCCGGCTGTCGCCGGACCAGCAGGACCGACTGATGAATATGTTGCGGCTGGCCGAACAGTTGGGAGCCAAGACTGCGACCATCCAGGGACGCTCTGTCGCTGCGGCCATAACAGAATATGCAAGCAAGAACAACATCACCAAGATACTTGTCGGTAAGCCCGCTGATGACGGTTGGCGGAGACTGCTGGGCATGTCAGTTGTGAGTCAAATCATTCGCCAGAGTGAACCTATTGATGTGTACCTTGTCGGTGACAGCAGAGCAACGCCCCTGAAGCGAGATAAAATGGCGGTGAAACAGCCGTCACGTCGCTGGCGGCGCTACCTGGCGGGCTTGGCTTTGGTTGCTTTATCTACCTTGCTGGGTCTAGCGGTGCGTCCCCATGTCTCGCCCACCAGCATAATAATGATTTATCTGCTAAGCGTCGTCGTTTCGGCCCTTTACCTTGGCCTTGGCCCATCAATCCTGGTCTCCATTCTTGGAGTGCTAGCATTTGATTTCTTTATAATTGTTCCGTATCTCTCATTTGACGTGGCAGAAACAGAATATGTTTTCACTTTAATTGTATTGCTCATCATAGGTATTGTGGTGAGCTATCTTATGTCACGAGTTCGCCGACAATCTAGGGTGGCGCGTCGGCGCGAATTCGAAACTGCTACCCTGTATGCTCTAAGCCGTAATTTGGCAGCCACCATTGGGCTGCAGGCCACTATTCGTGCCATCATCAGCAGCGCAAGGGATACATTTGGACGCGATGCGGTAATCTTTTTGCCTGACGCCCGGAATAAGAGAACACTCAAGCCGCATACTGAGAGCCCGAACCTTATCATTGATAAAAATGAAGTCGCCGCAGCAGTATGGTCTTTTGAGCACCAGAAGACGGTGGGACATGGTACTGACACGCTCCCCAATGCTAAGGCGCTATATTTACCGCTGAATACAGCCAGGGGAGCGGTAGGAGTGATGGCTCTATGGGTATCCGACGCAGCAAGTCAGTTGACAATCGAACAAACGCGTCTTTCGGAGGCTTTTGCCGACCTCGCCGCAGTGGCTATTGAGCGCACCCAACTGGCTGAGGAAGCGCGCAATGCGCAAATCCTGGAGGCCACAGAGAGACTGCAGACGGCGCTTCTCAATTCAATTTCGCACGACTTGCGCACACCGTTGGTGTCCATCATCGGCGTGCTGAGCAGTCTGCAGGAAGAAGGAATGGGTCTTGATGACGCAGCCAGAACGAATCTAATCCAGGTCGCAAGTGAGGAGGCGGAAAGGCTGAACCACTTAATAACTAACCTGCTTGATGTGTCAAGAATTGAAGCCGGTGCAATCAGGATATCCAGGCAACCTTCCGATGTGCAGGAGATGATTGGCGTAGCCTTGGAACAGTTGAGCAGCCGCTCTGGCAACCGCCCTATCAAAATAGACATGCCAGCCGAGCTGCCTTTTGTTTCCGTAGACTTCGGTCTCATTGTACAGGCGCTGGTTAACATTCTGGACAATGCGCTCAAGTATTCACCATCCGATTCGCCTATTGAAATCAGTGGGCGGCGGGTTGCGCAGCAGGTTGAGATCGAAGTGGCAGACCGGGGAATCGGCATCCCCCCGGAGGACTTGCAGCGTATTTTCGACAAGTTCTATCGTGTGCACCGCCCGGATAACGTGACCGGCACAGGGTTGGGGCTATCTATTAGCAAAGGAATTGTTGAGGCGCATGGCGGCCGCATTGTGGCCGAGAACCGTCCGGGTGGCGGGACAATTGTCAGGTTAACACTGCCGGTTGCTGAGGCTATTAAGTAGACGGGGGGAGCAGTGTTATGAGCGAGAGTAACCCGCGGGTGCTCGTAGTTGACGATGAGCAAGCTATTCTGAGATTCCTACGCGTTGCCCTGGAATCCCAGGCGTACACGGTTTTTGAAGCTGCCACGGGACAGGAAGCGCTTTCGGACGCAATCGCGCACAAGCCGGATATAATTGTCCTGGACCTGGGCTTGCCGGATATCGATGGCGTTGAAGTCACGCGTCTGCTCCGCCAGTGGACGCAAATCCCGATTATTATACTTTCCGTCCGGGGCTCGGAGAGCGACAAGATTGCTGCACTCGATGCCGGGGCGGACGACTATCTGACCAAGCCCTTTGGCGTCGGAGAGCTTCTGGCCCGGCTGCGTGCTGCCTTGCGTCGTGCATCTCAACCCCAAGGTGAGCCGGTCTTCACCAGCGGTGACCTCAAAGTCGACCTGGCACGAAGGCTGGTCACAGTAGCAGGCCGCGAAGTGCAATTAACACCTAACGAGTATGACCTGCTCCGTACACTCGTAGCTCACGCAGGGAAAGTATTGACCCATCGTCATTTGCTGCGTGAAGTGTGGGGAACAGTCTACGAGCAGGAATTCCATATTTTGCATGTGAATATCAGCAATTTGCGCCGTAAAATCGAGCCCGATCCAGCGCGCCCTCAGTTCATAATCACCGAGCCAGGGGTAGGCTATCGCTTGAGGAACACCTAGCGCTCGGCGAGTTATACGGAAGTGGTGCACACTGGAAGCTGAATGATAATTTAGAGCATCCGCTCGCTATTCCGGCTTGTATTTGCCGATCTCGATATTGGGCACCAGGTCCATCCCTATGTGCCCCTCCCTTTCCAGTCGAGCATATTCCTCGTCGGAGAAGCCGAGGAGCTTCTTGTAGACGTACTCATTGTGCTCGCCTAGACGGACCGGAGGGAGCCGGAAATGGTTGGGCGCCTTCGACATCCTGAATGCCAGGCCGGGGTATCTGTGCGTCCCGCATTCAGCCTGAGTCACCGTTTCGAAAAAGCCTCTTGCTTTCATCTGCGGGTCGTTGTAGGCATCGTCCGGGTGCTCCACCGGGCCGGCGGCCACGCCTTCCTTCTGCAGCATATACATGACCTTGAAGGCTTCAAGCTGGCTGGTCCATTCACCGATGTGTTTGTCCAGCTCTTCCTGGTTATGCCACCTGCTCAGGCTATCGGCGAACCTGTCGTCCTTGGTCCACTTGGGATTGCCCAGGGCACGGCAGAAGCCCTGCCATTCCTCATCGGTGTGGATGCTGATGCATACCCATCTATCATCACCCTGACAGCGGTAGCAGCCCTGGACGCCGCCGTAGAGGTCGCGGTTCCCGGTCCTCTCGGTAATGCGACTGTTCATGGTGTAGTCCATGATGCCCTCGCCCAGTTGGAGCATGGTAGCTTCGGTCTGCGCCATGTCGATGAACATGCCCTTGCCGGTCTTATTGCGCTGGTGCAGCGCCATGACAACCATGAAGGCACCGATTGTTCCCGAAGCTTCGTCGCAATGGTAGATTGCCGAGTTCGCGGTTACGTCCCGGTCCGCATAGCCCCTGAGATAGGTATGCCCCAGGAAGGCATCTTGATGGGCGCCGAGAGAGCGGTAATACTTGTAGGGGCCGGTTTGGCCGAAGCCGGACATGGAGAGCATGATGATATTCGGGTTCCAGGCGCTGATGACGTCGTAGGTGAGGCCGAAGTCCTCCATGACGGCGGGCTGGCTGTTCTCGATGAAAACGTCGCTCACCTGTATCAAGCGCTTGATTATTTCCTTGCCTTCGGGCTTGACGGAGTCCACGGTGCAGGAATACTTGTTGCGGCCATGCACGTTGAACATGCAGCTCATATTCCAGGGCCTGCATTTGGTCTCGTCGTAACCCTCTTTGAGATAGGCGGCATAACCGCCCGTGACGAAGTCAACAGCGAACTTGGGATGCCTGGGAGCGGGGCCCCTGGTGCCGACGGCGAGATAGTGAATGGACTCGACCTTGATTATCTCGGCACCCCAGTCGGCCAGGTGCATCTCAACGATGGGGCCGGCCCACATCTGTGTCATGCCCACAACCCTTATGCCTTCAAGAGGTAGCTTAGCCATCTTAGATAATCCCCCCTTCCCTCAGTTTGACTAGGTCCTGTTTCGAGTACCCCAGGGAGGTATAGACCTCTTCGTTGTGCTGACCCAGCAGCGGTGCAGTATGCCGTATCTTCCAGGGCAGCTCCGAGCATATGGCAGGCCTGCCGGGATAGGTGAGCTTGCCCACCACCGGGTGGTCGGCCTCCGCCCAGAAGCCTCTCTCACGGAACTGGGGGTCGGCCACGAGGTCTTCAGTGGTATTGATGGGAGCACTCAGGACGCGCCCTTCCTGGCAGGCATCAACAATCTCGGTCCGCGTTCGCTCCATCAACCAGGGGTACCAGATAGTGCCCAGAAACTCCTCCCTGCGTGTCTCGTCGAACTGGTTCGCCCCGCCGTAGTTTTCCATGAGGGCCATCTTGAGCACCCTTTCGATACGGTCCAGGAACATAAAGCCGCCGGCCACATCGACGTAGCCGTCTTTGCAGGGGAAGATGCCGTAGGGATACTGAAGCAGGCCTGCTATGTCCATCCTGGGGGTCAGCTCCTTGTTATACTCATAGGCCAGTAATTCGCTCATCCTTCTATCGATGGCAGCCATCTGGGTTTCCATTAACGAAACGTCCACGTGCTGGCCGATTCCCTGCACTCTGGCGGCGTAGAACGCTATGATGGTGGCTGTAGCCGCCATGTACCCTCCCTGGTGCTGGATGACGTTCATGCCCTTCTTGACAGGCTCGCAATCACCAACGCCGGTGCTGCACATGGCCCCGCCCATGCCATAGATGATGGGCTCCGATGCTTTGAAGTCCCGATACGGCCCCGTTTGGCCGAAGTTGGAGACGGAGGTCATGACCAGTTTGGGGTTAATCTTCTCCAGGGTCTCGTAGTCCAGGCCGAGGCCGGGCATGACACGGGGGCTGAAGTTCTCGACCAGGATATCCACATCCTTCACAAGCTCTTTGAGAATCTTCTGCCCCGTATGGGTTTTCAGGTTCAGGGTAACGCTGCGCTTGTTGGTGTTGAGGAACAGGAACAGGCCGCTTTTCTCGGGATGAGGGTCGTCCTTGTAGAAGGGGCCCAGGCTCCGGGCAGGGTCTCCTCCATCCGGCCTTTCAATCTTGATGACGTCAGCACCATAGTCGGCAAAGAACTTGGTGCAGGCGGGCCCTGCTATGTGCCAGGTGAGATCGAGCACTCGAACGTCTGATAGAGGTTGCTTAGCCATAAATACCTCCTTAGTCTAAGGCTACTACAGGGCGAGACCCATGCGCCCCAGGGCATGAGCGACTTCGGCAAGGTCGAGTTCCTTCAGCCTCTTCACGGTTTGCAGGCCGCTGGCCACATCCCACCCCCGGAGCTGATAATACTCGCTCTTCATCCTCTCGAACTCCGTTCTGTCCACCACCACCCCGACCCTCGAGGTAATCTCACCGTCTTTGCCCGGGGCCTGGGCTTTGGGATTCATCTCGTTGCCCTTGAGCGGGGTAGTGAAGAGAGCTTCAGGAATCATGTCGCTCTCCCTGCCCTTGTGTCCTTCCCTGATGTGTATGGCGCGCTGCAGGTTGAATACCTTTTCCCCGATGCGGTAGAGTCCGCGTTCGTCTATATCACGCCCGGTGACTGCGGCAAGCATTTTGCTGTCTATGGAGGGATCGCCTATATGGTCTCCTTCCATAGTATGCGTTACCGGCCACGTGAAGTCGCAAAGTATGAGGCATTCCTTGGCATACTCTCGGTCCTGGATGGCAGCGGCTGCCAGAGCTTTGCCATCGTATGTTGAGAAATCCGCCGCAAGCTCGCTGCCCCAGAACCTCGCAGCTATCTTGTGGAACACGTCACTGGAGAGATAGGAGTATTCGGGATTATTGGCCCAGTTGACCCACTGGAACAGGACAAGTCCCATCTCGTGCAACTGGTTGACAGCCTGTCTCGGTTCCATCGCGTAGAGCAGGCCGTGAGCCGGGAAGGTGCGCGGGCAATAGCTGAGCAGGTGACCGGCCTTCGATATATAGTCGCCGACCAGTTCCTCGGCTTTCGCGCCTAAAGTTGCGGCTGCCCTCTGTATGCCCAGGGCCAGGACGTCGCCGAAGCCTTCGCGGAGCGCCATTTTCCTGACCAGCGCCTCCATGTACTCCCAGCTTCCTAACTTGGACAAGGGGATGCCCGTGTTCTCGTCGGTCAGGATTCCGGTGTGTCGGCACCTGGAGAGCCACTTCATCATCGATTCGATGGCGAGCGCATCAACGCCGTACTCATCGCAGAGTCTGTTGACATAAAAAGTGGTTTCCGTCGGTTCAGGATAGTACTTGTTGACCTTATCGAGGTAGAACAGCGAGGAGCCGCACAGGGACTTGCCCTTTTTTGTCCCGTCTCGGGATTCTATAGTTATCCTTCCGTCGAACCCAGCACAGCCCAGGCAAAGGTCCAGTTTCGTCTTCTGACCGGATACAACCTCGATATGGGCCTCGGGTTTGCCAATATCTTTTTGATAATCCGGCCCCTTCCACAACAACTGGCGGACGTTCTTCTTTACCTCAGTCAGCCTCTCCGGATTGGCTGCGTTCACTTTCCCCTGGCCTCTCACCGCAATGGCCTTGAGGTTCTTGGAACCCATGACTGCGCCGAAGCCGCTGGAGCCGCTGGCATCGTTGTCAGCAAGAACGATGGCGTAAGCAACAAGATTCTCTCCGGCGGGGCCACAGGCTACTACTGCGAAGCTGCTTCCGCACTGGTTCTTCAGGGTTTCGCGAGTCTCGACTGTGCTCTTCCCCCAGAGTGCGGAAGCGTCCCGTATTTCCACTGAATCGTCCTGGATAAATAGATAGACGGGCTTTTCAGATTTTCCCGCAATCACGAGGGCATCGTACCCGGCGGACTTGAGCTGCCAGCCCCATCTGCCGCCGAGGTTGCAGTAAGAGAACTCCTCCGGATACATGGCGGGTGCCTTGCCGCAAACCTGCCACCTCGAGCCGGAAAGGCCGCCGATTCCGGCCAGCGGCCCGGTGACGAAGATCATTCTGTTCTCAGGGTCGAAGGCACGGACGTTGGCTGGCACTTCGTCCCAGTAAATCTTGGCAGCGATACCTCTGCCCCCGAGGAACCTATCGGCATACTGCGCGGTGGGCACGGTAGTTATCTTCCTCGAAGATAAGTCCACCCTAAGGATTTTCCCGGCATATCCGTATTGCCCGGTCATCTTTTTCCCCCGACTAAGCTCTTTTTGAGCTTGGGTTTGAAGACAACCGACGGCTTCAAGTCGGCAGAACAGGTGAAGGCCACGGCCTCATTCTTATCCCCATACCGTGCTCGAAGCTCATCAATGGGCCCGGCGTCCAACGCTCTCATGGGGCATCCCGCCACGCAGATGGGTTTCTTCCCTTCCTTCAGCCGGTCAAAGCATAGATTGCACATCTGCATCTTGGCGTTCTTCTCGGCCCCGAACTGCGGAGCCCCGTATGGACACGATTGCAGGCAGAGGTCGCACTTGTCCTTGCCCAGGCACTTAGCCGGGTCGACGACAACAATGCCATCCTCTTTCCTTTTCGTGATAGCTCCGGCAGGACAGGCTGCTAAGCAGGCAGGCTTGGCGCAGTGATAGCAGGAGGTGGCAAGCCAGGCGACGAATACATCCGGGAATTTGCCCTCTTCTATGGTTATGACCCTTCTCCAACTGGCTGGGCCAGCCGGCACGTCATGCCAATCTTTGCAGGCGATTACACAAGTGTAGCAGCCGGTGCACCGTGTCTGGTCGAAATAAAATCCTGTTTGCATTGTTTTCCTCCTATGCCTTTGAGACCGTTTAGAAACGCTTTTCAATCCCCTAAATCCCCCAGTCTTGGGGGACTTTTGAGGCTGGGGGATACCCCCATCCTTCCGCTGAAGGACCACCAGAGGGGCAAAGCCCATCTGGACTCCCCAGTTGCTAATCGACCATTGCCTTCTCTACTTGTACCAGGCATGAGTTGCTGGTGAACGCGCCACCGGGGGAGCGTTTGTCGATGGTGAGGACATTGGCACAACCGCCGTGATCGACACCGGCCTTGTCGGGATTATACCACGCACCTTCGGGCAGGTCGGCCACGCCGGGCATGATCCTCTCGGTCACCTTGGCCCTTATAATAACCTCACCTCGCTCGTTGGACACTTTTACCAGGTCTCCGTCCCTTATTCCTCTGGCTTTGGCGTCTTTTGTATTAAGCCATATCACCTGAGGATCGACCTCCCGCAGCCAGGGTATGTTGTCGAACTGGCTGTGGGATCGTCTCTTGGGGTGCGTGCTGGTCAACTGGATGGGGTACTTCTTGGCAAGGGGGTCGTTGCGGCCCTCCCAAGTCTCTATATACTTTGGGATGGGTGGTATTAATGGGTTGTTCATCTCAGCGATCTGTTGACTGAAGATCTCGATTTTCCCCGACGGTGTGGGGAAGGGGCTGTTCTCGATGTCCTCGATCTCTTTCTTGAAGGGGATGGTGGGCGACTGGTAGTATTTCTGAACCCCGGTTTCCTTGAACCGCTCGAAGTCGGGAACGGTGGGTTTCATAATCTGTTCCAGCCACTCTTCGTCCGTCTTGTCGTTGTAGCCGGTGATGCCCAATTTCGCAGCGAGCTCATCGCATATCGCTAGGTGGGAGCGCGATTCGCCGAGAGGCTCAATGACCTTTCTCTGGTAGGCGACATGCGGCCCCGCACCCCAAACGGCATCGTTGCGCTCGAGGAAGGTGCAGGTAGGTAGAATGATATCAGCGAACTTCGCTGTGGGAGTCATGAACTGCTCCTGCACGGCGATAAACTCCAGGGATTTCATCGCCTTAATCGCTTTGTTCACGTTGGGGTATTGATTGAGGTAGTTGGCGTTGGCGATGTACACCATTTTGTAGTCGCTATAGTAGCCGCCAGCTTTGCCCCTGAGGATGGCATCCCAAATCTCAGAGTTATGCAGCCGCGCCACCAGCCCGGGCCCCTTCGATATCGGGGTGGGGAGGGCGTCTTTGCGCATGGGCGAGCCCGCATCTACCGGGTTGCCTCCCGTTTTCATCGCCTGTCCCATGGCGAATGGAATCTCGCCGCGCTGCGTAATCTCGGAACCCGCGCTGCCGCCAATTTTGCCGATGTTTCCTGTCATCGCGGCAAGGGTGAAGGCTGCGCGATGGAACTGCTCACCGAAAGCCGTGCGCCCCGGGCCTTTGCTGGGCAACAACGCTGCCGGCTTAATGGTGGCGTATTCCCTGGCTACCTCGACTATAGTCTGGGCAGGCACGCCAGTGATAGCCTCGGCCCACTTTGGTGTCTTGGGCACGCCGTCTTCCCGGCCGAGGACATACTCCTTGAATTTATCGAAACCTACGGTGTACTTGTTGATAAACGCCTTGTCATAGAGGTCTTCGGTAATCATCACGTAGGCCATGGCGATCATGGCGGCGGCATCTGTGCCCGGCCTGATCGGAACCCAGCGGTCAGCGACCAGGGCAGCCGTGTCGGTATATCTGGGATCGACTACGATGAATCTCGTGCCCTTCTCTCTAGCCAGGGCGAGATGGTAGGCCGTGCCACAGCCATCGATGATAACGGCCGGATTCATGCCCCACAGGATCACGAGCTTGGAGTTCGGCAGGTCGCGATGGTCGTTGCCTGTCGGATAGCCGTAAGTGGCCTGGCAGGCGAACATCCAGCCCTCGTTAGAGGCTACGCCCCACATCAGGGTGCACCCTCCAGCCATGCAGAAGACTCGCACTGCGGTCCTGGTATTATGCACCTGACCAATGTCACCGCCGGTGGTGAGATATATCGCCGCTGCAGGGCCGTAGGTCTCTTTGACCCGCTTGTATTGGCTGGCTACAGTCTGCAATGCCTCGTCCCACGATATACGTTTGAACTTGCCTTCGCCTCGCTCGCCCACCCTTTTCAGAGGGTAGAGAAGCCGGTCCGGAGCATATACCCTCTGGCGGTATGCCCGGCACCGGAGGCAGTTCCTGAGCTGCGGCTCATCGCCGTCGTCGGTCTCCAGGCGTGTGATTACCCCGTCTTTCACATGCACTTTCAGCAGACAGGCCCCGCCGCAATTCATGTCTGTTCCCACGTAGTACGCCTTTTCCGCGGTTGCCATAGCTATGCCTCCTAGAAATCTATTGCTCTTCAGCACCGCCGGTAGTGATCACCGGGGGTGTAAGGTGAATCAACCATCGGCAAGCATCAGCCCCGGTAGTGAGGGGGCTGTCCAGTAGTTCCACTTGCACAGGATGCTTCACCACAGCCTCAAACATTGCTTTCTCGAAATTAGTCCCGCATTTGCACCACAGCGGCGTCGGCTTCAAGTGCCCCTGACGTATCATGGGGCAACCGCACTGCCCCTTGGCGGTATGGCTGCCCGCCCCTTGAAAGTACTCGTAGTAAATGACGCTGCCTACCTTCACCGGCTTCCTCTCGCCGGGAAACGCGTTGTTGAAGTTCTTTATGAATGTATCAATGTCAACATCGGTGCTGAGGCCCGCGTAGGGAAGAAACAGAGAATTGCAGAGCCTGCCCGTGGCCTCGAGACACTTATTCCTTGCTTTCTCGTCGAAGTCAGGCTCGAACATGCATTTGAAGGCCTCGCCATGAAGCAGGCCGATAAAGAATTCTCGCTGAGCCTTCTCTTCTTCAGACATTTCCTGAGCCATTTTCCTTCCTCCTCAAGAACGCTACTTTCGCCTTGCCTTCGCTGAACGCGAAGGGGGCTTAAGATAGGCCCGCCTCTTGCAGGTGGGCGATCCGTCGCGGATGCAACTGCTTGTCAAGTCCACTTCAACAGGGTGTCCTACTACAGCTTCGATCATCGTCTTGTACCAGTAGTCGCCACATCGGCACCATGCTGGCTTGGGCTCCTGATAGCCATCGCGTATCATGGGGCAGCCGCACGTCCCCTCTCCTCCGAAGAATTCGATGTCAATGATATCGCCCTTCCTCTCGAATTTGCGCACTCCGGGAAACCGGTCCCACATATTCTTGAGAAAGGTGTCAATGTCGGTATCTGTGCCCAGTCCTGCCCACGGCAGGAACAGATTGCATCACAGTTTGCCAGTTGCTTCTACAAGCTTCTCTCTCGCTTCGTCATCGAAGTCAGGCTCCAGCATGCGTTTGAAGACCTCGGTCCTGAGGAGGCCCGCAAAGAACTCCCGTTGACCCCTTTCCTCTTCGGACATTCCGTCAGGCAATTGCTCGCTCATTGTTTCACCTCGCTGGGGCTCTGTGCTCCTCCAACTCAATCAACTCAAATCAACTGCTATCTGACTGAGGCCAGTTGAAAGCTAATGAGGGCCGATTGTTGGCTCTTATGCAGGCAATACAGAAATATCACATTGCTGCGTTATTTTCAAGTAACTTCGGTTCATAACTTTGGTTTAGCTTCGAGGGGTCTTCGTAGTAGAGGATCGGAATGGTTAAAGAATTTGTAAAGGAACTAAGCGGGGCAAGGAAGGGGTATGGGTTGTTTGTGAAACTCTATTATCGTCGGGAAGGGGATGATTCGACATCTAGAGGCAGTCTGACCTGTTCGAACCTTTGGTTCACGATTTGAGCTATCGCCTCTATCGTTTGTGAGCCCAGGGAACAGAGCATATCTGCCAGTTCATCCAGAGTATACATCTCGTCTGTACGCACGATGCCCCGTTTCAAGACTATGACGATCGCTTGTCCTCTGCTCCGTGCTCCGAGCTTAACGCATGCCTGATGTATGATAGCTTTTACCGTGCTCGTGCTTGTACACAAGCGTTCAGCTATATCCTTATTGGTCATACCTCGAGCGGCGAGAATAAGTACTTCTCGCTCCCGTTGGCTCAGCGGGTAATTGTCTCGTTCTTTCACGAATCTACTGCTTCTACCTGCACAATTTTACTACACGCCTACCAGGTTAGCAACTTCGGCATATCTGTTCTAATTTGTCGTCATCATGAAGCTATCCGGCGAATGTACAACCGCTGTGGCCGTTTATGTACCTCGAAGGGGTGAGATGCCTCCCTGGAGAGACCTTCTCACCACAATCCTCTCTCCCCTTGAGGGAGAGATAAGAGTGAGGGGGAGCACCACCTTCAGAATGCGCAAAGAGCGCTCAGAAACCGGGATACCAGAACAACAAGTTAGCAGTCATTATGTCATTAATTAAGAAGCGCTCCAAAAGGACTCGATTTTGGAGTGGTCACATTTTTCATTTGCTTGACAATACAACAAGAGGGGCGTATAAGAAACTACACCCTAGAAGTATCTCGGATTATGACAAATGAATGGAGGAGAAGCAAAAATGCCGAGGAAAAAGTCAAAGCCACAGGTAGCCTTCGTTTACGTTGTACCGGATGGTGATCCGGCCAAGCATCGAGCAACAATATCCAAAAGCGCCTTTCTTGACTTGACCATCGTTGGTGTGAAGGACTATGCACAAGGAGTTCAGGTTGCTAAGAAGTTGGTTAATCAAGGAGTGCAAACTATTGAACTATGCGGTGGTTTCGGCCATGTTGGAGCAGCTAAAATAGCTCAAGCCGTAGGCAATAATGTAATGGTTGGTGTAGTACGATTCGATTGCCATCCTAGCATGGGATTTAAGAGTGGCGATCAATTCTTTGGCGCTAAATAGAGTGGGTATCAAAGCAGAGGCTTATAAGCAGCGCGATCGTTAGTTGCATCGTCGTCCAAAATGATGCAAACAGGTTATGCCCTATTTGCCTGATGTGGGGACCGCAAGACTGTTCATATAACCCTAGGGAAGAAATCTGGTAGTGTATGTAGGCAGCGAAAGTGGGACAGTTAAGCAGCTTAGTATCGCCTCTTCATCGTTGACCTGTTTTCAATCCACATATAATGTCTATCCATATCTCGGTTAAATCAAGGGGGTGGATTCTCTATTAAACGATAGTCGCTGACATTTGAGGCGGCTCTTCTTGCTAAGGGAACTCCCCCTGTAAGGCTTTTGCCGCTATCTCCTTGACTTGTGAGGAGAAATCCGCGCCAGCAATCCAATTCAGGTAAGCCGGGTCTTCCGCAGCTATATCTTGCAGCTTGCGTCCCATGTGCTTCTTGCCGAAGTTACAGACCGCCTTACCATCTACCCAAACAAACTTGCCGTCAGCATCGATGTGGTTCTCCCCCACTCTATAGCACAACGCGCTCAGCCTGAGCACATCCCGTGGCAAATCCTGATGCATCTCGAGCTGGCCATCCAGTATCTCGGCTGTCGCCTTTGCGTCTTCCTCAGCACGATGGGAGCTCTCCATCTCCTTGCCGCAGTACTTCCTGTAAGCGGCCTGCAGGTCGCGAGGTTCACGCTGGTGGAATATTATCTGGCTATCCACCAAGAACCGGCCTTGGCGGGAAAAATCAACATTTGCCCTCGCGAACTCCGCCTCAAGGAACGGCAAGTCAAACTTTATGACGTTGAACCCAGCAATGTCGCAGCCTTCCAAGAAATCATGGATGCTTTTCGCGTACTGGCGGAACGCTGGCTCCTTCGCCACATCGGCATCGGTTATGCGGTGGATGGCTGTTGCCTCGGCCGGAATAAGCATCCCCGGGTTGACTCTATGGTTCTTGTACTCCTCGCTGCCATCGGGATGAATCTTCAGAATCGAAAGGTCGACTATTCTGTCTGAGAATGGTTTCAAGCCAGTGGTCTCAACATCGATAAATGCTATCGGCCGCTCCAATTTAAGGTTCTTTAACATTGTTTTTACCTCCTCGGATGCTCGAATACGTCAATATTAGTCCTTAGCAAACTCCGAGTCAACATGGTAAAAGCGCATCAGCGGCTATTTATGAACAATCGAGTAAGTTGTGGGAGGTCCTATTTGAAAGTGAGACAATGAGCGATGACCTGCGTAAAGTAGCTGACTTAAAAGCGTAGGCACAAAGGCAAGGTTAACAGTATGAAGCTCAGCTTGGCCCGCTACTTTTATTTAGCTTGTATGGGAGATTGAGCCAAAATAAGCAACTAAGTGACCATAGGTGGCATCAAACATTTAGCCATTTTGTGTAAATCCAGCCACCATCACACCACCTTCTTGGATTGACAGGGCTCCAAAACCACTCCCTTTTCCTCAACTGAGCTACTGCATAAGACCACAAGCTGTATCGACTTGAAACGTGTACAGGTCAATTTCCATGCCTTCTATCTCGATTACTTTCAAGAAGGCGAGGTCGAGCTTTATCCTGAGTTGCCGTCCATTGCCGCTATATTCTCCCGGGATTCAGCCTAGGTCCTTGCAAATCTCAAGCTTGAGGCGGGGGCACCTCCCAATGCACAATGTCGTTAGCTGTTAGACGCTTCCGCTTCTTTCCAAGTATCAGCCGACTAACTTCAACCAGTAATTCTTTGGGTTGAGGACTGTCTTTGGCGAGGACTAATCGCTTCATGATTTTTATTAGAAGTGTCTCGTCCTTCAGCCACAAGCATAGCTCGTATGACATCCGGGTGAGTTCTTCGTAGTAATCATACAGCTCCTTAGAGTTGAGAATCTGTTTCTCTTTACCGCTGTACTTTGCCCACTTTGCGAACAGCTCGCCTATCTTAGCAGCTTGAATCCTCTGCAAAGCCTCAGTCTCTAGTCTCCTATTGAAGTAAAATGTCAAAGCAACTGCGATAATCCCGCCTGACAGAAGCCCCGCCAACAGATTTTCCACCATACTAGTAACTTCACCTCCTGCCTTTCGAGGCCACTTTCACGCACTATTCCCCTATCCACCTAACCACCGCCTTGCGCCATTGTACAAATCGCGTTAGAATGTCGCAAGTTAATGATGTTCCTTGAGGTGAAAGATGACCCAAAAGGGCGAAACATCTCACAGTGACATATGCAAAGAAGCAGCTCATTACTGGGTTCTTGATGACAAGAGCCTTGGCATGTGCAAGAGGTGCGGAGCCCAGAAGCAGTTTCTCGTTGGCGTATCTAGTTGGCAGAATCGTAACCTTGTGATAGGTAAGGCGGCGCACAGGCCAACAGCTTGAGGAGTTGCATATGAAGGTTATTTTAGAGCCTGTCAATGGAACTGCTAAAGACAACCTTGAGCGGGCCAGGCTGGAAATCGAAAGGGTACTGGCTTTCAGAGGCTCTGTGACCAGTGCAAAGGCTCAGGGTACAAGAATCATAGTGGAGTTTGAGATAAACCCTAAATGGGACTTGTCGATGCCTGAGAAGGTCAAATATCTGGAGGAGTGGATACCGGCAAAGGTAAAAGTGGTTTTCAAGGTGGTTAGCGTGTCTGCGGAAGAGTATGAGTAACTGGTATACATATCGCACTATGATATCGCAATTAGCATGACAGCCCCGAGGGGTGCAGGATGGGAAGTGGGCAAGCCGATCGGCCAGCAGGAAGGAAAATCTCCAATACCGCAATTCTAATCGTTGGCATATCTGCTGTACTGCTGATTGTGATTGTCATAGCACTAGTGGCGACTTGTCGGGCGCCATCCCGGAATATTGGGTTAAATGCTGTGGTGACCTTCGATGGTGCGCAGTTCGTGATTTCAAACAAAGACAATTTCGATTGGACAAATGTACAGATGGAAATTAATGAAGTAGTCGCTGTTCCGGGATTTTCGTATAGTATACCTAAAATTGCTGCTGAAGGAACATACACAGTTTTCGCTAATCGATTCTTCACACCGGATGGGTTGCAGTTCAACCCAACTACAACTAAAATTCAGAGATTCACAATTGCCTGTGATACGCCAAAGGGATCAGGTTCTTGGAGTTCGACTTGGCGGTGAGTAACACGAAGGAGTGGTCGAGTTGCTTGCTACCCCACCACCGCCCTGTAGTGCTTCATGCTGTCCTGGAATGAAGCCTGGCCTTCTAGATATTGTCGCGAGGTTTCTTCATCTAACTCCATTTTGTTCAAGATAAATCATATCCATGCCAGTGTTTCTTGCAATGCAATGCACCTAGCTGTTGACTCACTGTTCAGCTCCCTCCGCCATGCGTCAACTTCACATATCGTTCCGCAAGCCGCTTGGCCTTGAGCTTTCTCCTGTAGACTATAGCATTGTTGACATAAACCAGCACGTAGGCACAACAGACGCCAAGCTGAGTTGGACCTGATACCTCAGGCCAAGTGAAAACGAGGATTAGGCTGAGTAAGGTAACTAAGAATATGAAGTCTCCCGCATAGCCCAACTTCTTCATGAGCAGAGCATGGACTGGGTTCCCTTCCTTGACTCCGAGCTTAGAGTTGAGGATGTAGATTGTAGTGAAGTAATCCACCATGACCTCTGCTGCGAAGATAGCAGCGGTGACATGCGAGTTGACCTGCACGTTGATTCGGAGGAACAAAAAGCGCAGCAGCACAATGCAGAGGACGATGATGCCAACAAGTAGAAAATAATGCAGCAAAACCTTGACTGTTTTCATTTTGCCGACACCTGTCAGCATAATGTTCTATTGGTATAATTCGACACTGTGACTGCCAAGGTTATAACCAAGAGACGCACTTGAATTGTATTTTGTTTCTATTCTCAATTTTTTGGCTTGTGACATGGTTCGTGGTCATCATGCGAATACAACGATTTTCCGGGCAAAAGGCTATGCCGCCCATTCTTTCATAATATCTTTCGAGGGCAGCACCAGGCACATGCGGGGTATTATCTTAAGCGCCATTTCGTGCGCAGTTTTATCGCTTGATGAGACGCAGTCTGAGACGACGACAGTATAGAAGCCGCGGATGGCTGCCTCACGGGCGCTGTGCTCTACGCCGTACTCAGTGGCGATACCGGTGAAGAGAATAGTCTGGATGCCTCGGAAGCGCATCAATTGCTCAAAGTTGGTGCCGAAGAAGATGTTGGCGGTGTGCTTGTTCAGGACTACGTCGCCCTCGGCTTGGGCTACTATAGCGTTAATCTCAGCTTCAGGACTGCCCGGCTTCATGAAAATGGGGATCTTCGAGGGGTCGTCCACATTGAAGCGTTTCATGCCCTGGTAGATGCTCCAGCCAGACTGGTAGCCAGGAGGGAGCGGGGTGATTTTGGTGTAGATTACAGGGATTTTCCGGCGGCGAGCGGCGGCAAGCAGGGCCTTCAAGTTCGCAAGGTACTCTTCGCGATTGAAGATGTTGTCCACCAGTCCGTTCTGGCAGTCCCAGAGCACAAGGGCGGTATACTCGGGATTAACCATTTCTTTAAGATTCTCGAAGATAGTCACTTTACCCAGTGTTTTCATGTCTTTCCTCTATCAATGTTCAAATTGAAGTTAAAGGGCAGCGAATGCTTTGTTTGTCGGGTAGTCAATATTACGAGTAACCGGTTTCGACAATTACTAATTTTGTGCAATCTGTTCAGAAGAGGCTGAGTATTCGTACCCAGCCTCTTCTTGATGATCCCAATAGCAATGATAGCGTCTTAACTCTTCCCTATTTTGAACATTTTGGTGCCACAGGTCAGGCATACGCCTTGAGTCGCCGGCTTACCATTCTTCATGGTTATGCTCTTGGCGTCCTTCATCTCCCTTTTAGCGCGACGCTTCATACAATATGCTTGCACCAGCTTACTCCCCTTCTGGCTCCCCTAGATTGGTATGGAGAATAAACCATTCGCTGTCACATGTCAAGAATGCGGAATGGTCTGGCATTGCACTTTATACTATTTTGTGCAGTCGGAGTAACAAAAGCCTGTATTGTGATCTGCTTGAAAGTGGGGCATCTACTTGAAGCCGAATACACACCCCGAACAGGTTATATACCTTAAAAACCATGTACGAGAGCTTGACAAGGAAGAGGTAAATGGTACATTATCTCAAGTGAGGAGGCATTAATATGTGTTTTAAGTGGTTCAGGAAAGCTAAAAAGCCAACACCAGCAAAACCTGATGTCCCTCCGCCAACAAAAACAACCCCACCCCAAACCTAAATAGATTGCGTTTTTCGGAGTAAATCGGCTGGGGTAACGGAGGAAATTAGATCCAACGGTGCCGCTGAAATAATTCCACTTTATGACGTTTTGTCAAATGTGGAATGTTTCGTAGTTTCGTAGGCGGTTGCCGTGGGTTTTGTGCTGGGGGACGTTAAGGGAAGCGCCCTATGAGTCACTTATCACTCTTAGCTTTCGCTGTCTTGTCTTTCTCCTTTTCAGTTTTTTCGGTTTTGACACCTTTAGCTGTACTCTTATGCTTGGCCTTGATCTTCCTGGGCTTCGACGCCTCCTTCTTGGGTAAGGTAACTGTCAGCACGCCTTTATCGAAGACTGCATCCGCCTTATTGCTATCGACGGAGGCGGGCAAGGGCACGGAGCGACTGAAGGTTCCAATGCGGCGCTCCCTGTGTATGTAGTCTCCCTCGTTGACCTCCTCCTCCTCAGAGTGCTCACCCTTTATTGTGAGGATGTCTCCCGCGATGGAGATTTCCACATCTTCAGCATCGACTCCAGGGAGTGTAGCCTTTACCACTACATCCTTGTCTGTTTGATACATGTCGATAGGAACATCCGCCAATTCCAGCTGTGGCCACAGGCTCAGTGGCCGCACAAAGCTCTCACCAAGCAGCCTGTCCATAGCTTGTCTCAGGGTCAGTATGTCCCTTGGCGGCTCCCAGCGCATCATAGTCATAGTTCACCTCCCTATCTGTTGCAAGCTGACTTCGGGCGCTTCCCTCAACACTTGCCCAGACTTTGCCCTCAACCTAGCTTGTGCTAAGTATACCATAGACACCCGTAATCAAGAAATCATGAAATGCAAGGGCAAAAGGTTGAAAAGTTATTACATTCTTTGTCTGCTGCATCTAACACTCAGTTTCAAGAACACTATCGCCTCATAGGGAGTTGAAATGGGAGATCCCGGTCTGCTCTTGACAAAGATGCATTAAAATGTGATATTTATATGTATATAAGGGGTTATTATAAGTATCGGTACAGGCCAAATTAGCGCGGGAGGTGTAGAAATGCCGTCAAAGGCAAAAAGGTCTATCCTTGAACCGCCAGCTAAATTTGTCTCTGAGAAGGTACTTTCGCTCGATGCAAAAGTAGTGGAGAAATACGTACCTGATAAACTGCTTCTTATTCTCATAAATGCCTTAGATAAACGTGCTTCACCTAAGACAATCGATGCCATTATGGACAAGATAGAAAAATATATTTCTGAGAGGGTGCGTGCCTCCCTTCTCACCGTAGTAGATAAGTATGTACCAGACACTGTAGCAAGTTCGAGAAAAGTCTCCACGGTCATTGCCGGAGTGTGTAAGTATATCCCGGACAGGATAATACCTGCTGAGTCCGCTGAGAAATGGTCAAATCTCAAGACCAAGTTCAGCATCCCGACATTGCTAACAAAAGAGGGCAAGGCTGCCCCCGCAAGAGATTGATACAATTATTGGCCGACTCAGCTTCTGAGATCGTGGCATTCCGCCACGACACCTTGTAAGCTGCAGTGGAAATAGAAAGCTGCACGCTTGCCGCTTGTGATTCCGTTTATGGTTTGGTTGCGTGGGAGAGCTTTCGTCAGGATGAATTGAGATGTTGTATAAGAAGGTTTGTATAGAAGCATTCGGGTACGAATTACCAGAAACGATTGTCACCTCTCTTAGCTTGGAAGAGAGACTAGCCCCGGTCTATGAGAAGGTGAACCGCACTTATGGGCGCCTGGAGATTAATGACTGGCATTCGTGAGCGTCGATTCTGGGATGAGAATACGCCACCAAGTAAGTTTAGTACCAAAGCGGCGGAAAAGGCTATCGCTAAGTCGGGGATCAATAAAGAGCAGATCGAATGTCTTCTTCATACTTCTGTGAGTCGTGATTTTCTCGAGCCAGCGACGGCTTTTGTAGTCCATGACTCTTTGGGACTTCCGCCCACAGCCGTTATTTTTGATATCTCAAACGCATGTTTAGGTTTCATCAATGGTATGGTAACTCTTGCGAATATGATCGAATTGGGTCAAGTAAAAGCAGGGATTGTAGTTGGTAGCGAGAGCAGCAGGCGTCTTACTGATGCTACAATCGACGCGCTCTTGAAGGACACGGATATTAACCGGGGCAAGCTCAAGCAGGGTTTTGCTTCTCTTACTCTGGGGTCCGGGGCAGTAGCAGCGGTATTAACTCACTCATCTTTATCGAAATCGGGCCATAAACTTGTAGGCGGGGTGGTACGAGCTGCTTCACAACATAATGGCCTCTGCCGTGTAGACCATGACACTTGTTTCTTCGATGAGGATAGTTACCCTAATATGCATGCTAACTTTGAAGGAATTTTAAAAAATGGCTTGGGGTTGGCGGCTGAGACATGGAAGGCCTTCCAGAAAGAAGTGGGATGGCACAATGGGACAGTGGATAAGGTTTTTAACCATCAGGTTAGCGTTATCCATCAAGAGATGTTATTTCGTACCTTGAGTCTAGATGCATCAAGAGGCTTTTCCACAGTGCAATACTTGGGGAACATCGGGTCATGTTCTCTGCCTATTTCGTTTGCCATAGGGATTGAGGAGGGCCATGTTAAGGCCGGCGATAAAGTAGTGATGATGGCGGCGGGTAGTGGCTTAGCCTGCATTATGCTGGGCTTGGAGTGGTAGTTTAAGGAGATGATATAGGGCAGGATATAGCCGCTAAGATGAATAGTGAATGATGCTAAAGCGGTTGTTCTCACGCCGAGGCGGGATGCACCCATTGTACTTACCTCCAGTCATGACGATGTAGCACAGACGTTCAGCTTATTAGCGAAGGAGAAGCAAAAGAGAAACATATGAAACGGAAGCTTTCGCGGCGTTATCTACCTGTCTTTCTTGTCCTCCTGACACTCAGCTTGCTCTCTGTAGTATCCTGCACCGGGTCGCAGAGCACGCAGAGCACCCAGAGCGCCTTCTATAACGCCGGAAACGCTGATCTCAGCGTAACTGGTGCTCAGTTTGATCAATACCAGCTATTCCGCTTTGACACTACTGCCTCAGAGCATACTCTGGCGCTTCCGAGTGCAGCAGACATCGTCGCCAATTTGTCGTCTCCGACTGCTGGAGAAGTGCTAGCTTTTGCAGTGACGGCAGACGGTGACTACTCTGTCACGCTCATTGGTGGCACAAACGTCACGATCAAACCCAGTGCCTCGAAAGTCGCAGGAAACAGTACACTTACAATCTACTGCGAGCTTGACAACGTCAACTCGGGCAGTGAAGCGGTGACCCTCTACTAGTCCCCAAACGAGTGCGACTGCCCCCAGGCTGATGAGACTTCTTTGGAAATCCGGAAATCCCCGTTTAAAAGATTTGTATTTACAATACTTGTGTATGTTTAGGGTATGGTTTGCGAAATTGAGGGGCATTGCTTTGAATTTTAGAGCTTCGGAGCGGTGTTGGACATGTTGTGAGTGTGGAAGCTGAGCTGCACTACGTTAGCATGATTGCACAATCTGGCTAATTGTTTGCCGTGAACCTGAAGTAACTCAGCCCGTGCCTTGAAGAGTTCAGCCTTTTGCGGATTCAACCCTAATGACTGGCTTAGCTGGGGTCAACCCTGGTATTCCAGATATTGAACACTGACCATTTTTTGCAAACAGGACACATGAGATACCGAGAGTTGAGGAGGCGGAGGGAAGTGAGCGATGCCCCGGGAATCCACGCGTAATCGAACTCCGTCCCGCATTTGTTGCATTTGAGGTGAGAAAGGGGGACAATGCATGACGAACGGGCCATCCTCGTGCGCGCTAAAACAAAAAGAATGGCTATGGCGGCAATAATGACGGCGATGATAATGCCCGCAGTTGCTCCCAAGTCTCTGCTCCCGACATGAACTCAATACCATTGTAACGCACGCGTTTGCGGTCTGCGGAATACTCCGATTTAAGCCTTGATTTCCCTCGGATACCATGTGTTTATCTTGCATCAACATATAAAAGCTTCACATTGCTGACTTTGTGATGGCAGCCACACTGGCCATAGTAGAACATTCCGTTCGACCGCCGTGTTCTACTGATACCTGACCTTCTTCTCATCTATGTAGAGGTCAAAGCCCCTAAGCGTCTTTCTTACTGAGGCTGAGCGTCCTTCCATTTTGAAATTGATGTCTGGCCCTGCCATCCTTGGTCCCCATGTTCTGATGACGCCTTCATCCACAACTAGTTCCCCGGCAAACGTCCAGGGATTCCACCGAACCACCACAGTGTATGGTATCCCTGCGACCTTTGGTGTCCAGACTCTTGCGGGCATGACCTACTTGAATGACAAAGATATTAAGTGGCTACAGAATAACGATTGGGTCTATAAAGGTGGCGTAGTAGAGCGCATAGTCGTTTGTGTAAGTGTGGGATGGATTGCACCTTTGATGGTAGTACAATTTGGATTTTTTATGGTTGATATAGCTCTTCATCATTTTGATAGTGTGTGGTTAGCAGGGCATATTATCTTAGCCCTATTTGTTTTGTCAATCGCTCTAATAGCCTGTAAATATCAGGTTCGGTTGTTAAAAATCGTATTCTTAAAGTCATTTAAAAGTTGAAGGAGGCCACCTAATATTTGAAGGACTTGTTTCCCAAAAGCGATACCCATAAGTATGGGAAATGCTACTCCAATTATTGTATAGCTAGCTGTTCCATAAGGGACATGTTGTGCAGTTGGTGCTAGTTCATTGATTGTTTTGACCTGCCCCCCGAAAACGAGTCCAGTGTTAATGTTAGACTGGAGATTAAGAAAGGGGGCAGGTCAAGGTTGGCCCCCATTGTAGTGATTCATGGTGTCCGCAGCTCAATATCAGGTAATCTGAACGTGAAATGTTGAGGCGTGTTGTATCCACTCCTATACAAAGGGGAATTGGGCGAGGCAACCTCGCCCCTACATTTGCGGGCTCTTCGTTGTGACTGGAGTCACGACGCTACATAAAGGTTGGAGTAGGTGCTCCGACCTACCCGTGATGGCGCAAAACCGTTGATGGTTCGACAGGCTCACCACGAACGGTTTTTTCGGCCCTTTGAAGTGTTGAGGGCGAACGGATAGAGGGGTAGCGATGAGATTGCTTCGCCTGCCTGTGGCGGACGCCCCCTACAAGTACGGATACAGGGCGTTCCGTTCACCCTTCGACAAGCTCAGGGCGAACGGGCCAACCTTACCCAGAGATTTTGTAGTTGCCTGATTTATCAGGCAAGAATCGCCCAATGAATTGGGCAACTACAGGGGTAGCGATGAGATTGCTTCGTCCGCCAGAGGCGGACTCGCAATGACATGGGGAAAGGGCACCTGCCTTTGGCGGACGACCGAAGAATCTCTGATAGTAGTGCATGGCCAAGTACTGAGATTCTTCGCTAAAGCTCAGAATGACATTGAGCCCTCAGCCTTCGATTTTCAAAGCGATGACATATACAAAGCTAGGCGATTAGGCCCTGCTCCTTGAAGCGTGCAATGTCGTCCCAACTGTAGCCGTTTTCCAGCAGGACCTCCTCTGTATGCTGCCCCGACTGGGGTGCCGTTGTTTTGATGGAGGAAGGCATTTTGCTCAGTTTTATCGGGTTAGCCACCAGTTTTATCTTGCCCAACGTAGGATGTTCTACGGTGGCAAAGAAGTCGTTCGCCCATGCCTGCTCATCCTTAGCCACATCTGTAGGGTCCTGCACCGGCGCATAGATTAGCTCATACTCGTCGAGTATCGGTTTCCATTCTTCCAATGTCCGTTTAGCCATGGCTTGCTCTACCATAGCAAAAATTTCATCATTGTTCATCATCCGCGACATCATGGAATCGAACTTGGCATCCTTTTCGATGTGCTCCAGTCCCAGAGCCCGGCAAAATCCCGGCCAGTAAGGGTCCTGCTGCAGATGCACGAAGTATATCCACTTATTATCCTTAGTCTGGTACACATTGGTCATGGCAGGCGTCTCCGACCTTCGGCGCGACGGAGCATATTCACCTGTCGCCAGCGCGCAGCTCATATCAATGCTCAATACCCAAACGCCGGTGTTGTACAGACTGATATCTACCTCCTGCCCGACGCCGGTGCGCTCTCTGGCGTAAAGGGCAGTGGTTATCCCACAGGCCATCGCTATAGAGGCAGTGTGGTCTCCCATGCCTCCTCTGGGGAATAGTGGGGCCATGTCCGGCTCTCTGATTGAAGCCATGAAGCCGGACCGGGCCCAGAAGGCGCTCACATCGTATCCCCGCCTTTCTTTATCGGGGCCCTTGTGCCCATACCCTGTTAAACTGGCATACACAAGCCCGGGGTTGAGCTTGGAAAGCACTGAATACTCCAGATTGTAGCGCTTGAGCTCGCTGGGGCGAAGGCTCGTGATAAATACATCGGCTCCCTCCAGCAATTTGTAAAGGACAAGCTGGCCTTCTTTTTTGCTTATATCCAGAGTCACGCTTCTCTTATTGCGGTTATCCAGCTCGAACAACCAGTCAACAGCCAACCCTCCCACATTCGACAAGCCCCGCATCGAATCACCCGTCACGGGGTGCTCGATGTGCACCACGTCTGCCCCCCAATCGGCGAGCAGAGCGCCGGCCCCCGGAGCCGCCACCCACTGAGCCACTTCCACAACCTTGATTCCTTCCAAAGCCTTTTTAGCCATGAATTCTGCTCTCTAACTAGGTTGGACATTCTGGGTGCCCAACATCCTTTACTCAAGACACCACGAAGTCGAGATAGAAGGTCTTATCAACCAAAGTGGGAAATTGCATCTATTTGCTTTTCAACTTGGAGTTATAGTTGGTTGGCTTAAAGTGATATCTATATACACAATTCCGGGCGCCACTATTAACACTCTCCACCAACTCTCCCTCCACAGTCTCACCGGTCATCTCCTCAAGCGCGCTCTTGTTATAGTTAGTGGAGCAGATGCATAATTCTGGTCTTGGCTCCACGATGCCGAGCCGAACAAGGATGCACATGCATCCTCCATAAGTGTCTTTGACATCCGCCTCCCAGTAAAGGGTGTCTCCTGCTCTCTGAAAACGTCTGTTGTGAGGCACTGTTTCATCCAACCATTGGCACGCGCTCTCGATATCCACGCCGGTAGGTGGCGTCCCAACGAACTCTTTGAAACCCTCGTAGCAAGCTTTGCCCATCTCCTCAAGCACTTTGTTTCGCGATTCCTCATCAAGCTTGAAAACACCCTTCATGATTCCCCGAACCAGGTTCGGAAGAACGGATGGGCCGACTGTCTCAACGTAAAGCTTAAGGACGTCTGAGTCAACCTTTCCCTTGCCGACCTTTGTCCCCAGTTTTTCCTCCATGTCCGACCTCCCCGGCTTGTTTGACGAAATCATGCGGCGTCTTTTCACTTGAACGTGCTCTTATATCTAGACTCCAGGTCTCTCTTATGGTCCATAAGTATTCCCAGAGTTAAGCGCTTCGTATACCAGGCTACCGGTATCTCCAGTAACTTACCCCAATAGGGCACCCGCACGTCCACCCTGTCCACAATTTTGGTACTGTCGCCTGTCTCGTAGAGAAAGGTGCTCTCCAGGGTACCTTTAGCGAACCCACCTATAGTCTCGTTCGTCATCCGGTCGGGCGGAATTACAGTCTGCCTTTGCTTCGCCGAGCGTGTGAATCCGAGTACCTTAAGTCGCCACAGCGCAACGCTGACGTTGTCAGCATCCTCAAGCACCTGGACTGACTTTATCACACGCTTGTGGAGTATCGGAGGATGGGTGTATTCGGAGATCTCCCTGAGAACTATGTCTCTTGGTGCTTTGATTGTGACGGTCAACTCCACACTTCTCATGTTTGAACCCTCCGTAAGTGCGCTGAGCTACCAAGGGATATAGAGAGATAATTCCAGCATTGTCATCGCAGCCGGCTTAGAAGGTCAAGAAGGCGCGTCGACGTATTTATAAACCTCGATGGCGAAGCGGGGGCACATCCAGCCGCAAATACCACAGGCGTTGCACTTCTCGGGATTGGCGAAGGTGGGGAGAAGATAGCCCTTGGGTGTGAACTTGTCTTTGGACATCACAATGCCCCCACGGGAGCAGAATTTGGCGCAGTATCCGCACCCCTTGCAAACCGCTTCGTTAATTGTTATTTCACCTTTAGCCATGTTTCCCCCTAAAACGGTTACTTGAGAGCTTTCCCCCACTTCTTGATGAACTTAGTCTTCACGTCAGGGTTGACCAAGCCGAAAGGCCATCTGCCTTGAACTACCCTGATGATTTCTTCGCCGGGACGGCGCTGCATTTCGGCGAGCGCCTGTGGCGACAGGCCGGCGGAGTGGGCCGTGACTATGAAGTTATCCAGCTTCAACAGGGGGTTATCCGGATTGATAGGCTCCGGTTCGGTGACATCGAAAGCTGCTGCGGCAATGTACCCTTTGGTCAAGGCTGTGTACAGCGCCTTATGGTCTACCACGCCGCCGCGAGCGGTATTGATGAGGCAAGCTGTAGGTTTCATCTTTTTCAATTGCTTGAGCCCCAGAATATGTTTTGTCTCAGCGGTCAGCGGCGTATGTATGGAAACGATATCGGAATCCGCAAGCAACTGGTCCATGTCTACCTGTTCCACTTCGAACCTGCGAATTATGTCTGGCGGCAGGTAGGGGTCGCAGACTATAATCCTTAGCCCGAAGCCCCTTGCCTTGGGTACCAAAGCTCGAGGAATTTTGCCGAAGGCAATAAGCCCCAGGGTTTGCCCCCTCAGCCTCGATAGATGCGGCCATACCTCTCCGATTATTTGGGGGGAGGCGACCGATGTCCAGCCTCCCTTTTTAACGACGTTATTCAACTGCACAATCCGCCTGGTGCAGGCCAGTATAAGCCCCATGGTATGGTCTGATACATCTTCTATGTTGGCATCTGGCACGTTGACAGCCATGATGCCTAACTCAGTGGCTGCATTCACATCAAGGTTTTCATAGCCGATGCCGATGCTGGTAATCAACTTGCAGTTCGTCAGGCTTTTCAGCACTTTCCTGGTAATCGACTGGTAGGAAACCTGCGCAATCACGGCGTCAGCGCCCTTCGCTGCGGCGATGATTTCGTCCTCGGTGGGCCCCAGAGGACAGGGGTTTACCACAAGTTCAACGTCTACCCCGGCATCTTTGAACATCTTTGCATAGTCCTGCAGCATTGATATTCCCAGGATGTCAATCGCTTTAAAGGACATCGCTCCTCCCTTTAGCCTAAGTTCTTCAACCCACAAACCCCCGGCAGTCCTTCCGAGGAAGGACTGCACCTCTTACAATCTTCTACGATCAGGATAGTCGGGGCATGCCATAACCGACATCTCCAGGGTCGACAATCAGGTCGATAAGTGCGGGCTTTCTGGCACTGATAGCTCTTTTCAATGCAGGCACAATCTCCTCCGGCTTCTCGATCCGTTGGCCACTGACACCGAAGGATTGAGCCAGCTTAGGGAAATCGACATTGCCCAGGTCGTAGCCCAGGTCAGCCCCTTCTCCTGATTTCCTGTCCGGATATGAGGCAAGGCCCCACTTAACGGCGGCGTAGCCCCGGTTGTTGAGCACTACCACGATAACAGGGATCTGGTATTTGGCGGCCGACCACAGAGCCTGGATGCCGAAGAGGGCAGAGCCATCTCCCACCAGCGCCACCACCGGCTTTCGAGAATTAGCCAGCCCTACCCCAAGTGAGGCGGGCAGGCCCCATCCCAGACAGGTGATGGAGCAGAAGTAGCTCCCCGGTTTGGTGAACTCCATGATGGATGCCACGTAGCTGGTAAGCATCACGGCCTCATCTACTACTACGCTGTCTGGGGGTAGGGCGTTAGCGATCTCTTTGACGGCACGCGACGGCCGCATAGGCATGTCATTACGTTCTTTCTTGAAGTCTGCTTCACAGGCTGTCTTAGCTTGTTCATGCCCCTTCTGCAGCTTTTTGAATCTTTGTCGGCTCCTCTGGCGTTGCCGGGGCGACATAAGCCCATTCACCTCAGTTGCCAACTCGGCAAGGATGGCCTTGGGGCTGCCTACCAGTGCTACCTCCGCCGGGCACTCTCTGGACAACGTCCTGGGGTCATGGTCTATGTGAATCAACTTGGTAGCAGGAGGTATTATCGGTCCCTCGATATAGAATAGCTGCTTGAACAGCCTACTGCCCACTGCTACGAGCACATCGGCAGGGCTGTCTAGGCCGGGCAACCCGAACCCTATAGGCGGCACTCTGCCGTAATAGAGTGGGTGATTTGTGGGGAAAATAAACGTGGGAACTAGTCCGGTAGTAAATACCGGGGCGCCGAGCAGCTCTGCCAATTCGGTAAGCTCAGCAATGGCGTCGTCGCCGGGCACCTGGGAACCGGCCAGGATGGCAGGTTGCTTTGCAGCGACGAGAAGCTGTGCTGCTTTTTTCAAATACTCTCGGTCTGGCCTGACGGACATGGGCACATGGCGGCGCGGAGTTAGATGGTACTCAGTAGTCAAAACCTGAGACTGCAGGTCTCGGGGGATCACCAGAAATACTGGCCCTGTCGGCGGAGTAGAGGCTTCTTTGAACGCTCGGTTCAACGCTATGGCTATGTCGTCGGCGCGGTTCACCCGCCAGCGGTCTTTGGTATGCTGGCTCACCATGGGCAGAATGTCGGAGTCTAGCAGAGAGTCGCACCACTGGAGACGCGAGTCCTGCTGTCCTGCAATAACTACGAGGGGCGTGCCGGCATCGTAGGCATTGCTCAAGTTCCCTATAATATTGGCAGTCCCTGGTGTGGTATGCACCAGCACCACCCCCACATTTCCTGAGGCTCGGGCGTAGCCATCTGCCATCCCCATGGAGACCGACTCGTGGATTGCGCTGATATACCTTATTCCTTTGGTCTGAGCCAGGGCGTCCAGGAGAGGCACTTCGCTGTTGCCGGGAACGCCAAAAACATACTTCACACCCTCATTTTTCAGGATGCTGCAGACGACCTCTGCTCCTATCATTTGACCCTCATTATCCTGTCTGTTATTTGGCGCTTTTCCCCAGCTCAAGGCCGCGCTTGAAGGCATTCAGATTCCGCTCGTATACCTTCTTGTCTTTTCCATATCTTCTGTCGAGTTCGGCCTTGACAAGTGCCGGTGAGACCGCCCCAGTTATTGCAATATAAGCGCCCAGCATGATGAAATTATTAACCTGGCTCGCGCCCATGCTTACGGCGATCTCAAGCCCGGGCAGTTCATAGAGCTTGTAGTCTTTCCTCTCCCTCTCAGCATACATGCTGGCCTTCTCTGCAATAATAATCCCCCCGGGGCGTACCCTGGGCTCAAAAGTCCCAAACTGGGAGCTATCGAGGAACATCACCGTCTGTACCTGCTCGATTAGCGGAGAGGTGATCTCTTTATTGGAAAAGATAACGGTGCACTGGCAAAGCCCGCCGCGCTTGGCAAAACCGTAGGTGGGAGTATAGGATACATACTTGAACTGCTGGAAGGCTGCCTCCAACAGAACCTGCCCGGCTGAGAGAACACCCATGCCGCCCAGTCCGGCTATAATCAACTCGCCTCTCGAATTTTGGGTCTGTTTCATCCTTTTTCTCCCGCTTTTGTCTATTCAATACGAGTGACGTTTTTGAACTCGCCCAGAGGAAATTCAGCGACTACCTTTTCCCCTATCCAATCCAGGGCTTGCACCGGAGTCATATGCCAGTTGACGGGACAGGCTGTGATTACTTCGACGAAGCCAAACCCTACCCCCTCCATCTGCTTCTGGAAGGCAGTCCTGATATATTTCTTTGTTCGCTGATAATCGGCAGGTGTGTGCAGTGAGCCCCGGGCACTGTAGGCAGTCCCTTTGAATGTAGCTACCATCTCGGCGGTATGCATGGGATATCCCTCCGCGCTGGGGCTTCTTCCCTTCGGGGTGGTGCTGGTTACTTGCCCTGTGAGCGTTGTAGGTGCTAGCTGACCGCCGGTTGTTCCGTAGTTAGTGTTGTTGACCATGATTACGGTGATCTTCTCGGCGCGGGTTAAGGCCCCGATCAAGGGGCCGGCCCCGATGGCGATACAGTCTCCGTCACCCTGCACAGTGAATACAACGGTATCCGGGTGAAGACGCTTGAGCGCGGTGGCTACATCGGGCCCGCGGCCGTGGGCAGGGCTAACTCTATCCATGGTCAGGCTAGCTATCAAGATGCCCGTGCAGCCAACACAGCCTACCATAATGGCTCTGTCCTTGACGCCCAATTCCTCGAGGGACTCAGCGACGAGGCGACCTACAAGCGGTATCTGGCAGCCCGGGCAGAAGAGATCCCATATAATATCCATCCAGGCCTCGCCCCGTAACAGCAACGGCTTTTCGACAACTACTTCCTTGGCTATATTCTTTGTCTCCTTGCTCACAGTAGTCTCCTTATCTCCTGCAATAACCTGCCCGGGAGGATCATTCCCTCCTCAGAAGGCATATGGCGGAAGGTCACGTCTGCCAAACAAACTTCAGATTTACCTTCGACCGCCATCCTGACATCATCGACCATCTGCCCCAGGCTATCCTCTACCGCGATGAATTTACGTTCCTTATCTGCTTTGTCACGGAGCGGCTGATATGGGAATGGCCAGAGCGTTATCGGACGCAGCATTCCTGCCTTGAGTCCCTCAGCCCGGGCCATATCAACTGCTTCCTTCGCCACCCGGGCACAATATCCATAAGCTACAAGAATGGCCTTAGCATCCTTCGTCTTGTATTCCTCATACCTCAGCTCAGACTCCATCGCCCGATATTTTTCTCTGAGTGCGTTCAGGTAATTCAGATAAGTCCCGTCGTACAGGGGATGATAGCTGGGACCAATCTCGCGATATTTCCCGTCTTTGTGGGTGCCGCGACCTGCCACTGCCCAGTCCTTTTCCGGAAGCGGGCCGAAGTCTA
>Ga0209777_10001680_pt1 | contig 31181 bp, 36 predicted proteins | sample FrelakmetHBP12HB_FD_187147 | JGI IMG/M metagenome (GOLD analysis project Ga0209777, IMG submission 187147) | Freshwater lake sediment microbial communities from the University of Notre Dame, USA, for methane emissions studies -HBP12 HB (SPAdes)... | ecosystem: Environmental > Aquatic >... | reverse complement strand
CCTGCTATTAATTTGGCGACAGAGACAATAACTATTACAGCCGCAGCAGACTTATCCGGCAATGTCATGGCAGAAAATGCGGGTCATCATTTTGCTGTTGACATGGTGAAGCCGACAGTTTTGTCAATAACACCTAATCCGTTGGCGATTGCTGATGCTAATGCTGGCGACAACCATTTTGCAATTACAGTAGAATATTCCGAGGCGATGGATGGTGCCATCAACCCGACAGTTACCTTTACCCCGGCAATTGCCACGACGTTAACAGCATGCGACCATACCTGGACAGATGCTGACACCTTCACGTACACATGCAATATCACTGACGCTAATGTCTTGCAGGCTGATGTTGCCATTGCAGTTACAGGCGCTAAGGATGTAGCTGGTAATACACAGGTTGAAGGTGATTCTGCAGCTGCATTTGACATTGACACTCAGAATCCGACAGTGAATTCAATTATTCCCAATTTGTTGTTGATTGCTGATGCTAATGCTGGCGACAACCATTTTGCAGTGACTGTTGACTTTTCCGAAGCGATGTCCGGTGCCACAATGCCGACAGTCACCTTTGATCCAGCACTTGCCACGACATTGACAGCATGCGACCATACCTGGACAAATACTACCAGATTCACGTACACATGCAATATCACTGATGCTAATGTATTGCAAGCGGATGTTGACATTGCAGTTACCGGCGCCAAGGATGTAGCCGGTAATACGCAGGTTGAGGGTGATTCGGCTGCAGCGTTTGATGTTGACACACATAACCCAACAGTGACGGCTATTACACCTAATTTGTTGTTGGTTGCTGATGCCAATGCTGGCGAGAACAGTTTTACAGTGACGGTTGACTATTCCGAGGCGATGTCAGGCGCCACAATGCCGACAGTTACCTTTACCCCGGCAGTTGCCACGACATTAACAGCATGCGACCACACCTGGACAAATACTACCAGATTCACGTACACCTGCAACATTACTGATGCTAATGTAGCAACGGCAGACGTTGATATTGCAGTTACCGGTGCCAAGGATGTAGCAGGTAATACACAGGTTGAGGGTGATTCTGCTGACGCATTTGATGTTGACACCCAAAACCCGACAGTGACTGCCATTATACCTAATTTGTTGTTGGTTGCTGATGCCAATGCTGGCGAGAACAATTTTGCAGTGACGGTTGACTTTTCAGAGGCGATGGATGTTGCCACAATGCCGTCAGTCACCTTTAATCCAATATTTGCCACTACATTCACGGCATGCGACCACACCTGGACAAATGCTACCAGATTCACGTACACCTGCAATGTCACGGATGCTAATGTAGCGCGGGAGAATGCTAGCATTGAAGTCTTAAGTGCTAAGGATGTAGCCGGCAATACTCAGGTTGAAGGTAATTCGGGTGCAGCGTTTGATGTTGATACCCTGAACCCGACAGCAGTCATAACCTACTCCAAGGATGGTGGAGCATATGCTGTCACAGCCCAGGTAAAGGATGCTGACACGCTGATAATCAGGGCGACCTTTGATGAGCCCATGGCAGATGCTCCTGCTGTCAAGGTTGCAGTGAACAATGCGGTTTTGGCAGCTACGGCCATGACAAATGTTAGCCCAACTGTTTACAACTATTCATTAAATGTTCCGGCAGGAGATATTGCAACTGCAACAGTTTCCCTCAGCGTGGGAACAGATGTTGCAGGCAATGTCATAACTGCAGCCCCGACAAACGGTGCGACGTTTACCATAGACAACACTGCCCCGGTTCATTACATAACAAATCCTGCAGCAGGAGCAACAGTGCCTTCGCCAGTGCAGTTGTCAATTGATACAGATGGAACAGCGGCTGGATGTAAGTATAATGACTCAGAATTTAATTATTCAACTGGTGGAACTGCAATGACTCAAATGGGAGCAAGCACTAGCTTCTATGCCACACTTACTATAACCCCTGGAGCCAAAACGTATTATGTCATCTGTGCAGATGTAGCAGGGAATACGCTTGAGAGGTCAAGGTCATTTACTGTTTCAAGTGGCGACACAACACCACCGACAATAACCAGCGCATCACCCACAGGGACAACTACATACACAACACCTTCAATCTCCATTGTCTTTACGGATGAAACTGCGTTTGACGCAACAGCGGCAAACAACATGATTACCCTGACATTGGACGGCGCAGAGATAACTCCTGTGTTGGTTGTTAATGGAACTGGGGACAGGAATTTAACTGTAAGATACACGCCAGGAACTGCACTAGCTGATAACAATGCGCATACAGTTTACGTAAAAGTCAAGGATCTTGCAGGCAACATAAAGGAGTTTGCATGGACCTTTACTGTAAACAGCGGAAGCGGCGAATTTTATGCGTTTGACATGCCGGGTAATGGGCCAATTGGGTTCACCGCAACAAGATTCGGGAGAATCATCTCAAACTATGAGCTTGAAGCCAGCTCAGGATGGGGGACAGGATGGACACTGAGTAATTTCCTTGCTTCAAATGCCGGTCCCACAGCCCAGAGGCTGGTTGCCGCTAATGTGAATGCAGTATACGTGTACAACAGCGCTACATCAACCTGGACCACTTATGCAACGCCATTTACAACCTGGGATTTCAATGCCCATAGCGCGGGTTTCATAGGTTATTATGTGTTTGACCTGAGGTTTGCTGCAATAGGAAAATCCATTAGGCAACCAACAACTACAACAACAACCACGACTACTACCACAACAACAACATCAACAACGACTACCACACTAGGATCGGGTTAAGCAGCGGTGACCAGGGGGTAATGCAAAAAATGGCAAAAACAATGAAAACAAGATTTTTTGTTGCTTTCCTTTTATTGTGCCTGGCAGCAGCAACAGCAAGCGCAGAGCTCATCCCCACAACCAGCCCGTGCTGGGTTAAGGGAACAGCAAAGCTCAGCGGCGCAGCAGCACCCGCGGGGCTTGCCCTGACTGCAGTGGTTGGCACAACAACAATGAGTACAACAGTTGACAGCCATGGCAATTACGAGTTTAATTCCCTGGCGGGCTCTGCAAGCGACACTGTCACAATCAAGGCTTGCGGAATAGCTGGCCTCTCTAGTGGGAACATGGTTTTTACATTCGTGCCTTACTGCAAGACCGACAATGACGCGTCAAAGCCCTGGCTGGTCAATAACATTAACTTTTCCAAGCAGGATGACGGCACCTCTGGCTGCACCTGCGACAGTGTTTGCACAGGAGGCTACTGTATTAACCCCGGTTCAGACGGCGTTTGCAGCAGCACCGCTGATTATTACTGCAACGACGACGGCTTTTGTGATTCTTCAAATTATGGTGAGACAGCATCCAACTGCCCTAATGACTGCTCATCCCCATCCATCGGCGGTGGCGGTGGCGGTGGCGGCACACCAGACAACATCGGAGCCAGCTCATCACAGTTTTTCGGCACAATAACCTCCGGCAGCAGCGTTACAGTGTTGGTGGACAATTCTAACATCCCTGTTACAAACATTGATGTTACGGTGAATAACGACCTGTCATCGGTCACTTTCAAAATCAGCGAAATCACAAGCCAGCCAACTGGCACAGGAAGTGCCCTTGGAGCAGGCTCAGGCGCAGGCTCAGGCGAAGTCTACCAATTCTTTTCCGTTGACAAGAAAAACATGGTAAACAGCGACATGTCATCGGCAACCATGGATTTCAGGGTGCCTTTATCGTGGTTTGCGCAACACAGCATCAGCCAGGACAATATTGCGCTCTACAGGTTCAACACAGCAACGCAGAAATGGGATGAGATTGTGGCAGTGAAGACATCAAGCGATTCGAACTATGTGTATTACACATCGAGTGTGCCTGGCTTCAGCTACTTTGCAATTGGCGAGAAGGGCCTTGGCGCAACGGCAACATTGGGGAAATACACTGCATTCCAGATAATTGATGCCATCAGGGCATTCTATACTGGAACATCCACATACACTGCCTTCGGCATCATTGACATGATCAGAGGATTTTACGGGGGATAAAAAATGAGAAAGCTAAACCTATGCCTAGTGCTATTTTTACTGCTGGCTGCGCCGGCATTTGCAGCATCAGTATCAAGGAGCATGGTTCCCAGGGCAGACCCTGGCTCAGTGGTCACAGTTACATTTTCCATAGGCGACACCAAAGCAGGCGAACTATTCACGCTGGAGGACCAGATTCCGGACGGCTGGGCAATAAGAGACTGGAGCGTAGGCGGCGCCACAGAGGCACAGGATAAGATAACCACCAGGTTCCAGGCTCCAAAATATGGCTGGTCATTCACGCCAAGCGGAAGCTCAGCAAGCATATCCTACACAGTCACAGCGCCTTCAAAAGAGGGAACATACAGCTTTAACGCAGTGTGGTTTGACAGCAGCGGCCAGAGCACGAGCACCCAGTCACTGCAGGTAAGGGCAGTGAGGTGCGGCGACGGCATCTGTGAGGGAGCAGAAACCTCAGATAACTGCGTCCAGGACTGCCCTGTTGCAACAACACTGCCTGCAACAACAGCCACCATGCCTTCAGTCACCACAACCACAGCACTTACAACACTTGCACCAGGGGAAGTGCATAATCCAATTTTCATCGTGCTTGTGATACTGCTGGTGATACTATTAATATTACTTATTGTTGTAAGGAAAAAGAAGAAGGATTCAATGGTAAGTATATAAGCACAATAAGCACAATTTTTTTCTTTTTTCCCTTTCTGTTTTCTTTTTTACTCAAAAACCGCGCTGATGTAGTCAACAGAATTAGTGTAGCTGCCTGCAATGTCGCCTGAGGAGTAATGGCAGAGCTTTGTGGCTTTCTTTATGTCAATTGCCTCCAGAAGCACGCAAATGGGGTATTTGCCGCAGATTGTTGCGCCTGTCCTGTCTATGTAGTCCATGAAGCCCCGGCTGTCTTTCTTTGCAATAAACTCAAAGGCAGCATTGTCCAGCTTTGCCAGGTTTTCCCGGACATTGGCTGAAAATGGCCTGTAGCCATAGCCCGGGCCATAATGGGTGAAATCAGAGCTTGCCAGCACGCAAACCCTCTTCCCATAGTCAGCAATTGCCTTTTTTATGCCCTTTCCCAGCCGGACATAATCAACATCAGAGACAACAATTGGCACAAATTGGGGCATATCCTTGCCGTAGATAAACTGCAGGAACGGCAGCTGCACCTCAACAGAGTGCTCGTAAACCTGCGCCTCTGAGCCAGCCTCAAGCCCTGTGCTCCGGCAGATGAGCTCTCCCAGCTTTTTGTCAGCTTTCACAATGCCCAGCGGTGTTTCAAAACCCTCCAGGCAGACGCTGCTCATTGGCAGCGAATGGTTAGGCCCAATTACTATGAATACATCCGGCTTTTTTGCCTCTCCAATTGCCCTGTAGGCATGGGCAGCAGCATAGCCTGAAAACATAAAGCCGGCATGAGGCACAATTGCAGCTTTAACAACCCTTTCAGAATGTGCCTTTGGCAGGCTTCCTGGCCCTGGTTGCCTGAGAAAGCAGCCCCTGACCTGCTCCAGCAATGGCTCCCTGCCTCCTTCATAAAATTGCCCTGCAACAGCTGGCTCGCGCACCATTTTCAAGAGAAAGATTTATTAATTTAAATAACTTGTTCTTGTAAGGCGGCTTAGTAGAAAAGTTGCTTCAATCCCTGCCCCGCCTGGTGCAAGCACCAGGTCATTTGTCTCTCCCCGCACCTGGCGAGGGGAGAAGACAAATGAGCCTTGCAAGAGCAAGGCCGGGGCAGGGCAGCGAAGTTTTCTGCAGAGCCAGTCAGCCATAACATTTTTATACTACCTGTCTCTAAGGATAATGCGAGGGGTCACTATGGAAGACAAAAACGAAGTTTTAAAGGACGATTTGGACGATTATCTTTCAACGCGCAGGAGAAAATATGGCATTACTGACAGCAGCGGCAACAGCGCACCAAAGAAGAGCCTTATGAGCACCCTTTTCGGCGTAAAAAAGGTAAAGATTGACGTTGAAAAACAGGATGAGGACAATGTGCGGGTTGACCCAACTACAGGCAGGGCGCTTTCAAATCCCTCAGCAGCTTCTGAGATACCCGAGGAAAAAGGTGAGCAGGCAGCAGCAGGGCCCAAGCCCGTAAAAAAGGGATTTTTTCGCTCAATCCTTTCCAAGCTTGGCGTTTCAAAGGAGGATGTTGACCAGGAGTTTATAGATGAGTATGAGCAGGAGATGGATGGGCTTGACAAGGACCTTTCCGAGACCAGGGAAGACATCAAGGTGGTGGCAAAATTCGCTACAGAGGTTATGGCAAAGCTCCCGCCAAAGCAGGTTGAGGCAATCAAGGAAACGTCTGAGTTTTCAAAGTTCAGGGATGTTCTGAAAAGATACGAGCTCATCAAATGACATGGCTGAGCAAAAATTAGACCAGCAGCAGATTCTTGAGCAGCAGAAGCAGCAGTGCCCGTTCTGTAAGATAATCAAGGGTGATATCCCTTCTAAGAAAGTTTTTGAGGATGACAAGCTGGTTGCAATCCTGGACATCAACCCGGTGAGGGAGGGCCATATTCTCCTCATGCCAAAGGAGCACTATCCCATAATGCCCCTCATCCCACAGCAGGTCCTTGAAAGGCTGTTTGTCATGACAAAGAGGCTGTGCGAGATTGACCGCATTGTGTTTGAGAAGAGCGGCACCACAATTTTCATTGCCAACGGCGCTGTGGCAGGCCAGCAGTCAGCGCACTTCATGTTGCACATTATTCCCAGGAACGATGCAGACGGCCTGGACAATTTTGATATTCCCGATGGACCCGGCCAGCCGGAAAAGCACAGGGAGCTTCTGGAGGTGCTTGCCAGCAACCTCCCTGAAATGCTGCGCGAGAGGTATGCAAAGTTCCCACTCAGGGACAGCCAGGGCAATGTGCTGAAGCTTCCCAGGAGGGAGAAGAGGTTCTCAAAACTCCAGGTGCTGCAGATAATAGACAACAACCCGCAGCTGAAAGAGCTTATTTTAAAGCAGCCGGAGCAGTTTGTGGCGTCCATTGAAAAGAGCCAGCAGCTGAAGCAGCTTTTCATAGGGCTTAATGTTCATGAAATTGTCAAGGGAATAAACCCCAAATACAAAAAAGAGAATGTTATCATTGCTGAATTCAGCGAGGAGAAAAAGCAGGGGCCGGCAGGCTGGGAAGCAGAGGAAGGGATGGAAAAGGAAGACGGGAAGCAGGAGCCGGCTGAAATTAAAGAGGAAAAAAAGGAAAAGAAGGCCAGGGCGAGAAAAAAAGAGCCTGGGAAAAAGGCAAAGCAAGCAGAGCCAGCAGCCCTGCCGCAGCAGCCAGACAGCCGCGCTGACCTTGACCTTATATCGAGGCTGTTCTAATGGCAGAGTGCAGGAACTGCAGCACAATAAAAGGAAAGAATGGCATAATCTATGAGGATGCCGCATGCCTGGCAACGCTGCCGGACAGGGGAGCAACCCTGGGCCATATCAAGGTTTTCTCCAGGCAGCACATGCACATGCTTGAGCAGGGTGATGATGAGCTTTGCATCCAGCTCATGTCTGTTGCCAGCGCTGCTGCCATGGCTGTGTTCGAGGCAGTTGCAGCCCAGGGCACAAACATCATTATCAACAACGGCATAGAGAATGACCGGGAGCACATTACAATAAACATTGTCCCCAGAAAAGGCAATGACGGGCTTGATTTCATGTGGAAGGGAAAACAGTCGTCAATGGATGAGCTTGAGGAAGTGAAGCAGAAGCTGGTCCAGCACACCCAGTTCCTAAGCTACCAGGAGGGCATGAAAAAGCCGCAGCCGCATGTTAGCCAGGTGCAGGCAGCTGAGCTGCCTGAGAATGCCGGCCAGGAGGAAAAAGAAGAGGAAGAAGATGAAGACGACTTCCGCATAAGGCAGCTTGACAGGATTCCGTGATCCGGCTTGGTGATTTCCGAATGATTTGTATATTACTATTAACTTCTAATAAAAAAGGTGTTTAGTTCCTGTGTTTTCTGCGTCCAGAAAAAGACCAAATCAGCTAAACAAATACCACAAATTTAATAAAGAAACGCGTACAATCACACATAAATGAATTTGTTCATCTACGAGACAACGAACCATCGTGTCCAACGAGGCATCGCGCTCACCATTTTAGCTTTGAGTATTGTTGCCATTATTATCGTCATCATAGGCAACCTCCATGCGGCAGTGCATACAGTAAATGAGCAATGGTATACCCCTTACGTTCCTGACCTCGTGCACAACATCACCCCACTGCGCCTGCTCATCATCTGCACCATGGGCGGCATGATTTTCTTTCCCATCCCCGGCGAACTCGCCTTCTTCTTCAGTATAGGGCAGGGGTACCCTATCGGCTGGTGCATGGCTGCGGCAATCATGGGTTTTTTTCTCGGCAATATCATAAACTATTTATTAGGCCTCAAACTCCACAAGCAGGTTATGTATCTTCTCTCTGCAAAAAAGTTCTTCGGCCTGCGCAGGAAAATCAACCACTGGGGGGTGTATGCCATACTCTTGCTTAACTCGTTCCCTGCGCCAAGCGACATGCTCACCTTTTGCTTGGGCACTATCCGCTACAATTATAAGCGACTCTTCACCCTTATCATTATCGGCAATATCATCAAATTCACTATAATTACTATAGTGGCACATAGCCTGCACGAATTGTTAATAAAACTATTATGAGGGATACCATGGAACAATACATTGAACACGCTGCTGATTTTCAGCACACAAAAAACGCAAAAGACCTTGTGGGACTACGTGTCCTCACAACATCAGGCCGTAAACTCGGGACTGTGCGCGAAGTTCGGCTCAGTAAAACCCACGCATTCGATGGCGTTGTTGTAAAAAAGGGGCTGCTTGGGCGCAAACGCTACATCTGCAAGACCTACATTAAGGAAGTCAGCGACAAAGCCATTCTCCTCTCCATCGAACCGGCAACAACACACGAGGGGCGCAAAGTCGTAAGTGTCGACGGCAAAGTCTTCGGCAAGGTCATCAAGCTCCATCGTGTCGAGTACACCAACCAAATTCATTCTCTCTTGGTGAGACGACGCCTGCACAAGGTCACAATACCATTTAGTCATGTAAAACTGCTTGGCAAGAGCGTTATTCTCAAGACAAACTACGAACTAGCGAGGAAGACCTATGGCAAACGCGCTTGAGGGATCGATTACGTCAGAGGATGTTCTTGGCAAGAACGTCATTGACAGCAACGGCCGCTTTCTTGGAGTAAGCGACAAGCTCTACATTGAGCCCAAGACCTTACGCGTGCTTGGCGTCTCTGTCGACAAGGGCTTTTTGCGCAAGGGCATGATTATTGCCACACACTATATTCGCGAAGTGGCAAAGCACGCCATCTTTCTCAATATCCAGCCGCTGTTCCTCCTTAAGGGCAAGCAAGTGTTTGGTTGCCATGGTGGCAAAGTAGGAAAGGTCACAGCTGTAGAAGCTGTTCGCGACACTAATGATGTTGCAGCCATCATGGTCGGGCGAAGCCGCATACCCATGCGAGACATTGGCGTGATTGGCAAAAACATCATGCTCACCATCCCTGCCAAGGACGTCCAGGTTCCTGCCAAGGCAAAAAAGTAGTGATTTTTTAATCTATTAACCAAATGGAAACAGGCAAGCCCGGTGCCTAGTACCTGTAATGTTCTGATTTGTAGGGCCCATCAACCTTGACGCCAATATATTCTGCCTGTTCCTTTGACAGCTTTGTCAGTTTAACCCCAATCTTATCCAGGTGCAGCCTGGCAACCTCCTCGTCAAGCTCCTTTGGCAGCATATAAACCCCAACCTTAAGCTTCTCTGTCCAGAGCTTTATCTGCGCAAGCACCTGGTTTGTGAATGAGCTGCTCATGACAAAGCTTGGGTGGCCGGTTGCGCAGCCCAAGTTGACAAGCCTGCCCTCTGCCAGTATGAATATCTCGTGCCCGCCAGGGAAAATATACTTGTCCACCTGCGGCTTTATGTTAACCCGCTTCACGGATTTGTCAGCATTAAGCCTTGACATCTGTATCTCATTGTCAAAATGGCCTATGTTGCACACAATCGCCTGGTCCTTCATCTTTTTCATATGCTCCAGTGTGATAATGTCCCTGTTGCCTGTTGCGGTAACATAGATGTCTGCCTCACCAAGCGTGTCCTCAACGGTTTTGACTTCATACCCCTCCATGGCTGCCTGCAGGCCGCATATTGGGTCAATCTCAGTTACTATGACCCTTGCGCCGAATCCTCCCATTGACTGGCAGCAGCCCTTGCCCACATCACCATAGCCGCACACAACAACTGTTTTGCCTGCAACCATGACGCCCGTTGCCCTTTTTATGCCGTCGCAAAGGCTCTCCCTGCAGCCGTAGAGATTGTCAAACTTTGACTTTGTCACAGAATCATTCACGTTTATTGCAGGGAACGGCAGCTGGCCCTTCTCAAGCATCTGGTAGAGCCGGTGCACGCCGGTAGTTGTCTCTTCTGAGACTCCCCTGATATCCTTCACCGCCCTTGCCCATCTTGCCTTGTCTGTCTCATATATCCTGCTGAGGCATCCCATGAGCTCCCTAAAGTCCTCGCCCTCTTTGCTGTAATCATTTTTGAGCAGCAATGGGTTTTTCTCAGCCTCAAGCCCCCTTATGACCATTAGCGTGGCATCCCCCCCGTCGTCCACAATGAGCATCGGACCCTTTCCTCCAAAGTCAAGCGCCCTGCTTGTGCACTCCCAGTATTCCTTCAGCGTTTCGCCCTTCCATGCAAAAACAGGAATGCCTGCCTTGGCAATGGCGGCAGCAGCCTCATCCTGTGTTGAGAATATGTTGCAGCTTGCCCACCTTATGTCAGCGCCAAGTTCCTTCAGCGTTTCAATAAGCACAGCAGTCTCTGTTGTCATGTGCAGGCTGCCGGTTATCCTTGCGCCTTTCAGCGGCTTCTGTGAGCTGTATTTCCTGCGCACAGCCATTAGGCCCGGCATTTCTTTTTCAGCAATCTCAATCTCCTTCCTGCCCTGCTCTGCGAGCCTGATATCCTTAACCTGGTAATCTTTTCCTGAGTCCATTTTTAGCACCTCTTGCTACATCTTTGCCCTGCCCCGGCCGCGTTTGCACGCGGCTCACATTTTGCCTCCCCTCGCCTTGTCACGGGGAGGAAAATGTGACTCGGTGCTTGCAAAGCACCGGGCGGGGCAGGGCTTTGAAAATACTTAACAAGACAGTAATACCAGATATTTAATATATTTTTCCCTAACAATTATGTAATTTGTCCCAAAAAAACATTAAAACTTGGACATAAAAGCAAAAATTTATATATTCATTGGACAAATCACCAATCTATTCTTTGGATTTAGGGCTCTCTGATTACTCACCCCCAACGAATTCGATGAGTAATTCTACGGTTTTCAGAGGGCCCTAAATTTTAACATGATAGCCGGAACAGGAGAAAGGAAAAAGATAGAGAAGAACATATGGAAGTTCTGCGCCTATAGGACAGTCCAGTCACTGTTCTTTGCCGCCTGCGGCGGGGAGGCCAGCGCATGAAGTTCGACTCCAAGGACGAGAGGATAATCCGGGAGCTCAAGCAGGATAGCAGGCAGAGCATCAGGGACATTGCCAAAAAGGCAAAGCTCAGGCCCAGCACTGTCCACGAGAGGATAAAGCGGCTGCTGAGGAACGGCGTCATTGAGCAGTTCACGCTTAAGCTGGACAACAGGGCTGTGGGCGAGAACTTCATTGCGTTTATGTTTGTCTCATCTGAAAAAGAAATTCCGGCTGCAGTATTCAGCGACCCGCACATAAAGGAGGCTTTTGGCATCACAGGTGAGTATGACCTGCTGCTGAAGCTAAAGTTCAGGGATGTGGAGGAATTCAACAGGTTTGTCATTAAATTCAGGAAAGAGACAGGCATAAGGAAGACGCTGACAATGGTTTCTACTGTGAATATAAAGGAAGAACTGTAAAATTATATTTCCGGCACTTTTATCTTGTCCCTGAGCCTTGCCCCAACCTGCTCAACAACCTTTGCAGCTGCATAGGATGCAAGCTTTCCTGCTTTTTCAAGACTGTAGCCGTGCGTCAGGCCGTAGAGAATTCCTGCTGCATACATATCCCCTGCGCCGGTGGTGTCAACGGCGTTCACCCTGAACGCACTTATTGTGTGCACATTATTTCCCTGCTTTATGAGGCTGCCCTTCTCGCCAAGCTTGACAACAGCAATGTCAGCCATGCCTGAAAGCTCGTCCAGCGCCTGCTCCGGCTTTTTGCCAGTGAGCACTGCTGCCTCAGCTTCGTTCACAAACACAATGTTGGCGTATTTCCTGACAATCTTTATGAGGTCATTCCTGTTCCTCTTTATGATGTTCGGGTCAGCCAGGTCAATGGAGATTTTCACATTATGTCGCTTTGCCAGCTCCATTGCATGCAGCCCAGTTTCCCTCAGCTTTTTGTCCTCCAGCTGGTAACCGGTGAGGTGGAGGAATTTGCTCTGGCAGATTTCGTGCTCAAAAACGTCTTCTTTTTCCAGCTGCGCAGATGCGCCCAGGTGCACTGCAAACGTCCTCTCGGTGTCCGGGGTTATGAGGGTTATTGCCTTGCCTGTCATGAGGCTGCACTTTGCCAGGTTGTGGCTTACGCCACCATCGTTCAGCGTCTTCTCATAATACAGCCCGTGCTCGTCAAGGCCGACCTTGCCGCAAAAACAGACGCTGCCGCCCAGGTTGGCAATGCCTGCAAGCGTGTTTGCAGTTGAGTCGCCTGGCGCAATATGGACCTTCTCATGCTCCAGCCTCCTGAGTAGCTTTGCCACAGCATCCTCATCCATGAGGTGCATTATGCCCTTTGCCAGGTCAAGCTCAACAAGCACGTCATTATCAACCTTAAAGATAAGGTCCACCAGCGGGTTTCCAATGCCGAAGACGTCGTATTTCATGGAAAGAAAGATAATGCAGAGGTTTAAAAATCTATCTCTTGCGCGGAATGCCTTGGCTGTTTTTTGGGCAGGATGGTGGTTGGACGCAGTATTCAAGTGTTTCCTGGCAGGTTTACGATAAAACCATAACCTTTTTATAAAGCTCTGCGTTAATTCCCATTATGGAGATGCTGGGAAAAATAATCAATGGCCTGAAGCCGGACATGAAGCAAATCAAGCCAAAGGTAGACGCAGTCCTGAAAAAAGTTAATGAGGAACTGAGAAAAAATAAAATCAGGGCAACTGCTGTTGCAGGCGGCAGTTATGCTAAAGCCACGCTGATTAGGGATGACTATGACATTGACATATTTGTTAAGTTTGACTACAAATACCGGGATGAGGACATCTCAAAGCTGCTTGCAAAGGCGCTGAAGCCAATGAAGCCAGAGCTTGTGCACGGCAGCAGGGATTATTTCCACATAAAGAAAGACAAGGTGACATTTGAGATTGTGCCTGTGCTTGATGTAAAAGACCCCAAAAAGGCAGTTAATGTTACTGACATGTCGCCCATGCATGTTGACTGGGTAAAAAAACAGCTGAAAAGCAGGCCAAAGCTGGCTGACGACATCAAGCTGGCAAAGCAGTTCTGCAAGGCCAACAAGCTCTACGGCGCAGAGAGCTACATCATGGGCTTCTCAGGACACGTGCTTGACATCCTGGTAATATACTACAATGGCTTCCTCAACCTGCTCAGGCAGGCGGCAAAGTGGCAGGACCGGCTTGTGGTTGACACAAACAATGTCTATGGAGGCAGGGCGCTTAATGAGCTGAACAAGTCCAAGCTTGTGAGCCCGCTCATTGTAATTGACCCAATCCTGCCAAGCAGGAACGCAGCAGCTGCCATGAGCAGGGAAAATTATGAGAAGTTCAGGCAGGCGGCAAAGGAATTTCTGGCAAAGCCATCTGAGAAATTTTTTGAGAAAAAGGAGCTTACAGAAGCAGAACTGAAAAAGCTGGCCGGCAGCAACAAACTGGCCTACCTGAATGTTACAGCCGGGAAGGGCAAGGTTGACATTGTTGGCGCAAAGCTGCTCAAGGTATTTGCCTTTATCAGGGAAGAGCTGCTCCGGAACGGATTCGCGCTTGTTGACTCTGGCTGGGGCTGGGACAAAAAGGCCAGGGCATTCTTCTGGTATATTGTCAGGCCAGAGGCATTGTCAGAGTATGTTAGGGTAATGGGCCCGCCAATGCACGAGAAAAACCATGTGGAAAGGTTCAGGCAGAAGCACAGCGGGGCATTTGTGGAAAATAATAGGATTTTTGCCAACCTGAATAGGAAATACCGTGAAGTGGAACCTTTCTTCAGGGACATTGCCAGGGACAGCTATGTGAAGGAGCGGGTAAAGGCAATCAAGCTAAAGCTTTAAATATAGCAGATTCTTCTTTATTCTCGATGGAAAATCAACTGCCGTTTGAAAAAATAAAAAGGGAACTCATTGTAAAGAGAAAGGCAGAGACAAGCCCAAAATATGGCATCGCGCCTGAGAAAAGGCCAACAGAAGAACTAATTACCTATGGCGTTGTCAACATTGACAAGCCAAAAGGCCCCACAAGCCATCAGGTGTCAGCTTATGTTCAGCAGATTCTTGGCCTGACAAAGGCAGGGCACTCAGGAACCCTCGACCCCGGCGTAACAGGCGTGCTTCCAATTGCACTGGGCAGGGCAACGAGAATCAGCCAGTATCTTCTCACTTCAGGAAAAGAATATGTTGGCATCATGCACCTGCATAAAGACGTTGATGAAGCAACACTAAGAGTAGCAGTGGCTGATTTTGTCGGCAAGATAATGCAGCTTCCTCCTATAAAGTCTGCTGTCAAGAGGCAGCTTCGTGAGAGAAGCATATATTACTTTGAGGTTCTTGAGATTGAGGAAAAGGATGTGCTGTTCAGGGTGGGTTGCCAGGCAGGGACCTACATAAGGAAGCTGTGCCATGACCTGGGCCAGAAGCTTGGCTGCGGTGCGCACATGACCGAGCTTAGGAGGACAAAGGCAGCGGCATTTGATGAAAGCACGCTGTTTTCCCTGCAGGACCTTGCGGATGCATTCTATTATTACAAGAATGAGGGCAATGACAAATATCTGAGGAAAGTCATAATGCCAGTTGAGAGCGCAATCGCCCACATACCGAGAATCTGGGTGCTTGACACCACTGTTGAGAGCCTGTGCCATGGCGCAAACCTGAAGAACCCCGGCATTGTACAGCTGGAGTCAGGCATTGAGCCAGAGGATGATGTTGCAATTCTCTCCCTGAAGGGCGAGCTCATCTGCCTGGGCAAGGCAAGGCTGCACAGCAGGGAGATGATGCAGGAAAAGGGCATTGCAGTCAGCGTTGATTCTGTTTTTATGCAGCCCGGGACCTATCCAAAGGTTGAGAAGAAGAATTAACCACCGCCCAAAAACGAATCTGGAATATTTTCATAAACTCCAACGCAACTCTTAAATAAGATTATGTTCTCTGCAATTGCCTTCATGACAGAAATAAATGATTTCCTGAAAGAAGGGCCTTTGACTGGCAGGTCTCCATTAATAGAGGAAAAAGTAAAGCAAATCATCAAAATCCCGGGGGATAATCTGGGAACAGCAATTCAGATTATTGACTGGATAGCCCGGAATTTTAAGCCGTGTCCAGTTTACAAGGGGCAATATACCTCTGAACAGCTTTATTCCATGATGATGATGTCGGATTACTTGGATTTGAGTGTAATATTTACTGTTGCAGCAAGGGCCAAAGAGATTCCCACCAAGTGCGTTGAGGCAGTATCCAAAGATATCTTGGGAAAATGGAAAGGGGAGCCAACAACGGATATGCCCAGGCATTATTTTGTTGAGATTTACAACCGTCGGGAGTGGGTTGTTGTAGGGCTGCCGCACAAAGCATTCATTTCAGGTCCGGAAAGCTATTTGCTTTATGGCAAGCTCCACCACCCCACAGGCATCGGGCTTGACTATATGGACATAATTAACAGGGGTCCGATTGAAGACAGAATCAAGCAAATTCTCAGTCCACAGTAAACATCAAAGAACCCTAGCAGCGGCTGGGCAACTCATTCATACACCAGCCTTCCAATCTCTTCGTATTTGTATTCCTGCACAACGCCGTAGACCTCATAGTCCTTAATAAGGTCAGGAAATTTCTGTCGGATGCCTTTCATTATCCTGTCAAAATGGCCCTGGTCTGTTGCCATTATATCAATTATATAATCCCACTTGCCAATCAAGCTTGCAATATAAGTAATGTGCTTATTTGCCCGCATAAAACTTAGGAATTCCTTCTCTTTTTCCGGGCTGGGATTGTAGAGCGCAATGAAAGCATAATTGATAACCGGAAAACCCATGCGTGGTGAGTCTAGGATTGGCTTGAATGCCTTAATTACCCTCCCGTCAATAAGTTTTTTTATTCTGTTCCTTATCGCATCCCTTGACAAGCCAACTTTTTTTGACATCTCAGAGAGCTGGGCTCTTGCATTCCTGTCAAGCTCCTTAATAATCTGTCTGTCATGCTTGTCAAAAGCATAGGCTTTGCCATAGTCCATGCCCGGCGCATAAGATGGAGTCTCAATCTTTTCATTCTTCATGGAAAGCATAATACGCTTAGTTTATATAAATTTATCGCATTTTGCGTGTTTTTGTATAATTAGTTATTAATATTACTATATGTTACCTCTTTTTAATAGCATCAGAGGGTTATCCAAATGGACAGAACGCTAATACACAATGATCCCAGGCTTAATGACCTGATCTTCCAATTATGTGATAGTTCAGAGGTTATTGATAGGAATACAGGTGTGAAAATTCCCGGTATGGATAAGAGGGAATTTCTCCTTTCTGTGCCCTACAGGGTTGGCGAAATTTTGGTATTGGCAAGGCCTCAGGCGCAATTTGGAGGACGGGAATTTTTCTACCAGTGGCCAGCAATGACTGGAGATGTGGCAGAAAAACTTGCAAGGCAATATTTGGAGAACCAAAAGGAAAAACTGAAAGGAAATCTTTTTGGTGTTACCTTTACACAAATAACTCCAGCGCTTTATAAAAAATCACAGCCATGTCTCGGGAAAGGCAGCCCCCTTAACGCATTCTTGGCTGTCGGCGTAATGTACCTAACTGATGTAGATGCCGCAAAGCAAACTCAGTATTATAAAGTGCGATAAAGACGCTAGTCCACAGTAAACAGCCTAGAATCATGGCCGACATCAAAGAATCCTGCCCTGGCGCCGGCATCCAGCCAGCCGTGGGCGTAGTTCAGGGCAGCAAACGCAGTCACAATGTCTCCTTTGGTGCGAAAATGCCCTGCATCTGAGAAATAGCGCTCTGCCATGTCAAGGAAATCAGCTGCGATAGAATATTCTTTTGTCCCCTTATTCGCAGCTATCTTGACCTTCCTAAGAGCCTCTGCTGTAATTGAAAAATATTTTGAAAGCTTCTCGTCTGAGATTTCCCTCATTTTTTTTCTTTGGAGGGAATATCAACAACAGGGAAAGGCCGCTTCACTGTGATTGGCAGTGCGCCAGCCTCATACTCCATCTTTGCAATCTCAACAGGGTTGTACCTGATTCTCTTCAGGTCCTCCTCATCCAGCTTTATGTTGAACGGCGCGCCCATTGAAATCTGCAGCGCCCTGCTGCCAAGCATCCTTGCAATCTCGTACTTGGTGTACTCGGTTATTTCCTCATCTGTGTTTTGTGGCACTTTCAAACACCCTCCTGAGCTCTTTTCCTTTCTCGATTGCAATGTCGACCATTGTTGAGATGTCTTCACTGGTAAGCGGCTTGTCCCCGCCCTTCTGCAGGGCGCAGAGGCTGCCGTCTTCCAAGGAGGTTACTGTAAGCCTTGCCTCAATTGCAGGCTCCTCCTCATTGGACGGGTCGACAATAAAATACTTGTCAATCTTGCACACTGTGACAGGTATGGGCAGGTTCCTAAGCTCAATTCCCGCGCTGGTCTTTTCGTGGTAGTCAATCTTGTCGCCGTCAACCTTTGGGAATTTCATGGTTTTAAGCGCCGCCAGCCCAGCAAGCCCGAATGCATCCAGCAGGTCGCCGTCGTCATTGACAGGCACCAGGTCCAGGCACACTGTCCAGACCTTTTCATTAGGCGTGATGCAGAGCTTCTTGAAGTCAACGCACTTGCTCTCCCGTATGCCTCTGTCAACAACCCTTGCCAGCTCAATTGCATGTATGCTTGGCGGGCCGGACTCAAAGTCGGGGTTTGACATTGGCAGCAGCTCTGCGCCAACCATCAGCACGCCCTCTTCGGGTATGTCCGGGTAGGGTGTTCCCATCTCGACCTTTACGCCTGCGAGCACTTCTGTGTCTCCCAGTATTACCCTTGCCGCGCCCTCTGCGTTCACTGACACGTCAAATTTTATCTCTATCTTCCTGTATTCCAAAAGCTTCCTTCCGTCAAAGCGTGTTCCGCTTTCCAGGTTCTTCAGAATGTGATTATCACTCATTTTTATCAACCTCGAACTTCTTCTTCAGTGCAGCCACCTGGATTTCATTAAGCTTCTTGCAGGCATTCTTGCCCAGCTCAATGGCTTCCATCAGTTCATCCTTGGAGATAATGCCGTCCATCTGCAGCAGCACAATCTCGCCTGTGCTTGGCACAAATGCCATTGGTATGTCTGTGGTGTCCGGGTCCTTCAGGGCCTCCTCCTCATAGCTCAGGTCAACTGCAAGCCTGTCGCCAACCTTGCCGACGGCAACTGCAGCTACAAGGTCCTTCATTGTGATTCCTGCATCAGCCAGCGCCAGCGCAGCTGCGCATATTCCTGTGCACCTGCTTCCTGCGTCTGTCTGCGGGAACTCGATGAACACGTCAACCACTGCATTCTTGAATTCATCAAGGTTGACAACTGAGGAAAGCGCTTTCTCGGTAACCATGCCGATTTCCCTGCTTCTCCTGCTGGGCCCAGGCCTGACCCTCTCTCCCTGGCCTGAAAACGGCATCATGTTGTAGTTGCACCTCATTATGCCCTTCTCCGGGTTCTGGAGGAACTTGGGGTAAAGGTCCCTCGGCCCGTAGACCGCTGCATAGGCAACAGTCTTGCCCATCCTGAACATGGCAGAGCCGTCAGCCCTCTTAACTATGCCAATCTTTGCCTCAATCTCCCTTGTCTCCTCAAACCCTCTTCCATCAAGTCTCTTGGATGATGTCATTGTGATTCACCTTTCTTAGCATTCTCTATTTCTGCCTTAATCCTCTCAGTAAGCCCAGAAATATGAGACTCTCTCTCTATCTTCCTTATCATTGACACTGCAATGAGCTCTTCCTTCGGATTGCCTGAAACCCAGATAACTCCGTTCTGGCCCACGGTAATCCTGCAGTTGGTCTCTGCCTTTATCATTGAGACCATTGAGCCTTCCTTGCCGATAATCCTCGGGACCTTGTTCGGGTTCACCCTGATTATCCTTCCGGTATCCAGCTTCCTCAGCCCAGGCCCGTCCATGGTCAGGTCAATGAGGTTCTGGCTTGTGACATTAAGTATCTTTGCCACAAGGTAATCCCCAAAGTTGAAATATTTGGTGAGGTCCGCGCCCTTCCTTATGAAGTCGCTTGTAGCCTCTTTCAGGCCAAGCATCGCCCTGTAGGCTGAGTTGGTGTCAACAATCCAGCCGCTGTAGGTGACGTCAATTACCTTTCCAATCATGACATCGCCCCTTTTTGGCAGGTAATTGCCTGACAGCGGGACCAGCTTGATCGCCCTTCCGTCAACATGGACAATCCCCAGCTTGTTAGCCCTTATCATTTCTCCATCTCTGTATGTGCCATAGGCGGGCAGGTAGCCCATTCCTGAGACTATCTCCTCTCCTGGCACAACAATCTCATTCTCTTTTACTTTTGTTTCAGTCATTTTTTTCTCCTCTATTTGGTTTTCAACACCTTGCTCTCGAGTTTCCCGTGAGTCAAGCTGTTTAGTTTATCGTAAAGCTCTGTTTCCAGCCCTGCCGGAATTTCCACAACGCACACCCAGCTGCCGTCTGTCTGCCAGTCCTGGCGCAGCACCTTTGCAAGCCTGTGCACAACCGGCGCTGCCTTGCCTGCGGATTCAGCAGGGAACTTAAGTGCAATCTCCTTCTGCTCAAACCTGATTGGCAAAATTGGCGCAAGCTGCTTAATAATCTGGGCAACTTGCTCATCGGCATTCTTGAACTCGTCAATCTTAACATTTCCTTCCTCAAACGCCGCTTCAATCCTGGTGATGGGATGGGGTGCGTGCGTTCGCGGGTCAACCCCATACCTGTGAATTTTCTCAATTATCTGTTTTTTCTTTCTGTCCCTTACCAGTTGCCTGTGTTCAGCAGTGAGCTGTATCTCTCCCTCCCGGATTATTATCTTCGCAACCTCAAGCGGGTCTGCTGTATTGAACACGTCTCTCATAACATGCTCTGGTGCAATAAGCCCCTTGTGGGCGTCTGAGAAAACCTTTTCTGCCTTCAGGATGTCCCGTATTTCAATGGCGTTGCCCTCCTTGTAGGCAACAGCCGCATCAGAATCGATGACAACCTCAAACACATTGCTGCCCTTCTTGAGCCTTGCAAGGTTGATTGAAATTTTCTCCTTGTCAAAGGAAAATCCTGTCATTTTTTATCACTTCTTTTTGGGCAGTATCTTTGAGAGCAATGCCTCAGGGAACCTCTTCATCAGCTTCTCGTCTGTCCTGATGTAAACTGCATCAAGCCTCTCTGCTGAAAATTCTTCCCCAAGCACCTTCTGCATTGACCTTATGGCAAGCTTCAGGCCCTCCTCTATGGTCAGGTCCTTCCTGTACTCCTTCTCGAATATTTTCTCAATCTCCGTGTCGCCCTCTCCGATGATTGTTGCCCTGTACTGGAAAAATATTCCAGTTGGGTCAGTTTCAAACAGCTTGGGCCCGTCCTCGTCAATGCCCGCCACGAGCAGGCTTACGCCAAACGGCCTAAGGCCTCCACTCTGGGTGCATATCTGCTTAAGGTTGCATATGTCCTTGACAATGGTCACGGTGTCAATGGGCGCATCGTAGGTGACCTTGTGCTGCTGCGCTTTCAGTTGTGCCCTCTCAATAAGCACCCTTGCATCCGACAGGATGCCTGATGCTGTTGAAGCAATGTGGTCGTCTATCTGGAATATCTTCTCCACTGACTCAGGGATAATGAACTTGTCCACCATCCTCTTGTCAGCAACCAGCAGTACGCCGTCCTTGCATACCATGCCTAGCGCAGTGCTGCCCTGCTTGACTGTCTTTTTTGCATACTCCACCTGAAGGAGCCTTCCGTCAGGCGAGAACATTGTTATTGCCCTGTCATAACCCATCATCTGATGCTGGATTGGTTGTTGCATTTTTTCCACCTCTTAGCATGCTTTGCTAGCCTTTGCCAGTATTCCCGATACTGCCAGGCTCTTAAATATGACCTTGCCATTTATCTTTGCAAGGCTGAACTTGAGCTTGTCCACATATTTGTGGTTAACCCTTATTATTCCTCTCTGCTTCTGGCTGTCCCACCTGTCAGCCATGACCATGACGCCTGCCTTTGCCATGTCAATTGTGCCAAGGCACTCTGCCACGCTGGCCATTATGGCGGATTCAACGCTGCCAAAGTCGTTTTTGTGGTCCGACACGGCTTCAAAAGCCAGGTAACGTTTCTTTTCCCTTAACGTTGGTAGCATGGGTTTGACTTTCATCTCTTCTCCGCCCATTTAGCTGAGAAAAAAGGTCTTCTCATCTCTTTCTCTCGCAGTAAATAGAATCCCGCAGGGGTATATAAATATTACTGTTTTATTCTACAAGTTAGACATTAATGTCCAAAAAGAAACATTTTTATAGTAAATTATACTCCCCGTACTGAGTACTGCCCCGGCCGTGTTTGCACGCGGCTCACATGTCAGAAACCAAAGGTTTCTGAGCATGCTCAGAAATTTAATGAAATTTCTGACATTTTGCCTCCCCTCGCCTTGGCAGGGAGAGGAAAATGTGACCCTGCACACGCGCAGCAAGCTGCGCTAGTTGCGCTCGGCTGCGCCTCGGCAAACAAGCAGGGCGGGGCAGGACGAGGTAAGAAAACGCATGAACACAGCAAAAGCCACAGAGGATTATGTCAACAGCCATCCCTCTGTAAGGGACTGCCTGGCAAAGAATCTTATAAATTATTCAAAGCTGGCGAGGCAGATTGCCGATGAGCTGAAGATGAACAAAAAGAGCTCATTTGAAGCTGTTCTTATAGCCTGCAGAAGGCTGCAGGAGAAACTGAGGAAGGCCAGGGCTAATGAGGATTCCATCATGGCAATCCTGAAGCAGAGCAAGCTTGAGATGAAGAACAGGGTGATTGCAGTTGTGCTCGCAAAAGGCACGCATTATGAAAGCCTCATTGAGCTGCAGAAGATAATCAAAAAAAAGGGTGAGATTTTCCACCTAATCGAGGGCGCCAATGCCCTTACTGTTGTGACAAACGAGGAATTCCTTGAGAACATAAAGGAAATGTTCAGGAAGGAAATCCTTGTTACCAACAAGGACCTGGTGGAAATCACAATAAAGAGCCCCCTAGAGCTCGAGACCACGCCGGGTGTGATGGGCCACCTTTACAGCCTCTTTTCAGAGCATGGCATCAACATTGTGGAGACCATGAGCTGCTACACTGACACACTGTTTCTAATAGAAGAAAAAGATGTGCCTGCGGCAATGCAGGCGCTGAAGTTCTAGGGCGTGGCCAAAACCGTGACAATGTTTCCCAAAGGGATTAGTGATGCCGCCTTTGCTGGGATGTCTCCATTTACAGCAGCTGTCTGTTGCTTCTGGAGCGCCAGAACCAGGGCAACTGTGCTTGCCATGTAATCTGCTGCACTATCACTGTATTTGCCGCCGTGGTTAAGCATTGTATCTATCGGGTTTGACAAATCATGTCCTGTTGGCGGGCTTCCATCAATAAAGGGGAATGTTTTTCCGCCATAATGTTGCTTAACACTTCCATAGGAACTGTTCATGTAAACTTTATTATCACTCATATTTATCATCCTCCAAAATTTGATTTGCATCTTGCTCAGCCATCACTTTTTATAGCTATGGACTTATTTCAGACAGAAAATAGGCCCATTGTCCAGTATCAAACACTACCCTGGAATCACACTTAACATTTATAAACTCCGCTCCATTCCTATCGTCTATGGACAGGAAACTAGGATTCATAGGCTGCGGCAACATGGCCCAGGCACTTATCAGGGCTTTTATCAGCTCGAAGGCTGTCAAGCCAGGGCAGATTGCGGCAAGGGACAAAAATGACAGGAAAGAGTTTGCAAAAGAGACAGGCATCTCCCTGTGCAGCACCAGCCAGGAACTCATCTCAAAGTCAGACTTTATCTTCATCTGCGTAAAACCGCAGGATGTTGAGGCAGTAATTGAAGAGCTCAGGACAGCTCCAAAGGAAAAGGTTTTCATCTCAATCGCAGCAGGAGTTCAGACAAAAAGGTTTACTGACAAGCTAAAGGGAATAAAGATTGTCCGCCTCATGCCCAGCATGAACTGCCAGGTAAATGAGATGGTAAGTGCGGTTTATTTCTACCAAAACATTGACAGCAAGGAACGGCACGATATACTGGCAATGCTCAACTTAGTTGGAAAAGCATTTGAGCTGCCTGAGGACAAGTTTGATGAATTTACTGCGCTGTCATGCAGTGTTGCGTTTTACGCATACCTAATCAGCTTATTTTCCAAGGAAGCGGAAAAGCACGGCATAAAAAACCCGCTTGAGATAATGAACGGCTACTGCCTTGGCACTGCAAAGCTGATTAAGGACATGCCTGCAGAGGAGCTGATAAAAAAGGTAATGTCACCAAAGGGCGCAACAGAGGCAGGGATGGACGTATTATTGGCATCTGATTTGAAAAAAATAATTGAAGACACAATAGCAGCATCACTTAAACGGACAAAGGAGCTTGGTAAAAATGGATGAGATAGTTCTTATTGCTCTGAGGGCAAAGGAAGCATCAAGAAAGCTTGCGGCAGCTGACCCCGAAAGGAGGAATACAGCCCTCACGCTTATGGCAGAGGCGCTGCAAAACAGCAAGGAAAGGATACTGGAAGCCAACAGGAAAGACATTGAGAATGCAAAATCAAAGGGAATGTCCGCAGCAATGATTGACAGGCTAATGCTGAATGATAACAGGATAAAAGGGATGGTGGATTCTTTAATGCAGATATCCGAATTCAGGGACCCTCTCGGAAGAGTGCTTGAAAAAAGGACACTGCCAAACGGTCTGAAGCTGAGGAAGGTCTCAACGCCAATCGGCGTCGTGGCAGTCATCTACGAATCCAGGCCCAATGTTACCAGTGACATTGCGGGCCTCTGCCTGAAATCAGGCAATGTGTCAATCCTGAAAGGCGGCTCAGAGGCAATCCACTCAAACAGGATAATTGCGCGCCTGCTGGTCAACGCAGCAAAGAGCGCAGGCCTCCCTGACAATATCATTAATTTTATTGATTCAACAAACCGGGAAGTTGTCATTGAGATGCTGAAGCTGAACGAATACATTGACCTTGTCATGCCGCGTGGCGGGGATTCGCTTATTAAACTGGTTACAGAGAATTCAAAAATACCCATCATTAAGCACTGGAAGGGAATCTGCCACGTATATGTTGACAAGCAGGCTGACTTTGGCATGGCAATAAAAATATGCATCAATGCAAAGTGCCAGCGGCCAGGCGTCTGCAATGCCATGGAAACCCTCCTGGTCAGCAGGAGCATTGCAAAGGTATTCCTACCAAAGATGGTGGCAGAGTTCAGGAAGCACAGAGTGCTTGTTAAGGGCTGTGAGCAGACAAAGAAAATTGTGCCCGGTGTTGTTTTGGCAACAGAAGAGGACTGGAAGACAGAATACCTTGACCTGATTGTATCAATTAAGGTTGTTGAAGATATTGACGATGCAATCGCCTTCATTAACAAATACGGGACAGGCCATTCAGACTCAATTATCACCAGGAGCAGGGAAAACGCAAAGAAGTTTGTTGACCTGGTTGATTCAGCAGCAGTTTATGTCAATGCCTCAACCAGGTTCACTGACGGCGCTGAATTCGGCCTGGGCGCTGAGATTGGCATTTCCACCCAGAAGCTTCATGCAAGGGGTCCCATGGGCGCAAACGAGCTTACCACATACAAGTATATTCTGGAGGGCACCGGCCAGGTGAGGGGCTGATGGACAGGAAAGAGATTATTGGAAAGGCAAAGCTCATTGTAATCAAGGTTGGCACAAACGTGCTCACAACAAAGGACGGCTCTGTTGACCTGACACGCATGAGGGAGATTGTTGGCCAGATTGCCAGGCTTATCCAGTCCGGCAAGCAGGTTGTCCTTGTAACCTCAGGCGCCATTGGCCTTGGCAAAAAGGAGCTCGGCATCTCTGGCAAAATCAGGCAGATTCCGCTGAGGCAGGCGTGCGCGGCAATTGGCCAGAACACTTTAATGTATCACTACAAAAACTTCTTCTCACAATATGGAATAAATATGGGGCAGCTGCTGCTCACCTACGACACTTTTGTCAACCGCGCATCATATCTTAACCTCAAAAACGCGTTTGACGAGATGCTGAGGCTGAAGGTTGTGCCGGTCATAAATGAGAATGACCCAATATCCATCAATGAGATTGACATATCATTCGGAGATAACGACAAGCTCTCTGCGCTTGTTGCCTCAAAGCTCAAGGCAGATGTTTTGCTCATACTTACAGATGTTGACGGCCTCTATGACAGGGACCCAAGGCAGAAGGGGGCGCAGCTGGTTTCAGAAGTCGCAGATATTACAGCAGACACAGAAAAGCTGGCTGGAAGCGGCAAAAGCAGCGGCGGCACAGGCGGCATGATTACCAAGATTAATGCGGCAAGGATTGCCACTGAGGCAGGCGTTGCAGCCATTGTGGCAAACGGCTATGCTGACCGGGTGGTCACAAGGGTATTTGACGGCGAAAGCATCGGCACCATATTCTATTCAAAGGGAAAGATGAGCAGCAAAAGGGTTTGGTTGAAGAACACAAAGGTGCTTGGCCTAATTGTTGTGGATGACGGAGCTGCAAAAGCCCTCAGGCAGGGCAAAAACCTGCTGCCAGCAGGCATAACCGAGGTCAAAGGCAGCTTTAAGGCAGGAGAGGTTGTTGAGATAAGGAACAACAGCGGCGTCTTTGCAAAGGCAATCTCAGACTATTCTGCAGAAGACCTGCAAAAGATAAAGGGGAAGGGCAAAAAAGATATTGGGACAGCAAGGAACATAACTAAAAGAGAGAATCTTGTAATTCTATGATAGACTTAAAAAGCGCCTCAGGAATAACAATAATAGCAAAGCCCAACTCGCCAAAGACAGAAATGCTTGGCTATGACCAGGAGAGGCAGGCATACAGGGTGAATGTCCACGCCAAGCCAGAGGCAGGTAAGGCCAACATAGAACTGGTAAAGTTCTTCTCTAAGCTCACCAAAAAACGCGTGAGGATTGTATCCGGACTTACCTCAAAGGAAAAGGTCCTGGTGTTTGAATAACAAAAACTCGCTGCTCGAGGCTATCCTCGGGGCCCAAGGCGCCTCTCGCTTAATCGCGAGTTTTTGGAATCAAAAATTGCCTGCGCAATTTTTGATAACAATAAAATATATAAACACCTGATTTATTGTATTTTCGGGGTGAGAGGCATTGGAAAGCATTGAAGGCGAGAAATACCCGAATGAGAGAAGAATCTATGTAATGAAAGGGCTCACGCCAGAGGTTGTGGCAGTGACCTTTGCCAAGACGAGTAGGAGCCCCAAGCCCTTTGACGAGATTGCAAAGGAGCTTACCGAAGAGAAGAGTTCCCAGTTCCACGAAAGGTGGGTTGTTGGCTATGGCCACAGCTCAGTTGCAGAGCACGCTGTGCTGTCAATTGCAATTGAGAATGTCTCCATACTTGCAACAAAGGTTATTGAGGATAACAGGCTTGCTTCTTTTACTGAGAAATCGACCAGGTATCAATCATTTGACAGGAACAGGTACCACAAGCCAAAGAAAATAATGGCATCAAGCCTGGCAAGGCTGTATGAGAAGACAGCAGATTTCCTCATGGATAATTACCTTGAAACAATATCAAAGCTGCTTGAATTCATTCAAAAAAAATATCCCAGGCAGGAAAATGAGGATGAAAAGCTTTACCAGATGAGGATAAAGAACATTGCGCTTGACAATTGCAGGTTCATGCTTCCGGCTGCAACACTGACAAACCTGGGCATGACAATAAATGCAAGGAACCTGGAGTATGCCATAGTCAAGCTGCTTACGAATCCATTGGAAGAGATGCACGAGATCGGTGAGGAAATCAAAAATGAGGCTCTGAAGGTTACTCCCACGCTGGTTAAGTATACTGCCTTCAACAAATATTTTGCAGAAACATCGCAGCAGATGCTCAATCTCAGCCAGAGCCTGCTGGCAATAAAACGGTCAAAAAACCAGGATGGGCCTGTGCTTGTTGACTATGACAAAGATGCAGAGGAAAAGCTGGTGACAGCGCTTCTGTACAGAGTATCAAAGTATCCATATAACCAGATCAGGAAGATTGTCAGGAAGATGAGCCCTGAATCAAAGGCAAAGGTGATTGACGAGGCATTGAACAGGCTTGGCAAGTTTGACAGGCCACTCAGGGAGCTTGAGCATATCTATTATACTTTTGACATACTCATTGATTATGGCGCATTCAGGGATGTGCAGAGGCACCGGATGTGCACCCAGACAAACCAGGATCTTACAATAGAGCATGGCTATGTCATTCCGGATGAGATTGTTGAAGCCGGCCTTAGGGAACAATACGAGAAAAGCATGAAAAAAGCAGCGAAGGCATACCGGGAGATTGCCAAGGAGCTTCCTGCGCACGCAGCATACATAGTGCCTCTTGCCTACAAGAAAAGGACATTGTTCACCTGGAACCTGAGGGAGCTGTTCCATTTCATCAAGCTGAGGAGCGGCAAGACAGGCCATGAATCCTACAGGAAACTTGCCCAGCAGATTTATGACATACTTGCTGATAAGCAGCCCCTGCTTGCAAAATACATAACAGTGGACAAATCATAATGGAACTAAAAAAAACAGACCCGCAAGTTTATGAAGCCATTCAAAAAGAGCTTAATCGCCAGCGCAATGGCATTGAGCTTATTCCTTCTGAAAATGTTGTCAGCATTGCTGTGCTGCAGGCGCTTGGCTCTGTGCTCACAAACAAATATTCTGAAGGTTATCCTGGCAAAAGATATTACGGCGGCAATGAGTTTGCCGATGTTGTTGAGCAGCTGGCAATTGACAGGGCCAAACAGCTGTTCAAGGCAGACCATGCAAACGTGCAGGCCCTGTCAGGAGCACCTGCCAATCACGCAGTGTTCTTCGCGCTTCTGGAGCTTGGCGACAAATTCATGGGGCTTGACCTTAATGCAGGAGGCCACCTTACACACGGCAGCCCTGTGAACTATTCAGGAAAGCACTACAAATGCGTTTCATACAATGTTGACAGGGATACAGGCCTGCTTGACATGGACGCTGTAAGAAAGCAGGCTGAGAAAGAAAAGCCCAAGCTTATTCTTTCAGGCCTGACAGCCTACCCACGAAAGCTTGACTTCAAGGAGTTCGGCGAGATTGCCAGGGATGTCGGCGCCTATCACATGTCAGACATTGCCCACATCTCAGGTTTGTGCGTTACAGGCTATCACCAGAGCCCTGTGCCCTATGCTGATGTTGTGACAACAACAACACACAAAACACTTAGGGGCCCCAGGGGCGCATTAATCCTGTGCAAAGAGCAGCATGCCAAGGCCATTGACAAGGCAGTTTTCCCGGGCATGCAGGGCGGCCCGCACGACCACACCACTGCAGCAATTGCAGTTTGCCTTGGAGAAGCATTGCAGCCCAGCTACAAAACATACATTGGCCAGGTTGTGAAGAATGCAAAAGTGCTTGCTGATGAGCTTATGTCAAACGGTATAAAGCTCGTGACAAACGGCACTGACAACCATCTTGTGCTCATTGACCTTACTCCAAAAGGCCTGACCGGCAAAGGCAGGGAAATCCAGATAGCGCTTGACCAGGCAGGCATAACAACAAACAAGAACACAATCCCCTATGAGCCTGCTTCTCCGTTCAATCCGTCAGGCATCCGCATAGGCACGCCGGCAGTTACAACAAGGGGCTTTAAGGAGAGCGAGATGAAGGTTGTTGCAAAGGCCATTGCCACAGTGATTGACAATTACCAGGACAGCAAGGTCATTGCCAAGGTAAAGTCAGACATTCTTGAGCTGTGCAGCCAGTTCCCGCTGTATCCCGGGTTTGATGTGCTGAAATAGATTTATTTCCTTATCTTTAGCGAGCTGATAACATCCCCAACCAGGTAGATAGAGCCGCACACCAGCACCAGGTCGTTTTTGCTCGCTGCAGCCCTTGCGCAGTGGACTGCCTGCACAGGGTTTCTTACAACAAGTCCTGTGCCAAGCTGCTCAGGGTCCAATGCCCTCTTAATCTCTGTTGGCTTTGTGACAATAAGCATGTCGTGCTTTGGCAATGAGGTAAGCATCTCACAATAATTTTTATCCTTCAGGCAGCCAAACACAATAATCAGCCTTTTGTATTCCAGTGTGCGGACATATTGTGCCATTGCCCTGATTCCGTCAGGGTTGTGGCAGCAGTCAACAAGCACATTGCCAAAGCGCTCCAGCCTTCCGGGCCACACTGTTTTTGCAAGGCCCTGCCTGATGTGTTTCTCTCCAATTCCAAGCTGCTGCGCAGCAGCTGCGGCAATGCCTGCATTGAATTTCTGGAAATCTCCGTTAAGGCTTAGTTTGTAGCTGGTTGGCTTAGCCACTATCAGCCTTGCCTTTTTCTTTTTGCACACCTGCCTGAATACTTTTAATGCAGCCCCATCTGCGCCAGTTACCACAGTGCAGCCAGGCTTGATAATGCCAGCTTTCTCTCCTGCAATCTTTTCAAGGGTTTTTCCAAGTATTTCTGTGTGCTCCAGCGCAATCTTTGTGATGATGGCAATCTCGGGGTTAATCACATTGGTTGCGTCCAGCCTTCCGCCCAGCCCTGCTTCGAGCACAACATAGTTTGGCTTTTTTTCGCTGAAATAGAGAAAGGCCAGTGCTGTCAGGAATTCAAAGAACGTCAGCCTGACTTTTGTCTGCCTTACCTTGGCAGCCAGCCTCACGAAGTCAGGCTTTGGAATCATCCTGCCATTGAATGTTATCCTCTCACGCACATCAACAAGATGAGGGCTTGTGTAAGTTGCTACAGAACAGCCTGCCTGCATAAAAATTGAAGTCAGCATTGCACAGACACTGCCCTTGCCATTGCTGCCTGCAACATGAATGCACTTGAGGCTGTCCTGCGGGCTGCCGAGCTTTTTCAGGGCCAGTTTTATCCTGCCAAGCCCGAATATCCAGCCCAGCCTCTCAAGATTGTAGATGTAGCGGACTGTCTGAGGATAATTCATAATACTGGGTAAAATAGATATTTATTTAAATCTTCTTGCATTTGCGTTTTCCCATGAGGGGGAAGCTTATTGTGCTCTGCGGCACTGACGGTTCTGGAAAGGCAACCCAGGCAAAGCTGCTTGCAGAGAAGCTGAAAAAGGAAGGGTTCTCTGTAAAGGAGGCTGACTTCCCCCAGTATGGCAAATCATTCTTTGCCGGCCTTGTGCAGCGCTACCTGAACGGCGAGTTTGGCAGCGCTGATGAGGTCAGCCCCTACTTTGCCTCGCTTATCTATGCAGGCGACAGGTTTGAGGCAGCAGGCCAGCTGAGTAAGTGGCTGGATGAGGGCAGCATAATCATCTCAAACAGGTATGTTTCTGACAACAAGGCGCACCAGGGCGGAAAGATAGGTGACAAAAAAAAGAGACAGGAATTCTTTGCTTGGCTTGACGAGCTTGAGTATAAAACAATGAAAATCCCGAAAGAGGACCTGGTGGTTTTCCTCAATGTCCCCTATGAAATTGGCCAGCAGCTTGTTGACAAGAAAGGTGACAGGGAATACCTTAATGGAAAAAAGAGGGATATCCACGAAGCAGACAAAGAGCATTTGAAAGCCGCATATAACGCCTATCTGGAGATGGCAAAGAGCGAAAAAAACTGGGTAAGGATAGACTGCACCAGCAGCGGCAAAATCCTGCCTGTTGAGGAGATTGCTGCAATGGTTTGGGCTGCGGTTAAGTCCAGAATCTAAAATTAGCCTTATCTTTGCTTCAATCCCTGCCCCGCCCGGTGCTTTGCAAGCACCGGGTTTGATTTTCCT
>Ga0209777_10001679_pt1 | contig 31182 bp, 30 predicted proteins | sample FrelakmetHBP12HB_FD_187147 | JGI IMG/M metagenome (GOLD analysis project Ga0209777, IMG submission 187147) | Freshwater lake sediment microbial communities from the University of Notre Dame, USA, for methane emissions studies -HBP12 HB (SPAdes)... | ecosystem: Environmental > Aquatic >... | reverse complement strand
TAGTTATGAGAACACTGCGACCGATATTCATTCTGGGCCTCATCTTTACCCTGGCCGTCCCGGCCATGGGCGCGGAAGCACTCCGAAGTGTGCATCAGGCGTCCCAGGAGGGCGGCACAGGCCTCACGCTCATGCGAACCGGCGATCAGTTGGACCCGAACGAGATGAACGCGTCAATCTTCCTGACTTACATGTCCTATACCCTGCTTCCGCTGAACCCAGACCGCCGCGCCCATACGCCCTATATTGACGACCCGCGAGGAAAAGAGCTATGGATGACCCTCACTTTCAATTACGGCATCAATAACCTCTTCGAAGTCGGCGCTCAGATTCCCTTCGTCTACAATTCAGACCTTCGCGGCGACGGTCTTGGCCGGATAGGCCTCGATGGCCGCCTGCGCATCCTCAATGTCAATCGCTTCGGCCTCGGAATAAGCTCTACCGCTTGGCTGACCGCACCCAGCCCCGAGAAGAAAAATTCGTCCGGCAACATCGCCGGAGGCGGCGAAATCAACGTAATGCTCAAATGCGAATCGGGCATGAATTACCTCGGCAGCGAATGGTTCGATAACTATATTCTCGAGCCACTGAGACTGTACGCCACTGCCGGATGGGGCCATGAGGACTCACTGCAATTCACAAAATTCGATCCCCAGCCTCCCGTGCCGTCCCGCTGGAATTCACGCGACCCGAATGACCCGGAATTTTTCGGGACAGAGGTGATTTACGGGAATTTGGGCCTTGATTACGAGGTTTACGACCGGGTGCGGGTTGGCGGCGAGCTGTTGGCCCGCCAGTATACCCATTTCCGTAATGATAATAACTTCGTCTGGATCCTTCCCGACGTAAGATACACCTACAAGGATATGTTCACAGTGGGCATGGCCTTTGGATTCACCGACATCGGGACAAAAATCCACGACAGCCAACCCAAATGGCAACTGACGGGAGATTTCACTTATCACTTCCCGTCGTTTGTACATCCTCCCAAACCTCAGCCTGAAGGCGTTCCGCCGCGGCCGCAGGACCTCATTGAAATGTTCGTGCCCTCTCGCAAACCGATCCCAACCGAAATGCAGGAACAAGAGGTGCCCTACTCTCCGCAATGAGGCGCTCCGCCGCCACCGCCGCAGTGACATTATACAGGAATCAATCATACAGGGGCGCTTTCAAAAGCGCCCCTTGCGCCTGCGCTGGGTGTTGCCCGCTTATCAAGAAATCGAATCGAAATGGCGCAAAATAGCGGAAACCACCAAACAAGTAATTCCGTGTTTTCGTGATTCACCCTGTGGCGCCGCTTGCTAGCAAGCGGCGCCCCCCCTTCACTGAATCCGTGATTCAATCTATGAGTTCAGACAAGGGGTTTAAACCCCTTGTCTGTGCTCCTTGAATCCGTGATTCACCCTTTATGTGGCACGGCTGGCTAACCAGCCGTGCCACATATTCTATGTATCCGTAGTTCAATTTGTTTATGTTGCCACGACCTGCCTGTCCGGCCAGGGTCGCCTCCATACTATAGGGGTGTCCTTGACTCTTTTCACTCATCAGAATCAAAAATCTCAAATTTGACTGCACCCTCGTCATCCCCTTGTGCCATGCGGCTCATCGCCTCGAATGTCCCGTTTTTCCCGAATTAATAGAGGGATATGATTTCCCCGGATCTTTGAAAAGTAAATATTTTTTACACGGGAGAAGTCCGTGTCAGGGGATACTTCGGGCGGAGAAGGTCATAGGGGCGTGGTCCCGAATTGTAGACTGCGCCCCTATAACGCCAATTTTGCGGCCTCGATCTATCAATCACTGGCAATCGCAAAATTATTGTTCAATCAGAGTGTTGCCGATGATGCCTTCGATATCTATGGAGAGCTGATTGAGGTTGGGCTGCTTGAGGGCGGCGGTTGCGGTGGAGATTTTCAATCTTCCGTCGCTTTGGATGATGACACCGCGCTCGATGTCGAAAATTATGGTTGAGACCAATTCGCCTTTTCCCTTTATAAGCGCCTTTGAATTGCGTTTATTGGGAGTGGTGAGGGATTCGAGGTCTATGGAGACGTTGCGGACAAGCTCGATGACAGCGCGCTGCGAGTTGCCCTCCCTGCGCACCTCGACGAGCTTGGCTTTGTCTGAGATGGTGATGGCGCCGGAGACGCCTTTTGAGGGGGAAAGCGCTATTTCGCGGCTGGATTGCCACGATTCGCCGGGCGAGATGGGCTTCGTGGGAAATGTCGGCTGAGCGCTCTGAAACACCTGAGAAATGTTGACGGGGCCAATGGCTTCCCCGAGGCTATCAAACCCTTCAGTGGCGCGAATCTCGCCGGACACGCTCATCTGGTATCTTATCTTCATGCCCCGTAGCCTGAGCAGCCCCTCGAATTGGGGCTGGTTCGGATAATCATCCGGCCGGGCAGAATCGAAAATCACCTTGTTCGCTTGGTAGAGAATGAAGCGATAGCCCTCGATGCGCTGTTCGATCAGGGCGAATCCCTGAAGCGGCTCCTGAAGAACCTCCTCGACAGTGTTCATGTCCGTTACGTTCTTGACCTGCTGCGGCTCGGGCAGGAACGGGATCGTGAAGCTCATGTGGGTTTCCGATTTTGTGTGATATTTCAATATTCTGCCCTTGGGGAACTGATACTTGAGCGACACCGCATTAGCGGGTGGCGCCTCGGCAGGCCCTGTTTTCGCCTTGGGACAACCCGCCGCCAGCGCCGCTGCCAGAAGGGCCGCAAGAATTCCAAACCGCCTGAGCCGCCTCATTTCGTCTCCTTGCTCTCCGACGCCCCGACGGGCCTGACGCCGCCGAGGAACAATTCCGACGAGCGATAGTAATTTATGAGATCGCTCGCAAATATTTTCAGCACCGCCGCCACGGGGACGGCAAGCAATATGCCCAAAAACCCGAAAAGACTCCCGCCGATCAGCAACGCAAGCACCACCATCACGGGGTTCAGGCCGACCTTGTTCCCCACGATGCGGGGCGTCAACAGATAAGCCTCGCATAATTGGACAACGCCGAAAACGCACCAGACCTCAAATACGTGCCAGAAATCGTGGAATTTGAGCAGGGCCATCAGGCTCGCCGCAACTATCCCGAAAATGGTCCCCAGATAAGGCACGATGAACAGGTAACCCGATGTCACCCCGATCACCACCGCCATGTCAATGCCGGTGATGAGCAGGCCCACGCTATAGCCCGCCGCGAGAAGCGTGCAAACGGTCAGTTGACCTCGGAAAAAGGCCCCTAGCGTCTCATCCACCTGCTTGAACTTCCCCACAGTCCAGTCCCGATACGCCAGCGGTATCATGTCCGCCGCGTGGCTTTTCATCCGGTCAAAATCCCTGAGAAAATAAAACGTGAACACCGGCACAACCACAAGGTTCAACAGGCCGAGAATAATGTAAAGGGTGTTCGAGAATATCTTCTTGAGTATCGAGGCAAAGGGCTTGAGGATGTCCGGCGAGATGTTCTGGATGTTGGCGCTGATCTCGTTCACGGCCTCATCGAGGGTGGTCGGCAGCTTCTGGCCCGCGACCTTCTGTAACCGCGGCACCGCCCACTCCCGCAGCCGCTGCGAATACGCAGGCATGGAATCCACCACGGCCCCAACTTCCTTCTGCACCATCGGAATCAGAATAAGCACTATCAGAACAATAGCCACCAGAACCGCCAGCAGAAACAGAAATATCGCGGGCGTCCTCGGAATCCTGCGCTTTTCAAAACGGTCTATAACGGGATCAATCAGATAGGCCAGCACCAGCGCAAGAAACACCGGCGCAAGCACATCCCTCAACAAATAAAGGAATAACCCGAGAACCAACACCCCGACTCCCACCCACCGGATTCGCTTTTTCGGGTCCATCGTTCAGTCCCCCGCTCCGGGTTTCATCAACAGCCGGTTGTCGTATTCCCTGAACGACATAGCAAGATAATGCATGCCGGACGCGATAGTGAGAGCGGCGGTGCAGAAGAAGCAGACATTGAGTATTCCAAGTTCATTCATATAGACCTTTTGAGGGCCGAACATCCCCAAGAGAGCCAGGATAATAGTCAGGACCTGCGCCAGGGTGGTGCGTTTGCCCAGCTTGGACGGCCTCGCAATCACCCGCATATCCAGCAGGTAAAGCACCAGTGCGCCCAGGCTGATGGCTATGTCCCTCGTGAAAACCAGGGCGCCAAGCCACGGTGGAACGATTCCCTTCAGGCTGAACGACACGTAAGCCGTGGCCCCGAGAATCTTGTCCGCCATAGGGTCTATGAAGCTGCCGAGGCGCGTCTGTTGATGATACCGCCGCGCTATCTCCCCGTCCAGTATGTCCGTAATCCCCGCGCCCGCGAAGAGCGCCAGTGCCAACGGGTAATTCTCATCAAGCACCGCCTGAAGAAAAAACGGCACCGCGCCCAGCCTGAGAAACGTCAGCGCATTCGGCACTCCCCGAAACAGCCCGGGGCCTTTCGGTGTTTGAGCTTCACTGGACATATTGATATCGGGCCTTATTTGAAGGTCTCATATTGGAAAACGAAATGTTGAGCGATGAGTTATAAATGATGAATGAAGAAGACGGTTGACAGTTGACGGCTTACAGTTAATAAGGTACTCAATTGAGCGATTTTTAACCCTCCACTGTCCATTGTCCACTGTCCTCTGTCCCCTGTCTGCTTATTCAAACGTCAGGTTCCGCTCGAAGTCGGCGGGGTTGCTGGTGGCTTCTTTGGCGTCTTTGAGCGAGACTTTTCCGGCCTTGTAGAGGGCGGTGATGTGCTGGTCGAAGGTTTGCATTCCGTACTGGTCTCCCTTTTCGACGTATTGTGGTATTTCGTGCATTTTCTCGGGGAAGCGGACGCATTCGGAGATGGCTTTGGTGCTGATGAGGACCTCGCAGGCGACGATGCGGCCCTTGCCGTCCTTGAGAGGAAGAAGTCTCTGGCTGATAATGGCCTTGAGGGATTCGGCGAGCCTCATGCGGACGAGGGTTTGTTCGTCGGGTGGGAAGACGCCGATGATGCGGCCAATGGTGCTGGTGGTGTCTGGGGTGTGGATGGTGGACAGGACGAGGTGTCCTGTTTCCGCGGCTTTGAGCACAATCTCCATGGTCTCCTTATCCCGCATTTCGCCCACAAAGATGACGTCGGGGTCCTGGCGCAACGCGCTTTTCAGGGCGCTGTGAAAACTCGCCGTGTCCGTGCCCACTTCACGCTGGCTGAAGCTGGATTTTCTGTTCTGATGGAGGAATTCCACCGGGTCCTCGATGGTCAGGATGTGCCGTTTTTTGTTCTGGTTGATGTATTCGAGAATGCTTGCGATGGTGGTGGATTTGCCCATGCCTGTGGCGCCGGTGACCAGCACCAGGCCGCGCTCCTCGTTGGCGATCTTGTTCAGAACGCTCGGCAGCCTCAGGTCCTGGAATGACAATATATTGAAGGGAATGACACGCAGGATAACGGCGAATGCGCCAAGCTGCTTATATATATTCATCCGGAACTGGCCCTTCCCGGATATTATGTAGGTCGAGTCATGCTCGTCAATCGAATCCAGTTTATCCTTCAAGTCCTCCTTCAGCAGCTCCCTGGCGATCATTCGAGTGTCTTCAGGTCCCAAGTCGTGGAACTTAAGCTCCTTAAGAGAGCCGTCCACTCTGTAAAGCGGCGGCTCGCCCACCCGGAAATGTATATCGCTCGCGCCATTGCTCAATCCGGTGACAAGCAGCCGGTTTATGGTGGCGATATCAATTTTCGCGCCGCTTTTTTCCGCTTTCGCTTCGTCAGCCATATTACCATCCTAAGCGAGTAGACGCTCGCATTAAATGTATATTATACAAGATTTAGCTTTTTATTTCAAACGTCATGGCGCTTAGGGGGATTGTTTCACCACCATTTGTCTTGACTGCGCAGGATTTTCTCGGCCAGCTCCCGAACAGCCCCCTTCCCGCCCGGCTTCTCAAGCCTCAAATGAGCGACCTCGATGATCTCGGGCGCCGCATCGGCAACCGCAACGGCGAGGCCCACGAGCTTCATCGGCCCCAGGTCGGCGAGATCGTCCCCCACATAAGCGATCCCGTCAAGGGAACATCCGGCATCCGCAGCCATTTCCTTCAGCGCAGCCGTCTTTTCGCTTGCTCCAAGTCGCGCGCGACTTATGCCCAATGCGCGCGCCCGATGCGCCGCAGCGGGCGAATTTCGCCCGGAAAGCAGCGCCACCTCGATGCCGGCCCCTATAAGGCGAGCGACGCCCATCCCGTCCTTTACGTCGAACCCCAGCGCCTCCTCGCCACTCGAGGTAATCCATACCCTGCCGTCCGTCAGAACGCCGTCAACGTCCAGCACCACCATCCTAATCGCTTTCAGGCGCTCTTTCAAATTCATCCGATAAAATCCCCCGAAAAAAGAATTTAAACACAAAGACTCAAAGGTACAAAGGTAATTTATTCAATGTTGTATAAATCATACAACGCCGGCTTTCAGGATGTCGTGCAGATGGATGATGCCTTCGGGTATTTTTGAGTCGTCCATAATGAAAAGCGCGGTGATGGAGTGGCTTTCCATGATTTTAAGAGCGCGCGCGGCGAGCGCATCTCCCGCGACTTGCTTCGGGTTGGGGGTCATGAGCTCCTTTGCGGTCTTGTCCGATAAAGAGCCGCCCCCAGCGAGCGCGCGCCTCAGGTCTCCGTCCGTTATAACGCCGACCAGCTTCCCCTTTTTATCAACCACGCCGGTGTGCCCCATCCGCTTGGCGCTCATCTCGAGAAGTATTTTTTCGAACTTTTCCTTTTCGGCGACGATCGGCATCTCCTCGCCGGTGTGCATCAGGTCTTTCACCCTGAGCAGGCGCCTTCCGAGCGCGCCTCCGGGATGAAGCGACGCGAAGTCCTCCTCCGTGAAACCGCGCCTCTTGAATAGCGTGATAGCGAGGGCGTCGCCCATGGCGAGGGCGGCGGTGGAGCTTGCCGTGGGGGCGAGATTTAACGGACAGGCCTCCTCCTTGACCGACGTGTCAAGCGCGACATCGGCCGCTTTTCCAAGCGTGGAATCGGGCGCGCCGGTGAGCGCAATCATTTTAAGACCCATCCGCTTGAACGTCGGCAGAAGCTCGATAACCTCCTTCGTCTCCCCGCTCTTGCTCAGGATGATGACCACGTCGTCCCTCGACAGCATCCCGATGTCTCCGTGAACCGCTTCCGCAGGATGAAGGAAAAACGCAGGGGCGCCCGTGCTCGCAAAAGTAGAGGCGATCTTCCTCCCCACCAGACCGCTCTTGCCCATCCCCGTAAGAACCACCCTGCCGGGGCAGTTTTCGATCAGCTCGAGCGCCCGAATAAACTCCTCACCGATGCGATCCGCCATGCAGCGTATCGCCTCGGCCTCTATCAACAATACCCGTCTGGCTTCTTCAATATCCATAATCAGCTTTCAATACACAGTTTACAGCACACAATCGAAAAGTCAAATTACGCTTTTCTCCCACGCCCTATTAAAACCGAATTGATGATAGCCTTGATATTACCGGGCCTTGTGGGGTCTACCTGTGCGCCCTGCCTGAATCGATCTCCGCCAGCACGTATATGGCGGGGGATTCCCCATGATTCGCTATGGAGCAGGTCTCTTCTTCTCTCAGGTGGACTGCGCATCCCTCCGGGAGAACGCCGCTGAAGGGTTTGCCCGAGACGGAGAGATCGCCGCTTACCGCAAGCAGTATCTCCTCATGACCGCTGCCAGGGCATATTTTGCGATTTGATTCGCCGGGATTCAGCTCACCGTAGATCAGATAGCAGGCATGAGTTTTCAGGTCCTTCATGCCGAGAACGTATTCGCCCTTTTCCCCGCGCGCCATCTCGCGCAATGGATGCATCTTGAGCATTGAAAAAATCCTCCTCCGGCGGGATTATTTAACTATTTATTGATCTCGCAGGTGCAAATTAAGCTGTTCAATGAGGTTTTTCAGGTTTGTCATGGATTTCTGGATTGTTTCCGCGACCTGTGAAGACTGCTGAGCCGCGGATTTCATGTCCACCATCGTCTGCGCCATCTGATGGCTTGCAGTGGCCTGCTGAGAGGTCATGACGTCTATTTCCCTGAGATGGCCGGTGGCTTTGGCGCCGACGCTGAATATCATCCCGAATCCATCAGTCAGCTCCCTGATGACATCTCTTCCGGAGCCGACCGTTCCAGAGCCTTCATTTGCAATGTGACTGGAGGCGCCGAGCGAGTCCTGAATGCGGTTCACCAGTTCATGAATCCTCTGGGCGGATTGGGCGGAATTGCTCGCCAGCCTTTGAACCTCCTTTGCAACCACGGCGAATCGCCTGCCTTGCTCGCCGGCTCCCACCGCCTCGAGCGCCGCATTTAGTGAAAGGAGCTTGGTCTTCTCGCTTATCTCATCTATGATCTTAGCGATCTCCTCAATCTCCTCGGATTGAACCACGAGGGTGTCCATCGCTTCCACGATCCTGTTCATTATTTTTTCGATTTCGTCAAATTTTGTTTTTGTCTGGTCGAGGTGTTTCTGTCCTTGCTGTGTGAATTTTAACCATTCTTCGGCGAACCGCGACACCTTGGCGGCATTCTCCGCTATGTTCTTGGCCACTGAAGCGATCTCCTCACTGCTGGTCGCCGCCTCCTCGGCGGCGCTCGACTGCTCAATGCTGCTCGAGGATTGCTCCTCGGCCACCACCACAAGCTCCCTCGACATTGGCGTCAGCGTTCGGGCCGCCTCGTTTATGCCGCTGAGCAGCGTTACAGTGCGCCTGTTTTTGGTCACAAGCTCTTCAGTCATCCTGTTAAAGGCGCCTCCCAGGTCCGCCAACTCGTCGTTTGTCACCATGCGCGCAGGCTCGTTGTAATTGCCCTCCTTCACCTTCTCTGCGGCGGTCTGGAGGACGTTCAAAGGCCCCGTTATTTGTCTTGCGACCGCAGTGCTCACCACAAGGGATAGACTCAGCCCAAACAGGACAAGACCGATGAAAAAGGTCCTCAGAGTTCCCATCCTGTTCTGAAAATATTTTGAAGACCTCACACGCTGGTCCATCGCCCCCTCGATTTCATCAACGAGCGACGAGGCGGCGGTCGGCGTAAGGAGCTTTTCCATTTTGGTCATGTTCTTCAGAAATATATCAGACTGCGAATATCCCAGAACAACGCAATAGCCTGAAATGGCGAGGACGAGCGCGAGAGTATTCATGATGAACTTGTTTCTCAGCGATATTTTAAATCCCGCAGTCCTTGCCGTGTCCATGCCGGGGAGATGGGCAAGCGCTCGATATAGCGCCGCCTTCTCCGCCCAGCTAATTGCGAAGATGGCTGTCGGGATGGCGAGCAGGCCCGCGTAAAAGCCGCCCAGGAACCCATAGTGCCACGTGTACAGGCGCCATCCCGCTTTCTGGTTGATCACCACTGTTGCCAGAACACCACCAACGATAAAAGCGGGGAAAGACGCAAGGGCGATGAAATAGGGCAGGTTTATAAGCCGGTCCTGAATACGGAAAAGCCGCTCTTTTTCCAGCTTTTCGCCCCTCATGTCTTTTTCGATAAAATCGAGAATGGGCCTGCAGTGCCAGTATATGACCACGCAAAATACCGCGACCACGGCATAGGCCATCGGCAGGGGATATATCAATATGTATTTAAACTCGCGCAGAACCGCGTTCGTAATATAAAAGTAGTAAACATCCATCAACGCTATCTGAAAAGTAGCGTTGGCAAAGATGCTGAAGAAGACTCGCCCCATGAAATGGGATTTTCGCATGGCCCTTAAATTAACTTTTATTGCACTATACGTCAAACCCGTTAAATCGGGACTTTACCATGTAAGGGGCGGCAAGCTAAATTTCGGATTTTGGAATGAGGATTTTGGATTTGTAAGAAGAAGCCTCAACGCAAATAAAATCCAAAATCCAATGTCCCTATTCAGCCGGTTTTCAAATTGTATTTTGCGATCACTTCGGCTTTCTCTTTTTCGGGCAGCGATCTCATGTAAGATTTCCAACCTGGGCACCAGTTGATGTGCCATCTCCAGATGCGGCCAATAAGGGATTGGGGATTTTTGTCATATCGCGCCCGAAAAGGGCATGTTTGACATCTCGCTTGAGCCATTTTGCGCCTCCATGGATTTTTAGATTTTAGATTTTAGATTTTATTTAACCTGAATCCTAAAGACCAAAGACCACCTTGCGTATGGTTTCCGCCCCGCCGTTTGTGAATTTACTCTTTGCAATGCCATGGCTGAAATAAATTGTCTTGATGTCGAGGTCTAAAAGCTTTTCCAGCGACTTTCGCGCTAGTGCGATATCGGAGCTGAAAAAGGGCCGCGGCCCCACCACATATCCCATGTAATTGACCATGATGTCACCGGAAAACAGCGCCTTTGTCTCCTCATGGTAAAGGCATATATGGCCGGGGGTGTGGCCGGGTGTATGAATAACCTTGAGGCCGGCGCCGGCGATTATATCCCCATCGTTCAACGGAACGTCAATATCGCAAGATTCGGGCCTGAAAAGAGGCTCGCCAATCTCAAACAGCGGCCCGAGCTTGCCCTTGGGCCGGGGGATTACCGCCTGGCCGGTTGTGTAAGGCACATCGTCTTTATGCGCCATGATTTTAGCGCCCGTGGCGCGCTTCAGGGCGGCCAGGTTGCCCGCGTGATCAAAATGGCAATGGGTTATGACAATGCGCTTGAGATCTTTAAGATCGTGTCCAAGCCGCCTGAACTTATTTGCAAGAGTTTTAACACTGTTTCTTGCGCCGGTATCTATCAAGGTCATTTCCCCGAACTCGACCAAAAGGAAAAAATTCCCTATCCGGCTAAAACGGTGAACTTTGAGGTTTGAATCAGCCATATTTTTCCTCTTTGTAGGGGCGACCGGGCGGTCGCCCCTACAGCCTACAGCCATTTCTTGCCTATATTGTAAGCATTTCCGACCTCTTCACCTATCCGGTAATATTTTTTATCCGAGGTCGAATAGATGAGGGGATCGGCCTTTTTTATATCGGGCTTATCGCCCGTCATGCATTTTGCATCCGCATAAATCGCCGCAATCTCCCCGAGGAAGAGATATTCATCCTTGAAAGCGATAGTTTTGATTAGCCTGCATTCAAGGCAGATGGGGCATTCCTGAATGAGCGGCGCGGTCTTCAGCTCGCCGTAAAACACCTTGAATACTGACGATTTATCCACCTTATGACCGGAGTAGATGCCGCAGTAATCGGTGATTGCGGCCATTGAAGCGGAGGGGATGTTGACACTGAAAGTTTTTTCCTTGCGAATGCCCTGGTTTGTGTAATGCTTTTTGTAAGACGAGACCCCGATTATGGGCGGATCGTAGCCTGCAATTCCACAGTTTGCGATGACCATGAAATTAGGTTTGCCGGCGACAAGGCTGCCTACCAGAACCGCCGGCTTCGGATACATGAACGGCTTCGGGGATAGTTTCTTTTTAGCCACAATATCCTCAGATAGGGCATTATTTTTTCATTTGAAACGTCAAATTAACCAAGCTTTCCAGCAACTTGATGACGAGTTTCCCCGCCTGCTCATCCAGCAATTTGCCGCTTTTATCGAATTTATCCGCGGCGAAAGTAACCATAACCTCCGGCTGGTTCACCGGGAACATTTCAAGAATGACAAAGCACTGGCGCAGGTGATACTGGGCGCGGGATGTCCCCAGCATCCCTATGGACGCCCCCATGATCGCCACGGGTTTGGTCTTCCACACGTTGTCGCCATAAGGGCGGGAAGCGCAGTCTATAGCGTTTTTCAATACCCCTGGTATAGAATAATTATACTCAGGTGTGGCGATCAATATGGCGTCCGCCGCCTTTATCTTTGACTTGAAGTCCTTAATTATCTGCGGTGGCTGGCTCTCGAGGTCCTGGTTAAAGGGCGGTATCCCTTCAAGATCGAAAATCTCCACCGTGGCGCCTTTTGGGGCCAGTTCCTGGGCCGCTTTCAGAAGAGATTTGTTGTAGGAATCCTTCCGCAAGCTCCCTGCAATGCCGAGAATCTTGATTTTTTCAGTCATTTCCCCTTATTCTCCTCTCAATGTAATTGAATTTATCCGGATAACACAAGATACCGGTCTTTAACCTTTTTTCCCGAAGAGCCGCGACCAGAAGCCCCCGCCGCCTGGTTTTCCCCCGCCTGAATTTTGTGTCGGATACAATTTTTTTAATTGGTCAATGTATTGCTGCGGATCCCGGATTTTGGGGGCGGGATTGCCCAATGAATCCGCTACCGCCTGTTCGAGAGAAGCTGTCTTATCAGTTGTTTTTATTATCTGATTTACCGTTACTTTAATATTGACATTGCTTTGTTCCGAATCGCCGAATTGGCTTTTCTGCCGCATCTTTTCAAACATTTCCCTGATGGCGGGCGGCATATCTTCTGGGCTGTTGTACTTGATGTTGTTATAAGTATAACTAGTCGTGGCGCCTACACGGCCGCCTTCCATGACCTTATTTAGGATATCCGGGACGCCGTCACTATCCTTATCTTCAAGCAGAGCGCGGTATGCCGGAGGCGCTTCATCCAGGCTGTTATACACCTTGCCATTAATGGTAAAGCTGGTTTTTTTCATGTGAAAGCCTTTCGCAGCTTATTCATATTAGGATAGCCTGTTATGGCAATTAAGCCATTCCTCAGGCATGTTGGTCTATCACGAGCATGGCCGCGCCTGTGAAAAATCCTTTTCGGAGGTGTTCGAGCGCTTCGTTTGCGCGCTCGAGCGGATAAGGATGCGCTTCGGTTCTCACCGGCACTCGAGGCGCCAGCGCCAGGAACTCGACGCCGTCACGGCGCGTAAGATTTGCCACAGATTTGATCGCCCTCTCGCCCCAGAGTATCGAGTATGGGAAGGAGGGTATATCGCTCATGTGAATGCACGCGCGCGAATGAGGATTTGCCCCCGCCCGGCGACCGGCGCAGGAACCTCGACCAGTCTCAGAGGCTGCCCCGGTTTTTCGAGGAGCATCGCTCGCAAGAAATTCTCTCCTTTTTATTAAAAAACGTAATCCTGCCTTTTGGGGCTGAAGGAATCAATCGCAAACACAGGGCCTTCGATCACCTCTCCGGAATGGGGTGCGCCCGCCGGGATGGCGAGCGCCTGGCCTGCGGCAACGTCGTAAGCCTTGCCGCCAACGGTTAATCTCAGGATGCCCCGGCTTATGTAACTTATCTGCTCGTGGAGATGGGAATGCTCCGGCAACTTCGACCCCGGGTCCAATTCCACGAATGTGACCGTCAATTTTTCAAGGTGGACGGCCCTCAGGCGAATGCCGGGCACAAGTTCTTTAAACGGGAGGTTTTCAATAACGTAGCGCATAGTTTCTCTTCTGCCTACAGCCTATTTCTGCGGGTACTCCTTTCCAGTGATCTTTTTCCAAAGTTCGCGTGCTTTGCGCTGGGCCACCTTGTTTGCGGTGACCTCTTCGGGAAAAACGTTGGGATCTTGCTTGAGTACATAGTCAAGAAGCTTAAGGGTCTCTTCTTTTTTCCCAAAATACACGTAGATGAACCTGGCCTTGAAGACGTAGTTATCCAGGTATCGCGGCTCTATTTTAATGGACTTGTCAATCTCATCCACCACGGCTTGCACGTTCCAGTGAACCAGCTCGACCGCTTTCCTGGGCACGCGGGCGAGTATCTCCGACCATAGTCGCCCATTGCTGCCATAATAATAGGATGGATCATGGTTTGTGACGTAGTCGGAATGTTTGTAGATGGATGGGAAGGCGGCAGCCTGGGCGAAGACGGATGCGAACTCGAGGCCTGCCGCCTTGTTCACCGCGAACCAGTAATGCGCTCCCACGCTTTCCTTAAGCTTCAGCGATTTTTCTGCGGCGTCCATTCCCTGGGCGTAAATGCCCATCAATATTTTCCTTTGCTCGGGGGTTTGTTTGGGCAGTTGGTCTCCGTAGTTCCAGTAGTAGCGGGCAAGCTCGATCAGGATAGCGGGGTTGTTGGGGTCGAGTTTATCGGCCTCTTCAAGGAGCGATGCGCACTGCCTGTATATCTCCGCATTGGAGTCCGTATGCTCGAGGCCCCATGCCTTGTCAATCAGTTTCTGGGCCTCCGGATTTTTCGAGCTGGCCTTAGACAGCCCGCCCGCATAAGCCGGCACGACCGTCAAAGTCGCCATCGTGACGATCACTACCAACCCCGCACGGAAAAACCTGCCCACTTTTTCACCCCCTTGAAAATGGATATCGGATTTTGGATTTTAGATTTTGGGTTTCAATTCAAAATCCTCAATCCAAAATCCAAAATATATAAGCCTATTTTTGCGGATATTCTTTCCCTGTGATCTTTTTCCAGAGTGTGCGCCCTTCTCGTTGAGAGACCTTGTTTGCAGTGACTTCCTCGGGAAAGACATTGGGATCCTGCTTGAGCACCTGATCAAGGAGCTTAAGCGCCTCTTCCTTGTTTTCGAAATACACGTACATAAACCTTGCCTTGTAGACGTAGTTGTCGAAGTAGCGCGGTTCCAGTTTGATGGCCTTGTCAATGTCCTTCATGGCCTCGTCAACATATTTCTGGCCCACCATTTCGACCACTTTTTTTGGCACCCGGCAGAGAATTTCGGACCATAGGCGACCAGTGGCGCCGTAATAATAATTGGGGTCGTTCTTTTCGACGTACTGGTAATGTTTATAGATTGTTGGGAAGGCGGCGGCCTGGGCGACCACGGAGCTGAACTCCATGCTCGCGGCTTTATTGACCGCGAACCAGTAATGAGCGGGCGAGGTCTCCTTGACCTTAATGGATTTTTCTGCTGCGGCCATGCCCTGGGCATATATCCCCACGAGTTTTTTCTGCTGCTCCGGGGTCTTTTTGGGCAGGTTGTCGCCATAGTTCCAGTAGTAGCGGGAGAGGTCGGTGAGGATGGCGATGTTATTGGGGTCGAGTTTGTCCGCCTGCTCCATGAACGTGAAGCATTGTTTAAAGATCTCAGCGCTGGCATCGCTATGATCCAGCGCCCACGCTTTGTCAATCAGTTTCTGCGCCTCTGCGTTCTTCGAGTTGGGCTTGGGCAGTCCTCCGGCGAAGGATTGCGATGCGGCAAGCACTAAGCCTACGACTATCGCAATAAAACCGGCATGAAAGTATCTCCTCATCTTCAAAACTCCTTAAATAGATTAGATTGATCCGCTGGGGTTCCTTCTTTTTTTCCGATGGAAAAGCCGCGGATTTTATGCTAATTATAATTGAGAATTCACGAAGAAAATGCAACCCGTCAGCGAATTTCGGATTTTGGATTTTGGATTGAAGAAGGGAAAAGCGAGGCGCCGTAATCCAAAATCAACAAAAGATGAGAAATAAAACAAGAAAGTCATGTCTGATAATAGGGGGTGTAGGGGCTGTTGTTTCCGTGGCGATACTATTGTGCGCAATAACACTTTTTACAGACCTCTGCGGGGTTAACGATAAAAGCGCCATTGAAACAGCCAGGGAATGGGCCGGGCTTGCCCCCCTCCCCGCGACGGCGAGTAATCTGTATGTAGAAACGACAGGGAATATGTTCACACATGGATTCGATATAACCTTTACTGCGCCGATCAAAGACATTGATAAATGGCTGGCATCATCGCCCGGCATCGCAAACGTCGAGCCGACGCGCGAGGGAAACATTCGCATCTATAAAATCAAACCCCGGAGCGGAGCGGCGTTTGCGGAAGTCAAAGTGGATGAAAGCAAGGAACAAGTAAGTATTCGCACTTACTGGAGCTGATTAACCGGTATATATAAGTGGATAGTAGACAATGGATAGCGGACAGAGGGAAAATATTCGAGTGGTTTTGCGTCAACTGTCACGATGTAACTGATGCTCCGCGGCTGCGAATGATGGGCAATATCCCACAATACACGCCGCTCTTTTCCCTTTTTCACCCAACCTGAAATCAGGTTTTAATGCCGGAAAAGGTCTGCTTTCTGAGAGCGGGGAAATTGGCGTTTATTTTTTCAATAATCTGTTTGGCCTCCGCTTCATAAAGTCCGGCACCCATTTTGTATGTTTTAACTCCATAGTCAAACGTTATTGTTCCTCCGCTCGTGCCCCAAAATTCCATAGAAGCCCTTGACCCCCAAAAACCACCGCCGGAATCGGAAGTTCTCAAATCTTGTATGAGCGTCAGATCAAATTCCTTCGTTCTTCCGATCCCAAAGAGGTCACGCTTATAAGAAAGTTCTCTTGAATTGATTTTAATAATTTCTTTTCCAACCAGGCCCCATAAGAGAATATATCCAGCAACACATTCGCCTACTGCCCAACCGCCAAGCCACGCTATTAAAAATAATTGGTCGAATTTTCCTGACTTAAATGATGAAAGCACAGTTTCAAATGCTGTACATCCTCCTACGGTCCAACCGCAGAGCCAGAATGTTAAAAACGACAGAATGAAAAAATTTTTCTTTGAAGGGATCTCAATTTCAAGGCTGCCCATGTCTTCTTTGATATTTGCTCTGCCCTTTTCAGGTTTTACCTTTGTCATATTATCATCCCCCTGCCTGTAAAATATACCGCTTTTACGGGATTTCAATAAACCATGGGCAGATTTTGAGTTCGGCGTCCACGCCGAATGGGCAGATATCGTTCAGATAAACGCTGCCGACTATGCCCATCTCGTTATGTTTCGAGGTTATCTGCAACATGGTGACCTTGCCCTGCGCTTTCAACAGGCATCTGCGTTCCCCATTCCATTGGGCGGCGGGGTCCATGTATTTGCACTTTTCGGGCGCCATAGAATTTACGCTCACGGTACGTCATTTCCCCAGGGTTGTCAACCTCAGTTATAGCCTAATTGTTGGAAAAGCAAAATTTGGATTTTCTGAAATTCCTTCACTGTTTGAGGCCGAATAAACATAGCATAGTCCTAACTTAATATACAGCTCATATCCCTAAAAGCAGACAAGGGGTTTAAACCCCTTGTCTGTTTAAAAACCTGTTAGTTATCATTACCTTTAATTAAATAAACTCTGCCCTCGTTGCCGTCAACTCTTATCAGTTCACCGGTTTTGATAAAAGAGGTTGCGTCACGAACTCCAACCACGGCGGGTATCCCGTATTCGCGGGCCACAATAGCTCCATGGCTTACTGCGCCCCCAACTTCCATCACCAGGCCGGCGGCGGTCAGAAACAAGGGAGTCCAACCGGGGTCTGTGACAGGCGCAACTAAAATCTCCCCCTGTGTCATTTCGGACGATAGCGTCGGATCAAGAATGATGCGCGCTTTTCCCTCTACAACGCCGGAACTTACAGGAGTTCCCTGAAAAACACCTTCACCAACCATCGAAGAACCAACCTTCACGGGAACTCCATCGCTGCGTACAAAAGGTGGAGCGCTTGTGCGACAATAGGTTTCCCATTCTTCATACCGATCCTGTATCATCTTTCTGATTTTTTCCCGTTCGCCCAGTCGGCCGGAGAGGGCCTTTTCCAGTTCCAGCCTAGAAAGGAAAAAAACATCATCGTTTTTTTCGATCAGTCCGCGCTCAACCAGCCTGCGCCCAATCTCAAGATATATATTCCGCACAATGGCAAAACTCATGAGATAAAAATATTTTGGGGATTCGCGCAAAGGCAAATAGCGACAAGCGAAATTGTAAGCCTTTTTCATTATCCAGCGCCGCACGGGAATCAATCTGTCAAAGGTTTTGGATGACAGGCGTTTTATCATTTCTTCGGCACAAGCTTCCCGCTCCCTCATCTGCTCCTTGAAATGTTCCGGCGGTGATTGGGACGAGGATTCATGGGCGAGATAATTTTTGACCATCTGCAGCACGAAGCTCGGATCCTCCTGCCATCGCGGGCAATAAAGGTCGAACTCGCGGGCGGCGCGGTGGCCGTGAAGATCAAGGAATCCCTTGAGGCGCTCCTTCCATTCCCGGCCTTCCTCGAAAGATTTCAACTTCCGGGGTATTTCATCAATGTTGTTATTGAGGAATACCTGTTTAACGCTTTCCGGAACTACCGACAATTCCCACATTTCAAGCGCAGTCTGGGTGGTCATGTTGCCGGGGAGACCCGCGACGAGTTTGGAGGTGTCAATTCCAGCCCATTTTTTTGCGTAACGATAAAGAAATATAAATGAAAGTGGGCCCAAGGAAATCCATACAAAATACAAATCTATTTGATTCCAGCTCTTTTCGATAAATTCGGAATCCAGCCTGATAATTTTATCATCAGGCAAGCTGTTCAAGTCCATTTTTTTCGCTTTTTCCATTTCTTCCCGGAACGCATGCAGAAAATTCCACGCATATTTATCACTTGCGTATTTAAGAAGCCGGAACGAATGATAAATAAATCTTAAAGAACCAATTAATTTCCTGCGCCATGAATATTTTATGCTAAGCGGTTGCAGTTCGCCGGTTTTGAGAAGCTCCTCAACAACTTGAGAAGCCTCAGGATCTATTTGTTGAAGAAATCTGCGGGTAATTCTTGAACCCAGCATAGTAATTAAAACGTTCATGTTCCAGTATACCCTACCGTTCACCTTATCCAGCACATAGAAGTAGTCGAAAAAAGGATCGTTTCGAGGTATGTGAAATGCACTTTCGGCCCCCATTGGAACTACAGTGAAATTCCAGAAGCTCCAAGTCAGGGGAGTGTGAGGCATGGGCATGGTTTCCCGAACATTAAAATTACTCCATAATATCAAGCGACCCTTTGAAGCTTCTTCCACCTTCTTATTGCCAAAATAGATGCTCAACTTTTGCTTTTGTTCGGGCAATACAGTGATTGGTCGGGATTGAAGGATATGAATCTTGCCGTCCTTAGCGGCCCATTCGATGTCCTGGGGACTTCCAAATAATTCTTCAATTTCAATTGCGAACTTTCCAAGTTGGAGTAATTCATCGTCGGATATGCTGTGCGTTCCTCGTTTGTCCGCGCTAATTTTCACTTCAATGGAACCGCCCGATTCCGATATCATTGTCATCTTTTCTTTACTTTGTATTTCACTTTGTATTATTTTGAGCGTATCGCCTTTTTTCAGAACAAACTGGTCCGGATTAACTCTCCCGGACACAACGGCCTCCCCCAACCCGAAACTCGAGTTTACCAGCATTTCTTCGCGGGATCCATTTATGGGATTGGCGGTGAAGAGCACTCCCGCGGCATCGGAGTCTATGAGTTTCTGCACTACAACGGCGATGGATACGGCGTCATGTTGTATGGAGTTTGCCGCGCGATAAGAAATGGCCCGTTCATTAAACAGGCTTGCCCAGCATTTTTTGATTGCTTCAAGGGGACTATCGCCGCCGCGTATTCCAAGGTACGTGTCCTGTTGTCCCGCAAAACTTGCCCCCGGCAGGTCTTCCGCCGTGGCGGAACTGCGGACAGCGACCGGAACGTCTTTATTATCGCCCAGCTTACTATATGTCTTCAATATCTCTTCTTTTATTTTGTCTGGAAGATCGGATAAAAGGATTTTGTCCTTTATAATCTGAGAAGCGCCTTTTAAAATCGAAATATCCCGGGGATTAAAACCGGCTGGCAGTTGAGCCTTTATCAGATTGTAAATTCCCGACTCTTCCAAAAATCTTATGAAAACCGACGTAGTGATGACAAAGCCTTGGGGTACAGGGAAACCGGCTCTTGTTAGCCTGGCCAAATTGGCCCCTTTGCCGCCTGTTAATGAAAGTTTTTCTGATTCCGGAGCGTCTAAGAATAGAATTTCCTTAAACATTCTTGTATATTAGCACTTGCTGAAAAAGGGGCAATGAATTTTCAGGCGAAGCGTTGAATTGCCTTAATTGATAAAGAGAAGAAGACGGTGAACAGTGGACAGTAGACAGTTAAAATAAATTCTTATGTAGCTATTTTATACTATCAACTGTTATCTGTTTACTGTCTTCTTTACCTTTCGACTTATTTCGATTGAAAATAAACGGGAGTTATATGAAGCGGATAATTGAAGAATGGTATCATGCGCCCGGCCGGCATTGCGCCTCGACAGCCATAAGGGACGCCATGAGGTTCTGGGGCATTGATTGTTCTGAGGCGTTATGTTTCGGACTGGGGCGGGGCATCGGCGCTTTTTATATGTCGAACCCAAATTTCAGCCCTTCCCGATGGCTCATGACGCGCGGCCCGGACCTTGAAGAGCGCTATTTCACCGCTATCGGAGTCCCGTTCGCATGGAGGCAGGCGTCAGACCCGGATGACGCATGGCTTAAGACTAAAAGAGACATTGACGCGGGCATCCCGGTTCTCCTCCAGACGGATTTGTATTATCTGCCGTATTACAACACCAAAACACACTTCAACCGCCATGCCGTGCTTCTGTGGGGCTATGACGAGGAAAAATACGTCGGTTTTCTAAGCGATACCGACAAAGAGGGCCTGATCGAGGTTCCGCTGGATGCCCTCTCGCAATCCCGCAACTCGGCCTTTCCACCGGGGCCTGTGAAATATGACTGGTTTCCCGTTCATCGCCCGGAAAAATTCGGAGACCTCAAGAATATCGCCCTTAAAGCGCTCCGGTTGAACGCGCTCGAATTGGCCGGAGTCCCGAAGGATTATCCCATTAAAGTGGGCTTAAGGGCGCTCGAGGCGCTTGTGGAGGATTTGCCGAACTGGGAGAATTCCCCCGATTGGAAATGGAGCGCGCGATTCGCATACCAGGCCATCGAAAGGCGCGGCACGGGCGGTGGCGCGTTCAGGAAGATATACGCGGAATTCATTGAAGAAACGGAGAATCTGGCGCCGGAGATCGGGGAGCTTGGCTTGTTAAAACTTATGCGGGAGATCGCGTCAACATGGAGCGAATTCGCCGCATACCTGAAGGCCATCTCGGAACAGGAGCGGCCTGAAGGTTTCCGAGGAGCTACCGAGATCGCCGATAAATTACTCAAATTGGAATCGAACTATTGCAATGCAGTTCTTAAGGAGAGGAATTAAGACATTTTTCACTTTATTCAACAATTAAATATCCCGCTCCCCAGCACGGGTACCGCACCTTGTCCGTAGGTCAAGGTGCGGCGCCCATCCGCAAGGGAAGAGTAGACAAGGAAATAAATTCAAGCTACATTCGGTCAAAGAACGCTTCACTTGGAAGCCGCCTCATGCTGCACATTTAGACAAGGGGTTTAAACCCCTTGTCTGATTAAAGAGGAGGAAAAAAATGAATCGGGCAATGAGATTTTCGATTGTCGCTGTGGCAATAATGTTTATCGCGGGAGCGCTGTTTCCAGCGTTCGTGCAAAAGGTAAAAGCCACCTCACCCGCGCCTAAGCCGATCAATCGAAATCCGATCAAGACTCTTACCGGATATGAATTTGGAGTTCAAGGGATAGCATTTACTCCCGATGGGAAAATTATGGCCGGATTCGACAGGGCCGTGGTAAAGATGTGGGACGTTAAAACCGGCGCGTTGATAAGAACGTTCAACCCCCATAAAGTAATGATAGATGCAGTCAAATTTTCTCCTGACGGAAAATTTATTGCGACAGCCGGGTGCGATGAGGCGCCAAAGGAGGGCGAGTGCGCCCGGATCGGTTGCGAGGATGAGATAAGGGAGTACCAATGCGCCCTTGCCCCGATCAAATTCTGGGACGTCCAAACGGGGCAGCTCCTTAAAACCTTGCCGGGACATAAGGGAGAGACGATTGTAAGAGGGACAAGATGGATCGAGTCGGAAAAAAGAGAAGAAGAAGTAGTAATGTTTATACCGACCGGCATCTATAACATTGATTTCACGCCTGACGGGAAATATCTGGCGTCACTGGGCATTGATGATCACCTGAAAATATGGGACGTCGAGACGGGGCAGATATTCAAAGACTACACTGGCGACAAATACATCGAGGATGTCAAGTTCAGTCCGGACGGAAAATTATTGGCGACGGTGAGCGGTCCCGGGATAATTCTTTTAGACTGGAGGACCGGCGAGAAGGTGAAACAACTCCTCGGGAAGGGTGGCTCACCGATAGTTTTCAGCTTGGATGGCCGATTTATAGTTTCAACGTGCGCTGACCAGACAATCAAACTATGGGATATTACTCAAGAGAAAGAAATCAGAACATTCTTCGGGCATAGCGATAATCCGCTTACCACGGCAATCAGCCCCGACAACAAAATAGTGGTCACTGGTGGATACGATCATGTCATAATTATACATGACGTGGAAACTGGAAGGGAAATCGGCAAGTTGACGGGCCATAAAGGCGCGGTCTTTGACCTGGCCTTCAGCGCGGACGGCAAGATTTTATATTCCTCCGGCGCCGAAAGATATGTGGGTGGAGACTACATTGTCGGCGCCATTAAATACTGGGATGCAACCTCGTTCTCCGGCCACGCGCCTGCGCCCACCAAGGTCGAACCCACAACGCAGGCGCAAGAACTTGTCGGACATGACGCCACAGTTCAAGCAATCGCTTTTAACCCTCAGGGCAAGCAATTGGTTTCAGTCAGCCTTAACGCGATTTGCAAGCTATGGGATTTGGATTCCAGAAAAGAAATATTTTCTATCCATGGAGACCGTATGGGGGGGAGTTATAAGTCTGTGGCGTTCAGTAGGGATGGAAAGATTATTGCCACGGGGGCAGGCGGGGTTATTCAACTGGTGGATGCTCAATCCGGCGCAATTTTAAATGTGATAAACAAAGGATTACAATCCGATGTCAGGAATATAGCGTTCAGTCCGCGCGGAAGGATTTTTGCGTCCGCCGGCAGTAATTTTCAAATTTCCATCTTCGATATTGATAGCGCAATGAGGCTCGCCGCTCTTGATGAGGGGATAAAAGACGGATTTGCCGCCAATGCCGTTGCATTCAGCCCAAATGGCGCCATATTGGCCTCCGCAGGCGCCAGAGTGATAAAACTATGGGATGTGCAGTCGGAAAAGATGATCCTGAAATGGGAAGCTCATCCGCCACAGATCGAATCTATTGCATTCAGCCCGGACGGGACTTTGCTCGCTTCGGCCGGGTGGGACCGCGTTGTAAAACTCTGGGATGTTAAAACTGGAAAATTGGTAAAGGCAATGAGTGGACATAAAGACTATGTGCTTTCACTATCCTTCAGCCCGGATGGAAAAACCCTCGCGTCCGGCGGCAACGACTTCACAGTCCGGCTCTGGGACGTGGCGTCAGGCAAAACCAAGAAAATACTTACCGCTGAAAGATTTTTTGTCGAAAGTGTCGCGTTCAGTCCGGATGGAAAATCGGTTGCCGCCGCAATATATAACAACATCAAGATTTGGAAATTATAAACAGCGCCCGCTGCGCTAAGCCGTTTTATACTCATTAACGGGCGCTTCACGGCGCGATCTTGCAGAGTTTTTTTTATCTATTTCTGAACGTGATCCGTACGCATCATGGCGACGAAGCCGGTGCGCGCGATTTCCTTGAGGCCCAGCGGCTTCAGCAGCGTGAGCATGGCGTTGATCTTGTCCTCTGTGCCCGTCACCTCGATGATGAACCCTTTGTTGCTCATGTCAATGATCCTGCCGCGGAATATGTCCACGACGCGCAGCACCTCAGAGCGCTTTTCGTCTTCCGAGCTGACCTTTATGAGCACCATCTCGCGCTCGACGAAGTTTTTAGCAGTGAGGTCGCTGACTTTTATGACGTCCACGAGCTTGTTGAGCTGCTTGATGACCTGCTCGATGACTCGGTCCTCTCCGCGGGTGACGATGGTCATGTGGCTGGTGTCCGGGTCAATGGTGGGGGCGACGGAGAGGCTTTCGATGTTGTAGCCGCGGCCGGAGAACAGACCTGCGACGCGGGCGAGCACCCCGAACTTGTTTTCAACCAGCACCGAGATAGTGTGCCTCATATCAGAAAACCGCCTTCAGCTTTTTCTTGGGGTCCAGCTTCTGCGGGCCCAATATCATGTTCTTGAGAGCCTCGCCGGCCGGCACCATGGGATAGACGTTCTCCTCGCGACTCACCCGGAAATCCATAACCACGACGCCTTCCGCCTCCAAGCCCTTCTTGAGCACCGGCTCGACATCGGAAACCTTTTCGGCGCGCAGTCCCGTGGCGCCGTAAGCCTCGGCGACCTTGACAAAGTCGGGGCTTGAGATGAGGCAGGTGTGGCTGTAGCGCCTGTCGTAGAAAAGCTCCTGCCACTGGCGAACCATGCCGAGGAAGCAGTTGTTGAGAATGACGACCTTGACGGGAAGCCTGTTCTGGACCGCCGTGGTCAGCTCCTGGATGTTCATCTGAATGGAGCCGTCGCCAGCAATGTCCACCACAAGACGGCCGGGACAGCCTATCTGAGCGCCTATGGCGGCTGGAAGGCCGTATCCCATCGTGCCAAGCCCGCCGGAGCTTAATATGCTGCGCGGCTGATGAAACTTGTAGAACTGCGCCGTCCACATCTGGTTCTGGCCGACCTCCGTCGTTATGACGGCGTCCCCCTTCGTCATCTCGTAGAGCTTCTCTACGACGTACTGTGGCTTGATCTCGCCGTCATGCTCCTGCTCGTAATGGACAGGATGCTCATCCTTCCACATGCTGACCTGCTCGATCCATTTCTCGCGGAACCTGTCGGGAAGATGTTCCTTTTTGCGCATCATGTCGAGCATATCGCCGAGTACGTTTTTCGCGTCTCCCACGATGGGGATGTCCACCTCGACGTTTTTCGATATGGACGCCGGGTCAATGTCAATATGGATGATCTTCGCATGCGGCGCGAATTCGGCGATCTTGCCAGTGACCCGGTCGTCAAACCTTGCGCCGATGGCAAGGAGCATATCGCACTCGCTGGTGGCCATGTTCGCGGCGTATGTGCCGTGCATGCCCAGCATGCCGAGGAAGAGGGGGTTGTCTCCGGGGAATCCGCCGAGTCCCAGCAGGGTGCAGGTGACCGGTATATGATAAGTCTCGGCAAGCGTTATCATCTCGCGTTCGGCCCCGGAAATGATGACGCCGCCGCCCGCGTAAATGAGCGGCCTGTGAGAGGCGAGGATGGCGTCAATCGCCTTTGCGATCTGAGCGCGGTTGCCCTTGAGAACAGGATTGTAGCCTCGCATCTCGACCTTATCGGGCCATTTGGGCACGGTTGCGTTTTTGGACACGTCCTTGGGTATATCAATGAGCACCGGCCCCGGCTTGCCCGTCCGGGCGATGTGGAAGGCCTCCATTATGATGCGCGGAAGGTCCTCGACATTCTTAACAAGATAGCTGTGTTTGGTGATGGGGCGGGTGATGCCGACAATGTCCGCTTCCTGGAAAGCGTCGCCACCGATGAGCGCAGTGGGCACCTGACCGGTGATCGCCACTATCGGGACACAGTCCATGTGTGCGGTGGCGATGCCTGTCACGAGGTTCGTGGCGCCCGGCCCTGACGTGGCGATGCATACGCCCACCTTGCCCGTTGCGCGGGCGTAGCCGTCCGCAGCGTGCGCCGCTCCCTGCTCGTGACGCGTCAGAATGTGCCTTATAGGCGCGTCGAACAGTTGATCGTAAATGTCCAGAAGCACCCCCCCGGGAAAACCAAACACCACCTCAACCTTCTCCCGGAGAAGCCCCTCAACCAGAATTTGTGCGCCACTTTTTTTCATACGTTAAATCACTCACTAAATATTATTTAGGTTGCTGTTAAGGTTGACGTCATGTCCCCCATTTATGCTTTTCAAATAAACTTCTTTCATAATCTCTTAGACACATTCCATTTTCTTCGGCCTTCTTTCTTAGTAATTCAAGATACTTAAGATATGTTTCAGGGCTATTTTTGTAACTTTTTAACCATTCATTCTTTCCCAATTCTTCTATTACGTTTTTATCAATTATGGCATATTCTTCAGGAAATCTCATTGCAAGAATGGCCGACGCAATCGGAATTCCGACCTCGTTAATGCTTATTAATTCTTCAATGGCATTTTTTATTTCACCCTTTTTTGCTAATTCAAAAGCTTTCTTGGTCTTTACAGGAATATTTTCTTCAGGCTCTGTTGTTATTGTATTTAATTTATAATTCCTAATTCTTAAAAAATTATAGTGAGACAAACTATCTTCATCTTTTATTAAATCTTTAATCTTCTCGAACTCTTTTTGAAACCATGCCTTTTTCGATTCATCGTCCATTTCATTTTCATCCTCATATCGCCAACATTACGATGTTAAATCCTCCGGTATGCGTCCTTTCGATGCACTATCCGCTCCACTTTCACTTTGCGTTCCTTGTCAGATATTTTATAGATAATGCGATAATCACCGACCCTTATCCTCCAAAACTCCGAGCCCACAACTCTTTTTGCGCCCACGGGCCTTGCAACATAACGCAGGTTATTAATAGCATTTTGTATCCGTTGAATCTGCTTCTCCTCTAAAAAATCTAATTCCCTTTTTGCCTTCGGCGCAAGTTCCAGAAAATAGTTTATCTGCTCCGTGTCATTTTCTCCTTTTTCTCCGCACCTCTGCTTCTTATGTACTCATCGAAAGGAATTGCCCCTTCTTCTTTATCTGCCTCAAGAGCAAGAAGATAATCGGAAAAATCTTCTCTTAATTCGTCGCTGATTTCTTTCTCAAGCAATTCTCTTAAGAGAGATACTTTTGTCTTCTGGCTCATACGACGGAATTCCTCAATGAACTGTTGTTTGGTCATAGTCATTTTATTACTCCATCACCCCCCCTTTGAGGCGCTACCGACGAATTTCTGGCAGCGCGGCAGCCGAGGGCAATCTCTTTTGTTTTTTAATTTGTAGTTTCCAAGATTTGATCATGACGAAGTCATGCTCCGGCATGAGCAATATTCCCCGGAATGCACCCTCTTTTAATTATAGCATTTCAGCCGGGAATTCACATTGGCCTGCTAATCCTCAGGGTTCAGAAAAGTCTTTTTTCAACAAGTATTTCCCAAAATAATGTTTACAACATTATCAATTAAGACCCCATCTTCTCCGCAAATACCATTCAGAAGATAACAAAAGAAGGATAAGCGCGCCGGCGAGCCAGTTGTCCCAGAGTGGCAGTCTTTTCCGGCCCGCTACGCGCCACGCTTTAGGAGACGGCAGGCTTTTTGCGTCGGGAGAATGTTTAACATCCCACGATTTTCCGCCGGTAATTTTGGAGATTTGTTCAAGCAGTTTCACGTTCGGCCACGGTTTTTCGTACTCGATGCCCCTGCCCTCCACCACGAAGACGGTCTCGTCGTTGCCGAGCGGCTCGCCCGTGTTGCTCTCCGCGGATCCCTCGAGCCTCCAGCCTCCGGGACCCGGGTTGTCCAGGTCAAGCGCCCATTCCTCTCCCTCGAGGCGAAGGTTGCCCAGGTCGCGCACGCCTGTTGCGCCGGAAAGCTTCAGGGTGATTTTGGGTTGCGGCGCGGGCGCGTAATCCTTTCCAAGCACCTTCATCCGGATTCGCACGGTGTCTTTTGCGCCATAGCGGACGCGATCGGTGCGCAGGCGAACCTGCTTACCCTCCGGGTCTCCGACGAGCCATCGCACCGCGGCGCGCCACAGCCGGAGGTAATCGTCCGGGCCGCCCCCGGATTCGGCGCGGAAATAATTCCAGCGCCATGCCGAGTCGGTGGCAAGAGCGAGGACTCTCCCTCGGCCCTCCTGCGAGACCGCCATGACGGGCATATTCGCCCCGCCGGCGCTCTGGAAGGGGTGCGCAAGCAACACCGTTGCGCCGGGCTTTGCGCCCTCGGACGGATTGAAGCCCTCGATGGGAGGAAACGAATCCCATAGCGCCTTCGATTCCTCCTCGCCAGCTCGAAGCGCGGTGATCGGGTGGCGCGCGCCTGCGGCCGTGAGCCTCGCCTTGTATTCGCCCTCCGCGAAATCGCCGCCCTGGCCCTTTATTTCGATGGGCAGGATGTCGGCTATCGGGGTCCCCGCATAGCCGCCGGAAGCGAAACTGCGCCTCCCGCCAATCATCATGAAACCGCCGCCGAAATCCATGACGAAGTCCTTGATATTTTGCAGATACTGCGGGTACAGGTAAGGATTCGGCGAAAAATTCTGGAATATTATCATGTCGAATGTCCGGATTTTAGTGTCGAAAAGCTCATCTACAGGGAAGGGAATGAGGCTCAGCTCGTTTTCGTTCGCGAACGGCGCGTCGTTGACTTCGCGGAGAATATAGAAGCTGATAAGCTCGATAGTGGGGTCTTTTTTAAGCGATTCTCTCAGAAATCGCTCGTCCCACGACGGGCTGCCCACCACAAGCAGCGCGCGAATTTTATCGCGCAGCACTTGCAGCGAGAACTGCCGCTCGTTGTTCTCGACTACGCTTTCCCCCGCGAATACGGGAATTCGCACCGTGTAAAGGAACGTCCCTACGCGGTCGGGGCTGAAGCTCAGAGTCACCGGATAGGTTTCCGCTTGTTTCCCGACCGGAACGGATTTAGTGGTGAGCACGCGGTCACCCTCGAAGAGAGTGACGGAGACGTCTGTTGCGTCGAAACCGCGGACGCGCAGGGTGAGGTTCACGTCAATGGCGTTCCGGATGAATCCATAATCGGGGACGGACAGGTCTGCGATGCCGATGTCTTTAAGGTCCTCTCCACCTGCGCCCACGGTGAAAACCGGCGCCGGATATTTTCCCAGCGCGGCTTTCAATTCCTCCGGCTTATCCGCAAGATCGCCCAATCCGGCATTGTCCGCTCCGTCCGAGAGGAGAATTACCGCGGCAAGCGGAGCGCCGCTTTCGGACTGAGCGGCGGCCTTCAGCGCTCCCATTATGTCCGTAGATTCGCCGTCCGGCGGGTTTTCCGGGCCGCTTTCCAGTGTGGATTTCGGCAATGGGCGCACTCCAGTATCGAATCCGAACACATCAACAACGTAACCTCGATTGAGCGCATCCCGGAGGTCGCCCGCGCCCCTCCAGAAATCCTTCAGCTTCTGCATGCGGGAGGCGGAGCCGGGATCGGTCTTCAGCCCCATGCTGCGTGATGTATCCCACAATATAACCGCCCGCGGCCGTATCGGCTCGCGCTGCTCCAGCACCAACCCGGGGTTGATAAGCACTAGAAACAGCAGGAGCATCGCGCCCGCCCGCAAAACCCACAACAATATCCGCCGGTGGCGCAGGTCCAGCAGCCGGGCGCCCCTGACGCTGAAAAATATCATGAGGAGCGCCGCCAGCAGGTAAAGGACCACCCAGGATAGATGCGGCATGGAAATATCGGGCGTGAGTCCGTTGTATCCCGACGTGTCTATACCGAGCTTATGTAATAATTCAAACATAGATAAAAAATCGGAGGCGTTTGCCCGCTTTGCCCCTACTTCAGCCTCCTGCGCTGCATGATCGTCTCCACGTGAATGCGATCCTTTTTATAGGTCAGGCAAAGCGTAAACATTATTATGTTGACCCCAAGTCTGTAAGCCATCTCACGCTGGTTCTCGCCACCCGGCTCACAACCCTGTATGGGCCTGTCGTAAAGGTCTGTCGCCCACGCGCCGCCAAGGTCGTTCTGGCAATAGAGCACGGGCGTCCGATCCCCGACGTTTACCCCGAAAACCGCGTCCTTTACCAGCACCCGCCCACCGATGCGATCCAGCAGGTAGAAACTCCGGAACACCGTGTGGTCCTCGAGCAGACGGTCAAGGGCGGCGTCGGGGAAAAGCCTCCTAACCTCCCGGCGCACCGATGTGTCAAAGGGACTCGAATCTATGCCCGATGCGTCATCGAGTAACAGTGTTCCGCCCGCTTTTAGAAAAGACCCCAGGCGCTCTATCTCCTGGTCCGTGAAGGGGTCGAAGGCGCTGCGGCCGGCCATGTAGAGGAACGGGTAGCGATACAATTCCGGCGAGGTGATCTGCAAATCCTTGCGCTCGATGTCGGCGTCAACGCTGGTCCTGATTATCAGCGTTTTCATCATTGATCTCAGCGCCGACGGGTATGGCGCCGGTTGGCCGCCGCGATATGCGACCTGTGCGGGGGTGAAATCGTGACGCCCCGCGCCCCTCACTCGCCCGGGCAATAACAACGCCGCCGCTCCCGCTCCTGCCGCAGCCATGAACAAACGCCGTTTCATCACCCGTTCCTCGTAAGCAGCCCTTCGATGAAAAGCATGCCGATCATAAAGGCGAGCAGGGTCGTCCATATTTCGCTGCGCCCCTCCGAAAACCCGCCCGTGGAGGCCAGCGCCCCTATGTCCGTGGCGACGGCCACTTTGGCCCCACCGCCCTTTTTAAGTAAATTTTCCAACTCTTCCCTCTTCCATCGGAGCAGATTGCTCTCGCGCGTGTCCACGTTGACGGCAAGCACCCTGTCCGGTTCCCGGCCACTTGGAACGTCCGAGGCGCCGGGCGGGAGACAATAAAGCGTGTAGAAGCCGGGGCCATGATCGGTGACTAGCTCACCGACGCGCTCATCGCCTGAGACTGTAAGCCTTATCTCACGGCGTCCACCATCCGGCAAAACGACAACCGCGTTCAGGCCCACCCCGCCGCACTTGAATCGCGCGCGCGATCCCGCCGTGAGGCCCATTCCCTCCGGGTCGGTCTGTCCCCCGGTAAGGTAGAGCGCAATCTGCTGAAGCAGCGGCAGGTAGGTGGGGTAGATGCACAGGTCGTTCCAGTCGCGGTCAAGCGTCGAGGTGAACATAGCCACCTTGCCCTGCTTGTAAGAGCGCTCCACGACCGCAGGCGCGCCGTCGCTGTAACTCAAAACCGTTTTCAATCCACCCGGCGCCGCCGCATCTATGAGGAAATACTTATGGAATTTCGCCAGCGTCAGATCGCCTCCCCCGGGCTTACGGAACAGCGCGGTTGCGGGATGGCTGTCGCGGATGAGGTCGAGCCGGATACCCCCCGGATCTGTCGGTTCCTTAACGATATAGAGAGGAGCGGGCACGAGGTCCCCGAATGATGACTGAAAGGCCTTCGGGTCTATCTGATCCCCCAGCGAAAAAATCAGCGCGCCGCCGTTCTCGACAAATTGCTTAAGCTGCATCACGGCCTTTCCTCTCAGGCTGCCCACGTTTGCCATGATGACGACGTCGTAAGCCTTGAGCGAGGCGTTTTCGAATTCCGTGGCGGTCATGAGCGTCGGCTCGATGCGGCTGCGCGTTTCGAGGCGCGGGTTAAGCGCGTTCATCAGGTAGTAGGACTCGGCGCCGTATCTCTCCGGTTTCGGGTCTCCGTCAACGACGAGAACGTTTATTGTTCCGCCTGCGCGCGCTGTGAAATATCTTTCATTATCCGCGTCCAGGGCGTCTGGCGGCAGGTGCGCCGCGCCGCGCAACAATCCTTTGCCGCTGGAAGAGAACGTCAATTCCTTGTGCGCCGCGCGGCGCACCTGC
>Ga0209777_10001678_pt1 | contig 31191 bp, 28 predicted proteins | sample FrelakmetHBP12HB_FD_187147 | JGI IMG/M metagenome (GOLD analysis project Ga0209777, IMG submission 187147) | Freshwater lake sediment microbial communities from the University of Notre Dame, USA, for methane emissions studies -HBP12 HB (SPAdes)... | ecosystem: Environmental > Aquatic >... | reverse complement strand
TCGGCCTCGCGGAGCGCCGCCGCCACGGAGTCGGGCTGACGGATATCGCCCACCCGCCAGGAGAGGAGGCGCCGCGCGTTGTCGAAGACGATGTCGGGCGCCGCGAACCAGCGGTTCCCGTACTCCGACTGCATCGCGTGCTGCTTGGTCTCGTCGCGGGAGAACACGATGACCTTGGTCGGCGTCCCCATCTCGGCTGCGAGGAGCCGGCGGATCAAGAGCCGCCCCAGCGAGCCGGTGCCCCCGGTGACGAGGACGCGCTTCCCTTCGAGTGGCTTCATCGTGTCGTTCCCCCTGTGGGAAGATCGTACGGCGTGGGATCCGCGGCCAGGCCGGCGACGAGCACCTCCCACCCGGGGAAGCCGTAACCCGTCGCCGCGGCGAACCGCGAGCCGTCGAGGGAGCGGTCGAGCGCCGGGCCGTCGTCGGGCTCGATCGCGACGTCGAGGCCCAGCCCGTCGCGCAGGCGGCAGAGGAGGTCGAACTTGGTCAGCCGCTCCCCCGTCAGGTGGTACAGCCCGGCGAGCGCGGGATGGCGCTCAATCACGTCACCGACGACGTCCGCCACGTGGGCGGCCGTGAGACCCGACCACCACACCCGCGTGTAGCCCCGCACCGCGCCGCCGCGGTGCGCGAGGAGCCAGCCGAGGAGCGAGACGTGCTGCGCTGGCTCCCGTCCGATGAACGAGGTGCGCACGGTGAGGAGGCGCGGCCCCACCACCTCTCCGGCGAGCTTCGAGCGGCCGTACAGGTCGTCGGGGTCGGGCTCTTCGGCCTCCGTGTAGAGCCCCCCGACCTTTCGTCCGCTGAAGACGCAGTCGGTGCTGACGTGGATGAGCCGGGCTGCCAGCGCGCCCGCGAGGGCAGCGAGCCGATGGGGAAGGGTCGCGTTGAGCGCATAGGCCAGGAATTCCTCGCGCGCCCCGGCCTTCTGCTTGATCGCCCCCACGCAATTGACGATGACCGCGGGCCCGACCCGACGAATGACGGCGTCGAGCGCGTCGGGGTCGAGAGCATCCACCCCCTCGATGGTCCGGGCTGGATCGAAGAGCTTCGATAGACTCCCGGGGAGGCCGGCGCGGGTGCCGTGCAGCGTCCCCCAGGTGTCGGGGAACCGCGCCGACAGGCGCCGGAGCATCTGGTGCCCCAGCATCCCGCCGGCGCCGAGGACGAGGATCCTCACTGTCCCGGCCAGGTGAGGACGCCGATGCCGGCGCCGTTCTGCCGCGGGTCGTCCACGAACTCCTCAGTACGGCCGGGGAATCGCCCCTTCAGCTCGCGCCACAGGCGGTACACCTCGCCCGAGTCGTTGCCCGTCTCCGTGCCGAAGCGCACGCGGTGGTCGGGGACGACGTCGTGGAACGCGATGAGGCCTCCCGGCCGGACGAAGGGGGCGTAGCACGCGAGGTCGGCGCTGGCCGCCTCGTAGCGGTGGTCGCCGTCAATGAATAGCACGTCGAGGGCGGCGCCGGCGAGGAGCCCCCGGACGACGGCGAGCGTGCGGGGATCGCGCGACTCGCCGTTCAGGCACGCCACGCGCTGGCGGCCTCGAGCGAAGCGGCGGAACGCCGCGCGCCGCGAAATGTCCATCGCGTGGTCCACCAGGACGACGAGCGCGTCGTCCGCAGCGAGGCAGGTCCAGAGGAACGCGGTACCTCCCGCGGCGGTGCCGATCTCGAGGATCCGCTGCGGCTGCAGGGCGGAGCAGCGCTCCATCAGGCCCACGAACTCGGCGCGGTTCTGCAGCGGTCGGAACAACTCCTCCGCGAAGACGGCGTCGAAGAGGCGGCCGAATTCCGCCTCCGCGGCGTTCAGCGTATCGAGTCGCCGCGCTCCCGCCCGAAGCCGCAGGTGCCGCAACACCGGGGCGCCCACGGGGCGGAGGAACGCGCGGAGGCCCGCCGGGAGCCGTGGCGTCATCGCCCGCCCTCCCCGTCTCGCTCGACCTGCCGCAGCACCCTGCGCTCCCCGAGGAGCCGCGGGAGCCGCGCCAGCACCCATCCCCACGCGCGCAGGTGGAGCCAGAGGCGCGCCCTCGACGTCCCGAGCGACCGCAGTCCCTCCCACGCCCCGTACCGCGCGGCGAACGCGGGCCAGGCCGACGCCGCCGCGTGCAGCGCGTAGAGGACGTAGAGGTTCTTGAGCTTGTGGAACTCGACGTCGGGGGGGGACGCAGCCGTCTCCCGCGCGGGGATGTGCCGGACGCTGGCGCCGGGGACGAAGCAGACGCGGAAACCGAGCGCGCGGATCCTCAGGCAGATCTCCACGTCCTCGAAATACATGAAGAACTCGTCGCGGAACCCGCCGAGGAGCTCCAGGACGTCGCGGCGCGCCAGGGCGGCGCCGGCGGGCAGCCACTGCACGTCCACCTCGGCGGCGAATTGCCCCGTGTCCCGCTCGCCGCGGCCCCGGAGCGTCGCCCGGAAGACGCCGCGGAGCGCCACCTCGCCGCCGGCGGAGAGCAGACGTCCGTCGGCGCGGTCGTAGATGGGGCCGGCGCACATCCCGCACCCCGGCTCTCCTTCCGCGAAGGCCAGGAGCCGCTCCACGCAGTCGGGCTCGAGGAGGATGTCGTCCTCTGAGAGGTACACGAACCGGCCCCGCGCCGCGCGCCATCCGACGTTGATCCCTCCCGCGAAGCCGAGGTTGCCGGGGGTGCTGATGAGCCGTGCCTCCGGAACAGCGGCCACGATCGCGGCGATCCGCTCGCTCGAGGGGCTCGGGTTGTCCACCACGAGGATCTCGCGGTCCCGCACCGTCTGCGCGACGACGGACGCCAACGCCTCTGACAACTCCTCGGGCCGATTGTGGCTCAGGACGACGACTGAGACGCGCGGTCGCTCAGCCATCGTCCCGCCCGCCGCGCCGCAGCAGGCCGCGGAAGATGCCCATCTCGTATACAAGGTCGTAGAGGAAGCGCGTCGCGCTCCACGTCCGCACGCCCTCGCGAACGGCGTGGAAGAGACCGAAGAGCGGGAAGTACGTCACCAGGGCGCCGCGACCGTGGAGATGCAGGATGGACCGCGCCCCCCACACGCCCGCGGCGAACACCTCACTAAGCCGCTCCGGGTTGTAGTGGCGACAGACGGCCTCCGGGACGCAGCGCGCGAACTTGCCGAGTTTGGGGTAGAGCGTCTGGTCGTCGAGGAAGCCGATGTCGTCGAAACCGCCGACGCGCAGGAAGTCGCCGCGTCCCACGGCCCGGTAGACGACGCTCCCATCCGCGATCTGCTTCGGTGTGAGCACTTGCCGCCTGTCGGGGGGAAGGCCGGCGCGCGCCTGCCAGCACGCGGCCCAGCGGTTCCCGGGGTTGGCCACCAGCTCCGTCCCGTGGCAGGTGCCGAGCGCCTCGCCGGAAACGATCGGCGCCACGAGGCGCTCAACGTAGTCGGGCGCGAAGACGAGGTCGCCGTCGAGGAAGAGGATGATCTCCCCCGTCGCCGCCTCCGCCGCGACGTTGACCGAGCGCGCCTTCCCGCTGTGGGGCCGGCGCAGGAGCCGCACGCCGGGGACGCCGGCGGCGACGGCCGCGGTACCGTCGGTCGAGCCGTCGTCCACCACGAGGATCTCGAGAAGCGCGTACGTCTGCGCCCGCAGCGACGCGAGGCACTCGCCGAGGTGGCGCTCCTCGTTGTAGGCAGCCACGATCGCGGTCACGGGCGTGCCACCCGTCTCACCGGCCGCCGAACCGACGTGCGCGTCCGTCACCTGCCCATCTCCGCGGTCCGCCGAGCCGCCAGCAGGAACGACCACCCCGGGATCACGATGCTCGTGCCGATGTCGTCGAAGCCGCCGACGGCGCGGACCAGCCGCTCGAGGCTCTCGGGGGTGAAGCAGTGCTTGTGCGTCGGGTCGAGGAACACCGTGTCGCCCGCGCGCTCGTCGGGGACCACCACCGCCAGGGCGCCACCGGGGCGCAGGACGCGACGCCACTCCTGCAGGGTCTTCACCACGTCCACGTAGTGCTCGAGGTTGTGGCGCGCAACGACGAAATCCAGCTCCCCGTCGGCGAACATCGGGAGGTCGTCGCCCGAGCCCTGAATGTCGGCGACCGACACGCGTCCGGCCACGACGCCGTATTTCCCGATCTCCCCGCGCGCCAGCAGGTCCACGCCGATGCACGCGGGCGTGACCTTCGCCTGCCCGCAGCCCACGTCCAGGCCGCGCCCCACGCAGAACGGTGCGAGGGCGAGGGCCTCCGGGTGCGCGCCGGGGGCGAACGGCCCGACGTCGGGGAGGCGGACGGGCCGGATGGGCGCTATGCCGACCGGTCGCGTCCGCCCGAGCAGCGCGGCCACCGCGCTCCGCATCCGGCTCACGATGGACACGTCGCCCTCACTTCCCCCTCACACGCGCCAGGAGGGCGTGGCCGTGCTTCCGGGTGTACTCGCCAAGGGGGTCGCGCAAGGCGTACGGCCCCATCAGCAGTGCGTACGCCGCCGCCGCCGCGGCGGCGGTGGCGGCCGCGACGAGGAAGTGGCCTTGGGTCCACGTGATCCCCGCAAGCGCCGCCGCGGGGACGACGACCGCCATCCGCCACACCCACGGCACCAGCGGCCGGAACAGGGAGCCGAAGGGCGTGCCGGTGGCGCGCGCGAGGGCGTCGAGGTTGAACGGGAGGCTGATGAGGCACACCCCGGCGATGGCGCCAAGCGGCGCACCCACCGGCCCGATTGCCCTCACCAGCACGAGCGAGAGGGCGACCGTCGCGAGGCCGTCGGCCAGTGCGGTGAGGGTGAGCCGGCGCTCGTGTCCCATCGCGAACAGGGCGTAGCCGAGGCACATGTTCGCGTGATGCAGCAGCATGCTGGCGAGGATGCCCGCGGTGAGCAGGGCCCCGCCGTAGCGGTTCGCGCCGACCCACCAGCCGACGAAGCTCGCGTTCGCCGCCAGCACCACGACCGCCGTGGCGCCGCTTACGAGGAAGACCGCCTGCATCAGCGCGCCGTTGACGCGCAGCAGCGCCGGGCGGTCGTCCTGCGCTTTCAGCTCGCTCAGCGCCGGGACCGCCGCGGCGGGCAGTGTCTGCGAGGCGCTCTGGAACACCCCGGGGAGCTTCCCCGTCACCGAGTACGTCACGACCGCTGCGGGCCCTACCTGCCGGCCGATGATGAGGAGGTCGGTGCCTGTCAGGAGGACCTGCGCGACCTGGTTGAGGTTCATCCAGGCGCCGCGCGTCAGGAAGGACCGTGCGAACCCCGGAGGGAGTGTCGGCAGGGAGCGGGGCACCGCCGAGGGGAAGCGCCGGAGGAGGCGGATAGCGCACCCCAGTGCCATCACCAACTGGGTCGCGAGCCAGCCGATGGCGAGGGAGAGGAGCCCGCGCCCCTGGAAGGTGAGCAGCACCATGAGCGCCGTGCCCGTGCCCCATGCCACGAGCTGGAGCGCGCCGACGAAGGCGAGGTCCTGGAGTCCCTGCACGGCGGCGGGGAGGATCCGCGCCGGGAAGAGGACGACGAAGCCGACGAGGAGGATGCCGATGGGGCCCCGCAGTGGCTCCCACGAAGCCGGGAAGAGCAGCCAGACGCCGGCGGCAAGCGCGGCCACAAGCGCCGTTTGCCAGAGGAGGAGCCGGAAGGTGCGGCCGAGCAACACCGCTGTGGCCGCGTGCGAACCCTCCGCGGCGTGCGCGCTCGCGTACGCCGTTTCACGTGGGAGGAGCGCGAGGACGCCCAGGTCGGCGAGGCCGAGGTACCCCAGCACCTGCGTGGCGACGAGCCAGAGGCCGTAGGAGGACTGGCCGAGGCGCTCCAGGAAGAAGCGTGTGGTCCAGAGTCCGACGACCAGCATGACCGCTTGGCTGGCCCACCCGACCCCGACGCCGCCAAGGTACCGCCGGGTGCGGGTCACGCGGCGCGTCCGGTGGGGGCGTGGCGCAGGGGGATGCGGCGAGGGACCGGCATGGCGCTGTATTTAGCCCTGCCCCGCCGGAGAAGCTAGGCGGAGCGCTCCCTCTTCCACGTGCTGTCTGCTACTCTTGGAGTGTGCGCGCCCCCGTGTTGTTCCCCAGGATACTCATCCTCGCCCTTGCCGTGCGGCTCGCGACCGTGGGAGGGAGCTTCGCGGCGCCTCGGGCCCTCGCGCTGCGGACGTACGGCCCGACGCCCCATCCGTGCGCTGGCCTTGGGGACCTCCTCCGGCGGCGCCCCGCCTGCGCGCCGATCGCCGAGGACGAGTTCGCGTACGACGGCCTGGGCAGGAGCATCGCCGCGGGACACGGGTTCGTCCTCGACTTCCCGTGGGTCTACGGCACCGGCGGCGAGCCCACCGCGTACGGCAACTTCCTCTATCCGGCGTTCGTTGGGGCGGTGTACGCGGTGAGCGGCGGAAGCGCCTTGGCGCTCGTGCTCGTGCAGGTTTTGCTCGGTGCCATGGCGGTGATCGGCCTGGCAGTTGCCGCGCGCGACCTGGCGGGGCGGCGCGCCGGCGCCGCAGTGGGGCTGGTGGCGGCCCTGCATCCCGGGCTCATCCTCTCCTCGGTGCTGGTGATGACCGAGGCGCTGGAGGTCCCCATCCTCGTGGCCCTGTCCCTGGCCTGGATACGGTTCGTGCGCGCGCCCACGGGACGGCGAGCGGCGCTCGTCGGGGCGCTGGCTGCGGCCGCCTGTCTCACGCGGTCGCCGGCCCTCTACGCGGTCCCGGTGATGTTCGCGGCCACACTGGCGGGGCGAGATGTGCGAGCGGCGCTTCGCCCGGGCCTTCTGCTGCGCATCGCCGGTGTCGCCGCGCTGCTGATGCTGCCGTGGACCGTGCGGAACGCAGTGCGGTTCGGCGCCTTCGTGCCGGCCGACACCAAGGCCGGCGCCAACCTCTGGCTGTTCAACCACCCCTCGCCCGCGCCCCTGCGGGAGGTGTGGTCCGGCCTGCCGAACCCCGTGCCGCCCCCGGCGCCGGTCGCCGGCCTGAACGAGGCGCAGGCCGACGGGCACTTCCGCGACCTCGCGCTGCGCTATATCGTCGGCGCCCCCGTGGCCTTCGCGGAGGCCTCGCTGCTGCGGCTCGGGATGTTGCTCGTGCCGTTCCCACGCAACTGGCACCTCCCCTGGCTCAAGGCTGCCGGGAGCCTGGTCTACGCGGGGGTGACCTGGCTGGGTCTCGTGGGCATGTGGCGCGCGCGGCGGACGCTGGAGGGCCGCGCGCTCCTGGGCCTCGGAATCATGTGGATCGCCCTGCTGTCGGCCACCAGCACGGGCCTCCGTCACCGGCTCTCGGTGGAGTGGGTCCTCGCCTTCGGTGCGGGGCTGCTGCTCGCCGAATGGTGCGGCCGCCGCTCGGCGCGGGAGCCGGCAGCGGTGGCGCAGGGAGGGATTCCTGTCCCGTAGCCCGATCCGCGTCCTGTCCGTCCTCGGCACCCGGCCTGAGGTGATCAAGATGGCGCCGGTCATCGCCGCGCTCGAGGCCGATCGGCGGCGCTTCGCCTCGCGAGTGTGCGTCACGGGTCAGCACCGCTCGCTGGTGGAACCCCTCCTCGCCCTCTTCGACATCCGTCCCGCCCATGACCTCGCCGTGATGCGCGCCGCCCAGAGCCCGACCGATGTGCTCGCGGCCGCGCTCCCCGGGCTCCAGTCCGTCCTGGCGCACGAGCGGCCCGACTGGGTGCTGGCGGAGGGCGACACGACGACGGTGATGGCCACGGCAATCGCGGCGTTCCACGAGCGCGTGCCGTTCGGCCACGTGGAGGCGGGGCTCCGCTCGCGCGACTACGCCCGGCCGTTCCCCGAGGAGTTCAACCGGCGGGTGGCCGACCTCGTGGCGGGGTGGTGGTTCGCGCCCACCGCTGGCGCGCGCGCCAACCTCCTCCGCGAAGGCGCCGAACCTGACCGCGTGCTCGTGACGGGGAACACCGTGGTGGACGCCGTCCTCGAGGTCTCGGCGCGGCCCCTGGAGCTGTCGCAGGACTTGGCCGCGCTGGCCGAGCGGCGGCCGCGCCTGGTGATGGTCACGATGCACCGCCGGGAGAGCTTCGGCGGGCCGCTGGAGCAGCTCTGCCTCGCGCTGGCCGACCTCGCCGACGCCTATCGCGACGCCGTGCAGTTCGTCTACCCGGTGCACCCGAACCCGTCGGTCACGGGGCTGGTCCACGCGATCCTTGGCGGGCGCGATAACGTCGCCCTCGTCGAGCCGCTCGAGTACGGGCCGTTCGTACAGCTCCTGCGGCGTGCAACGCTGGTGATCACCGATTCGGGGGGCGTGCTGGAGGAGGCGCCGACGCTCGGCGTGCCGGCGGTGGTGTTGCGCGAGGTGACGGAGCGGCCCGAGGCGTTCCTTTCGGGCGCGGCGGTGCTGGCGGGGACGGCGCGCGCGGGGGTGGTCGCGGCGGTGCGGCGGCTCCTCGACGACGGAGTGGCGCGCCGCGCGATGCTCGGGAAGCCAAATCCCTACGGCGACGGGCACGCGGCGGAGCGGATCGTGGCGGCGCTCGCTGGCGAGCCCGTCCAGCCCTTCGCCGGCTAGGCGCCCGGCAGCACCCGGCCGAGCCGGTACCTCGCGATGAGCCGCAGCGTCTGCAGCGCCGTCCGCCCCACGTTCATCTTGCTCGCCCCGGGCTTCCGGTCATAGCGGAGGATGAGCGGCACTTCTGCGAACACGATGGGCATCCGGCTCAGCTTGAGCAGGATGTCCACGTTGCACGAGAATCCCGGCTGGTCCACGAAGTCCGCCCCCCAGCGCGCGAAGGCGTCCCGCAGCACCGCCGAGCGATAGGCGCGGTAGCCGCAGGTGTAGTCGCGGACCCCCCGTATCGGGAGGAGGAGCCGGAACAGCCACGAGGCGCCCGCGCTCAGCAGCGACCTCCACCCCGAGAGGCCCGCGACCCGCGACTCCGCCAGGTAGCGCGACGCGATGACCACGTCGCTCCCCTCCTCGATGCGGTCCACCATCCGCAGGATCAGCGCCGGGCTGTGGGTGTCGTCGGCGTCCATCAGCACCACCACGTCCTCCTCGCCGGCCACCTTCACCGCCTCGAGGAGCCCCGTCTTGATCGCCTCGCCGAGCCCGCGGTTCGCCGCGTGGCGGACCACGCGGACGGGCAGATCCCCACTGCGTGACGCCTCCGCGGTCCCATCGGTGCTGCCGTCGTCCACCACGATGACGCGCAGGGCGAGGGCGCGCTGGGTGCGCAGCTTCGCCAGCTTGTCGAGGAGAGGGGGGAGCGCTTCCGCCTCGTTGTAGGCGGGAAGGACGACGACGATCACGGCCCCTCCGTGCGCTCGGCGACGAGCAGGATGGCGGGGGTGACCCCGCGGGAGGCCCGGGACACGATGTTGAGGTACCAGCGGTCCAGCGCGAAGTAGCGCCAGATGCCGGTGAAGCGCCGGAGCGCGAAGCCCGCGCTCAACTGCTCCAGCCAGAAGTCGCGGCCACGCCGGTGCACGTGGGTCTCGTCGCGGTCCAGTCGGTCCACCAGCCGCCCGAGGGGGCCGTCATAGACCGGCATCGTCACGACGAGGAGGCCGCCGGGCCGCAGGCTCGCGCGCACGTCGGCGAGGGCGCGCGGGAGGTCGCTCACGTGCTCCAGGACGTCGAAGCAGGTCACGATGTCGTAGCGGCGCCCTGTCGGCAGCTCGCCGAGCCGCGCGGCGAAGAGGGGGATGTCCGGCGGGAGGAGGGAGCGCGCCACCTCGAGGGCGTGCGTCGAGACGTCGCAGCCGCTGCACCGGTAGCCCCGGCTCGCCTCGCGCAGAAAGAGGCCATAGGCGCAGCCGACGTCGAGGAGGTCTCCGTGGGTCCGGAACCGCGCGATCTCGCGGAGGAAAGCGCGCCACTTACGCGGCGGGTTGCGCCGCGCGTAGTGCGGCCCGTACGCCTCGGCGAAATAGGAGGCCCCGAACGAGCGCGCGGCGGCGTCGGTCACGAGGGCTAAGATAGCCGCCGGCGCGAACGGCACCTAGGGTGCGGAGGAGCCCGCAGCTTGTGCGCGCTCCCCGTGGCCCGATATTGTCGGGCGTGCTTGACGATCCCGCCGCCGCCGATCGCTTTGTGCCGGGGCATTCGCAGCTTGCGTCCGCGACGCCGCGCCGGGGCCGCCGGATGCTCGCGAAGGCCGCGCCGTTTCTATTCTCGACCGCGGTGGCCCTCGCCTTCCAGCTCGCCGTGCCCCTCTGGTACGCCGACGGCCAGGGGCCGGGCTATTACGCCGACAACGACGAGCGTTTCTATGCCACGCTGCTGCGCCACGCAGCCCGCTCGGCTATCACCGAGACCAACCCCTTCGATCCGGTCGAGCGGGGCGCGGCCAGCCCCTACGGCCTGACCTTCCCCCAGTTCCTGGCCCTCCCGATGCGGCTGGGGTTGGACCCCGGGCTCACCACGGACGCTGAGCGGCTGGCCGGGGGCTTCGTCGCCGCTCTCGCGCTGTATCGGATCGGCGAGCTGGTCGCCGCTCCGCCCGTGGGCGCGGCGATGGCCATCCTCGTCCTCCTCGACGTCGGCACCTACGCGGGCAAGCCCGTGGTGACGGCGCTGTTGCGCGGAGTTCCGGCGGCGGGGGATGCGCAGCCGCTCCCCTTCGCCCGCTTCTACGCACCGTGCCTTCTCCTGCCGCTCCTCGCCGTCGCGCTCCTCCTCCTGCTGCGCAGCGTGGGGCCGCGGGGTAAGCGGCCGCGTCCCTGGGCGGCAGTGCTGGGGTTCCTCCTCCTCGGTGTCTCGGGGTACTTCTTCTACTGGTCGGCGTCGGTCGCCGCCGCCGTGGCGGTCGTCGTGCTCCACCCGCGCCGGCGCCGCGTCATCCCGTGGCTCCTCTGGACGATCCCGCTCCTGGCGGGGCTCGCCCTCCTCAACGGCTTCGGCACGCGGACGGCGATGGCGGATGTGGCGCTGCGCCTAGGCTTCCTGCGTACCCACCGCCCACAGTTCCTCGGCAACCTCGGCTACTGGCTCGCAGTGGGCTGCGCCGCGGGGCTCGCTCTCGCCCGCCTGCGCCAGTCGAGCGCGGCCCGCGCCCTCGGCCTCGCCTTCCTCGGCGCGTGGGTCCTGGCGATGATCGTCTCGCCACTCACCGGGTGGGATCCGCAGAGCGCGCACTTCAACTTCGTCCTTGGCCCCCTCGCGACGGCGCTTTACTGCACGCTGGCGTGGGTGCTGTGGCGCCGATGGGGCCGCCCCCACTGGGCGGCTCGCGCCGGAGTGGTGATCGTCGCCGTGGTCGCCGTGGTCGGACCCGTGCTGGCGTGGCGCGGCTACGCCGCTGCCCGCAACCTCGGGGAGGTGTCCCTCGAGGAAGCGCGGCGGTGGATTGCGTTGGGCCGGATCCCCGACCGCGCGGCGGTGGCCGTCCCCCGCGAGATGCGCTTCGCCTTCGCGCTGGAGCGCGGCGGCGGCGCGTTCGCGTACAACTACCTCCTCGCCTGGTCGGTTCCAGACACGGTGCTGTGGCGGAGGGCGATCTGCGCCGCCGCACTGACGGGCGAGGACAGCGCCGCGGTGAGGCGCCACTCGGAGCCCAACGGCGCGTTCCCGACCCTCTGGCCTGACGGGAGGCCGGCGAACGTGCCAATCGCCGGCCTGCGCGACTACTTCGCGACGATGGCGATCCTGCGGGGCAGGGAGATGGGGACGGTGCAGCGGGCGGGGGAGGACGCCGCCGTGCTCCGCGACGCCTGCGCCGTGCACCCCGACTTCGCCCTGGCGCGCGGGCGGGCGGCTGTCCGCCGCGCGCTACAGGCCGCCTCGTTCCTCCGCGATTCGGAGATCCGCTGGATCGCGCCGGACTCGTCGGCCGTGTGGATCGCCCTCGCCAACGACACCGCGCCTGCCGAATCGGCTCCCGCCGTTACCGTTCCGGCGCGCTAGGCCAGGCGCCGCAGCACGGCCGCCACGCCCTCCGCGAAGCGGCTGGCGGCGAAGCGCTCCTCGGCAGCGCGGCGCGCGGCCAGGCGCATCGGCCCCGTGTCCTCGGCCAGGGCGCGCGCCATCAGGCTTGCGAGCGCGGGCACGTCGCCCGGCGCCGTGAGCCAGCCCGTCACGCCGTGCGTCACGATCTCCCGCGGCCCACCGGCGTCGGCGGCGATCACCGGGATCCCGCACGACGCCGCCTCGACCACCACGCGTCCGAACGGTTCGGGCCGCGTCGAGAAGTGCACCACCAAGTCGAATTCCGGGTACAGTTTCCACGGCTCGGGGTCGAACCGCATGAAGTGGATGCGGCCGTCGAGGGGCACTAGCGCCGCGCCGATGGCGGCCGACGACCGCCGCACCCGGCGGACCAGCTCCTCGGCGTATCCCTTCTCGGCCACGGTATCGTAGATCGGCCCGCCCACCAGCACGAGGTGGACGTCCTCGCGGCTCCCCGCCATCCGCTCGAACGCCTCGATGACCTGCAGGTGTCCCTTCCACCTCGCGAACACGGCGGGCATCCCGATCAGGTGGGCGTCGTGCTCGAGGCCGAGCTGGTCATGGATCCGGAAGGTGCGCGGCGCCGGGTGGAAACGCTCGAGGTCCACGCCGTTCAGCACCACCGTCGCGTCGGGGCCACCGAGCCGCGCCCACGCGTGCCCGACCGCCTCCGAGTTCGCGATGACGGCGTCGGGGAGGGCGCGGGCCACGAGCCGCCACGCCGCGCCGAGGCCGTCGGGCGGGAACTCGTGCACGTGCCAGACGCGGCGGTAGCCCCCGAGGAGCGTGCCTGCGAGGTGCGCCTTGAAGCCGCTGGTGTAGAGCACGTGCGGCCGGCCACCCGGCCCTTCGGCGGCGCGCGCGAGCGCGGAGCGCAGAGCAGCCGCCCACGCGCGGAGCCCCGCCAGGAACGTCGCCGCCCCGCCGAGGGCGTTGCCCTTGCGCTGTGACGCCTCCAGGAAGGTCCCCGGCGCGGGCGCGATCCAGACCGGGACCCCCGCGGCCTCCGCCTCAGCGACGAGTGGGCCGCTCGTGGGGAGGATGAGCAGCGGGGCGATGCCGAGGCCGTCCGCGCGCGCCAAGAAGTCGAGGAGCACCCGCTCCGTCCCTCCGAGCGCCGACGAGATATGCAGGCACGCGACGGGCAGCCGTCGGGCTGGATCGCTGGACGCGGCGGCAGCGCGCTCAGGACGTTGTGGCGAGTCCGTCATAGACCTCAGCGGTGAGTCGAGCCGTCCTATCCCAGCTGTGCCGTGCGGCGTGCTCCCGCCCGGCGTCCGCGAGCGCGGTGCGCACAGTCTCGTCGGTGAGCACCCGCGCGACGGCGGCGGCGAAGGCGCCGGCGTCTCCGGCCGGGGCGATGAGCGCCGACGGGCCCGCCGCCTCGGGGAGGCCGCCGGCTCCGCTCGTCACAACGGGCAGCCCCGCGGCCGCCGCCTCCAGCGCCGGCAGCCCGAATCCCTCGTACCACGATGGGAGGATGAGTGTGTCGGCCGCGTGGTACGCCGCGATCAGGACGCCCTCGTCCACGCAGGGCTCCTGCACCAGGCACGCCTGCACGCCGGCCTCCGCCGCGACGCCGTGCTGCGCCGGCGAGAGCCGCCCGCCAATCTGAACCAGGATCGCCTCCACGCCCCCTGCGCGCAGCAGTCCCACGGTGCGCAGCGCCGTCTCAATGCCCTTCCGCGGCTCGCACGTGCCGACGTGCAGGACGATGCGAGCGGCTGCTGTGGCACCAGTGGCCCCGAGCCACCCCCCGCGGCGCCGCACGATGACCCCTTCGGCTGGGCGCCGGCCGAAGGCCTCGTCCACTCCGTAGGGAATGACCGTCATCCGGTCGGCGCTCAAGCCAAGGAGGCGGGCCGCCTCGCCGGCCGTGAACCGGCTCCCGGCGATCCAGCGGTCGGCGCGCCGCACCCAGGACACGACCCAGCGCAGGAGGCGGTCGCGTACCGCGGCGCGCATGCCGCCGCCACCGCGCGCCAACACCTCGAGGGGATACAGATCGTGCAGCGTGACTGCCGACGCGATGCCGGGAAAGGCCCGCAGGCAGTGCGCGTACGAGTGATCCGCGATGTGCACGGCCGCGGGCCGATAGTGCCGCAGGGCCGCGGGGTAGCTGAGGTACCGCGCGAGGTAGCGAGGCCCGCCGATCCGCCCCGCCTCGCTCGCCACCGTCACGCCCGTGATCCGGGCGGCGAGCGCGGCGGCGTAGCGGTCCATGCTCCGCCACCCCTCGAGCGCGAGGTCGGGGACCAGGACGACGTCTCTCATCGCCGGGCGAGGACCTCGGCGTGGAAGGCCCTCGTCTGCGTGGCGATCCGCGCGTCGGTGTATTCCGCTGCGACGCGCGCGCGGCCGGCGACAGCGCAGCGCGCCCGGGCTTCGGGGTCGCGCGCCAGGAGATCCAGGTGCGCCGCGAGCGCCTCGCTCTCGCCCTCAGGGAACACCAGCCCGGCCTCGCCGATCACGTCCGGGATCGCGCCGCAGGTGGAGCCTACGACGGCGACCCGGTGGGCCATCGCCTCGAGGAGCACGTGGCCCAGCTGTTCCTTCCACCGCGGCGTCGAGCGGGAGGGAAGGACGAGGACGTCGGTCTCCGGCCACAGCGACGCCACGCGCTCGTGCGGCCAGGCGCCGAGGAACTGCACCCGGTCCGCCACGCCCAGCTCTCCGGACAGCCGCTCGAGCCGGCCCCGCTCCGGCCCGTCGCCGAGGATCCGCAGATGGACGGGGGCCTCCATCCGGGCGACGGCGCCCAGCAGCACGTCCACCCCTTTCTCGGTAGTGAGACGGCCGGCGAACGCCACCCGCAGCGCGCCGCCCCTCCCCGCCGCGCGGACTGGGCCGTCGGCCAGCTCCACGCCGAGTTGCGGGATCACCGCCAGCGCGCCGCAGTAGCCCAGCCGCCGCGCCTCTTCCGCCGCGCCCGCGCTCCCGGCGATCAGCCCGTCCACGCGCCGGAGCGTGGCGCGCCGCATCCACGCCCACGGCGGGGGCAGATGTCGCGCGACGTTCTCCCAGGTGAAGAGCACCGTGGCGGGGCGTCGCCGCGCGCGGGTCGCGAGGTACGCCGTCGGGGTCCAGGGTTCTTCCTCGATTTGGAGGACTTGCGTGGGAGGGAGCCGCTCCCACGGCACCCGCATGCCGCCGAGCGCCGGTCGGGCGGGGCCGCACCATCGAGCGGCCACCAGCATCACCGCGCCATCGCGGGACGCGGGAGGGAGCCGCCACGCACGCCTGAGAGCCGCCTCCGCCCAGCGATGTGGCACCACCGCCGTCACGGCTCCGTCCGCCGCGAGCGCGCGCAGCTTGCCGCGGTTCTCGCGCTCGACGTAGGTGTGCGACACGACGACGATCGAGCTCACGCGAGCGCCCGGTAGACCGCCAGCGTCCGCTGGGCGATCGTCTCCCAGTCGAGCCCGGCCACCGCCGCCGGCGCCGCGGCGCTCATCCGCGCCCGGTCACGCAGCGCGGCGTCGAGGCCCGCGGCGAACCCGGCCGCGTCCGTCGCGTCCTCCACGACGATGCCGTTCACCCCGCTCCGCACCAGCTCGGAGGCCCCCGCCACACGGCTCGTGACGACCGGCACCCCGCACGCCAGCGCCTCGGCCACCACCATCCCGAACGGGTCGTAGCGCGAGGGGAAGACGAACGCGTCCGCCGAGCGGAATACGGCGGCGATGTCGCGGGTGGGGGCTTCGAAGCGCACGCGGCCGCGCACGCCGCGGCGATCGGCGAGGTGCGCGAACACCTCGGTCGGGCCGGCGCCGACGGCCCGGAGCACGGCCCACGTCCGCATCAGGGCCAGCGCCTCGATCGCGGTATCCAGGCCCTTGCGCGCGAAGGCGCCAACGAAGAGCACCACCGGCTCGGCCGCCGCCGGCCGCGGCGGTCCGGAGGGTGAGAACACCACGCGGTCCACGCCGTTCGGGATGACGGTCACCGGACAGCGGAGCGGCCCGTAGTGCGCGACGACCTCGTCGGCGGTGCGCGCCGACACGGCGACCACCGCGCGTAGCGCCGGGTGCCGGTACGCGGCGCGGTCGTCCGCCTCGGACTGGAGGGTCACGAGGCGCTGGTACGCCGACTGCCGGCCCGCCACCTCGCGCCACGCGGCGTGGCAGAACTGCGCCGTGACCACCTGGACGCCGGGGAGCGAGCCGCCGATGGCGTGGACGATGTCGAACCGGCCCCGCGCGACGGCCGCGCGCGCGGCCCGGCGGAAGAGCGAAGCGGTCAGGAGGAGCGGCAGGCCCGGCGTGCCGACGCGGATGATGGACACGGATGCGGGCAGGTCCGCGTCGGCGTCGAGCACCACGAGGGAGACGTCGCAGTGGCCGGTGAGGTGGCGGGCCATCTCCAGCGCGTACCGGTCCTGCCCGCCGGTGGCCCGCGCGTGGTGTGCGACGAAGGCCACCCTCATCGCCGCAGGATCTCCGCGTACACCGCCTCGATACGTCGGGTCATCACCCCGACGTCGAACCGCTCCCGCGCCGTGCGCTCCCCCGCGCGAGCCACCCGCCAGCGCATCTCGCGGTCGTCGTAGAGCGCCAGGAGCGCGACGGCGAGCGCCTCGTGGTCCCCCGGCGGGACGAGCAGTCCATCGCTCCCTGGCGTGACGATCTCGCGCACCGCGCCGGCGTCCGCGGCTACGAGCGCCGTCCCCGCCGCCATCGCCTCGATGAGCGCGAGGCCGAACGGCTCGGGTTGGACCGACGCGTGCACCACCACGTCGAGGGCGGCAAGACAATCCGGGATGTCGTCGCGGAACCCGGTGAAGGCCACGCGGTCGGCGATGCCGAGGGAATCGGCCAGGCGCCTGAGCTCCCCGGCGTACTCGGGCTCGAGGCCGAAGAGGGAACCCCCGATCACCAGGAGCCGCGCGTTCTCGCGCGCCCTGAGCAGCGACGCCGCCGCGCGCAGCACAACGTCCTGGCCCTTCCAGCGCTGCAGGCGAGCGGCGATGCCGACCGCGAAGTCCTCTTCCGCCAGGCCGAGCGCAGCGCGCCCCCGCGCCCGCCGCGCCTCGCGCGGCTCGGCGGGCACTGTCGTGCCGTAGTGCACCACCGTGATCGGCGTGCGCCGCGGATTCACCCGGTGCTGCTCCGCGGCGGTGAAGGCGGAGTTGGCGAGGATCACCCGCGCGCGCACCAGCGCCGCCGCCACCTCGACCCCGCTCCCCCAGGACGCGCGGTTGTGCTGGTACCACACCGCCGGCCGGTCCGCCTTGGCGGCGGCGCGTCCGCCGAAGGCGTGGCCCCACGCCATCGCACTGTGCACCAGGTCGATGCGGTGCTCCCGCACCAGGCCCGCGAGGGCGCGCACCGTCCGGCGCCGCTGGCCGAACGACCGGAGATGCGGTCGCGGCAGCACGAACGTCGGCATCTGGAGCACCGCGCGGCAGTGCTCCACCAGAGGCCCCTCGCCGAGGAAGCAGACCGACGGCTCCGCGGCGGCGCGGTCGTGGCCGCCGACCAGATCCATCGTGACGCGCTCTGCGCCGCCCAGCGCGGCGTGCGGCGAGACGTAGAGGATGCGCATCGGCCCGTCGGGCCGCGACGTGGCCGTGCTCATGCGGCCTCCAGCGGGTGAAGGTCCCTGAGGAGGATGTCCGCGAGCGCCTCGACAGACGCTGTGCGCCGATAGCCGTCCAGCCCGGCGGCGCCGAGGGCCGCGCGTCCGGCGGGGTCGCTCACCAGAGCGGCGACGTCCACGACGAACGCGGCGGCGGTGTCGGGGCAGCGCGCCAGCGCCCCGAGCGACGGATCCCACAGATGGCCCGTTGAACTGACCGTCGCCACGCCATGGGCCAGCGCGAGCATCGCGGCAGTGCGGCGCAAGGTGAGACCGTCTCGGTACGGGGCGAGCGCAAGGTCCATGGCGCGCATCACGTCCGCGATCTCCGTCGGCGGGAGCGTGCCGAGCGTCGTCACTGTCGGCCCAGCCAGCCGCGCGCCGAGCGCGGTGCTGCCGTTGCCGAACAGCACCCAGCGCGTCGCTGGGGAGGGTAGGGCCGCGCGCCACGATTCTGCCAGCCAGTCCTGCCGGAAGGCGTTCGCCCCGGGGCTGAACACCCCGATGGCGGTCTCGTCGCATTGCAGGCCGAGGCGCGCGCGCGCGGCGTCGCGGGAGAGGCCGGAGACGGGCAGCGTCGCCCCCACCGGCGCGAGGGTGACAGGCACACGGCCGCCCGTCCAGCGCGACAGCCTTGCCACCCACGCGGGGACCGGCGCGTAGGCGCGGTCGGCCAGGCGAAGGACGGCCCGGAGCTGCGCGCGCTGCGGCCCGCCCGTCAGCAGCCACGGAAGCCGCGTGAAGGGCACGAACGGCTCGTGCACGAAGACCGCGATGCGCACCCCCGCGCGGCGGACGCGGCGCAGCGCTGCCACAAGCCGGGGCGCGACGCCGAGACGGGCGTAGAGGAAGGGAACGTACTGCACCAGCACCTGATCGGCGCCGGCCTCGGCCAGCGCGTCGGCGAGGTCGCGGCCGCCGTACGGGCCGGGTCCGACCCCGACGCGGCACGGGATCGGCGCGAATCGCGCCGCGTCACCGCGGCCCGCGAGGACTGACACGGCTGCGCCGCGGCCCGCGATGGCGCGCGCCAGAGCGAGGGTGTGGTCGGAGACGCCGCCGGGGGCGCCAGGGACGTCAGGCGAGAAGAGAGTGAGGTTCACGCGACGCGGGGTCCGCTTGCTCGCTGGCTGCTGTCGCGGTGGCCTCCGCCTCGAGGCGGTGCAATGTGGCGAGGACGCCCGCGAGCATCCAGTAGACGGCCGTGATGGGATTGCTGAGGAAGGGCTGCGAGCCCCACGACATCGCCAGCACCCCGACCCAAATCCCGGCGATGGAAGCGCTGGTCGCCATGATGACGGGGTCGCGGGAGCGCCGCGCTAGGCGCGCGGCGCCAACCGGCATGCCGATCAGCAGCACCGTGGCGAGGAGCGTCCCCGGGATCCCCATCTCCTGGAGCATGGTCGCGAAGAAGTTCTCCGAGTAGCCGATGCGTGTCTCGATCTCGTCGCGGTACGGGTCGGCGCGCAGGGTCTCCTGCATCACTGCCGCTCCCGGCCCGGTGCGGCCCAGCCCCGAGCCGAAGGGGTAGTACTGGAGGCGCAGCCCGATCTCCCGGAACGCGTTGTGGCGGGCCGTGAGGTAGGTCTCGGCGTCGGCCAGCGTGGCCAGCCGGGTCGTCACGTCGGTCTCCCGCCACAGCTGCAGCGCCCGGGGATCGACCCGGAGCGCCTCGTTGGCCATCGGGCGCAGCACCGCCTGCACCCCGACGTACGCCCCGGTGCCCAGCAGCGCCACCATCACCACCGCGAAGACCCCGCGCCCGCTTTGCCGGAGTCCCACGAGCGCCCCCATCGTGAGCAGGGCGAGGATGCAACCCAGGAAGATCTGCCGGACGCCTGAGACGACGAACACTCCGGCTGCGAGCGCGATGGACAAGCCGGCGAGCCAGCGCAGGCGGATCGGCAGCTTCCGGGTCAGAAGGAGGGCCACCGCGATCGGCGTCACGAGGAAGGCGAGGACGGACTCCCCGCCGGGCGTCGGGCTGGTACCGAACGGCCGCCACTCGTGCATGTACGAGATGTTCTGCATGAACCTCGACGACAGATCGAGCACGCTCCGCGGGCCGAGCGGGTACTGCACCAGCGCGGCGAGATAGGGGACCAGCGCGATGCCGACCATCGCCGTCAGGATCGCCAGGACGTCCTCGCGCCTCCGGATCACCGCCGCGGTGATGAAGTACAACGGGATCATCGTCAGGTAGAGTTTGAACGAGGCCACCGCCGGGATCAGCCCCGGGCTGTAGGGGTTGAACAACTGGAGCACGATCCAGAGCGCGTACAGTCCGATCCAGCGGATCCACCGCAGGTTGGGGAGCAGCGCCCGGCGGCGCGCGATCGCGTCGGCCGCCCACGCTGCGGCCACCGTCAGCACGATGATGTCCATGCCGAGGTGCACGACGCGGTCGTAGTTCGACAGCAGCTTGAGAAAGCCCTCGATGCACAGGTAGCCGAACATCACCACGAGCGTGAGGCGACGCTTGCCGAGATAGAGGCAGAGGCCCGCGACGAAGAGGGGAATGAGGGCGTAGACCACGTCGTAATATGGGATTGCAGCCCGGGGACCGCCACGTTAACTCTAGGCACCGCTCTCCCCGGGACAGGCGTGCGATCGTATCTGCTGACCTTCGTCCTCGCTGTCGTCTTCGGCCTGGCCCTCACGCCGCTGGCGATCGCGGCGGGACGCCGCCTGTCCCTTCTCGACCGGACGACGGAGCCGCCGGTCCCGCGGGCCGGCGGGCTCGCCGTGGTGGGAGCGACGGTCCTTGCGCTGCTGGTGCTCGCGCTCGGCTTCGCCCCGGCGCGCGCGCTCCTCCTGGACGGGCTGGGCCGGATGGCGCCGGTGCTCTGGGCCGCCGCCGCACTCCTGCTGCTCGGCGTCGTGGACGACCGCCACCGGCTCATGGCGCGGCCCAAGCTGACCGCGGAAGTCGCCCTGGCGGTGGCGCTGTTTCTGTGGGGGGGCGTGCGAGCGACGACCCTCTGGCTCCCGACGGGCATCGTCGAGCTGGGCCCAGTGGTCGGCCTCGTCGTCACCGTGGTCTGGATCGTCGGCATCACCAACGCCTTCAACCTGCTGGATGGGATGGACGGGGCGGCCGCGGGAGCGGCGGTGTTCGCGCTGCTGGCGATGTTCGTGACGTCGGTGACGCTGGGGCAGCCGCTGGTGGCGCTCGTCACGGTCGCGCTGGGCGGCGCGACGCTCGGCTTCCTCCCCTACAACTTCGCGCCGGCGCGCGTGTTCCTCGGAGACGCCGGCAGCCTCTTCCTCGGCTTCATGCTGGCCACGCTGGCCATCGAGGGGTCCCAGAAGGGCGCCGCGGTCGTCGCACTCGCCATCCCGCTGGTCGCCTTCGGCCTGCCCGTGCTCGACACCGCCGTGGCGATCGTGCGCCGCGCGGCGCGCGGGGCGCCGATCTTCACCGGCGACCAGGGGCACGTGCACCACCGGCTCCTCGACCTCGGCCTCAGCAAGGCGCAGGCGGCGATCATCGTCTACGTCATCTCGGCGGCGTTCGCCTTCGCCTCGATGCTGTTCATCAACCCGAACGTCCGCGGCATGGCGGTGGTGCTCGCGATGGTCGGCCTGGCGTTCTGGCTGGCGGTGCGATTCCTCCACGTCTACGAGTTCGCGGAGCTCGCACGCCTCGCCCGGCGGGGCATGACCCAGACTCGCGCCATCGCCTTCAACGTCGAGGTGCGCAAGGCCGCGGTCGCGCTGGAGACCGTGCGGACGTGGGAGGACTTCGCGGGCACGCTCGCCGTCGCACTCTCCGACGCCGAGTTTGACGGGGTGTCCCTCGTGCTGCGCCCGCTCGCCGCCGGCAGCCCGCCGCGGGAGTTCGACCTCTCGGATGGTGCGTTCCGCGAGCGCCCGCGGCCCGCCATGGCGGACGAGTGGGGTATCCATATGCCGTTCGAGGTCGGAACGCGGGCACGGGTGCGTGGCGACCTGGCGGTCTTCCGGCGCTACGGTAGGCGGCCGCTCCTGGCCGACCTCGACTTGTTCATCGAGACCCTGCGGCCCGCCATAGCCGCCGCCGCCGCGCGCATCGAGCCGCCGGCCGCATAGGCGGGGCGACCCTGCGCGTCCTCCACGTCGGGAAGTTCTACCCTCCGGAGTACCTCGGCGGACTCGAGTCGGTCGTGGTCAATCTCAACCGTGGGCTGGTGGGCGCCGGGGTGGAGGTTGAGTGCGCGATCGCGCGGGTACGAGGGCGTTCGCGCACCGACATCCAGGACGGCGTCACGGTCCATCGCGCGGCGAGCCTCGGCGTCGTGCTGTCGCAGCCCATCGCGCCCGGGCTCCCGGCGCTGGTCCGGAGCACCGCGGCGGACCTCGTCCACCTCCACCATCCCAATCCCCTCGGCGACCTCGCCGTGCTCACCGACCGCCCCAGGCCCCTCGTCATCACCCACCACAGCGACGTGGTGCGCCAGCGTGCGCTCCGGATCCTCTACGGTCCCCTCGTCCGCGCGGCGATGCGCCGCGCCCGCCTCATCGCCGTCGGCTCGGCGCGCCTCCTCCGCGTCTCCCGCGAGCTGCGGGGCTTCGAGGCGAAGACGCGCGTCATCCCCTTCGGGATAGACGACGCGCGCTTCCGGCCGAGCGCGGGGCTCGACGCGCGAGTGCGGAAGCTGCGCGCGAGGTGGGAAGGCGAGCCGGTGGTCCTCGCGGTGGGGCGCCTCGTACCCTACAAGGGCCTCGATGTCCTGCTCCGGGCGGCGGCAAGGCTGGAGCTGCGCCTGGTGCTGGTCGGGGACGGGCCGGAGGTGCTGCGGCTGCGCGCGCTCGCGGGGCCGCGCACGACGTTCGCCGGGCGCGTGAGCGACGAGGACCTCCCCGCCTACTACCGCGCGGCGGACGTCCTCTGCCTTCCTTCCGTCACCGTCGCGGAGGCGTTCGGGATCGTCTTGCTCGAGGGGATGGCGTGCGGCCTCCCGCTCCTCACCACGGCCCTTCCCACGGGGGTCTCGGACGTGAACCGGGAGGGCGTGACCGGCCTGGTGGTGCCCCCCGGCGACGAGGGGGCGCTGCGCGAGGCGCTGGTGTCCTTGATGGCGGACCGGCAGCGGCGCGAGGCGTACGGGGCCGCGGCGCGCGCGGTGTTCGAGCGCGAGTACACCGCAGCGCTGATGGTGGAGCGTTACCTCGAGCTTTACCGCGAGGCGCTCCGCTAGCCGGCCAGGGCGTCCCGCTTCCGCAGCAACACCGTCAGCGTCTCCACGACTTCCGCGGTCTCGAACCGCGGGTCGCGCGCGATGACCTCGGCGACGAACCGCACGCTCCCCGCGTCCACGATCGGCCGCTCAGGCGTCGCCTGGCTGTCGTGGAGGCACACCGCGCCTCCCTGTGCCACGAAACCCGACCACCCCTCCCAGTCCGCGTGAATCCCCTCGTACGTGTGGTCGCCGTCAATGAAGAGAAAATCAATCGTCTTTGCCCAGCTGCGAGCTGCCTCTGCGCTGGTCATCCGCGACAGCACGGCATGACCGCGCGCGGACCTCGCGATTTCGCGCCGCGCGATGCACAGCGGGAACGAGATGCCGAGCCGGCCGGTGGGGAAGGGGTCGACACCGGTGAGCACGCCATCCTCCGCCATCACTTCACGGAGCCGCCGCGTGTTGGCGCCATGCCAGACGCCGATCTCGACGAGACGATGCTTCCCGGTGGCCCAGCGCAGGAGCGACTGCTGTTCGGCGGGGGTGGTCTGCGTTCCTGCGGAAGCGAGGCCGAGGCGGTAGAGGACGTAGTGCGGGAGCTGGGACGAGCTCACAGCACCGGCGACCGCCGGCGCGCCATCAGCGTGAGGTACGCGTCGAGCATCTCCCGGCCGACGCGGTCCCACGTGTAGAGCCCCATCGCGTCCTCCCGGGCGCGGCGCCCGAGCCGAGCGCGCAGGCCAGGGTCGGCGAGCAGCGTCTCCACGGCGTCCGCGACGGCCTCGGGGCTGCGGATCGGCACCAGAAGGCCGTTCTCCCGGTCGTGGATCACGTCCTTCATTCCGCACGTTGCGGTGGTGACGACCGGCAGGCCGCTCGCCATCGCTTCGATCAGGGTCAGCGGGGTTCCCTCGAAGAGGCTGGGGAGCACGAAGAGGTCGTGGTCCCTGAAGGCTCGCGCCGTCTCGGCGTCGTTCCGCGCCTGGACGCAGCGGACGCGCGCGCGAATGGCGGGGGAGAAGCGGTCCAGCACCGCGGCGGGAGCTACGCCGGCTCCCAGCACGGTGAAGGTGAGGTCGCCGTGGCGCGCGAGCAGCCGCTCGACGGCGGGCACCAGGTCCTCGATGCCTTTGTTCTTCCGCCAGGTACCCGCGAAGAGCAGGGACTGGGCGAGGCTGTAGTCGCGCTCCCCGGCTGCCGCGCCGAACGACGGGTCCACGCCGGAGTGGATGCGTGTGATGGGAGGGCAGGCGGCGCCGAGCCACGTCTGGAGGTCGGCGCGATCCTGGTCGCTCATACAGAAGATCGCGTTGGCGTGCCGAAGGGCCGTGGCCGCCTGCCAGAGCAGCGTCGCTGGCACGGTGATGCGGGAGCGGAGTGCCGGGCCCTTGCGGCCCAGCGATCCCTCCTCGAGGGCGAGCCGCCAGGAGCGACGCTCGAGGCCGTGGCTCCACACCACGACGAGCGGGTTGCCGGCGAAGCGCCGGCCGAGGGTGATCGCCGCCGCGGCGGGCTCGTGGCAGTTCACGATGTCGAAGGGGACGCCCTGCCGCGCCCGCGCGCGGGCGTGGCGGAGGACGGCGATCGGGAAGGTGAAGCGCGCCAGCCGGCCGTGGACCCCGTACGCCGCCGCCTCGGCGGCGCAATAGTACTCCACGTGGTGTCCCGCGGCGGCCAGGACGTCGCCGGTGAAGCTCATGATTCGGGACATCCCGCTGCGGCGGTCGAGCAGGATGTTGGCCGCGACGAGGATGCGTAGAGGGCGCGGTGAGGTTGGGCCGGCGGGGTCCGCCACGGGTGCGGTCAGGTGGGGCGGAGGCGTGAGCCGCCCGCGTCGGGCCCCGCCGCACCGCGCAGCGCCTTCGGCCGCTGGCTCGGCGGCTCCGGGATGGTGAGCACGTGCCCCGCCGCGAGGAGCGTAACGAACACGATGTGGCGAAGCGTCACCAGCGCGCGCCGCGCCCCCGCCACGATGCCCGTGCCGGGGACCGCCTCCGGGATCACGCGGATCCCTCGCTCCACGACACCACGCCACCCGCCGAACCGGCGCGCCCGGTCGAGCGTCGCACCCCAGGCGACGGCCTCGGCCATGCGGTCGGTCCGCCAGCGCCGGCGGCCGACGGCATCGCGCCAGCGCGCGAGGCGCAAATAGCGCGGTAGCGGCGAGGGCTCGATCTCGGCGGCAAGGACCGGCGAGAAGTGGGCGGCGTCGGCGACGGCGTCGAGGAGCGACTCCGCGTGTGGGTCGTCCTCGAGTCGGGTGAGGACGTCCCGCAAGTCGAAGCCGGGCGCGCGGGCGGCCAGTGCGAGGTCGAAGGCCGCGCGCAGGGAGCCCGACGACCACGTATGGTTGCGCGCGTCGTGGAGGAGGAGGTGCCAGAAGAGGTCGGCCGCCGCGGGGAGCTGGATGCCCGGGATGGACGACGTGGACGCACGCGCGAACCATCCCTCCGCCCGCGCGGCCTCTCCCCAACGGACAGGGCCGAGGCGCCAGTGCACCTCCACCGGCCGCCCCTCGGGGCTGGCGAAGGTCTCGTGATAGAGGCGGAAGACCGGCGCCGCGTCGGGCCGCTCGGCGGCCGCGCGAGTGTAGCCGAGGCCTTCGAGTGCCCACGCCGCGTCCTGCACCCGCGCCTCGGGGACCAGGACGTCCAGGTCGTTCATCCACCGCACGCCGAGCGCCGGCGCCACGTTGGCGCAGGCGAGGGCGGAGCCCTTGAGGGCGATGGCCGCGATGTCCCGCTTCCCGAAGGCCTCGCCGAGCCGCGCGAGGTCCGCCGTCAGCCGCACGCACTGCTCGCGCGCTTCATCGTACGCCGCCGCGGCCAGCCCCTCCACCTCCGGCGGCGCAACCGTTCTCAGCTCAAGAGCGTCGAGGGCCCAGCCCATCGTGGCGCCGATGCCGTCCCACGTCAGGGCCGCGACCCACGAGTCCTCGGGAGCTTCGGCGTTGGCCCAGCGATCGATCAGTTGAGCAGGTGCGGGGCCGCCGCCGAGGGCGACGGTCAGCGTCCGCGCCAGGAGGCGGCGGATCTGGACGGGACTGAGCGGGGCGGTCATAGGGAAACACCCCCTGCCAGCGGGAGGGGGTGTTCACAGTGGGCGGTGGGGGACTCGAACCCTCGACCTCCGGTATGTGAGACCGGCGCTCTAACCAGCTGAGCTAACCACCCGTAGCCGCGATCCGCCCGAGGGCCGGAGCGCGGAGCGGGAAAGATAGGTGGCGGTCTGCGGGCGCGCCACGGTCCGCCGATTTTCACCGCTTCTCTCCCACCACGAGGGAGTGAAGGGCGAGCCATCGCAGCGGCTGCGGCGCGCGGTCGAGCCACGGCAACGCGAGGGGGGGCCTGTGCGGCACCGGCAGGTAGTGGCCCACACCGTCCACGGCGACCACGCGCAGTCCCGCCGCGCGCACCCAGCCCACGGTGCGCGGCAGCAGCGTCAGGCGGTTGATCGGCTGGCCGACCTCGGTGAACGGGCGGCCCGTCAGCCGCCGGTACGCGCGATACACCCCCATGACGCCGAGGTAGTTCGGCGTGGTGAGGTAGAGCCGGCCGCCGGGCCGTAGCACCCGCGCGCACTCGCGCACCGCGCGCCGCGGGTCGGGGACGTGCTCCACGGTCTCGCACGAGATGACGGCGTCGAAGGCGCCCTCGGGGTGCGGGATGGCGCCGATGTCGGCGACCAGGAGGTCGAGTCGTTCGACCGTCGTGGCGCGGCGGTGCGCGGCCGCCAGCGCGATCGCGGTCCGCGAGAAGTCGGCGCCCACCACCCGCGCGCCTTTCTCGCGCGCCAGCGCGGCCGCGAAGCCTCCACGGCCGCACCCGATCTCCAGCACCCGCTGTCCATCGAGCGCGGGGAGGTGTGCGCGCACCAGCCGCTGCCACGGGGCGTCGGCCGCCTCGTCCACGGCCAGCGCGGCATGCCAGGCGTCGTACGCCTCGCGTGCGTCGCCGCTCATGGTCCGGCTGCCGTCCCTTCGGGCCGCTCCGCGGCGGTGGCCAGCACCGTCTCCAACTGTGCGAGATGGCGTTCCATCGAGAAGCGCCGCGCGGTCTCCCACGCGCCCCGCGCGAGCCGCGCGCGGTGGTCCGCGCCGCCGAGGGCCCGCGCCAGCGCGTCCGCCAATCCCTCGACCGTCGGCGGGTCTCCGGGCGCCATCTCCCCCGAGACCCCTGGCGTCAGCCAGTCGGGAATGCCGCCCACCGCGTACGCGACCGCGGGCACGCCCACGCATCCGGCCTCGATGCCCGTCAGGCCGAACGGCTCCGGCCAGAGGCTCGGCACCGCGACGACGTCGGCGTCGCGCAGCAGTGCCGTGCGGCGCGCGCTATCCGCGTAGCCGGGGAACTCCGCCGGCACGCCGAGCCGCCCCGCGAGCGCACGCCACTCCGCCTCCTCGGGGCCGCTGCCGGCGACGACGAGGCTCAAACGCCGGCCGAGCGCCGCGGAAGCCCGCGCGACGGCCGCGATGAGATGCGCACCGCCCTTGAGATCCGTCAGGCGCCCGAGGAAGAGGATCCGGTCGCCGAGGGCCCGGCTGGCCGGCGGCTCCGGATCGGGAACGATGTCGGTCGGCGGCAGCGGCAGGATGTGCAGGCGTTCGTCCGGGACGCCGTGCCGCGCGAACTCGCCCCGCATGTGCCGGCTCGCCACGGCCACCGCCCGGTAGGCGCCGAGGAGTGCGCGGCGCCCCGTCTGCAGGCGCCAGGAACGCAACAGTGCCGCCGGACCCGCGATGCCGCAGCCGCGGATGTAGTCGAGGGGCAGGCACGCGGTGCCCAGCGTCCGCGTGCACATCGCCAGGTCCGGCCGGGTGTGCCGCTTGGCGCCCGTGGCGCAGGTGCCGTAGTAGCCGTGCGCGAAGAGCACCGAGGGGAACGCCGCGACGAGCGCACGCTCCGTCTCGGGGGAGAGGAGGCCGTGGAGGTAAAGCACGTCAGGGCACCAACCGCCGAGGAACCGCCCCGCCGCCTCGGCGCCGAAGGGCGCGATGGCGATGCGCGCGTCTCCGCCGTCTATCGTCGCGGCGCCGCGGGCCGCGTCCGTCTCGAACACGGCGGCCACCTCGTGGCCCGCGGCGGCCAGGTGGGGTACCAGGGCCGCGAGGTACCGCTCGGTGCCGCCGACGAGCCCGCGGGTCCAGTTGACGATCCCGATGCGCAAGGCGGCCGGCTCCGTCACGGGCGCGCCCCGCTGTACGCGTCGAGGCAACGATCCACGACCTTGTCCCAGGTGAAGCGCTCGAGGACGCGCGAGCGTCCGGCGGCCCCCAGCGCTGCGGCTTCCGCAGGGTGGTCCCGGATCCAGCGCAGCCGTCCCCCGAGGGCCACGGGGTCGTTGGGCGGCACCAGGAAGCCGGTCACGCCGTCGTCCACGACCTCGGGCAGACTCGCCACGCGCGTTGCGACCGCGGGCGCGCCGCACGCCATCCCTTCCAGCAGCGTCTGCCCCAGCAGTTCCGGCACCTGGGTCTCCCCGCCGTACATCCCCCGGTACACGCTCGGCAGGACGACGCACGCAGCCCGGCGGTACGCATCCACCAGCGCAACGTCGTCACAGTCGTGGCGGAACCGCACCGACTTCCCCTCCGCGAGCGCACGCAGGTCGGCGAGGTAGCGAAGGTCGGGGTTCGGGCCGACGATCTCGACCGGCAGGTCCGGCGGCGCGGCGCGGAGCAGGTCGTCCACGCCCTTGTGCGGCAGGAGGCGGCCCACGAACAGCACGGTTGCGGTGCGCGCGACGACAGGGTCGGGCGAGAACCTGTCCGTGTCCACGCCGCCGAGGATGACGCGTGCCCAGGGCTTGCCGTCGTGGCCCGCGATGCGGCGGCTGTACGCGCTGATGTGCAGGTGGCCGGCGTACCAGCGGTCGGTGGAGACGTACGCTGACACGTCCCACCCGCCGCCTCCGAGGTCTGTGACGAAGACCGGTCGGCCGGTGAGCCGCCCGAACAGCGCCGCGGCGCTGCTCGCCACGACGTGCTGCTGATGGCAATGGACGACGTCGGCGCTGCGGAGCGCGGCGAACAGCGCGGGGGTGAAGGGATTGCTGCGCTGGCCACGGACGCTCCACGCCCCGCCGAGCACGCGGATGGCGAGGCGCCCCGCGCTCTCCTCGGCGAAGCGGTCGCCGAACGTGACGAGCGTGGTGGGCACCCGCTCGCTCATCGCGCGGGCCAATTCCAGGGCGTACCGCTCCGCGCCGCCGGTGATGCCCCCGGGGCCGAAGCGGGCGGGGACGACGTGGATCACACTCACTTCACTGCTTCCAGCTCGAAGTACAGGAACCAGGCGGGGAGCATCCAGGCGAGCCGGTGCTCCCACCAGTCGGGGAAGCGCCGGGCGAGCAGCCCCGCCAGCCGGCCCACCACCCGGCCCTTGAAGAAGACGCTCGCGCGCCGCTTGCGGAACTCGACGTGCGCGGAGGCGCCCAGAGGATGGCCGGCGAGGAAGTAGTCGAATGACCGCAGGCCGAAGGCGCGGCGGTGCGTGGGGTCGGTGAAGGCGTTCGCGCTGGAGAAGTGCGGTGTGGTGACGAGGAACGTCCCGCCCTGGCGGAGCACCCGGTGGACCTCCCGCACTAGCGCCACGAGGTTGGCGGCGTGCTCGACCACGTCGTACGCGGCGACGGTGTCGAAGACGGCGGCGCGGAAGGGGAGGCCCTCGTCGAGGTCGGCGACGACGTGGGGCCTGGCGGCGCGCGCGCGGTCGAGGCGCACGGCGCCGGGAAGCTGGTCCGCGGCGCCGCTGCCGATGTTGAGGGCGCGTGGGTGGCTCATCGAGAGCGGGACCCTATCCACGTATCCCTCCGCAGTGGTCGCCGCCGCCTCACGAGTGCAATGGGCCCTCCGGGGTTCGAACCCGGGACCAACGGATTATGAGTCCGCCGCTCTGACCACCTGAGCTAAGGGCCCGACAAGCTCTGAATCTAGTCCCGGCGGCACGCTGCAGCGGTACGCGCCCCGGGTTAGATCACCCCCCCGCGCCGGAACATCCCCGCCGGGTCGTACTGCCGCTCGTACAGGTCGAGGACCTCCTCGCGCGTGACCACCGCCACGCCCGACTTGGCGACCTCGATCCCCGCCGCGTAGTTCGCCAGCTCGGCCGCCTCGCGGACCTGCGCCCCCGCGGCGAGCGCCGTGCCCGCCCACGCCGTCACCGTGTCTCCGGCGCCGGACACGTCGTACACCTCCTTCGCCATGGTCGGGATCCGCGTGATCGCGCCGTCCCGCCCCACCAGCACCATCCCGTTGGGGCCGAGGGTGAGGAGGAGGTTCTGCACGTCGAGCCGCTCCATCGCCTGCGGGAGCGCGTCGGGGTGCTCCAGGTCCACCGCCGCCCCCAGCGCGTGCTCCAGCTCGCGCCGGTTGGGTTTGAAGAGCGTCGCGCCGCCGTACGCGAAGAAGTTGCGGAACTTGGGGTCCACCACCGACGGGATGCCGCGCCGCTTGGCGGCCTCGTGCACCGTCTGGATCAAGGCCGGCGTGAGGACGCCCTTGTTGTAGTCCTCGAACAGGATGGCATCGGCTTCGGCGATGAGCCGGCACGCGTTCGCGATCAGCGCGGCCTCGGCCTCGCCGTCCAGCGCCTGGTCCTCCTCCTCGTCGATCCGCACCAGCTGCTGGCCGCGGGCCACGACCCGCGTCTTCGAGGTGGTCGGCCGGGCTGCGAGGGTGAGGATCCCCTCGTCCGCGATGCCCGCCGCCGCGATCTCGGCGCGGAGCTGCTGGCCCCGCCGGTCGTCGCCGATCGTGGCCACCAGCGAGACGTGCGCGCCGATCGCCGCGACGTTCGCGGCCACGTTGGCCGCGCCGCCCACCGCGTGCCGGCGCTCGTGCACCGTCACCACGGGGACGGGTGCCTCCGGCGAGATGCGGTCCACGTCGCCGATGAGGTACACGTCGAGCATCGCGTCGCCGACCACGACGATGCGCCGTTGCCGCATGCCGCCGAGGATCGCCATCACCCGTTCACGAGGGATCACGGGACGCCCTCCAGGAGGTTCGCCGCCAGGACGCCGATCTCGAGGCAAGACGTTAGCCCCGGCGACTCGATGCCGACAAGGTTCATCCAGCCCGGCCGCCCGCGGGCCGACTCCTCGCGGATGACGAAGTCGCGGAACGGCCCCCCCGGGCCGTGCAGCCTGGGGCGGATCCCCGCGAGATCGGGCGCCAGGTCCTCCGGCGCCAGGCCCTCGAGGAACCGCGAGACCGCCGCGTAGAACGTAGCCCGCAACCTGCCGGCCACGTCGTAGTTCTGCCGCCGGTCGGGGAGGTACTCGAGGTCGGGGCCGAGCCGCACGCCGCCCGCGAGGTCGAGCGTCACGTGGATGCCTAGGCTCTCCTGCTGCGGGGCGGGGTAGATCAGGTGGCTCGCGAGGTGGCTCTTCCCCGGCGCGACCCGAAAGTAGTGGCCGCGGGCGTACCGCTGGCGGTAGCCGCACGCCTCCACGTCGAACCCGGCCAGGCCCGCGACGGTGTCGGCGTCGAGCCCCGCCGCGTTCACCACCCACGGCGCCTCGATGGCCGTCGTTTCGCCGCCCGCGTCGCGGGCCGTGACCCGGTGGCCGCCCGCGACCGGCTCCACGCCGCACACTTCCTGTCGCCACGCCAGATCGG
>Ga0209777_10001676_pt1 | contig 31199 bp, 39 predicted proteins | sample FrelakmetHBP12HB_FD_187147 | JGI IMG/M metagenome (GOLD analysis project Ga0209777, IMG submission 187147) | Freshwater lake sediment microbial communities from the University of Notre Dame, USA, for methane emissions studies -HBP12 HB (SPAdes)... | ecosystem: Environmental > Aquatic >... | reverse complement strand
TCGCAAATACTTGGATGTCTGCCTCAACAAGCTTGGGAAGTAACATCTCCATGTCGTCTTTCTGAAAGCATTTGCCCGGTGTCTTGATCTGACAGTTGAACTCGCCTTGGCAGGGCTTAATGTTGAGCTGCTTGGTGTAATAAACTTCGACTTCAGCTCCTGCTTCTCTCATTCCATCCAAGAAAGGGATTAAGATAGCAGCCGTGTTGCCCTTGTCCATCATTTGGCTTGCGTTGATCGCAATTGCTTTCATTTTCGATTCCTCCTTCTTATAGTTTTTCTATAAGGATAGAAGAGAAAACATAACATGACAATCACCCAAACGGGCGATATGAGAAAAATTATATGAGTTTGCGTGAAGTAGCCCAAACCGCCGCTTTTGTTCTATCTGTAACGTTCAGTTTGGAGAAGATATTTCTCACATGTGTCTTTACAGTATCAAAGCTGATATTGAGGATACTGGCAATCTCTTTATTGGAAAATCCCCGTGCGATAAGTCGGAGAACCTCCTGTTCCCGAAGGGTAAGAATGACCTCTTGCCCGTCTGTAGGAGTTTCTTCATAGCCCACAGCCCCCGCGACATTCAATTCCCTCAACGTCTCTTCGAGAGACTCCACATAACGCCTGTGTCGCTGCTCGTCCTTCTTTTTTTCGTTTAGCGGTATAAGAATTTCGAAGATATGTTTGACAAATCCCTGTTCATCAAAAATTGGATATGCCCTGACCTCTGCGTACCGTCGTTCCTGGTTGGGCAGGTCAAGCCATCTTTCTATAATGTAGGGTTTTTTCGTGTCGGAGACAATTTGCAACAGACAGACAGGACAGGGGTTATCTCTCCTCCGAAACGCTTGATAGCAGGGCTTTCCAATCATCTCATCCAGTTGTCTTAAAACAAGAATAGCCATGATCCTATTTGCCCAGAGAACCGAATAGTCTTTGTTTAGCAAATTTACCGCAATATCCGGGGCTTTCTCGAAGACCGCATTAAAGAGATTCAATGAAATGTTAAAGGGATGATTGGTCTGTTTCATTGTTCAATCCTCACACCCTCCGCAATTTGTTCCTCTTCAGTCGGGACCCTGTAATGTCGAGTTCGGGTGCCTTCGGTTATAACATAGGACATCCCAGGACGTGCATACGCTTCACTGTCCTTACACTAAACGCTTTGAGGTGGTTTGTAAGTAGCGAGAAAGGCCAGAATGTTGATAAATGCAAATAATGCAAGAACGAACGCAATCGAAGAGAACTTTGGATCGAGTGTTCATCTTGACCTCTCAATTTACTTGGTTGGTAAATGCCTAACAATGTTTATCTCTGATTTGATAAGAATTTTTGATAAGTTTAAAACAGGAAAAAAACTATGGCAAGTAGAAAAACGGAACAGAAGGTGTGGGATCGGAGGGTGTTTTCAAACGAGAATGGGAGAATGAAAGGTAAGACTAACCAAAGAATGGGCGATCAGAAGATTTGAAAAGACCATTTCCGAAAATTTGGAAAGACTATTCCATATCAACCAGATTTTATCTCAAGCGGTCGGGTGAAAGGTGGAAATCCCGGATTCGTGATCAAAGACTTCCAAGTTGAAAGGAAGCTGGGAATCCGAGTAGTCTATCTGAAATTCGAGGGCTTTAGGTTTGGGTGGAGGTCTCTGGTTGGGTTATTGCAATTCGTACTCTTCGGTTTTTTCAAAATTAAAGATTTGCGAATTACATGAAGAAATCGCTCTTTATTGCTGTCTTCAATTTCCTTTAGAGGATCCGAGGCTGTTGCTATCTGGTAAATTTGTTCTCTGTCATTCTCCGTTTCGAATACCGGCATCATTTAAACTTCATACCTGCGTTGCCTTTCTGCCATGTAACTCTAACTGCTCGTAAACGTTCATCATTTCCTTATGACGAGAATTTATTAACCCCCGGAGATCACCTTAAAAAGAAGCGTTTTTCCTTAAGGCAACACCAGAAGCATGTTGCCAATTTGCTAAAAGTAAGCGAGCAAACGGTCTGCAACTGGGAGAAAAACCGGACTTCACCCTCCCTTTATCAAATTCCCAAGGTCATCAAGTTCCTTGGATATGATCCTTATACCACAAATGAGACCCTTGGAGGGAAAATAATCCAGGCCCGCCGGGCCTTGGGAATGACTCAAGAGGAGTTGGCCAGGAGATTAGGAATTGATCCGACTACCCTGGGGTATTGGGAGAGGGGGGAGAAGAGGCCCTCCGGGGAAATGGGAGAAAAGTTAGAGAAGTTTTATGGATTTAAAAGCAGTATCATGAAAATTACCTGAGTTTTGGAATTTATGGCCTGAAAAGCTTATTTATTTGCTAAAAAATTCCGAAATAACAAAAAAGGCTAATTTTTTTCTTGATTTTTTGTCTATTTCAAAATATGAAGGATATAAAGCGATATAGGCTCATTATAATAGGGTCTAAACAAACAGAAATCTCCTCGTTGGAGATAATGAACTTAAAAAATTCCATGGCGACATGGCACCCGTAAAAACATCTTAACAAGTTGTTTTTATGGGTTTTTTATTTTACTCTATTGACATAAATTATAGTTTTTCTATACTTAAATAAGTACCTTAAATTATTTATCTTTTTAATTTGGCGTTTATCTTTTATTTGTTTTACTCTTATATGAAAAGGAGGAAACAACGATGATGGTTTTTAAAGAATTCCTTGTGATTGGCATTTCAACCATTGGCTGCAGTCTTGTTTGGAAATTTATTGTTGAGCCATGGCTGGATCGGCGTCCGCGTGGTGGTGGCTTTGTACGGCCAAAAACTCATAAAGAGAAAAGTCAGACAAATTAAAACAAATTAAAAATGAATCGATAGCGTCCCCCCCCAAGCCGGTTTTATAAAGCCGGCTTTTAATTTATAATCACCTTATTTAAGCTGGAAAATGTCCTCTCAAAACGAAAAGTCCGCTTGGATAGATTCATTAATAGAACTCAGCAAAATATCAATTTCAGTTCTTATATCTTTTCTCATTTCTTGGCTATTAGAACATTGGCAAGATGAAATTATAATTAAAACCACCACTACATCTAATTTGTTTATTAAAAATCATCCGTATATTTTAAGAACAATAATTGCGGTTATTACTTATATTTTTTTTGTTGCAGCCATCCGAGGGGTAAGGCACATTAAACGTGGGAATATTTCAATTGCTTCTGGCATTTTTTACTATTGCCTGAATACTAAAAAGCGTCATCTTAAAAAAAGCGAAAAATTTCTTAAAGAAAAAAGCAAGGGTTGTAATACTATCACAATCTTTGGAGCCTCTGGATGGGAAACTTTTGGCGGTCCTAATAGTCCTTTGAATGAAGCACTAAAAACTTGTCAGGAAGTAAGAATTTTACTGGTCCACCCTTTAAGTAATGGTGTGACTAAAAGAGCTATTGATCTTGGTATGACAATCGATACATATAGATCTGAGATTTATCAAAGTATAAATTTTTTAAAATGGTTGAGGCTGCAAGGATGTCACATTGAATTAAAAATGTATGAAAGTTATCCATTGTGGAAATTGATACTTTTAGAGCATTATACTTGGATTCAACAATACCCGCCGGATGAGCACGTAAAAAATTCTCCTTGTTATGCCTTTGAAAGAATACCAACAAATATGCGGTCAATTCATAACCATTTATATCGTCAATGTCTAGGCTATTGGGATAGCACAAGTCTCGGGACGTTTAATTTTACAACTGACCTTCTTGAATTCAGAGACGCCTCAGGCAATGTAATAAGAACAGAAAAGATATATTAACAAATCCTCTTATTTCCCCTTATTTCCCCTTTACTTTCCCATCCATCCTCTTGAGCGCCCCGATAATCACCTTGGCCACCGCCTCCCGCTTGGTCTGTTTCTCTGCCGCATTCACCGGCTGGTATTTGACCTTAACCCTATAACCCTTAACCCTTTCTTCTTTCCCGGCCTCTTTGGCCGCTTCCTCTTCCAAAAAGAAAAAAAGTTCATCGGTGTTTAAAAAGAAAACCCGCCCTTGCTCTTGATCGTTAAGTCTTTGGCTGGTCAAGGACCTGATTTTTTCCAAGGCCTTTTTATCCGGGGCGCATAAAACCACCTTTTCATATCCTGCCGCAAGACATTTTTCAATATTTCCCAGCTCATAATCGGGAGTAGAGGTAATGGAAATTTCACAGGCGATCTTTTTCCCATCTCGCTCCAGGCTGACGTCAACTTTCCCCTGGCCGTCCGGAGTCGGTTGCTCAACTGTGGCCCTAAACCCTTTCTCTTCGGCCATTTTCTTGATCAGGGTTTGAAGATACCGGTGTTGGGATTCCAGCTTTGGTTTAAGGAAAGAGACCTTGGTTTTTTCTTGTAAGGGGACAGGTGTTTCTTGTTTAATCTCTGCCTCTATAGGCTCTTCCTTAGGAGGTCTGCGGCTGACCCTAACCTCTTTTTCTTCTTTGAGCCACCGTGTCTCGACGCTTTCTCGGATAAAACTTTTTCTTTGCTCTTCCTGGACGTTTAATTCTTGCCTGGCTACCAAGTATTTTTGGCCAAAGGGAATCTGATCCACATACTTTTGAAAGGGTTCTGCTTCCATCCCTAATACTTCCCATGGCGGTTCGATCTCAACCGTATGGAGGGGAATGACACCTCCCCCGATCTTATGCTTGGCATAACAAAACCGGGGATCTAGGTTTTGCAGTTCCTCGGTCTTAAACTCCCATTCCTCGGAATAGCTCCAGAAATTGGGCGAAGATTTACCCATACTTTTTACTTCATACCCCGAATATTGAAATATTTCTTTCGCCAGAAGGCTGGCATCATGGCGGTTAACCCGGAAAAATACCTGAAGGCCAGTATTTCCCAAAATTAAACTCCGCAATTCCTCTGATATTTGGGAAAGAGTTTGATGCGCCATAATCAAAGAAAGACCGTATTTCCGAGCCTCAGACAGAATAACGGCAAAGGATTCACTGGCAAAATTTTGAAACTCATCGATATAGAGGTAAAACGGAACCCTTTTTTCTCGTGGGATGTTGGCTCGGGAAAAGGCAGCCATTTGGATCTTAGCCATTAAAAGTGACCCTAACAGGTCAGTAGAATCTTTTAACTTCCCCTTATTCAGGTTGATTAAAAGGACTTTTTTCTCGTCCATGGCCTCCCTGATGTTAAATGAGCTTTTAGGAGAGGAAAACATCTGCCTGATTCTCGGATCGGATAAAAAAGAGTTTATCTTATTCATCACCGGTTCAATCCAGGTGATCTGGCCCCGGTCGGTCATTGAATCAAAGCGGTTGAAGTATTCCCGGACAATTGGGTGACCGACTTTTTGAAGAATGGATTCCCGAAATCCTCTTCGGGTCAAAAAAGGGGGAAGCTCTAGCAAAGTAAATTCCGCCTCTCCAAGGGCGATTAAAGAACTGCGCATCAGATCTTCCATCCTTACACCCCAGGAGTCATACCAGATCTTTCGGAAGGCGCTGATCAGTTCATTGACCTGCTCGGGAATTGAAACTCCCGGAAGACCTTCCAGAGGATTAAATGTGGCTGTAAATTTGGAATCAGTAGGATCGATTAAGATGATTTTTTCTTTAATATCCTGATGATCTTCAATCCCATAATATCGGCCAGCTAAAAAGCCTTTAAGATCTTCGATCAAATCACCGTGTGGGTCGAAAACCGCTACCCCCTTCTTATTATCAATATCCTGCTGAATGAGGAATTGGAGGAACTTGGTTTTTCCGGTTCCAGTGGCGCCGATAACATAACAATGGGTGGTCCGGTCCGTTTCCGCCACCTTGGCCATCCGGAGTTCGTCTTTGGCCTCACTGTAATACCAGCCAAGATCCATAGTGGCGGGGATATCCTCATAATGGACCCTTGGTTCCCGATTTTCCTCTGTAGGGTCTATATCCGGAGAAGGGCTTATATCCCTTTGAAATATTTTCTTCCAAAAGCCCATTTTATTCCCAAATCAAAGATGGAGGTAAATTAGGAAATTCCCAAAAATCCTCTTGATTCCCAATCGATCTTGGAAGGATCTTGATTGGCCCCGATCATTAACTTGTTGACTGCTTCGTGTAAGCAGTGATGGATATTCGTCGTATAGGCCTTTAAGTCTTGCTGGTCGAAGAGATCGAGGTCGCTTAAGATTTTTGGAATTACATTGACATAGGGCAGTAAAGCGCATAAGGCTTGCAATAAAGAAGGCCTGAAGGTCAGATACCAAGAGACATCCAAATTGTCCCCATAGTCTCTGGCATTGACGAAAATTTGGTAGGGTTTCAGCCTGGAATTATCTCGGTCAGTAATGGCCAGAAAATCCCTGGTCTTTCCCATAACCCCCCCCACAATCCCGGCGGCCATGGACTTTTTTTCAATTTGAAGTGAGGGGGCTTTGCTGTCTCGGATAAAACCTTCCGTGTCTTGGAAGATCTCATTTGATTTTCCTTGAGCCTTTCCAATCAGAATAGCCCAGGTATCCAGAACCTGGTCTTTGCGTAAGATGCCGTCCGGTCCGATACCTAAGAATACCCCAAGACCAATTAATAACAGACCAAGGATCAGAAAAGCTTTGTTAAAAATTCCGATAAAAAGTAAGAAAAACCCTAACCCGATAAGAAGCCAAAGTATCGGTTTTGACATGGAGCCCTCCTAAGTTAAGACATTAACTGCAATAATTGCGTATATGTTTTAATAGGATGCTCTGAAGATGGGAGAATAAAAATCTTGTTTATTACAATTGTTCTAAGAATCTTATCGTTAAATAATATTATTTATGGCAGGGAGTCAAGTAAAAATTAAGGCTACAGCTTGATTTTATTCAAAATTTATTTGTTTGCTGTTTTGAACAAGATTTGACGGTCATCAACCCCAAAGCCAAGGCGTCAAACATATTCTGATGGTACCGCACTTTCCATTTCCGGTCTTGGGTGAGGTATACCCTTAGTTCCGGGAAGCGGGACACGAGGACTCTCGCCACATCCTCTTTGCTGGCCCGGCCATTGCCGCAGATGGCTTTTCTGATGGTATTGGAGGCATAGCTCACCACCTTGAGTTTTTTCCTTTTGCCAATGGCTATGATTTCGTCGCTATAGACATTTAAAAGGGCAGAATTCCGGTTGTTGGCAAAAAAGGTTTTCTCCACGGCCAAGACTCGGGGCCGAAAATCTTTGATGAGACGGAGAATTATCCTCCTTCCGGCCTTCAAGGTCTCATGGGGCGACATCCGGGCTTTGATCGTTTTGACTTCAAGATGAATGGGAATTCCTTTTTCCAAAAAGGCCACTCCGATATTTCGGGTCCCTGGATCTATAGCGAGAATCCTTTCCTGACGAACGTTGGTCATTTGATTTTTTGTGGGGGGAGAGAGCGGTCACTCCTTCCCCCGATTTTATTAATATTTATTTTTCGTTTTGATAACAGCAGGCCGACCCCAGGGCCACGGCCTCAAAAAGCCTCCAAAAATAGGGGTTCTTGTTTCTCCGTTCTTTTTCCAATTCATGAAAAAGGGCCGGGTATTCCAAGGCCATTATCTCGGCCAGAGCCTTTTTGTTGATTTTTTTCTCCTTTGAAAAATAGGCCTCCAGTTCTTGGATGGAATGGGAAAAGATTTTCAAACCCTTCCTCCGGCAATAATTCTTTATCTCAATAACCAGTTTCTTGAGGTTGGCTGAGCAGCGGGAAGGATGGAGCTTTTTGATGGCCAGGATATTGATACTGTATTGATGGATATAGCCGGAAATAACCTCTCTAATCCTTTTCATCTTTTCCTTTGACCACCTGCCTTTAAAGGTTTTAACGCCCCAATCCCGGAGTTCCGGTCCCCAAAAGACGGCAAAACCTGTATACTTAGTTCCCGGATTGATCCCTAAAATGTGAAGCTTATTCTCGGGCATATTTTTGAATGATGTGATTAAACAAGGCCCCGCGGCTTTTTTTGATCTTGTGGGCCGGGATTCTCCTGACCTCAGCGAGGGCCTTCCTTAAGACGGTTTCCGGATACCTCTTGGCGTAGGAAAGGTATAGAGAAAGTCCCTGAAGATCGTTTAGGCCTCGGGCCAGATCCAGAGCCAAGAGTTCTTCTCTGGTCTTGGGCTTAAACCCCCTAAGAGAGCCGAAACCCGATTTGTTTTTTTTAACCCTATCGATATCGTTATTGATTCTTGTTATCTGATTATCGTTAGTGTCAAAATATTTGACATCTGAGTTTCCTCTGGTTGACATCTGAGTTTCACCAGGTTTACATCTGACCTTAAGCAGGGAGTAGCGGCAATGGTAGCGGTCCCGCTTTTCGATCTTGATTAACCCGGCCTTTTCCAGCCGTTTGATGGTCTTATTGACCGTGGCGCGGGAGTAGCCGAGGCACCTGGCCATGTATTTCTGGGAAGGGAAACACAACTGGCCGCTGTCGGCCATGGAGGCCAGGAGATTATAAACCGCTACCCCCACCGCCCCTATTTGGGAGGCATAATCCTGGACAACCGCCCGGTGGATCCAGTACCATTCGCCGTTCCTGAGATCCCGGATTTCAATTGAGTTCTTTGATGGTTCCATGGTTTAGATTAATAGACTTTCTTTCCCCATACATGCTCACAAATAGTCTGGGCGAGTAATCGAAGGTGTTTTCGCATTTCATCGATTTCTTTCTGGGTTAAATCGGGCATGGCTAAAACAGCCCGGTATTTTTGGTAGATATCCTTTTTCAAGTTCTTTTTTCTCTCTTTTTTCATTTGGTTATTGTAATTTTTTCTCTCCTTGCCTGGATCTCCTTTTTCAACTCGCCGTAGAGTTCCCGAAAAAGAAAAGCCACGGGCGTATGAAGGATAATTTCCAGCTTAAGAGCGTTTCTGAGGCCGGGAACCTTGTCGCCTTTCTCGTAGTGGGAAAGAGGCGAGGCGGTTTTAACCCCCAAAAAGTTAGCCGCTCTTTTTTGGGAAAGCCCGTTTTTCTTGCGGTAGAGCCTGAGGCAATTGATTTTTATGGAATTATTTTTGCCCATAAACCCTCTTATTGATTGTTTATGTACTTTCAGATTAGCAGGGCTGGAAAGAGGGGCAAGGAGGGGAAAGTTGCCGGAATGGGCAAGAATGATTTGTTAGGTTTATGAGGTCTGGGCTTTCTTTGGGAAGTTGATTTTTTTATTGACTTTTCAGCAATTTAATGGTTAATAAAATCAATTAAAACTTATAGTCTTTTTCTTGTTGGCAGCCTTCTTTTAAAGGAGTTCCAATGAAGGATTAATAGACCCCATTTCTCATAGAGAGTGGGGTTTTTTATATTTTTAGAAAGAAGATGATAGAATTACTTCCGCATCTGCGGTTCAGGGTGTTAAAAAAATAAATAAGTTTCAACTTAGAGGGAATTTAAAGGGCATGCCCATTAGGTTGTCAGTGGCTTAGTCAGAATAAATAATAGATTTTGATGATTGACATCAACAAAAAATAAATATGCACAAATAATTGTGCATATTTATTTTATTTTTGTGCAAATTTATATTCGTTCTGAATTCACAAAATATAACTAACTGATTTTTTTAAATAAAACATTTTGATCTCTCTGGAATAGATTTTGCGAATAAAAAATGGATTAATATAGAAATCTTATAGATATTATATTGCAGGCAACTCCTTACTAAAGGGCTGTCGATGGAAAAATTATAAAAACCCCATTTCTCAAACGAGAGGTGGGGTTTTTTATTTTGCCGGTGACCAAAATGAAATGGTTGCCCGCGGCAGTGCAAGATATACACAAATATTAAAAGGAGGTCTAAATGGAAAAAAACGCTGAAACTTTAATAGAATCATTATTGACTTGGCAAACATGGTTGATTGTCGGTATATCTGCGCTTTTCGGTTTATTAGGGGGTCTTGCTCACAAACTAACCTCACCCCCCGACGATAAAACATCTAAATGGGTTTATATCGTCATAGGGGGTGTAGCATCCCTTTCGGTTCTTTATATATTTTCCCCACAAGATGGGGTTAAACTCATCGCCCTATCGCTTGCAGCCGGATACGCCGGGAAAGCAGTATTAGATGCTTTGGAGGCAAGGATTAAAACAGCTCTTGCCCAGAAAGATGCCGATCAGGCTAAAGAAACGGCTCAAAAGGCAATAGAGGCGGGAAAGAAGGCCGTCGATATGGCCCAAAATTTATCTCAAAAAGGAAATGCTTTTGCTGATGTTCTGGAACACACAAAAGTTCATTTATCAAGGGAAATCAAAGAATCATTTGAGCCCCATCTGGATTTTTTTACCGGTTCATCACAAGAACCTATTTCTAAAGAACTGGAGGATCTCTCCAAGTATTTAAACTTCTTAGGAGATTCATTGAAAAAACAACTCAAATGAAATTTTTTCTGCTACCGACCAAAGAGGAGACTAGGAGCCGGAATGCCTTGCGTGAATAAGTCAGCGCTTTCCGAGAGTTCGCAGGCATATTAAAGTTCAAAAGTTTATACCTCCTTTCCCCAAGATGCCCGAATTGAAAACGATAGGCCCGGCCTTGTACGGTATGCAGTGCACATTGATCAACGAATAATAATATATAAGAGGATGACACAATGAGAAAAGAAATCTTGACAGATATCCCGGAGAAAGACGTAGACCAGGTAGTCGAAGACTATAAAAGTGAGGGCTGCACAGGGGTCACAAAGAAAAAGCAAAATAATGGTCTCTGGACTGTGGAGGCCAACTGTCCTGACAAAAAGAAGAAGTGATTAGTGGCAATTTCTGCGTATTCTATTCGGGTTTGGCTTTATCGTCCTATGGCTAGTTGTGATAGCTGGCTCTCATTGGTCTTGGAGTTACACTGTAAATTGTAACAATCTATGGATAGCAGATCCAATTGGCGAACGAGTGGCTTTAACAACCTCTTCCGCCCCCTGCAATCCCAGTACTAAGTAAAGGCGAATGAAGTGAAATTTATTCAACGGAGGACGCACATGAAAAATAAAATAATAGTTATATTGCTATTGATGAGCCTGCCCATGTGGAGCGGTTGCGCAGTTCTTCATGGCCGTCCTGACAGAGCCGTTTATGAAGACCTGGTAGCCGAGAGATTAAAAATAAAGTATTCTGGGGAAAATTCGATTCCTATCAATAAGATTATAACGGTTGAAGAACGTAACCAAATTCTGGACGAGCTCATCTTTTTGACTGATGTAAACTATTATAGATTTGAAGCACAATTGCATCAGAGCAGGGCATGGTTCGATACAACAACGGATTTGGCAATTTTGGGTTTAGGTTCAGCTGGTGCACTTTTAACTGTCAGCGGCACGCAGGCAATAATTTCCGCCATTTCCGGCGGTATTGGCGGTACCCGGACAACAATCAACAAAGACTACTTTCAGGAGCAGTCCACTCAAGCTTTGATTGCCAAAATGCAGTCTGCAAGGAAATCTAAACTGGACCTGATGCGCAAAGCAATGACCCTGGATGTCAAGGATTATCCCTTATTCCGAGGTCTTGAAGATTTAGTTGAATATTACAACGCCGGCACCATTAGAGGAGCACTTCAAAATATCATTACCGATTCTGGAGCAGAAGCAAAAAAAGCAGATGAAGAACTAACAAAGACCATAACCAGCAAGTATAATAAAGACGCTGCCAGCGACATTCTCAGAGCTTACTGGAAACCGGATGGAAAAACTATTGATAAAAATAACAGCATGAAGATAGCCAAATGGATGGAGGAAAACCAACTGGATGGCGTTTCGATACCATTCTTTCTTTACAGCGACATGTTCAAAGAAGCAAGAGCAAAGGCGGTTGTGGACTTGGGACTGGCAAAATAGGGGGGCAGAAGATTCTAAGGGGGCCGTCTATTAATTTCGTGATCGTTGTCTTCAAAGGAATTGAAACCCACCGGAGAAAGAGGAGGAAAAATGAGCGAAATTCGATATGTTTGTTTGTCCGACATGCATTTAGGCGCTGAGACAAGTTTATTGACGAATCTAGAAACTGCCAGCAGCAATATCGATTCAACTCAACCAAGCCCAGTACTCAAGCTTCTAATGGAATGTCTTAAAGAACTAATTTTGACAAATAATCAGAAGGCAAAGCCAACTTTAGTTCTGAACGGAGACATTCTTGAATTAGCCCTGGCCCAGGACAGAAATGCCACAATGTGTTTCGAACGCTTTATCGAATTAATCATAACTCCGGAAAAGGAGAAATTATTTGACCGAATCATCTATAACCCCGGCAATCACGATCATCATCTTTGGGAGACGGCCCGGGAAACCCAATATGTGGCCAATTATCTTCCCAAAACCAATTGGGGGGATAATCTAGCCGATCCCTGGCACGTTACCAACATCTTCGATAGCAAAAATCCGGTTCCATCATACTTTTTAAACGGTTTGATCCATAGGCATCCTCAATTAAAGGATGTAAGTATTGAAACGGTCTACCCCAATTTTGGTTTGATTGGTGACGGGGGGCGAAAGTGCATCCTTTTTCACCATGGCCACTTCATTGAATCCATTTACCTTCTGATGAGCCGACTGAGAACAATGTTTTTTCCTGAAAGAGCGATGCCCTCCGATATTTGGGATCTTGAAGCGGAAAATTTTGCCTGGATCGATTTTTTCTGGTCCGCCCTGGGACGATCCGAAGAAGTCGGAAAGGATGTCGGACGAATTTACGAAAAGCTTCAGAATGAGGACCAGGTCAAAAAACTATTGAAGAATTTCGCTAATAGCCTGGCAAAGGCCTACGATTTAATTGGATGGGGGGACCGAATGGAGGCCAAGTTGCTTGAATGGGCCTTCAACGCGGTGGTGGACAAAATCGGTAGTTTGGAAAGAAACCAGGGCGAAGGGGTTTTGAGTAAAGACGCCGAAAAGGGACTATGGGCCTACATGGAAGGACCGCTTCGAAAACAGATTCTGGGCGAATGTAATAACACCATGCCTTCCAAGGTAACTTTCGTTTTCGGACATACCCACAAACCCTTTCAGGAAGATATGAATTTCTCGGGATATCCCGAATGGGTAAATGTCTATAATACCGGTGGTTGGGTTGTGGACAGCGTTGATCGCCAACCTTATCACGGAGGGGCAGTGATTCTTATAGATGAAAACTTAGATGCGGTCTCTTTGCGTATGTATAACGAATCAGAAATCGTGGAAAAGTATGCCGTTTCTGCGGCGGAAGCCAGACATCCTGGCGATCGACCGAGTGATTTCTACCAGCAAGTGAATCAGATCGTAAACCAGTCTCCGGCATCATGGAAAACTTTCTCAGACAGCGTGGCCAGGGCGGTGAATGTCCGAGCCCAAAATTTGCGGGCCAGAATTAACAGCCAAAATCCTTAACCGTTTAGCTGGCTTAATCAAAGGCATGGCACAAAGACTGAAAACAATAGGAGGTTTGTATGACAATTAAAAAGTTTTTTGTTTTATTGGCTGTCGTATCGCTTATTTTGCCCGGAACCGGATTTGCCAGCAATGGTTCTACGGCTCCCGTTCCGCTTTTAGAAAAAGGGCAATCGGTGGATTGGTGGTTTGTTTTCAAATTCAACGGGGCGACTTTTCCCGGTTGTGGAGAAAGATCTTGTCTCTTCGGTGGAACGGTGCAAGATTATGGAGACAAATTCAGTCAACAATTTGTGTACGCCAGCAGCCTGAATATTTCCCTTCAAAAAGGAAATGGCTGTCTAGGAGACACGTTAACCGATCCCGTGGGAGCCACCTTCGACCAAGTCTATAATGGCTCCTATTTTTATGTCATATGGAATGACCAGTTTTACGATGATCCTCCTATTGGCGGTTGCTCAAAAAGCTGTGGTTCTCCCTGGGGTCATTCTAAAGGAATGCTTGCCTGGAATGAGAGCGGAAATGGCTTCGTTATGCAGGTGTCAACTCCTTCTTGGCCTGCGTCCGGGAGCAGTTCTTTCCCCCGGCATAATGATGGAAATACGCTGGGATGCATAACCGACAATAACGTTAAGGTAAGTCAGCATTTTTTTGCTCTGAAACTGAATAAGGAAGATCTCGTTAAAGTTCTGACTGCTCTCCAAAACGCCAGTGTAGTAACCGATCCGACCAACCCCCAGATAGTTCGGAACGGAGGGCCATCCGATGTTCAAAGCCTCGTAAAGGCCTTGGGAAAGAAGTTGACCACCGGGACACGGACCAACGTCACGCTCTCTTCCGGCGTGCAGTTGATATCGAAACCGTCAAGCCTTCATGTCCCTCCATGGCAATTAGTCTCCGCAACTTTGAACGGAGTGACCCTCAGAGCGGCTACCTGGTGGGCGAATCCCAAAATAGATACAACCACCGAGATCACCAATATCGGTTGTTGGGATACCAGCCTTGGCACCCCAGGTTCCGTTGAAATTGCGACCACAGGGCAGTGGGATACAACAGTAATTGGCCTTAAGGGCGGTCCTCAACTCGACGGTAACCATGCCAAGATCGGTGTTTCCACCAACTCAACGCAACCGTATGTTATATTTGGTGACTTAAACCAGCAAGGAGCGTTATCAGATAGATGCAGCAGCAGTCAAAACGGCAGAGGGGGCACATTTTATATACTAAAAGACAAAGCTCTTTTAGAAAGTGTGAAAGGCCTTATCAATGGGGAAACGGCAGACACCATAAATTAGGAGTGGTGCGATGGCAGGTGGCAACGGAAACGGCGGCAATCAGGAAATAATTAATGTCCTAGTAGATATTTCCCATCACAATGGCGATGTTGATCTGAAAAGGGCTAAGGCGGATGGGATTGTTGGCGTAATTCAGAAAGCAACCCAGGGACTGACCAATGTTGATCCGACATATGAAGTGAATCGTCAAAAAGCCCTTGATGAAGGACTTCTTTGGGGCGCTTATCATTTTGGGACAGGTGGGGACGGCTTGAAACAGACAGAACATTTTCTTGACATCGTTGGGCCTGATCCTGGAGTCCTCTTGGTTTTGGATTTTGAACCCAATCCGATGGGTCCAAGTATGAGCCTCGATGAGGCACGCGCCTTCATAAACCAAATACAAAATATTACTGGCCGTTACCCCGGACTTTATTCGGGGCACTATATCAAGCAGCTTTTGGGGAATAATATAAATCCGGTATTTGCAAATTGTTGGTTCTGGCTGGCCCAATACGGGACCACTCCGGTGGTGCCCTCAACTTGGCCGACTTGGACAATGTGGCAATACACAGACGGAGCCGTAGGCCCAGAACCCCATAGTGTTGACGGTATAGGACGGTGCGACCGGGATAAATTTAATGGGGATGAAGACGCCCTGAGAAAACTATGGTCAGGATAGAGTGTAGTAGATCCCAAAAGAAGAACGTCTGACTTAATAAAAATTTTGGGGGTTTATATGGAAAATTCAAATAGACAAAATATAATAACTTTTTTGACCGAAGACTTAGGAGGACTTTATGCTGGAGAAACTCAAGCAATATAAAGAACTTATTGCGATTATTGCTTTTTTTATTGGAGGCTTCATCTGGATGGAGGCTCAGTTTCCAAAAAAGGCGGATCTCCAGAGTGAAATTGCCACTCTGGATTGCATGCTGGAAAAGTACATGACTTTGACGCAGCTTCAGATCCAAGGTCAAGAGCTCCAGAGCCGACTTCAGGATCTTGATAAGCAGGTGAATGCGATGCTTGCTGATGTACGTAAACCCACTCTGTCCCCTTCTTTGACGGCTTTGGTCGGGGAAATGAAGAAAGAGTTAGATGATAAGAAGCACAAACTCTTGGAAAACAAAGGCTCAATAACGAAGATATGTGACGAACTTCAGAGGAATGCATGCAAAAGAAAGGTGTTGCCATGAAATATCTAACTGTAATCGCACTTGCATTATTCGCTATTTCGCAGAATTCATATGGCGGCGGCGAAAAGAAACTGGACTATCTGATTTTAGAAAACGTGAAATCATCTGTTAAATCATATGATCGAGTTCTGGATGTTGCCCAAAAGAGTGAGGCTCCGCGGCTATGGGTACATGTGCGCAGTAAGACCCAGGAGAATGCAGTAAAAGATGTTAGTGCATGGCTGAAAAGTATTATGGTGGACGGAAAGACGATTGATCTCCGACCGACACAATTAGTGACCAGCGGCCCTGCGGAAAATGAACTACGATTTTTCAAGAAACAAGATGCCTCGCAGGTTCAGAAGCTCTTTAATGAGCTAAAAAAGATTCTTCCCGAACTTAGATTGAAAGACCTTTCTCCACAATATGAAGGCATCTCCTCAATAAAACCGGGGCATTATGAACTCTGGCTCGCCCCCAGCGTAAGTAGTCTTAAGGTACCATAGGGAAAGCGGTCTGTAATTCCGCCACCCTCAAACAAGAAGGCGGTTAAGTCAGGGATGTAATCGAAAAATCGACATTTGAAGAATATTTGTTAGTGGAGTTTAATTTATTATAAAACATCGGCCATTCTATGTATTTAAAAAGTCCGATAAATATGACTCCAGAAATTTTCCCTTTAATTAAAGGCTTTCTATAGTTCGGATAAGGTCTCGTAGAGGCCACATTTCAGTCCTTATCCGAACCAAGTCCCGGTCAATGATAGCCTGGAAGGTTTCGGTATAATCGACCTTCTTTATCTTCCCATCCTTGATCCAGATCTTGGAAGCAATGGCCTTTAAGAGCTGCTTCTTTTTTAGTTTCCCTAATCGGCTGTAAATGTTTTTCAGATTTCTTACAAAACCAACTATTTTTTCTATATCCTCCCGAGTCAACCGCCTTTCGGGATTTTTGGCCTGCTGAAGCTGTTCCGTGATATTTTTGAACTCTTTCTTAAGCTGGTTATATTTTAGGGCCATCCGGTCTTCTTCTATGACTCCTTCTAAAAGATAATCCTCCAGGCGATCCATTTTCTTTTCAATGGCCTGTTTTCGGTTTTCCATCCCCTTAATCATATTTTGATCGGTTTTCCCCTGAGCGGCAGCTATGGTCTCCAAGGCAATCCTGAGAGACTTGGTATATTTTTCTGAAAGGGAAATGCCGTTTAGCCACAACTCTATTTGTTTTTCGATCTCGGCCATGGGGAAGAAGTGTTGGAGGCACTTTTTATTCTTGGCTTTTGAGCCCAGACAACGATAATATCTGAAAACCAGCCCGCTTTTTTTAATGTGCTGTTCACCGGTCAACCGGCTCCCGCAGGCCCGGCAAAACAAAAGACCGTTTAAAAGGAAATTATATTTCCGGGTCCGGTCAGCGCCTTTGTTGTGAAGGTTTATAATTTTTTGGACTTCGGTGTAGGTTTCCATGTCAATCAAGGGCTTGTGCTTGCCTTGATATACCTTGCCATTGTAGGGTATCTTTCCGGTATAAAAGATATTTCTCAAAACCCTAAACATTACTGATTCGGCCGGTCGTTTGCCTGACTTAGTCCTGAACCCCTCTTTAGTGAGTTCATCAGCTAATTTTTGGACGGAGAAGGTTCCGGTTTTAAACCTTCGGAAGGCTTCGGTAATATAAAAGGAAGAGTCTGGGTCAAGCTCAACTATGGATTTTTGAGGATTTTGAGGATCAATTATATTCCGATAACCCAAAGGGGCTTGAATGGGCCACCAGCCTTCAACAACCTTCTGGAGCATGCCTTTAGATATTTTTCGGGCCAGGTCTCGGGAATAGAATTCATTAACCCCGGCCAAAACGACATCCATTAAGCCACCTTCGGGGGAATCATCCAGCATGGGTTGGAGCACGGAAATCAGTTCCACTTGGTACTTCTTTAAAAGGGTCCGGATAGTTAAATGCTCCAGGGTATTTCTGGCCAAGCGGTCGGTGTGAATCACGATCATGGCCTTGACGTTTTTATCGCTGCTGCACTGGGAGAGCAGTTCTTGAAACCTGGGCCGGGCCATGGTGGTTCCACTGGCGCCTTCCTCTCGGTAGATTTTTAAGACTTGAAGTCCTTTCTGCCGGGCTAATTTCCGGCAACTGACCTCTTGTTGGTTTAAAGAATAGCCCTCTTCGGCCTGCCGCGAGGTAGATACGCGGGTATAAATAAGACAGCCCTTGATATCAGGGTCGGTGGCAGATGCTTTATTTATTGAGAGGGTTTCAGAGTCCCCTTTAATTTTTGGCTTCATGGATAAAAATTTACATCTTAGCCCGTCCTCTTTGTCTCTTTGGGCAAATTTACCCTAATTGTTTCTCACTCTGGTCTTGATAGGCTGGGGGATATGAAGGAAAATCAGGGTGAAAAGAATAAAATTTATCAGAAATATAGGGATGTATTAGAAATGCCGGATTTGACCGAGGAAGAGCTTATTAAAATTCATAGCCATTTTTTAGAGGTTGGGAGGATTTTATATGATCAGTATCTTGATTCGGTTAATCTTAAAAAAATTAAAAAGAGGAAAAGTCGAGATAGGAAATGAGATGTGTGGGTTCTCTCAATAAATCCCACCTGGGCCGGGATGGAAAGGTCTTTTTGGGCTTGTTTGTCCGTGGAGACACGGGCGTAGAGAAGGGTGTTCATAGTAAAATAATGTATGCTTATTTATTAAATTTTATTAGATTTTTTATTGTTTGTAAAGGTGGCATGCTGAAAGGGTTGTTAGGCGACGGCTCCTTTATGAAACTTCGAAGTCTGGAATTTTAAAATGTCGAAACTCTTTTAAGACTACGAAATTTCTTGACAATTTGGCTGATTTATGAGTAGAAGTGTAGCTGCTAATAATCAAAGAAACAATAAACGGCAACTAAAAAAATTGTTGTTGGAAAGAGCAAAAATGGAAAAATATCTTAAAAACGCTGTAATTAAGACCCTTAAGGCTGTTTTATTAATTTTGATACCGATATTGGTTTCATATTTTTTAATACAAAAATACCAAGCAAAACTCAATATCGCTCAAACTTTATTAGCACAGATCGAGGCTCAATTCAAGGGGGAAAAAGAAAAAGCTGAACTGATCAACACTCAAACAAGAACGAAAGTGGATGAGATGAAACTCAACATTGACACTATTGAAAGCCACCTGAGACAAACAAAAGATTATTTGAGTATGGATTTGGCTTTGCTAGAATTTTTAAACAATATTCAACCCAATCTTTCGCTATCTCTGGATAAAAATAAAACAATTTATAGAAAAAACGAATTGGTCCTTCCTTTTGTTTTTAAAAACTATGGTAAATATAATTGTTCAATTGAAAAAATTTCTGTCGAATTGTTTGAAGAGGATATTGATAGTGGGGTTCAAATGAAGTTAAATGAGGCTGAAGATTATTCTGCTAAAATCTTTCAAGGAGTACCTGGGGTAATATCCCCAAATATAGATCGCCCCTTTGACCTCATCATATTTCTCAAGGGAAATCCCCCAAGAATAATAAGTTGCAACATAAAATTCTTCGCAAGAACCTCTCGATTAATTACTAATTCCATCATCAAAATAGGCGGGAAGGAAATTAGGAAAATCGTAAATGATAAAACTCTTGAGGAATATTCTAAAATGACATTAGGATATGGGCTTAACCAAATAACCTATAAATTTTAAAAAATATTTTCATTAAACACCCCGATCCCCTATATTTTCAAGTGATTTATAAAGCTAAGATTATTTTGTTAGAAATTTTATAAAGCATTGAGAAAGTCGCTATGTTTTACTCCAGTTACAAAAATGCCACAACAATTATTTTTCTCATTGCATTCGCTGCATAATGGCAAATAAGTTTCCTTCCAAGTACTAATGGATCGTTTTGCAAAAGGCCACAGATCACGAGGTAGCGTACACAGTTGGTGATTATAAATGGAAACAGGCACATTTCTCCGAACAAGAAATTTAACTGCATCATTAAGTTTATGCCAGTACTCATAAGGATCAGCCCATAATAGATCTAAATTCTTTTCAGCTAAACCCGTAGTTTCCATACCCATAAATGCCACATTAATAACAAAAGGGAGATTGCGGTATATAAATTCAGTGTATTGGGGTAAGCGTTCTATTGTTAAAGCATGAAGAACCATACGGAGACCCACTGGCTGTTCTAAAAGCGCAAGACTATAAAGACCACGTAAGGTTTCATAAAAACTTCCCTTAGCCCCCGTTATAGAATCATGCTCAGTGTCGTTATCGGAGAAGAGAGGAACTTCAATAACTAATTTACATCTTCCGGCCTGGACTAAAGCCTTGGCGAATTCTATGTTCTGCAATTTTCTTGCGTTAGTAAGCAGTGTTAACGAGGTATTGGGAATTTTTTCTCCACATTCCGCAATAATTTTAATAAGATCATCTCCCAAAAGTGTAGGTTCTCCTCCGGTTATTCCAAGATGTGGAGGCTTTACTTTGCCAAGTAAAGATATTAGTTTTAAATTCATTCCTAACAAATTCTCCGGGTCAGCCGTTGGTGGCTGCGGGCACATAATACACAAGCAATTACATCGGTTGGTTAAAAACAAACTATTATGAGGAGAGTTTTTTAAATATAGAATGGTTGCATTTCCTGAAGGCTCAATTAGTACTACGTCACCAGCATTTAAGGCTTCGCATACCTCTCCATTCACATCAGACAGACATGGAATTCCTCCTAATGGAGAAAATTGGACGTGATCTGAGACGACGCTGGCCATTAAATGTCGGCGGTTCAAACCTAAAGAAAATTTTTTTGAAAGTTGGTTTTGATCCTTTACTACAAAGATTGAGCTATTTTTGACAAACCAATTATTGAGCTTTGTGGTAATTATGCCCATAATGGGCTGATTTATATTATGAGGGACTCCTATAAATTCCTTCAACTTATTTGACCTCTAACCTCGGTAAGCGATCGATTCGTAATCCATGACCAAAAGACATCCATAGTATCCGGGTCATCTTTTTCAATAAGTTCTAATAAGAAGGTGATGATTTTTTTATTTTTATGACAAAAGTCATTAGTCGGCCTATGACCAATTAAATCCTTTTGAGTCGCGTAATTCCGAATAGGGTCTGCGCCGCAATAAATTTGATAGGCGCATGAATGACATCCAGGAATTGTTTCTACACAAGAGGACTCAATAATTTCCCTTAAAATCTTAGATTCAAAAATGGTAAAATAAGAATCTTTATTGACATTACCCATTAAAAATCTTTGGTCTCCCATCTTGGCCAACATTCTGGCTTCGTCTGAGGGATAAACATCACCATTATAATTATAGATCACTCCGCTAATCCCGGCACCTGTGGGGGATTGAAGGTCAACGAAACCGGTTGAAAAGGGAGTTAATATCCGAGTTAATAGGATGGTTGTAAAGCTTTCTGGGAAATGAGTTCCTGACAGATTAATTTGAATTATATAAGGTAAAATCTTCTTATAGGCCTCTATAAATTCATTAGTTGAATATTCTAAGACCTTTTTATTTGCCTCTGTACGTGCGTAACCATAGGGATTTAAATTTCTTAAAAAAATCCCTTGAAATCCATGGTCAACATATTCATCTATGATTTCTTTTAAATGAGAAATACTATTTTGGGTAATAGTCATAAGTGGAGATATGTTGTTGCGATCTAAAATATCTTTACTTAGACGAAGTTTTTCAATAAATGAATCATAACTGCTCTCCCCGTTGCGCATTATTCTATGACAGTCATGGATCTCCTTAGGTCCATCTAGAGAGGTCGAAACCAAGATCCCTTCTTTTTTTAAATATCTCAATATTGGTTTATCTATAAGAGTAAGATTGGTGCAAAGGACAAAAGACAAATTCTTATTTTTTTGACGATTTAGTTTTTTGGCTTCCTTGACTATTAATTTGATTATATCAAAATTTAAAAGGGGCTCTCCTCCTTGGAATTCTATTTTAACCGCAGAGGAAGGCGTTTCCATTACCATCTGAACCACTTTCTTTGCTGTGTCTTGGCTCATGTCCCAAGAATGCTTGTCGGCTGCTTCGCTTGAGGCATGGCAATAATTACAACGGTGATTGCATCGGAGGGTCAAAACAACCATGTGAAGGTAAGTGAAATTTTGCAAGAAGGCTTTTTTCGTTATATATTTTGTGGCGAGAAGATCTATTATGGGTGTGATATCTGTGTCCGTGACGATATGTTTTCCTTTTAAATTTAAAAATAGTTCCGATTTATGGTCAAGACGATAGGATATAAGATTTTCGAAGTTTACAGGATTAAGAAATAAATATTCACCTGAATCATTAACGATAAGGACTTTGGAATTGGGAAAACGGCTAAATCGGAGAGGAAGTAATATGTACGGATTATTCACGGCCTACAAGCTTTTTAGTTTCGGCCTTCAGGTTTTCAAGGGGGGCAAAGGCATGTTTAATAATTAATTCTCGGATTCCGCCATAGCGTTTTTCGAGGTCAAGCCTTAATTGCTGATCAACTAATTCATTATTAAACTTGCGCTCTATTTCTTTAAAATCTATTTCTCTTTGACATTCAAGGAGCTCAATATGAACCTTATAAAAATCTTCTGGCTCTGATTCAATTTTGATCCCACATTTACCAGAAAGTAAGTAGGCTGCTGAAAACACGGCCTCCTTTTCATAAAGAGATTTACTCAAAATAATTTCATGATGTTTGTCGCCCTTTTCTTTAGAGCCTTCCACTATCGCAAATTCCTTTTCAGAAAAGCCCGCAGAATGAAAGTTGATTATCACCAGTTCGGATCGCGTCTGGTGATAATCAATTTTTAATAACGACTGGAGTAATGGGAATAATGCGATGCATGAGAACCATGTGAGCCATGAGAATAATGTGAATAGTGTTGCACTAGCATTATACCTTTAGGAGAATATACATCGGAGCCGAGTTGTAAATAAAGTGGGGTCGTTTTATTAATTTTTTCTATTGATTGGACTTGTGTCGGTGTAGCTATAGCGGCAGGAATTTTAATACCCACTAAGGATAGGGTCCCGATTATCGCCAATATAATGTAACCCCAAATTTTCTTCATGGCTTTCCTCCTATGAAGTTTACGGTTATTAGGATTATCGACTTTGTCGCTGATATATAAACATTTTTTATGTATAGCTTTTAATTAAACATATCATAATCATTTAAAAAATTCAAGAAAAAAATAAGTTCAATAGGGCCGGAATTAAAATTAAAGCCGCTCATCAATCCTGATAGCGGCTGTTTTAATTCAAGTTTTTTAGGTTTTGTTTATTTAACTAACGAAAGAATCATCCCTCCTACCCTCTGAAGCTTATACGAAACCTCCAAGGGCAGATCCCGGCTATTGGCTGCGCCGGTATAGGCGTTGATGATGGAAAACATGGTTTTCCCGCCATCCCAGGCCTGAGCCACGGCTTCTCCTTCTTTTTTGGTCAAGCCGAACCGGTGGTTAAAGCTGGTGAATGTTGCCAAAGGGTCTTTAGCTTCCTGATCCTTGGAAATATAGAATTTTTCTCTCACTTGTCCTGCTTCCAGGTAGACCATAGAGACCAGTTGATCGAAATTTTCCAAGGCGTTTTCCTTGATATGCCGGGTCCGGTTGGAGACCGCGGTTTCCGTGATAAGGCCGTTGGTGCAGACCAGCCTCAAGAAAAAGGCTTCGATGCTGAAGGCCGACCAGCCGGTCTCCGAGTTGACAATAGCGATTCCCGGACTGATCTCATCCTTCCTGATTCCGGAGATATTGAACTTCTGCAAGCTGTCTATCAACCTGATAAGCAAAAGCTCATCGGAAAGAGAAAATCTCACTTCCTTTTCCCCAGGAAAGGACTTTATCAACCGGCTCACTATGTCCACATGGTCAATGGTCCGATACCGGAGACTGAACACGGCCCGAACCATCTCATCATAGAACCGGACAAAGAGCGGACCATCGCCTAATGACCTGACCCAGTGATTGAGATTGATTTCTTGGAGATGTTCCGAACAGCGGGACAGATAATCAATCGGGATCTGGAGCTTTTGGGCAAAGAGTCTTTTGGCCGAGCGGGCCATTTGATAGGAATGGCCGGCAATCACCACCTCGTCAAAGGATTGGAAATTAACGGCGGAAGCCGGATGGACTTGGTCATAAAGATGGGTCTGCCGTTCTTCCAGAAAATCCTTAGCTTCTTTCATCGTTATTACAGTTTCCATGTTCACCCTCCCTATGTTCCCTGCCAGCCCCGGCAAGGCTCGCCATATTCGCAGTCCTTGCAGAGAAAGCTGGACCGGGGAAAGAAAATTTGAGATTGGATGCCCTTTAAGACCTGACCGGCCAGATAGAAAAAACGCTGGTAATCGGATTGGTCCCTCTTGGTCTCAAAGGAATTGATCTTGGGTTTCTTGGTTTTGACAAAGTTCACGAGCTTGAGATTTTTGGGCGGCCTCTGATGGATCATCTCATGGGCATAACTGTAGGCCGTGAGTTGGATATGATCATCCACGTCCTTTTGATCCATCGCTTGGCCGGAGGTTTTGAACTCGACGATGGTTTCATCCTTCTCAACGAGGTCAATGTACCCCTCCAGGTCTATCCCCAAGGTTTCTCCGGTGACCGGATTAACCAAGGGGATGGTAAAAGGGATATCCGTCCCCATAACCTCCTTAAAGGGCAGGCTGACGTATTGGCCGAGCAATTCCTTGGCCAGGACCATCAGCTTCATCTCGGTTTCCCCCTCCTTATACCGAATATCCTGATCCACCTTCTGGGCGTACCAGTCGGCCTCCAGGATGCGGTAGAGCCTTTCCAAAGAGATCCCGTTGCCATTCATCTTCTCCTTGGCAAACCAGGAAAGGGTGGAATGCATGGCGCCCCCAAAGACCAGGCCGGATGATTTAAAGGGTTTGGGCAGTTTGTCCACATACTGAAATTTGTATTTCAGACCGCAGAGCAAATACAGGGTGATCTGGCTACTGGATAGGTGTTCCATTTTTCAGCCCTCCTATTCCTTCTCCCAGCAAGCGTTCAATCATCTTGCTGGCCTCGAATTTCCCTACCTCGGTTAAGGCATTCACCTTGAAGGCATTCTTAAGCTCCTGATGGGCTATTTCGCCCTGGATGCCGTGTTCGGCCAGGATCCGAAAGAGATACCTCCTTTGGGCCTCGGTCATGGCCGAATCATTGGAAGGAGACGGCTCCTTGCCGCCTTGTTCTAAGGTTGATTCACTTTTGGGGTTATTCTCAAAAGAAACCTCTTTTTCGGTAAGAATAAGACTGAGAATAACCTCGCCCTCGCCGGTGCGCAGTTCAATGCGTTTGGCTTTTTCTTCCATGGTTTTACCCTCCTTGTTGTGAAGTTTTTAAAGATCTGCTTCCAGTCTAAGGAGAGGAAGAGAAGTCCGTAAGAAGGGAGAAATTGCCTTTCAAGACAGATTGGCCTTTCTTTTATGGGGGCAAGAGAAGGATTTATGATGGGGATGATGAATGAATCAAACAATGAACAAAATCCGATCACCCCCTTTGCCGTCACCAAATACCGGAACATCAAAGATGTATTCGGCATCAAGGAGAGGGATAGGCGGGGTCATATGTACGTCATTGGCAAGACCGGGACCGGGAAGTCCACCTTACTGGCCAATATGGTTATTTCAGATATTCAAAACGGGAACGGGTTGGCGCTTATTGACCCTCACGGGGATTTGGCGGAAGAGGTGCTTCATTTTATCCCGAAAGAGAGGATGGATGATGTGATCTATTTCAATGCCGGGGACCTGGACTATCCGCTGGCATTCAACCCTTTGGAAAAAGCTAACCCGGACCGCCGTCACTTGTTAGTTTCCGGATTTGTCTCGGTCTTCAAGAAAATCTGGGGGCCGCAAGGCTCCTGGGGTCCCCGGCTGGAACACATCATGAGACACGCTGTCTTGACCCTGCTGGAATATCCGGGAAGCACCCCTTTGGATATCCCGAGACTTCTGACTGATAGAGACTTCAGGAAAATGGTTTTGGAAAAGGTGACTCATCAACAGGTCAAAGAATTCTGGCTCTTTGAGTTTGAAAGATATTCGGCCTGGATGAGATCCGAAGCCATTGCCCCTATCCTCAACAAGATCGGGCAGCTTTTGACCACCATTCCCATCAGAAATATCGTCGGCCAAGAGAAAAACAGCTTCAATATAAGGAAGGTCATGGATCAGGGAAAGATCCTGATCGTCAATCTGTCCAAAGGAAAAATCGGGGAAGACAGCTGCGCTCTTTTGGGAGCCCTGATAGTCACTCAAATCCAGTTGGCCGCCTTAAGCCGGGCTGATCTTCCGGAAAAAGAAAGAAAATCTTTCTACCTCTATGTGGATGAGGTCCACAGTTTTCTTACCATGTCGTTTGCCGACATATTATCGGAAGCCCGGAAATACGGACTTCATCTGGTTTTGGCTCATCAATACATCGAGCAGTTGGAAGAAAATTTACGAGCGGCCATCTTCGGCAACGTGGGAACGCTCATTTCCTTCCGGGTGGGGGCGGAAGACGCCAAGTACCTGGCCCTGGAATTTTATCCGGAATTCGATGAATCCGATCTGGTCAATCTCCCCAACTACCATATCTATCTCAAACTCATGATTGACGGCCTGACTTCCAAGCCCTTCAGCGCCGTGACCCTGCCCCTGGCCAATACCCAAACGGGCCATTATGAAGAAGTTATTGCGCTTTCCAGAAGGCAATATGGGACGCCGAGGGAAGAGGTGGAAAGGCAGATCCGCGCCAGGGGACGGGAAAATATAACCTCCCCTTCGTTTAAAAATCCAAATCTATTTTGATCATGCCTTCCATTAAATTATTATCCCATGAAAAATTGATTTACCGATCCAATCCCCACGTGATCTTTCTTTTGGGGCCGATGGCTGGGCTGCTTTTCTTCTTGATGATTTTATGGCTGGGGAGCTGTCCGGCCCTTGCCCTTTTTCCCCTGGAATCCTTTTGTCATCCTTTCTCAACTCTCGCCATTTTGTTCTCAATAGCCGTCATTTATCTTGATTGGCATTTCAACCGGCTTCATCTGACCAACTATCGGGTTATCAAGGAAAGAGGAATTATTGGGAAAAGGTATACCTCAATATGGCTGGTGAAGATTCAAGACTTAAGCTGTCAATTTGGTTTTTGGGGAAGGCTCTTTAATTTTGGAGATCTAATCATAGAATCGGCAGGAAGGTTTGGACAAATGGATTTTAAGGGGTTTCCTTCGCCTTTAAAGATCAAAAAATTAATTGGGAGAGAAATTAATCGTTTATAGTTATGCCTCTTTGGGGCAATATTTAATTGTCCAGTATTCAAACAAGCAAAGCTGTTTTCGCCGTTATACATCGCTTGAATCTCTGCGGCGGATAATGCTCGGTTATAAATTCGCGCATCGTCAAGTAAGTCGTTAAGCCATGGATGATTTGTACTACTATTACTGTGTGGCGCAAAAAGCCGCCGCTTATCGTTCTCTCGACGCAACGCTCCGGCATCCGTGCGCGAGGCGTCTTCACTTCGTCTGATAGTAGACCGCCGCAAACTGCCAGCTCAGGATTTTTGAGATTGAATCGGGATTGGCGCTCGATGCATCGATGGCATATCTGACGTCAATCTCGATTTCTTTGTTGACGAGACCCGACATCTGCTGGGGAAAGATCTGTTTGTTGTCGCTGGTTTTTGAGGGGAAGTTTGCGGGAATATAGAGCGTAAAGGGCATATTGAGGGAGTTCGGCTCGAACACCATGTTGAATTTCACGAAATCGCAGTCGTTTATTTTGGTTGGCACAACCGATTCCAGAGTGGCACGGTAATAGTAGTCGGCATAGGTGCCGTAGTTTTTGAGTTTGTAGATGCCGGTCTTGGGATTGCCGTTTATGACGGCCATTTCGGGATCGGCACAAGCCGCGGGACTCAATTGTCCCATTTTCACAAAGACAACAAAGCAGTAGAAGAGGATAATCGCCAAGAGGACAATCGCGCCCAGGACAAGAGCAACAATTTTTACAGTTTTGCTTTTAAAGATGATCATGGCGTTTTAGCGTTTTTTTAAGAACTTTTGCCGGTTATCACGGCGCAATTTCCCGATACGTCGGCAGACGGGGACATGCCTTGGTGCCGGTGGGTTTGGTACCGCTGACATTCCTCGTATTCCCGCAGTTGCTGGTCTGGGTGAAGGTGGTCCCGCCGCAAACAGTGGAGGCATCCGGCGACCACGAGGTATCACAGCAAGCTCCTCCGGGACAACTTCCCCCGCACCCGTCAGGATAGGTGGACCCGATACAGGTGCTGTTCGGACGGCTGCAATCGGGCTGGCATACTGGGATTCCACTACCACCGCCATTGCCGCCGCCGCTACCGTTTCCTCCTCCCGAACCGCCGCCATTGCCACCGCCACCACCTCCTCCGCCACCACCATTGTCGCTCCCATCGCCCGAACATGCAGAAATATCGGTGTAGCAAGCGCCAGCTGACCCCTGCGACGTACATCTGCCAACCTGACAACCCTTATTATAACCTCCACAATCAGCATCCGAATAACAATACAGGTGAATACCGGCGCAAAGAGTTGCACAGGCGCCAGTAACCTGGCACGACCTAGGTATACTATCGCAGCCTGGACTGCATTTATTTTCAATCGTCGCCCCACAGCCAGTCCAACCCTCATCACTTGCACAGGATATTACCCCGCAAGTAACGCTAGCTGAACTTTGGGCGGGAGGAACCCACGATGTATTCTGCTGTTCTTGCTGCTGGGACGAACAAAAAATACCGAACCAATCACACAAAATGCCCGCATGAACAGGATGAATAAAAACAAAAAAAACAAAAATAGCTATCGAAAGAGCCCCCAAATGCTTGTAAAAACCCGCCTTGTTCATTGATTGAATTTTATCACATCCCGAAATTGCGCCAAGACCTGTTGTGTGGATAACTTTTCAAATAAAAACTCCATCGCCCATGAAAAAAGACGATGGAGTGATTCTACCAGAAGACTTATCATTGTTTGTTGCAGGTGTTGCTCCTGCCATCAGGCCATATCAAATTTAGTTGCCAGATGGCTTTGTTAACGCTAGACTGCAGATCATACTGCAGCGTGGAAGACGCGCCAACAGCCGAAGGGTCACTTGATTGGGTAATCACTATCTTAACTAATCCAGTGTCAGGATTTCCCCACCTTGTGACGTCTCCATCCTGACGAAGAATGGAATAGTTTCCACTGGTCACATAAACCGGGTATCCGATCGTACTCCAAGAAAAATTAAAGTTCCCCCCCGAGAATGTGAATGTGGCGTTGTTTAACGAATCCACCCATCGGCCAGTCAATTGGTCCATGGGAGCATTTCCCCCACCTGAGCTTGTCCCTCCTCCGCCACCGCCTCCACAGGCAGTGAGGGCCAATACCACAAAAACAAAAAATGCAGCTTTTGCTCTCATAAAACCTCCTTTTAAGCCGATTTTCCAAGGCTTTTTATATTCAGTTTTTACCGATGCTGCCTATAGTATATTCGATAGCGCAGAATTGTCAAGTTATTGAAATAATTATTAAATTAGCCGTTGGATGCGCAATTCAGATCAATATTTTATTCCCGCCCCCAAGACGTTGAAATCTCAGCCTTGATCTTCAGAGTCGCTGCCTACTACGGTTCCGTCCGGCAGAAAAACCGATGAAAGCCGACGTCTGCCATTGCTTAAAATCGGTCTTTGAAGCCAAACCGCCTCGATCTTTTTTAAATTATCAACTTGAAGATCAACAAAAAAACAATGCGCTTAAGATGCTAACTATAGGTTTTTATTGAGGTGTATTATTAAATGGGGTTATATTCAGTGTTGTAATTATATTTCAACTACAAGGGGCAGTTGCTCCTTGTTATGAGTCTTGAACTCCCTGATCGCTCTCTTCAGGTTTGGCTGATAATAAAGCATGGCCGGTTCGCTAATCCGGACCGGCCTGCTAATAATGCACTCCCCTTAGGAGCGGGTATAAGTAGCGGTTCCTGTTACTACAGCAGTACCAACCAAGGTAATGGTATTGCCGACTGGCGTGGGTAAATTATTGATAGTCACCGTAGCACTCCCTAATTTCATGGTTACCGTGCTCCCTGACTGAGTCCAGGTAAAGGCGCCGAATTGCGTAGTTGGTGAAGCTGTCCCGGTTCCATCTGCATTAAAAATCACTTGTGTGGGCCACGGTCCGCCAGTGGAACTGGTAACATTCCATGTACCTACAATTGTGGCTGAAGACCCGCCACCGCTGCTGCTTCCGCCTCCGCTACAGCCCACTCCAACGATTGCCAATAAAAGCAATGACAATAAAAACCAGTATACCTTCCGATACATGAGACCCTCCTTTTTAGATTGCCCGATAGACATAAGCAATTCAGTTAATAGACAAATTAGATCTCTTCCTCTACACTTGAATTAGCAAGTCTCTCTTTACAAAGAGAGACTTGATTAATTCGTTAACCCATGGATCATGACCAAAAGAAAAATTGTGGCCGCCTACTGCCGGGTCAGCACGCTGGAGCAGAAGAAAAAAGGGTATGGGGTGGATATCCAGATCCGAGACATCACCCGGTATGCGGAATTCAATAACCTCACTATCGAGAGGTTTTATCGGGATGAGGCCCAGAGCGGAGTTTCCGAAAAAAGAAAGGCCTTAAAGGGACTGGTTAAGGACTGCCGGGCGGGGAAAATCGAGGCCATTATTGTCTCTTCTCTTGACCGGTTGTCTCGGAACCTCCGGTTCACGGAAAATTTGCTTTATGAGCTTCAAGGTTTGGGAGTCCGGATTCTTATCACCGATATGCCCCATTACGACCATAATAACCGGAGAGACGTCTTGATCCGGCAAATCAAGTCGGCTATTGCCGAGGAAAACCGGAAAGAGATTATTGAACGCCTTAAAAAGGGCCGGGAAGAGAGGGTAAGGAAAGGAAAAATGGCCGGGGGTACTCTTCCCTATGGGTATATGAGAAATGGGAAGAATATAGAGAAAAATCCGGGAGAAGTTAAGATCATATTAACTATATTTGAATTAAGGAGCCAAAGAAAAAACGGCCAGGAAATAGCTGATTGCCTCAATAGGATGGGTCTTTCAAGAAGGAATGGCCGTCCCTGGACCCAAAGACAGGCCTGGGCCATTCTGAGTCGGGAGGATCTATATAAAAAAGGGGTTATTAAATATGGCGAGATAGGAGGTGAAAATCCGGATCTGATTATTGCAAAAGAAGTTAGTCTCTCTTTGTAAAGCGGAACTGATAATAGCTTTCTTTATCAAGAGTGGGGGATAAGGTCAAGAAAAAAATTAAATAGAAAAATTAAAAAAGTCAACCTGTCTGGGGTTGAGTGAGTTTCGATTTTTGGCGTAGGGAAAGGATTTATGGGTTTGGGGATTTAATCATTGAATCGGCGGGG
>Ga0209777_10001675_pt1 | contig 31200 bp, 29 predicted proteins | sample FrelakmetHBP12HB_FD_187147 | JGI IMG/M metagenome (GOLD analysis project Ga0209777, IMG submission 187147) | Freshwater lake sediment microbial communities from the University of Notre Dame, USA, for methane emissions studies -HBP12 HB (SPAdes)... | ecosystem: Environmental > Aquatic >... | reverse complement strand
AATACCCTCTGGGCATGGCATAGAAGCGCCTTCGGCTCTTTCGTGCTCTTTGCACCGCCTTTTCTGTGAAGTTGGTTTTTCAAAATGTTTTTAGAGGGAAAACCATTTAACGAAAGGAGGAAAAAGATGAATAACAAGATATTAGGTGGTGCAATAGAGTTGGCAAGGAGAATAGCCAAAGTTTACGGACGCAATGTTTATGTTGCAACCGGCATGAAAGGTTTTGAGGTTTACGAAAAAAAGCCTCAGTTCTGTAAAAGATTTTATGTTGTCGGAGAATCCGGCGTTGTTTGTCTGGTAAATAATACGTTAGGGTGCAAATAGTAATTTTTTTGGCTGACCTATCGGCAGAACGGGGGAAAGGAAAATTTTATGGCAAAGCATAATCCAAGAATAATAGTAGAGGTAAGGGGAGGGGTAGTGCAAACAGTATATTCAGACACGGCCAATGTTAGCGTTGCAATTCTGGATTACGATGAGATAGCAACGGAAGATGCTACTCCTGAATTCATAAAACTGGAAGCCGAAACGAAAGGAATGATGGAAATTATTTAACCGGCAAGTAACCCGAGAGAGGATGAGAGGATGATATGACGCACATATAGGCTTTTTGGTATAGGTTGTCAATAGTTGTTCACCAAACCATTAAAATACTTACTCACTTATTCTCCATTGCGTATTTCAATCACATTTGATTTTTTTGCTTTTGCCGCATCTATAATACTTCCGGCCAATGCTGAAGCTTTCTTCAATATATCATCCCTTAAATGAGCATACCGTTGAGTCATTACAGGAGACTTATGCGTTAAAAGTCTTTGCAATGTGTATAAATCAACTTTGCCACTTGAAGCAAGCATTGAGGCGTATGTATGCCGTAAACCATGCAACGCGCGAAAGTCCGCCGGGATTCCCGCCGCTTCTTTTATCTTGTTGACTCTTTCTTTAATATCATTAAAAGGCAAATATTTGATTTCAACATCTGTTTCTTTTCCACGCGTTTTTTTTCTTATTTCGTTCCTCACAAAAACATCTTCAGCTTGCCGGGGATGATTTTCTAATACATGCCGTGCCTGTTCATTCAAGGGGATTTTCTGACTTTTGCCGCCCTTAGGGTTTTTAATATCAATAAAGCCGCGCTGGAAGTCTATGTCATTCCATTTCAACTTGAACATTTCCCCGCGCCTCATACCTGTATATAAAGCAAGACGCATAATGTTCGCCGCTTGAATATCCGTTGAATTGTCAATGGCCATTAATAGCTGTTTTAATTGTTCGGGGTTTAAGTCTTCTGTTTTGAGATTATCAACTTTAATCGTTTCAACCTTGAAATTCAGATTGCCGCATAATTGCCGGGATACTCCAAAATTGACTATGCGCTTAAGTAATCCAAAAATATGCTTCACTGTTTGTGGTTTCAAAGTCTTTAGCAATCTAATGCGCAAACGATCAATATCAAGCCGTATAATTTCATGGGGTTCTTTATTGCCAAAATCCGGTAATAGGTATTTGTTAAATCTTCCTCGATCTGTATTGATTGCTTTAGAATCGGTTTTATTTACCTCATATTCAGCCCACAGACGTGCTAGAGTCATCTTACCGGCTTCTGCCTGTTTAGCCGTCTTGATTTGTTCACGCCGGGCATTGTTAGAAAGCTCTTTACCTTTTAAACGATCCGCGCGGATACCCGCTGCCCTTGCCGCCGTCATATCATTTGCAAATTGTTGGCCAGCCTTTTCTTCAATCTGTTTGCCGTTTCTTCTATAATAAATATAGAATATTTTTTCTTTCCCTCTGATTATGTAATAAACACCCGGATATTTCGTTTTTACTCTGTCTTGTTTTGGCATTTTTTATTCTCCCTGTTGGCTTTTTTAGCCGGAGAGTATTATCCCCAGCAGTATCCCCAGCATGTGATTTATATATTACGATTATTTAAAGTAAGTCAAGGTAAATTATATACACCTTGATGTCATTGAATCTCCACTGTTTTTATGATTGAAAGTATAAAGAGGTAAAACAAGATAAAACAAGATAAAAGTCTAAAATTTGGCCTGTCACGCCGGAGGGCGTGGGTTCAAGTCCCATCGGCCCCGCCAGAAAATCCAAGGGGTTAGCCATTTACGGCTAGCCCCTTTTCGTTTTTGGTTGCGCCTGGGTTGCGTCTGGTTGCGTCATCATCAAGGCGATCGACTGCTGCTTTATTCCCCTCAGGTGCCAGATGGCCGTAAATATCAACTGTCACTTTAATGCTATGATGGCCCAACTGATCCCGGATATAAGCAAGGGATTCTCCCGCCTGGATCAATAAACTGGCATATCCATGACGTAATGAATGCACGTTAACCCTTCTTAATCCTGACCGCTCCAATGCTTTATTGAATATTCGCCGCCGCCAACTGCTGCCATCAAGATGCGTTTTGTCTGCTGAAATAAAAACCCATTCTGGGATTTCTCCCCATCCCTTTTTAACGGCCATAATCCTTCTTTGTTGCCGCAATTCAATGAGCGTTTCAGCTAACTGCTTTGACATATCAACGCGCCGGGTTTTCCCATTTTTGGGCGTCTCAATCTTGCTTCTTGATAATGCCCTTTGAACATTGATAAACCGTCCGTTAAAATCAATGTCTCCCCATTGCAAGCCTATTACTTCACCTAATCTCATGCCGGTGCGGGCCAGCGTCAAGGCCATAGGGTAATGTTGTGGATAATGCTCTTTGAATGAATTTAACAAAATGGAAATTTCCTCTTTATTCAAAGGATCAATTTCAAGTCTCATACTCTTTGCGCGGATTACTTTTCCCAGGCGATGAGCCGGATTCGTGGCAATTATTTCATCGTCAACGGCCATATTCAAGACGCCGCTTATAGTGTTTTTCATGTGCGTGACTGTGCTGCTCGAAAAACCACTGTTTGATTTTTTCATTAAAAAATCTTTTACCATGAGACGATTTATTTCATTGATTTTGAGATTGCCAAAAACTGGAAGGATATGATTTTTTAACAATCCTTTATAATCTCTTGCCGATGATTCCTTGCACGTTGCCGGCACAGTAACATCAATCCATCTTTTCGCATAGTCACTAAAAACAGCAAATTGCTTTTCATCTTTTTCAATTCCAAAATCGCCAAGAGTTAATTTTGCCTCAATTTTTTTTGCAGCATCCTGAGCAAGATGTTTATTCTTGCCGATCTTCTTTGCCTTGCGCCTACCGTTGTGGTCAATGAATAACCACCATATTCCTGACCCCTCAGGCCGTTCTTTTATTTTGACGCCCATAACTCCCCCTCTTTTTGATAGGGGCTAGGTTGCACCGGCCCCGGTTAAAGTTAAACGTTTTCGTGATGCTCTGTTTTTGCCCGCTGCTCTCGAAGCCATGCCTTACCTTCAACAGTCAATATAGAATCATTGCCAATCACTTTAGGCTCAGGTTGTTTATAGAGACCGCATTTGATAACCTTCAAATCCCCTTTAAATTGTTCATCTCTCTTTACGGTATTTATTCTTGGTGTTCTGATTTTCTTTATTTGTCGTGCGGGACTATCATTCTTTTTATCTTTCTTAGCAGTGGCTTTTTCAGCAAGTTTCGTAGTTAAGACGCGTTGGCGTTCCTCCCAAGAGGCTGTACATATCCATATTATAAAATCATCTAGTGTCTTTTTTAGGCTATCAACTGAATCATCCATGATCTTCACACCTCCATAAAATAAAAACCCCTGAAGATCTCTCACATTCATAGGAATGCCCGTAATGTCACCATTACAGGAATCTTCAAGGGTTCTATTGAATAAGTTAATTTTCATTTTCCTATGCTTTGAGATTTAAGGTTATAAACCTATATATTATATAAACCATAAAATCAATATATTTTTTATTGCATATAAACCTCGAATATATTAAATAAAACCATGCCAAGTGATAAGCCTAAAATTCTCTTTGTTATGGAAAAAGAGCTTTTAAAGCGCATCGATGATTTTCGTTTCGATAATCGTATCAATTCGCGCTCTGAGGCCGTCCGCAAACTTATTGAAGCGGGCCTTGCCATAAAACCCAAAACAAAAAAGAAATAATCACAGCTTCAATTTTATAATAGCCGGGGACGCTATAAAACGTCCCCGGCCTTTGCCGCTTCACGGGGTGGAGAGCACCGCTGCAGCTGCCGACTGTTGTTGCTGAAAACAAGGTCACCTGTCGGCTGGACCCTGGCTGCGCATCTCGGAATTATCCGACCGGCCGCAGCCGCCGCGTCAGTACGGAAGATGCTCCGCAACTGTTTAAACAAGCCGATTCGCCAGGGTAACTACCGGGCTGACGGTCGTCACGCCGTCCGCCAGGGTCAACGGCTCACTCCACAAGGACTGCCCACAGTGGCGCTCTATGATCCGACTGAGGAGTTCATCCGACTGAAAAGCAACGTGTATGCTCGTGTCGAACCTCATGCCTGATCGAAGGCCGACGACATAAGTGCTCAGGTCGAGCAGGGAAATATCACCCTCAGTTCCGAGCGCCGGAACCTTTTCAGTGAACAGAACCGGCCGCGTCAATATTTTAAATTCTCCGTTGCTCTCCGTCATGGCCGGAACCACACTCCCGCCGGTGCCGACGGCCAGGCTTAGGCTCAATAACTGCGGGATAGTGCTCTGAGACGCCAGCCAGACGCTATTGCTGAACGATCCGGCGTACATCCTGGACATCATCTTGATTAAATTATCATAGACGATAGTTTCTTTTTTCTGGCCGGTCTCTTTCGCCACTGTCACCTTACACGGGCTATTGAGTACACCTAAGGGACATCCAACCCCATTCCCAGAAATGAAGCTCCTATCCCTGTACCACGCGAGCCCCTTGCCGCAGATATTGATGATCTGATCGAACCCGCCGACAGTATCTGCCGAAAGTTCACTTGTGAAGCGAATCAGGCCGGTCAACTTCTGCGCGAATAACTCCATGCTCCGCGACTTCGGGTCCGCCTCGTTGATCGTTCCCGCCTCATCCGTGTAGGACGCAGTAAAACCGCCGAACAAAGCCACACCGTGATTTCCGATGCTCATAGCAGGGATTTTGATCGAGTTCGACTGCATCGGCTGAACGTAACATCGCGGCATGATGATTTCGGATTCCAAGCTTACCGCGTGGATCTTGGCCGCTGTCTCGCTGGGAACCAGGAACCCGCCCTCACTCGGTATCGTCTCGCTCATGCTGTTTGTGATAAGGCCCGGATGGTGCCGACCGGAAAACACGGCGCTAAAAAAATTCGTGTCCTTATCCGGCCACTCCACACCCGCGCGAGCCCCGAACAGGCTTTTATAATCCTTCGCTTGCCCCGGTTTCTTGAGCGAGTAACCGCCGTTGGGTCCATAACTCAGGCCATGCCCTATTGAATTTGCAAGGGTCAACGCTCCCTGTGGTAAGCTCATCTTCATATCGGAGACGGTTGATTTCATTTCCCGTAAAATATCCGTTTGAGCTTCGTTAAGATTTTCGCAAGACTCATATTCCGCTATTTTATTTTCCAGTATTTTAATCTGCTGTTTTTCTTTTTCGTACATTTTAAAAACTCCTCGTTACCATTGGTAACTTAATTTTATTTTACATTTTACTGCCGCCGCCGATCTCAGCGCTCTCCTCTGGCAACTTCCCGCTACCCTGTGAAAATTCAACATCCCGCTGATTTTCACGAAAGAAACTCTTTAATCGGTTCGCCAAAATTGCCAAACTCCCCTCTAACAACTTCCCGCTGTCCTGAGGTGTTCAAAATCCCGCTGATCCCTCAAAAGAATTTTCTTATTTTGACTTCCCCTGCAAACATCCCGCAAGCAAGGGCATGGCTTATCAATCGCTAATGTGGTTAATCTCCTTGGTTTTTGAACATTGTTTGAACATTCTTTGATTTTTTATCATTCTAATTCAGCCTAACTTATTATAATTAAACAAATCTTTGATTTTCATAAAACCTCAATAATCATAAATAAGAAAAAAATCTCCAAATAAGGACCAGTGCGGTTACGAAACCGCGCCGATCCGTTAAGATTTGATGCCGCCCCTATGTCATTATTATTACTAAATTTATCCATAACTACATTAACTAAACGCTATTTGCGGCTGTTGTTCATCAAAACCAATTTTCACAATATTAGCCTCGTCGTGATAACCGTTCGCATCGTTGTTTATTTCAGTGGTACCAGGCAAATAAGAAGGATGCTTCTTACCACTGGCCATCACGGTATAAAGTTTTTCAAACTCTTTCTGTTTCCACTTCAACTCCGATTCTTTCCAATCTGCAGTTACTCCCCAGCCGCCCCAAAACTTAAAGACACTATGAATAACCGGATCATCAAACTGCACACTCTGGTAATTGCCTATATGTCTGATGGCATCAACAACCTTTATCCATGCCCGCGCTGCCATATCTTCTTTTTTGCCGCCAAGTATTTCAATGAAGTCCGCCGGTTTTGGAAAATATTTTGATGTTAGAATGAGTTCTTTAAAAACTTTTTCACATTGTTCATCACTGAATGGTTCCAGTGCCTTCCAATAGAGACTGTTAAGAAGGGATGATAATTGCTTGCCGTGAATCTCGGCCAGCGCGGTCATATATTCCTTGAATATTCTCTGACTCTTCATGGCGGCGGGCTCCATGCGTTAAGCGTTTCAATATTTCTTAAAGTGGTATCTGAGACTTTTCCGGCCAGAGGATGTTTTATTTCATTAAGATATGATTCAAATTTTAATCCGAATAATGTTGACGGCCTCAAGTAATCGATCATGTTAGGATCCAGAAGCCACTTTGAACATTTGTTATTGATAACGGTTTTGAAATCTTCTAATGTTCTACCTTCAAACAATCTGGCTTTTATATAAGTGATCGTTGATTTTGTTTTATGAGAAAAGTTCTTTTGTGTTTTTTCGTTTAAATAGGAAATTATCTCTTTGCTCAACAATATATATTTGTCTTTTGTAATAGTGTCTTTTGTATGTATCTTTTTTGATGACACCTGATTATCTTTATTGATTACAGGCGTTATCTTTTTTGATGACAGTGTAATCTTTTTTGATAATGGGGGCCATTCGTCAAAGTTCTTATTAAACTTATATATATTTATTCCACTGTCATCTTTTTTGATTACAGCTATAATCTTTTTTGATGACAGTTTATTAATCGCTCTTAAAACAGTTTGGCGTTTTAATCCTGTCATAACTGCAAATTGAGATAATGAAATTCTATCTTCTTTTTTCTTCCAACCGTATGTTTTACGAATAATAGACCAAAGCACAAGCCACTCTTCGCCGCTGATCCGATAACGACAAAACTGTTCAACTATTTCATTCGCCAAATCAACATGACCGTTTTCAGCTTGTGGATTTGCCATAGTTTATCCTGTAAAGTCCTTCATTGTTTGATTGACGATCTTATCAACTTGATCCTCCTGGGCCACGTATGATTCAAGAAACTCATCAATCCATTCATACTTAATAAGAATAGTGCCAGAGGGCAGGCGGACGTGCTTTAGGCCTTTTTTAAGCCAAACACCGCGCAAGGTTCGTTCCCCGACTCCGCCGTATTCTGCTGCTGGTTTTATTTTCGCCCATCCTGACATTTACTTACCAATTACTAATTACTAGTAGTCATTTATATAATTGAAAAAAAATTACAAACCGGCTGCCTGACAGATTGCCGTAATATCAATTATTGCAAAACTTGAATGATTAAACATATCCACTTGAAAATTTTCCAAACGAATACGCGCTGCGTCAATAAGTTTTTCTGATTTTTTCACAGGATTATCTTTGTAATATTTTTTCATCTTGTTCGGATCAGCCATCGGAACAGCTTTTGCAGTTAGAAAATCAGTATGCAGATCATAGATTCCAATGAATACCCTATGAAATTCATCTGGCCTTAGCATTGGTGAAGATGGGCCGAATTCCTGTTTTAGTTGTTCAAATACAGCCTTAATTTTAACCAGACTCAATCCCATGTTTGCTAGTTCCTTGATTAAAAGGAATTTGACAACATCCTTTGTTGAATAGAGCCGGTTAGAGCCGCGCCCCTTGCCTATGGATATAGAAGGGATGACAAGGCCATGATTACTGTAATAGGCGATTGTCTGCGGATTCATCCCGGTGATTGCGGAAACGCCCTTATTTAAAAAACCATCCTGTTTCATTTTAATACCTCCCGCTTAAAGTTAATTACTAATTACCACAGGTCATTAGTAAAAGTCAAACATTATTTTTAAATATTTTCAGAATAAGAGTGCCTTATCTGAACGCCCTTTTTCTGATCTCTCTGCAAATTGCGGCAAACTGGTTGCGTATAGGTTGCGGATTGCGGCAAAATACACGCATTTTTCACTTTATAAAAGTAAATAATAACAATATGTTAGCACTATCTCAATCGTCTGTCACGCCGGAGGGCGTGGGTTCAAGTCCCATCGGCCCCCGCCAGAAAATCTAAGGGAGCCTGAATATTAAAAGGCTCCCTTTTTATTTGGCTTAATACTTGCTTTTTTGTTTTAAGCTTTGATATAAAATCTTAAATAAATTCCAAGATAATTATAAATTGTTAAAGGAAAATACAAACTGAATTATGGATTATGAAGGATTTATAATAAGACCGCCAAGTGAAGCTTACAGCTTACTTTTACAGGTTACTGTCGGCTGCTCGCATAATAAGTGTACATTTTGTGGTACCTACCGGCAAAAGAAATTCAGGATAAAGTCTTTGGAACAGATCAAGAAAGATTTGCGCGAAGCCCATTATTATGAGAATGTGGAAAAAGTATTTTTGTGCGATGGAGATGCCCTGATCATACCACAGCCGCGTCTTGAAGAAATACTTAAATTAATTAAAGATAACCTGCCGACTATAAAGCTGATTGGAACTTACGCTAATGCCAGAAGCATACTAAGAAAAAGCGTTGATGAACTGAAGAAGTTAAGAGATTTGGGCTTAAAGATAATTTATTTAGGCGTGGAAACAGGCAATGCTGAATTACTGCAAAAAATCCATAAAGGTGTTACTTACGATCAAATGGTAGAAGCAGCACGCCGGGTCAAAGAAGCTGGAATCCTTCTTTCTGTAACGGTTCTGTTGGGATTGGGCGGCATGGAGAAAAGCATCGAGCATGCAATTGATACGGCAAAAATTTTAACCCATATGGATCCGGACTATGTAGGAGCGCTTACTTTGATGTTCGTGCCGGAAACAGAGTTGTATGAGGATTATCTTGCCGGCCGTTTTGTCCTGCCGGATAAATTTGGTTTTATCCGCGAGCTTTATTTGATGATTGACAATTCCAATTTTACAAATTGCTATTTCATTTCTAATCATGCGTCTAACTACTTACCGGTAAAAGCGTATTTGCCACGGGAAAAAGAGAAAAATTTAAAAATGATTAGTTCAGTAATCGAAGCAAAAGACCTAAGCCAGATCAGACCGGAGTATCTACGCGGCTTATAATTCAGGGAGCATAATTTTTGAATATCACAAAAATATTTCCCCAGCTTTTTTTCTGGCGTAACAATGAATATATAAAAAAGAAGATTGACGCTATACTGATTAAAGCGCAAAAAAACCGACTTGTGGATTCCTCCTCGCGGGAAATGATTGAAAATATTTTAGAATTTACTCATATTTTAGTTCGCGAAATAATGATTCCACGGACGGAGATTGTTGCTGTAAGTACGGAGGCGACAATTGATGAAATTATCAATGAAGTGATCGCATCGCGGCATACGCGCATTCCCGTTTATCGAGGAACCATCGATAACATTATAGGCATCTTGAATGTCAAAGACATGCTTAAATTCTGGTCAAAGCAAATTACCAAAGAAGATTTATTTGCTTATTTAAGTCCGCCATATTATATTCCTGAAACAAAAAACACCCATTTATTATTTTATGAATTAAAAGAAAATAAAAAACACATAGCGATTGTTATTGATGAGTACGGTGGAACAGCCGGTTTGGTAACATTGGAAGATCTGCTCGAAGAAATTGTCGGCGAACTCCGCGATGAACATGAAACAAGTAATGTTTCTGATGGAATTTTACAATTACCAGATGGTTCAATAATATTCGATGGCCGGATGGAAATTGAAAATATTGAAGAGCATTTAAATATCAGCTTGAAAAAAGGCAGATATGAGACGCTGAGCGGTCTGATATTAAATTCGACCAAAAGAATTCCCTTGTCTGGAGAAAAATTTCAAATAGAAGGAATGGAAATTACCATTGAAAATGCAGACGAGCGCAGTATCCGAAAAGTAAAAATCAGGAAACTCAAAACAAATAGTTTAAATGAAGAATAAATCCGGAACTAAAAATGATCTCCAATCAAGCGCTGGCAGGGCGCTAACAAGTGATGCTTTTTTTTTAGCTGTATTAAGTGGCCTGTTATTGTTTTTATCTTTTCCTAAGTATGGCTCAGGATGGCTTGCTTGGATCGCTTTTATTCCTCTTTTTTTCGCTTTGCGGAGGGCTGGTTCAGTTACACATGGATTACTTTTAGGTTTTATCACCGGAATAGTCAGCTATATAGGAATAATTTATTGGATTGCCTGTGTCGTTATAAATTATGGCTATTTGCCTTTATATCTGGGCATTCTTTTGATGTTGCTTTTGGCTTGCTATTTAAGTATTTACATTGCTTTATTTGCCGGCGGCATTGTATATTTCCGGGGTAAAATAGCCTTTTATTTAGCGGCGCCGGTTTTGTGGGTTTGTCTGGAGTATTGTAAATCATGTCTCTTAACAGGATTCCCTTGGGAAAATCTTGGCTATTCTCAGTATCTTAACTTTTATCTTATTCAATTCGCCGATATTCTGGGCGTCTTTGGTTTGTCTTTTCTAATTGTTGTAGTTAATGCAGCCATATTTGAAGTTATCAATAAAAGATCCAAGAGAGAATATGCTTTAGCTGCTGTCGTTTTTCTGATTTTAGCCGGCGTTTATATTTACGGTATTTGCCGGTTGAATCAAGTTAATAAAGTGATGCAAAATGCGCAAGGCATGGAAGTTTCGTTGATACAGGGCAATATTGATCAGTCCATAAAATGGAACGAAAATTACCAGAAAGATACATTAAATATCTATGAGCGACTTTCCGTGAAAAATGCACCGGCAAATGGAAGTTTAATTATCTGGCCGGAAACGGCTGCTCCATTTATTTTTCAGAATATAAATAATTTACATGATCAAATTAGAAATTTGTCGCTCAAGACGAAAAGCTGGTTAATATTCGGCTCTGTAAGTTATTTGCAAAAAAAAGGAGGTGATAATTATTTCAATAGCGCATATTTATTGTCACCTTCCGGTGAAATTAAAGGTAAGTATGATAAAGTTCATCTCGTTCCTTATGGAGAATATGTGCCATTAAGAAATTTTTTCCCCTTTATTAATAAACTTACTGCCGGGATAGGTGATTTTGGTACCGGAGCCGGATATTATCCTTTGTCTTTGGATGATAAGAAAATCGGGATTTTAATTTGTTACGAAGCTATCTTGCCTTTTGCTGCAATAATGTATAAAAAAATGTCTGCCGAGTTATTGGTTAGTATTACCAACGATGCCTGGTTTGGCACTACCTCAGCGCCTTTTCAGCACTTTTCCATGGCAATTTTTAGAGCCGTGGAAACACGACTCTATTTGGTAAGAGCTGCCAATACCGGTATTTCCGGAATAATTGATCCTAGTGGCAAAATAATTGCGAAAACAAACATTTTTCAAGAAGATGCATTGAAAGGATATATAAAATTCGTCAAGATACCGACTTTTTATGCTGAATATGGCGATCTTTTAGTGATAGTTTGCTTTGTGTTAATAATTTTTTATTTTTTAATGAGTTTAAAAGGGAGGATAAGATATGCCGGTGGAAAACATACAAGAAACAGTAAGTGATTTGAAAAAAAGAATAAAGTACATAAGGGAATGTCTTTGACGTCCCGGAGCTGAAACTAAAAATAAAAGATTTAGAAGAATCATCTTTTAAAAAAGACTTCTGGAGTGATCAGGATAAAGCTCGTGAAGTTCTGCAAAAAAAGACGAAGCTTACAGAGGCATTGGATAAGTGGGAAAGGTTTAATAACGAAATAAACGATATTGAAAATCTGGGAAGCATCGCGCTGCAGGAAAAAGATGAGCAGGTTCTGCAAGACCTCGCTCACGAATTGGAGCAATTGACTTCTGCCGTTGGTCAGGAAGAACTTAAAATGATGCTTAACAGCGAGCAAGATTCGTTAAATGCCATTATTTCCATTCATGCCGGAGCAGGTGGAACAGAAGCGCAGGACTGGGCGGAAATGTTGTTGCGCATGTACTTACGCTGGACGGAAAAAAAGGGGTTTGTTACGAAAATAATCGATAGTCTTCCAGGAGATGAAGCCGGGATAAAAAGCGTATCCTTTACTGTAGAGGGCGAATATGCCTATGGTTACGCTAAAGCGGAAATCGGCATACACAGGTTAGTTCGCATCTCTCCTTTTGACGCTAACGCGCGCCGTCATACGTCATTTGCATCTGTTTTTGTTTATCCGGAAGTAAGTGACGAAATAAAAATTGAAATAAACGAAGACGATTTGCGCATCGATACTTTTCGCGCCGGTGGAAAAGGCGGCCAACACGTAAATAAAACAGATTCGGCTGTAAGAATTACCCATTTACCTTCAGGTATAGTTGTGCAATGTCAAAACGAACGTTCCCAGCATCAAAATAAAGCAATGGCCATGAAGTATTTAAAGTCGAGACTTTATGAGAAGGAACTGGAATTAAAGAATGAAAAGATTAATGAAGAAAATAAATTGAAAAAGGATATTGCCTGGGGAAGCCAGATAAGGTCTTACATTCTGCATCCGTATAAAATGGTAAAAGATCACCGGACAAATCTGGAAAATAACAATGCCAATAAAGTTCTGGATGGTGATATCGATGAGTTCATTCAAGCGTATCTCATGAATTCGACAAATCATTCTTAACTTACTGTATTTATGGGTAATTAGTGGATAAATTAATTTATAGTATGATTGACTAAGAAAACTGGTGATCAATTAATTTTGGGAAAAAATAAAAACTTATGCTATAGAAAAAATTCAATAGATGTTTATATGCGACGATGAAACCAGATATTTCTGGGGCGTATGTTTTGAAAAAAACTAAGGAGTTGTTTCAGTGATGAGAATAAAAAGTGACTTTGTTGCTTATACTATCGTGATTTGTTTAATTTTTGCTCTTCCTTTATTTAGTTTTGCTCAAAATGTAGCAGATCGAAAACCTGTAGATATTGCCAGCGCTGAGGTTACAAAACAAACAATAAAAAATGAAGATCCCCTCATAAAAGATGAAGCGGATGCCCCCAAAAAAGAAAATAAATTTTTCAATCTTAATTCAGATAGTAGTCCGGAACAAAAAAATCAAGCAAGCGAAGACAAACAGGATATGATGGAAAAGGCGTTGGATTTGCTGGAGATTGCCGACAAGCTATGGGAGAAAGGTGATGTAGAAAACACATTAAATACGCTAGACGAAGCTTATGCATTGCTTCTTGCTGCGAATGGTGATGTGGCGATTTCTCAGGAAAAAGATGATTTACGTCTTTTAATTTCCAAGCGCATTTTGGCTGTTTATTCTTCAAAGAAAACCGTTCTTAACGGTAAGAATAGTGAAATACCATTAATTATGAATACTGATGTTGAAAAGGAAATCAGCTCTTTTCAAAGTATTGAACGTGATAACTTTATTGCTGCTTATCAGCGTTCCGGCATGTACCGTCCTACAATAGTAAGGGCATTGAAGAAAGCAGGAATTCCGGAAGAGTTTTTCTGGCTTCCTCTGGTGGAAAGCTTCTTCAAAATTAACGCTTATTCCCGCGCCCGCGCGCTCGGTTTGTGGCAATTTATTCCGTCAACCGGTTATAAATTCGGTCTCAGTCGAGATGAATGGATTGATGAGCGCATGGATGTGCAAAAATCCACTCAGGCGGCAATTGCTTATTTAAAAGAATTGCACAACATGTTTGGTGACTGGCTTACTGTTTTGGCTGCTTATAATTGTGGAGAAGGAAAGGTGCTCAGGGTTATATCCAGACAGAACATCAATTACCTTGACGGTTTTTGGGACCTCTACAGGCAATTGCCCCATGAGACGGCTCGTTATGTCCCCCGGTTTCTTGCCACCTTGCATATAGTTAAAAATCCGCAAAAGTATGGATTTGATTTGAGCACTACAGAAAAACAAATTACTACTGAGACAGTCAAAGTCAATAAAATAATGAAACTTAAAGATATTGCGGAAAAAATCGAAATATCTGAAGAAGTACTGAACTTACTTAATCCGGAATTGAGATATAAGATGACCCCCAATCAAGAATATGATTTAAAGCTTCCTAAAGAATCTATAGAAAAATTCAATTTGGTTGCCAATGAAATTCCTCAGAGTGAGAAGCCGCGAATTATTTCTGTACGGACGGTATTTATAAAACACCGGGTGAGAAAAGGTGAGACGATTGCTTCAATTGCCCAAAAGTATAACGTTCCTGATTCAATGATAATATCCTATAATAAATTAAGTTCTAAAAAGGCTTTAGTTCCAGGGAGAAAGCTGAGAATTCCTATAACAAGAGAAAAGCATTATGCGGCGAGCGGCAGTTCAAGACAAAAAAATGAAAAGATAAAAATTGCATCTTCAGGGCGATATAAGGTCAGAAAAGGAGAGACCCTTTTAATGATTGCTCGCCGTTTTGCAATTCCATCCGCTAAAATAAAAGAAATAAACAACTTAAAAACGGATAAAATCCGTATAGGCCAAATATTGAAACTTCCGCAAAAAAAAATCAACGCAAATTCAGAAGAAGAAAATGATAGCAATAAAAATGTAAAAAAATTAGTTCAAAAATCCAAGATAGATAAGCCAATATTATCGGCAACTGATGTGGATAAATTGGGAACGAACAAATATATTGTTACGAAAAATGATAGTTTGCACAGCATTGCAAAAAAAAATAATATGAATATAGCTAAACTCATGGAATTAAATAAAATATCCATCAATGAAAAACTCGTTCCCGGACAAATATTGATTGTTAAATAGATAAAAGGTATTCATGAAAATTTTTTAAACTCCACAAATTAGGTAAATTTATTTACTTGACAATAAAAATATAAGTTTGATATATTTTATAAACGCTTGGATCCGGAAGGACTGGGACGGAAGGAAAATTTAAAGAATATTACAAAGCCTTTCGTTTGACGACGGAAGGCTTTTTTAATGTGAAAATGAAAATTATAAAATCAGTAAAAAAAATGCAATCTTATTCCGAAAGCCTCCGGCTGCAGGGAAAGCGAATAGCATTTGTTCCCACTATGGGATGTTTTCACGAAGGTCATCTCTCGCTCATGAGGAAAGCAAAAAAAATGGCCGATTGCGTTGTAGTCAGCATTTATGTAAATCCTGCACAGTTTGGTCCCCAAGAAGATTTCTCCAAATATCCCCGCGATTTAAAGCGTGATTTGAAAATGGCTGAAAGTGTTAATGTGGAAATAATTTTTTATCCGCCAGATGACAAAGTATATCCTACTGATTATCAGACTTATGTTGATGTGGAAAAAGTAACCCGAAATTTGTGTGGAATATCACGTCCGGGTCATTTTCGCGGCGTAACAACTATTTGCCTGAAACTATTTAATATCGTTAAACCGCACATCGCCATTTTCGGCAAGAAAGACTTTCAACAATATATTTCCATAAAACGTATGGTTGACGATCTCAATCTCGATCTCCAAATAATAGGTTTATCCACAGTGCGTGAGGCAGATGGACTGGCAATGAGTTCCCGTAATAAATACCTCAAAGAAGATGAAAGATCGTCCGCCTTGACTTTATTTGCCTCCCTCAAATTAGCACAAAGGCTTTATTTCGGTGGGGAAAGAAAAGCGTCAGTGATAATAAATGAAGTGAAAAAATTAATTAAAAAAGCCGATTATACCGATATTGATTATGTTAAAATATGTGAAACTAACACCCTTAGCGATGTTAAAGAGATTAAGAGTCAATCAATTATAGTGTTGGCCGTAAAAGTCGGCAAAACACGACTTATTGATAATCACGTTTTTGGCGAAAAATTGAAAGTATAATATTTATCCTTAAAGAAAGGAGAAATTAATTAATATGCAGAGATTCATGTTAAAATCAAAAATTCATCGCGCTACGGTAACAGATGCCGATTTGCATTATGAAGGCAGTATTTCCATTGATGAAAAACTCATGGAAGAAGCATTGATCGTTCCTTATGAAAAAGTTTCGATATACGATGTTGACAATGGCGAGAGATTTTCTACTTACGCCATTAAAGGAAAGCGAAACTCCGGAACGATTTGTCTCAACGGCGCCGCCGCACGCAAAGTGGCTAAAGGAGATTTAATTATCATTGCCTGCTATGTGCTTGCCGAAGATAAAGAAGCAAAGAAGTGGACGCCAAAATGTGTATTTGTCGATAATAAAAATAAAATAAAAAAAGTACACTAAGTAGTTAAGTATTATATGATTTATTATCCGGGGAAATACGAGAGTATTTATCCGTCTTTTTCGTTTTTTAAAATCAATCTTACAGCAGAAATAAAAATGTTAGACTCATGACGACAGATGTGTTAACTACGCATCCATATTTTAATTTGTTATTATATAAAATAAACATAAGGAGATTAAAGCATGCAAATTACTTCCGAAAGTGTAAAGGTAGGACATCCTGATATAGTTTCCGATTCCATTGCCGCAAACATTATTGCGGAAATATTGAACGAAGAGCATAAAATACGCATGGATATAAATTGCATGCCGCACTGCGGTATTGAAATATTTCTGGGCAAAGGTCTTTGTGTGATCGGCGGCGAAATTTCTACGCGAGTTTATGTCGATATTGAAAAAGTTGCGCGTAAAACAGTTTTGAATATTGGTTACAATGATTCCGCCTTGGGCCTTAACGGCAATTCAATGGGCATACTCAATGCTATTATTCCGCAGTCTCCTGATATTAACATTGGAAGCAGAGCTGATTTAGGAAAACATAAGGAAATTGGAGCAGGAGATCAGGGAATTATTTATGGATTCGCTTGTAATGAAACTCCGGAATTATTGCCCTTGCCTTACGTTTTGGTAAATAGAATGATGCGCGCGTTTGAAAACTGCGGCAATCCTGTTTTTGCGCCAGATGGAAAAGGACAGGTAACCGTGGACTACGACAGCAACTGGCGGCCCGGAAGAGTGGCGACAGTGCTCATGTCCAACGCAATTGACTACAGAAATGTTTCTGCTAAATCCCGTTCTTCAGTCGAAAAACAGGCACGTCAAATTGCTATGAATTGTTTAAGCGACTGGACTGACGATAAAACAAAATTCCTTTTTAACCCCACCGGCGAATGGCAGGCAGTCAATTCATGTTCAGCCGCGGATTCGGGCGTTACAGGACGGAAGCTGGTTGTGCAGCTCTATGGCGGTTATCCGGGCGCACAGTTGGGCGGCGGTGCTATTGTCAATAAAACACCGGAAAAAGTTGACTGCTCTGCGGCTTTCGGTTCCCGGTATGTGGCCAAGAATATTGTTGCCGCAGGACTGGCGACAAAATGTTCCGTACAGCTTGCCTATGCGATTGGTATTGCCAAGCCAATTTCTATTTACATTAATACTTTCGGTACAGGAATCATTCCAGATGAAAAAATCGCTTCAGGTATAAACAAAATATTTGATTTAACTCCCGCAGGCATGATTAATAAATTTGATCTGCTAAATGGTGAACGATTCAGAAAATTACCCAAGACATTCTTTTTGGATATGAGTTATCCCTGGGAAAAAACAGATAAGATTAAAGAACTTAAAAAGGCGCTGGCAATTAAATAAAAAGGAGTGGTTATATTGATCTTAAGAAAATGGCAATTGAAATTGGAGGAAGAATGGCTTTTTTGGAAATTAATCGGGCTTTAAAATATAAAGTATCGGATATTTCGTTGGCATCATGGGGGCGAAAAGAAATACAACTGGCGGAAAACGAAATGCCCGGTCTGATGGCTTTACGCAAAAAATACGGACAGAAGAAGCCCCTTGCGGGCTTAAAGATAATGGGCAGTCTGCATATGACTATTCAGACTGCAATGCTTATCGAAACACTCAAGGAATTAGGAGCTGATCTCCGTTGGGCATCCTGCAATATATTTTCCACACAGGATCATGCGGCGGCGGCGATAGCCAAAAAAGGTTCGGCGGCGGTTTTTGCGTGGAAGGGAGAAACACTCGAAGAATACTGGTGGTGCACTGAACAGGCTTTGACCTGGCCTGATGGTTCCGGGCCTGATTTAATTGTGGATGACGGCGGAGATGCGACGTTATTTATTCATCACGGAGTCAAGATTGAAAAAAAACCCAAACTGCTTAAAGAAAAAAATGACAACAAAGAATTTAAAATTGTCCTTTCCCGATTAGAGAAATCATGGAAACGCGATCCGCAGCGTTGGCAAAAAATTGCCGCTAAAATCAGGGGAGTTTCTGAAGAAACGACGACAGGTGTGCATCGCCTTTATCAAATGCAAGCGGCGGGCGAGCTTTTGTTTCCGGCAATAAATGTTAACGATTCAGTTACCAAATCAAAATTCGATAATCTTTACGGCTGCCGAGAATCTCTTGTAGATGGTATTAAAAGAGCAACTGATGTCATGGTTGCCGGCAAAGTTGTTGTTGTTTGCGGCTATGGAGATGTCGGTAAGGGCAGCGCTCAATCCATGAGGGGTTTTGGCGCTCGTGTCATTATTACGGAAATTGATCCCATCTGTGCACTGCAGGCGGCGATGGAAGGATATGAAGTTAAAACTCTGGAAGAAGTTGCGTCTCTCGGTGATATTTTTGTTACCGCTACCGGCTGTTGCGATGTCATTACGGGCAAGCATATGGAAATGATGAAAGATGAAGCTATCGTCTGCAATATCGGTCATTTTGACAGTGAAATAGACATGCACTATTTGGAAACAAATAAGATTTGCAAAAAAGAAAATATTAAACCGCAAGTGGATAAATGGAAGCTCAAATCCGGGCGCTCCATAATAATTTTAGCCGAAGGTCGTCTGGTTAATTTAGGTTGCGCTACCGGTCATCCCAGCTTTGTCATGAGCAACAGCTTTACCAATCAATGTCTGGCGCAAATTGAATTAGCCTCAAAAAAATATAAAGTCGGCGTTTTCACTTTGCCCAAGAAATTGGATGAAGAAGTTGCCCGTCTGCATTTGGATAGATTGGATGCGAAACTGACCAAACTTACAAAGAAACAAGCCCAGTATCTGAACATTTCTGTTGAGGGGCCTTTTAAGCCGGAGTATTACCGGTATTAATATCAATCATGAAATAAAAATTAGGTTCGTACTCTATAGAAAAGTACCGCGGCAACGGCGCTGAATAAGATATTTGCTGCCCAAGCAGCAAGGAATACCGGAATTCTTCCCGAGAGTCCCAGTGACATACTCAACGCATGGACAGAAAAATATGAAAATCCGATAAATATACCTATTCCGACACTTTGCATGACACCGCCGCTTCGCTCCGAGCGCAAAGAAAATGATACGCCGATAAAAATCATTATTATTATTACAAAGGGAAAAGCAATCTTGCCTTGTAAATAAACAAGGTATCTGGTGACATCGTATCCTTCCGCCTGTATTTTATTAACATATTTTCTGAGTTCAAAGTAACCCATTTTTTCCGCATCTTTTTGCATTACTTTAAAATCGCTTGGTTTTTCCGGGATATTGATTATTTTTTCTTTAGACCATTCCAAAATGGGAACATTCTTATTGTCAAAATGCGTGGTGAGTAAATCATAAAAAACCCAGTTGTTGCCTTTCCATTCAGCGCTCTTTGCGTCAACGCGCATTTTTAAAGTAAAATCATTATTCAGGTAGTTTATGGTAATCCCGCGCAACGTATCTTTGTTTACGTCAAACATTTTAAAATTATAGATGGCGTCATTACCGCGATACCAGATTTCGTTTTGTTTAAAATATCCAAGAGTCTGTTGCTTTTGAATATCAACCTTTTCAATGTGTTCAGTTTTTTGTATTGAAGCTGGTGTGATCAACTCAGTAAAATAAAATAAAACCAAAGCCATCAAAGCGGCAAAAATCACGACCGGGAGGGTAAGGCGATAAAGACTGATACCATTGGCTTTCATTGCGGTAATCTCACTGAATTTGGAAAGCGATCCGTAAGCCATTAAGGTGGCCAGAAGTACAGCAGGAGGAATAATAAGAGAAATTATCATGGGAATTGAATATAGGAAAAATGATGCCATTTGCTCAATAGTAGCATGATTGCTGAGAAACATTCTTATTTTGTTGAAAAAGTCGATAATCAGATAAAGAGCTATAAAAGTTATGCAGATAACTATTAAAAATCTCAAAAATTCTTTAAGAATGTATTTATCTAAAAGTCTCAAAGTCTAAACCTCAATTTTTTCAGTTCTACGCATCAAAAAAATATTTACCATTTGCCAGAAAGAAATTTCTTTATTGGCCATATAAAGGAGATAAATTCCAAGGAACGCAAAAATAAAATTTGGTGTCCATACACCAATTTCAGGAGAAAGATGGCCGGTTTCCACCAGAGCTTCACCGCCTATGCGCAATAAGTAATACACGGAAACAACAATAATGCCAACGGCAAAGCCTCGCGATTTTATAGCGCGATGACTTTTTATTCCGAGGGGCAGAGCAAGCAGGCCGAAAAAGATGCAGGAAAGAGGAATGGAAAATTTCTTGTGCACTTCAATAGCCAGTTCGCGAATGGCTGCTTTGTCCATGCCTGGTTTTTTCATTTTTTCCAAAAGCTCGGTCATAGTCATTTCCGTGCTGGATTTGGAAGATTCGTCAAGGTTAGCAAGGGCGGTGGATAAATCAAGTCTAATGTCGTAGCTGTTGAAATCAATTTTGCGGTAATTCTTTAAATCTGAACTTACCGTATGAATGGAACCGTTTTCCAGTTTCAGTTTTACAGTCATTGATTCAGGATCGGAAACAAGAAAAGCTTTTTTAGCCAGAATTGTATTTTGCTCGCCGATGATACGGTTATCGGAAACAATAACGCCTTCCATATAATTTTTATTTACAGGAATTCTTTCCGCATAAAGAAGAAAACCCTTGAAATCAGAATTAAAAACTTTTTCTTTAATTCCAATGTTGGCATTTTGCTGGGCGACGGTGAAAAGTAAACGCTTGGTAGCAAAATTACTTTGCGGCACAAGAAAATAACCGACGATGATGGTTATAATAAAAGTTATCAATGAAGCGATAGCGACGGGATAGTAGATTTGCATCAAGCTGATGCCCGAAGTTTTGAGCGCCGTTATTTCGTTATCGGCAGAAAGCCGGCCCATCGCAATGAGAATGGATATCAAAAGGGCAATCGGAATGGTAAACAGCATAAAAGAAGGTAAAAGAAAAAAAATAAGTTTAGCTATGGTAAAAATACTGATACCTTTATTAATCATTAAATCCATGATCTGCAGGATTTTTCCCATGAGCAGGATAAAAGTCAGGATAAACAAAATTATGATAAAAGAAGAAGCAATTTCTTTAAATATATATCGATGAATGATTTTACGCATTTAATTATCAACTTTCTTTATTGTGAAACTCCAATTCCGAAAGCGAAGCATATTGGAATTGGTAAGTTGAACAATCCCGCGAAGCGGAGGGTATAATAACCCGCAGCTTGCTGCGAAATGTTTCCAATGTTTGCCTTGGGGTTCATACCCGTGATTAAAAATAGCACGTATTGATGAATTTTCTCAAGTAAAACATGACAGCCTTTTAAAAAGTTATTATGGCTCCACAAAAATAATTGTGGAAAAATGTTTTTTGCCCCCAAAGCATTCATTTATTGACAGTTGTCAGCATTTTTCCTATATTCACTCAATATTTTAATTTGCCCGTTTTAAAAGGATAGGCCTATGAAAGTTGACACCATGCGCCGGATTGATTATTACGTTGGCGTTCCACTTTGTTTTCTGGGCTCGCTATGTCAAAAAGTTGTAACATCTTTAATCAAACGTGATAAAAGAACTCCCCGAAATGTACTTTTTATAGAATTATCGGAAATGGGTAGCGCCATTTTAGTTGATCCGGCGATGAGAAAACTGCAAAAAGAAGCGGGCGCCAACCTTCACTTTGCTATTTTTAAGAAAAATAAACCCAGTCTGGATTTATTGGGCACGGTTCCTTGGGAAAACATTTATACAATCCGCGAGGACAGCTTGCCGGCGTTCGTGCTGGATACATTGAAATTCTTTTATTGGACGCGAAAAAGAAAAATTGACGCCGTAATTGATCTGGAGTTGTTTTCGCGTTTCACAGCTCTGCTTACCGGTTTCAGCGGCGCTTTTTACAAAGTCGGATTCCATGCCTATTTTAATGAAGGTCTCTACCGCGGTAACTTTTTATCACATAAAGTAGCTTATAATCCTCATATTCATATCGCGAAAAATTTTATTGCTCTGGTAAATGCCTTGTTGTCGTCGAAAGAAGAAATTCCCTATTCGAAGACAATTATTACGGACGAAGAAATCCATTTAGCCAAAGTTAAATTTTCCGCTGCGGAAAAGAGAATCATTCGGGATGTTGTTCACAACTGTTTTGATAAATTTGATTCTGATAAACATAAAATCATTTTAATCAATCCCAACGCCAGTGAACTTCTTATCCAGCGGCGCTGGCCGCAGGCAAATTACGCTGAGCTGATAAAAATGATTTTGGAAAAATGCTCCCAGGCGATAGTATTGATCACGGGCGATCCGCGCGAAAGGGAAGAAGCGCAGCGGCTCAAGGAGCAAGTGCATGATGACAGATGTATCAATTTTGCCGGAAAGGTAACCTTTGCCCAGCTTCCGCTACTCTACAGCATCTCCGAGTTTATGGTTACCAATGATTCCGGGCCGCCGCATTTTGCGGCGATAACCGATATGACGTCATTTGTTATTTTTGGTCCGGAGACGCCTGCGCTTTATGGCTCTTTGGGGAAGACTACGCCTATTTATGCTGCATTGGCCTGTTCGCCTTGTGTAAGCGCGGCAAACCATCGCAAAACAGCCTGCAAAGATAATGTTTGCCTGCAAGTGATTAAACCCTTACAGGTATTTACAGCTATCCATCCTAATTTAGAGAATATTAATGCTGAAAGCTAATAAACAGATATTCTTTCTGATTGGTTTCTTCACTTTAATCCGTCTTTTTGTTGCGCCATTTTTTGGATTGGGTGTTGATGAAGCCCACTACGTTTTATACGCTAAATATCTTGATTGGAGTTATGTTGACCATCCACCACTAGTGGGTTGGGTGCACGTGCCTATTTTTTATCTTTTAGGGACCAATGAATTTTTGGCCCGTCTGCCGGCGATTTTAATCTTTGCCGCAGCTTCGTACTGCGCCTATTTATTTATATTAAGAATCACACAATCAATACGATTGTCGCTTATGTCAGTTTTTGCCTTAAATTGTTCATTTATGCTCAATGCTTTGGGACTGATGCTTTTGCCTGATTCTCTTTTGGTGTTATTTATTTTCCTTCTAATTTTTATTGCCGAAAAAATAGATCGTGAGAAAAAGCCGCTGGATTTTATTTTACTGGGAATTTTGCTCGGATTAATGGGATTGGCTAAATACACTTCGATTTTGTTTGTGCCGCCGCTGATAATTTTTTTCCTGATGAAAAAAAGATATGATATATTATTTTCCAAGTACATGTTTTTGGCGGCGCTCATCGCTTTAATAATGATAACGCCGGTAATATACTGGAACATTAACCATGACCTTATCAGTTTCCGCTATCAGGGTTCTCATGTATTTGGATCTTTAGCCACCAGCTTTAAAAATTTTATTGAATCTCTGGCCGCGCAGTTTGGCGCTTACAGCCCATTTTTATTTATAATTGCCTTTTATGGATTTTTTAAAGCGTTGCGTTCGCAAAATGTTTATCTGCGACTGGCCGTTTTATTTGGTGGAACGATTATGGTTTTTTTCCTGCTCACATCATTTTATGAAAGGACCCTTCCACACTGGCCAAGTATTTTTTATTTGCTCTTTATTCCGATTGGAACTTACACTCTTTTTCAAGCTCAGGAAAAAAGGAAAAGAAACTTTCTTTATTTTTCCGTCGGATTCAGTCTGGTTTTAACATTATTTATTTATGTAGAACTTGCCGGTAAATTCTTTGTTTTCCCTGATTACAAATCACCCTTTCGTGATATTTACGGATTTCCAACAATTGCCCGACAAGCCGACGAGATTTTGAAAAAAAATATATTAGCGGCACCGAAAGCAATCGCAGTGAGCAATTGGACAATGGGCAGCAGAACAATGTATTATAACCTGCCATATAAAAATGAAGTATTTGTCATTGATAATCGCCAGGATCAATTTGATATCTGGCAGGAGAAACCACCTTTAGGTTACAATCTTCTTTTTATTAACACTCATTTTAATGATTTGGATATTAAAAAGCATGTTCGCTGCGAACAAGTTGATCTTGCCGGGAAAACCGATTTATTGCTCAACGGAGCGAAAGTAGATACCATTGAATTTGTGTGGTGCCATAATTATCAGGGAGTCAAACAGTGAAAGAAAGATGGATTGCCGCATATATTTTTACTGCATGCTTATTGCTGACGATATTATCATATTATTTCTGGGATATTCCCCTGATCAGGTATTGCCGCACATTGAACCGTTCAGTTATCGACATTTTTCAAATTATAACTGCTCTGGGGATTACCAAATGGTATCTGATAGCGAGCGCAGGGCTGTATTTATTTTTTGGATTAATTTATAAGAACAAACTGCAAGCAATGCGCTCTCTTTTTGTTCTCTGTTCGTTGAGTTTGTGCGGAATTGTACTTCACTTAATCAAATGGATTGCCGGACGGCATCGCCCCATCGATTTATTTAATCATGGCTATTTCGGATTTAATTACTTCGGCTTTGGTTATGAATTGACATCTTTTCCTTCCGGACATGCACAAACCGCATTTACGCTTGCCACCGCGCTGACAATACTTTTTCCGCGCTGGGGAATACCAGCATTTCTTGTTGCCGGGGCGGTGGGTATAAGCAGGATAGTTTTAACTTCGCATTATTTAAGTGATGTGATTGCCGGAGCCGGTATCGGCATATTATTCACACTGGCTGTAAAATACTTTTTTGACCGGAAACAGATCAAACTAATCGGAAAATAAACATGTAAAGAGAACATCTCATGCAAAAAAAATATATTCTATTTTTAATCCCATTTATTCTTTATATCGGATTGCTTTCCATCATGCCGCAAATGGAACCGGATGAAGCCCGCTACAGCCTGATTCCCAGCGGCATGAATCAATCAGGGAATTATGTTACACCGCATATTAAGAATGTTATTTATCTGGAAAAGCCTCCGCTGGTCTATTGGGCGACGGCAATGTCCTTTAAGATATTTGGCGAAAACGATTTCTCCGCCCGTCTTTTTGTTGCTCTGTGCGCCTGGGGATGTATTTTACTTGCTTATTTTATGGGCAGAAATTTCCGCAATGAAAAGACAGGCCTTTACGCGGCAATGCTTTTGACGGTTTCTGTTTTTCCTTTTGTTTTGGGACATATTAACATTTTAGATACGCCTCTGACTTTTTTCGTATGTCTTTCCATTTGGTTGGGTTATCTAGCTTTACAAAGACAAAAAAAATATCTGTTTTATTTATTTTATTTTACCTGCGCCCTTGGATTCTTAACAAAGGGTATTATCGGTGTTGTCTTTCCGTTCGGCATTCTGGTTATCTGGCTTGTTTGGACTGGAAAATGGCGTCAAATATTTAATCTGTTTTCACCAATCGGGATATTATTATTTTTAGTAGTTGTTTGTCCCTGGCTGATTATGGCTCAAAAAGAAAATCCGGATTTCCTGTGGTTTTTCTTTGCCCGCGAGCATTTTCTGCGTTTCACCACAAAAATGCACGGCAAGACGGAGACTTTTTATTTCTATCTGCCGATACTTGTAGGCGGATTAATTCCCTGGCTTTTATATTTAATCAAAGCATGGAAGAATAAATATATTTCGGAATCATTATTTAGCCCAGATGATAACAAATTGCTGGTTGTCTGGTTTTTATTAATTTTTATTTTTTACACGATCTCTTCGTCAAAACTGCCAACTTATATTGCCCCGCTTTTTTTACCGATAACTCTTTTCGCGGGATGTATCTTTAAAAAATATGAAGAAGAAATGCCGGTGAAGAAAAATACCTTGCAGAGTATAATTTATCATCTGGCAATTATTTTCCAGTCTTTAATATTATTTATTGCCCTGATACTTCCGCCAATTCTAAACAAATATTCCGACGCTGAAAAGGGTTTGGTGGTTATGGTATCCGACAGATGGTGGTTATACATAGCCATACCGGTAATCACTCTGCTTCTTATGACTTTCCTGCCGGATTTAATTTATAAGAAATTCAAGAAAGGCTGGTTTTTCAGTATATATATTCTTTGCGCGATATTACTGGGCAGTATACTATTTCCTTTGAATGATTTTTTGGCGCCTTATCGCAGCGCTAAAGTGACAAGGCAGGCAATTGCCCGGTATGTGCCGCCGGAAAAGGAATTATATCAATACAAAGTTAATTTTTACGGCATCGACTTTTATAATAAAATAAGGACGCCCATTGTCGAAGATTTCGGCGAATTGTCGGAGGGCATTGCCAAAATGCCCCCAGAAGAAAAAAAACATTATTTCCTTTCCGTGGAAGAATTTTTTAAGTTGTGCGAAGAGAAAAAAGATATATATTGTATTACTCAACACAAAGAAAAGTTAAGGCAAATTATGCAACGATTTTCCAATGCGGAAATTCTCTGGGATAATAAAGCATTTTACTTGCTTCATATTAATAAGTAGAAAGAAGGTTGACGAGTGAAAATCAGAAAAGAATTTCTCCCCTTTAGCAGGCCGTCCATTGGCAAGGACGAAATAAATAAAGTGACAACCTGTTTAAAGTCGGGATGGATTACAACAGGAGCTCTTTGTAAAGAATTTGAAGATAATTTCTGTCAGCTCACCGGATCCGAACAAGCGATATCTCTTAATTCTGCTACAGCCGGAATGCATATTACTCTATCGGCATTGGATATCGGCCCAGGTGATGAAATAATCACGCCGTCAATGACGTTCGCCTCTACAATAAATATGATTGCTCTGCGCGGCGCAACGCCCGTATTTGTTGAAATTGATTACGGTACTTTGAATATCAATACGGATTTGATAGAGGAAAAAATTACAAAGAAGACAAAGGCGATTATTCCGGTGCATTTCGCAGGTGCTCCGGCGAATATGGACAAAATAAATGATCTGGCGCGTAAATATAATCTGACTGTCATTGAAGATGCCGCTCACGCAGTGGGAACTTACTATAAAGGAATTCACGCCGGAGGTTTTGGTAATACCGCTATTTTTTCTTTTCATCCGATAAAAAATATTACAACCGGTGAAGGCGGGATGATAACTTTAAATGATTCCGCTTTGGAGAGAAAACTGCGTTTGCTGAGATTTCATGGAATCGAAAGAAACGCCTGGAAAAGGTACGGGAAGGGCGGCAATCCGTCTTATGATATAGCCGAGCCCGGCTATAAGTATAATATGCCGGATATTCTGGCGGCGCTCGGTTTGGTCCAGTTGGAACGCTGGCAGGAATTGAACCTGCGCCGGGCGAAGTTGGCTGAACTTTATTTTGAAGGACTTAAGGATATTTCCGGTATTGATTTACCGGAAATACCGGAATATGATCACACTCATGCCTGGCATCTTTTTGTGATTAAAGTACTGGCTTTAAACCGGGATGAATTTATGAACAGATTAGCTGATTATAATATCGGATATGGTCTGCATTTTCCTCCCAGTCATGCTTTGAGCTATGTAAAAGAAAAATACGCAAAAAATAGCGGCCTACTTGAAGAAACTGAACGCGCGGCAGATAAGATAATATCGTTGCCTTTATTTCCGGATATGCCGGAAAAAGACGTCCATTATGTTTGTACAGCAATAAAGGAGATTATTCGCCATGGGTAATGTGCAAGTAGCAGTAGTCATCCCGGTTTATAATGAAGAAGAAAATCTGCCTGCTTTGATGCAGCGGCTTATGCCGGTAATGCAGGGTTTGGGAAAAAGCTTTGAGATAATATTTATCGATGACGGTAGCCGTGATAATTCTCTGGAAATTCTCAAAGGGTTTACCAAGAACTTTCAGGTTCGGGTAGTGGAGTTGACCCGCAATTATGGTCAGCATGCCGCAATAATAGCCGGATTTTCCATTACCAAGGCAGATATTGTCATTACGATGGATGCCGATTTACAGAATCCTCCAGAAGAAATACCGAAATTAGTTCGAGTCATGGAAGAGGGTAAATATGATGTTGTAGGCACGATCAGAAAGGGACGCAAGGATTCCTTCCTACGTATTTTGCCGTCGAAAATAATTAATGTGGTCGCACGAAAGATTACGAAGGTTAATATGCGGGATTGGGGCTGTATGCTGCGGGCATATAGCCGCCTTGTTGTTGAACGCATGATTCAATGCCATGAACATGCTACTTTCATTCCTGCGTTAGCTACAGTCTTCGCCAAACGGATCACGGAAATTGAAGTGAATCATGAAGAGCGTCATGGCGGCAAGTCCAGCTATCCTCTGGGAAGATTAATTAATCTTCAATTTGATCTTGTGGCCTCGTTTTCTGATTTTCCGATGAAGCTGATAATGTACGGCGGAATTCTGATGTCTTTTCTAGGCGTTTGTTTCGGTATTTTTCTGGCAGTTGCCAGACTAATCTACGGCGCTCAGTGGGCGGCGGAAGGAATATTCACACTATTTGCCGTGTTGTTTGTATTTGTCGGTCTTCAATTTTTTGCTTTGGGAGTTATTGGTGAATATATTGGCCGTATTTATCTGGAAGCACGCAAACGTCCGGAGTATGTGATTGAAAAAGTACATACCAAATAAGCGCGAATAAATTTAAAAATAATCAGTGAGAAATATTAAGATGAAAACGGTTGTGTTTGCCTATCACAACATGGGGCTTGCCGGATTGTACGCGCTGTTCAATCATGGATTCGATATCGCGGCCGTGTTTACTCATGAAGACGACCCTGATGAAAATTGCTGGTTCGGTTCGGTTAAAAATTGGGCAGTACAGAAGGGTGTAAAGGTATACACAACTGAAGAAGTCAACTCGCCTGATTGGATTGCGAAAATAGCGGCAGTTAATCCAGATGTAATTTTTTCTTTCTATTACCGCAAGATGATTGGTCGGGAAATTATTGATTTGCCACGCGTGGGAGCTTTTAATTTACACGGCTCGTATTTGCCTCATTATCGGGGACGATGTCCGGTCAACTGGGTAATAATCAACGGTGAAAAACAAACAGGAGTCACACTTCATTACATGATTAATAAACCTGATGCCGGAGATATTGTCGGTCAGAAGCCGGTCGTAGTAGAGTCATCAGATACCGCTAAAACCTTGTACGATAAGCTCTGCTGGGCGGCGAAAGAACTTCTGGATGAAGTACTGCCTTTAATTAAGAAAGGTCAAATTCCGCGGCAAAAGCAGGATTTGAAAGAGGGCAGTTATTATGGAGGAAGACGTCCGGAGGACGGCCGCATTGACTGGAATAAATCCGCCGCTGAGATTTATAATTTAGTTCGCGCTGTTACCGAACCATATCCCGGCGCCTTTGCATTCTTAGATAATGATGAAAAAATTATTATCTGGTGGGCCGAGCCGACAATGTCGGAAGAAGCCGTTATTCCGGGTAAACTGATTATTACGAATAAAGAAGTTCTTGTGCAAACCGGGAAAAATGCTATAAAGCTCCTCGATATTGAAGTCAAAGGAAAACGCTTCAGAGGTGAACAGATCAACAGTTATTTTAAGAACGGGAAGGTGACAGAGCTAAAATGAAAATATTAATTCTTGGTGTAAACGGATTCATCGGACATCATCTAGTCAACAGAATACTGGCAAAAAAGAAAGACTGGATAGTTTACGGCATGGATTTAGGCACAGACCGGCTCGGCATGTCTCTGGATAATCCTAATTTTCATTTCATGGAGGGTGACATTGCCATCAATCGAGAATGGATTGAACTCCAAATTAAAAAATGCGATGTTGTTATGCCGCTTGTTGCTATTGCCACTCCGAAGCTTTATGTAGAAGATCCCATTGCCGTTTACAATCTTGATTTTGAAATGAATGTGGATATCATCAAGAAATGCGTCAAATATCATAAGCGAGTTGTCTTTCCCTCGACCTCGGAAGTTTACGGTGCGTGCAATGATCCCGAATTCAAGGAAGACGAAAGTTTTCTTGTTGTAGGTCCCATCAATAAGGAACGCTGGATATATTCCTGCTGCAAGCAGCTTCTTGATCGTGTGATTTACGGCTACGGCACAAGAGGACATTTGGAATTCACTTTGTTTAGACCGTTTAACTGGATAGGCCCCAGACTCGATTCGCTCTACACCGCGAAGGAAGGCAGTTCGCGCGTTGTCACGCAGTTTATCGCGGAGCTGTTCATGAAGCGGCCGATAAATCTTGTTGATGGCGGAAAACAAAAACGCTGTTTTACTTACGTTGATGATGGAATTAGCGCGCTCATGAAAATATTAGAAAATAAAAATGATATTTGTAAAAATCAGATTATCAATATCGGCAATCCGGAAAACGAATGCTCGGTAAAAGAATTGGCCCAAATATTGAAAAAGCTGTTTAAAGAGCATCCTGATCACAAGAAAGATAAAAGTTATTCAGAAATAGTTGATGTTTCCGCGGATAGCTATTACGGAAAAGGCTATCAGGATATTTATACGCGCAAGCCCAGTATTGAGAAGGCGAGAAAACTTTTAAACTGGGAACCCAAAATTGGCTTGGAAGAATCATTGCGTTTAACGCTCAATTCATTTTTGGAAGAAAATAAAGACGCTGAAATATGATTTCCTAGTACATTTGTCATTCCCGCGAAGAGACTGTGTCGTAATTATTTTTTGACAAGAGAATATTAGAAAAAGATAAAAAAGCAAGAGAAAGCTTTTTGTATAGCTATGCTGATATGATAAAGTATCGATAAAGGAGAAACAATATGGCCTATCGATGCGGCAATAGATACC
>Ga0209777_10001674_pt1 | contig 31202 bp, 26 predicted proteins | sample FrelakmetHBP12HB_FD_187147 | JGI IMG/M metagenome (GOLD analysis project Ga0209777, IMG submission 187147) | Freshwater lake sediment microbial communities from the University of Notre Dame, USA, for methane emissions studies -HBP12 HB (SPAdes)... | ecosystem: Environmental > Aquatic >... | reverse complement strand
AATGCCAATACAATTTTCTATAATCTGACGACCTCTCTGGCAATGCTGGTCGGACGGTTTTCCACAATCATTCCGGCCTTGGCGATTGCGGGATCTCTTGCCGGTAAGAAAATTGTTCCGACGAGTACAGCGACTTTCCCCACAACAAGCGTCCTTTTTATTATCATGCTGGTTTGCGTAATCATTGTTGTCGGCGCGCTGACATTTTTCCCGGTCTTCACATTGGGTCCGTTTCTGGAACAACTACTGCTGACTATCGGCAAGACGTTTTGAGGTGAATGAAAATGAAATCGAAGAAAATCAATATCTGGCAGGCGAAATTTATCTTACCGGCGCTTAAAGATTCGCTTACGAAACTCAATCCACTGATCATGGTAAAAAACCCGGTGATGTTCATTGTGGAAATGGTAACCATCGTAACTACGTTTATTGTTATGTATGATATTGTTACCGGCAGCAGTATCGCCTTTGATTTGCAGATTACCTTGTGGTTGTGGTTTACGGTAATATTTGCCAATTTCGCAGAAGCCCTTGCCGAAGGTCAGGGACGGGCGCAAGCCGATTCTCTCAAAAAGAACCGATCGGAGGCCAAAGCTAAACGATTGCTGAATGATGGCAGCACAGAAACAATATCCGCCTTGCAGTTGAAAAAAGAAGACATGATTCTTCTGGAAGACGGTGACACAATTCCCGGAGACGGTGAAGTTGCCGTGGGGACGGCACTTATCGATGAATCGGCCATAACCGGGGAATCGGCTCCCGTCATCAGAGAATGCGGCGGTGATCGCAGCGGCGTGACCGGAGGCACACGTGTGCTTTCGGGAAAAATCAAGGTTCGCATTACCGCCAATCCGGGTGAGAGTTTTCTTGATCAGATGATCGGCATGGTTGAAGGCGCCAAAAGGCAAAAGACGCCCAATGAGCGGGCGCTCAATCTGCTTTTAATTGCGCTTACGGTTCTATTCATTGTTGTTGTTGTGACCTTAAAATATTTTGCCGCTTACATGGGTGTTAATGTTGCTGTTGCTACGTTGATTGCACTGCTGGTGTGCTTAATGCCCACAACCATTGGGGGATTATTGCCGGCCATAGGAATAGCTGGCATGGATAGATTGTTACAGTATAATTTTATAGCGACGAGCGGCCGGGCGGTGGAAGCATCCGGAGATGTCGATGTGGTGCTCATGGACAAGACCGGCACGATCACTTTGGGCAATAGAATGGCGACGGAGTTTATTTCTCTCATGGAGGGGCAAGAAATGGAATTAGCACATGCGGCGCTATTATCTTCTCTTGCTGATGATACGCCGGAGGGAAGAAGTATTGTTGTTTTGGCGAAAGAAAAACTGGGGATGCGCGGCAGTGATATCCGGGCTCCCGAAGGAGCCGTCTTTTTCCCCTTCAGCGCCGAGACACGAATGAGCGGCATCGACTGGAATGGTCACCGGATAAGAAAAGGATCATTTGATGCTGTAAGAGACTTTGTTTCAGCAAAAGGCAAACAACTGCCGGAAAAAGCTCAAAAGATAGTAGCGGCTATTGCCTCTGAAGGTTCAACGCCTCTTTTGATTGCGCAGGATGAACAAATTCTCGGTGCAGTGAGACTCAAAGATGTTCTCAAAGAGGGTATCAGCGGCAGGATTGCCAAATTGAGGCAAATGGGGATTAAGTCCATAATGATTACCGGCGATAATCCTTTGACTGCGGCCACAATTGCGGCGGAAGCGGGTGTCGATGATTTTATTGCCGAGGCCAAACCGGCAACAAAATTGGAGCTGATTCGTAATTATCAGGAGAAAGGACATCTGGTGGCAATGATCGGTGATGGGACAAATGACGCACCGGCGCTGGCTCAAGCCGATGTCGCTGTGGCGATGAATGCCGGCACTCAGGCCGCAAGGGAAGCGGCCAACATCGTGGATCTTGATTCCAACCCCACCAAGCTTCTGGATCTGGTCGAAATCGGCAAACAGATTCTCATTACCCGAGGTGCTCTGACAACATTCAGTGTCGCTAATGATGTGGCGAAATATTTTGCCATCATTCCGGCTATCTTTATCGTAGGCTATCCTCAGCTACGGATACTCGACATTATGCATCTTTCCAGTCCCGAGAGTGCAGTTCTTTCGGCAGTGATTTTTAATGCCATAATTATTCCCATACTGATTCCACTGGCACTGCGCGGTGTGCGTTATCATCCGGCAAGCGCTTCCGCTTTGCTGCGCCGCAATCTCATGATTTACGGCCTGGGAGGGTTAATGTTGCCTTTCGCCGGCATAAAAATAATTGATATTTTAATATCGATGCTGAAGTTATTATAAAGGAGATGCCAATGTTGCAACTGAAACGATCTATTTTAGTATTTATGGGATTATCAATCATTTGTGGATTGATTTATCCTCTCGTGATTACGGCGGTATCACAAGCCATATTCCCCCTGCAATCCAATGCCAGTATAATTAAACAAGGCGATGTCATCATCGGATCGCAGCTTATAGGACAACTATTCACCAGTCCTAGGTATTTTCATGGCCGGCCATCGGCCACTGATCCTCCCTATGACGCCAGTAATTCTTCAGGGAGCAATCTGGCGCCGTCAAGCGCCAAATTATTGGAACAAGTCAAAGTGCGTCTTGAACAAATTCGCAAGGAAAACGGTTTGCCTTCCAATCTGCCGGTACCCGCCGATCTGGTTCTTGCGTCTGCCAGCGGGCTTGATCCTCATCTCAGTGTGGAGGCCGCACTGCTTCAGGTGCCGCGTATTTCCAGGGGAAGGAAGACTCCCGAATCAGTAATTGAGAAAATCGTTGGGCAAAATACGGAAAATCCTTTTTTGGGAATTTGGGGGATGAAGCGCGTCAATGTTTTGCAATTGAATATTGCTCTTGATAGTATCAAGGTTCAGCGGTAAATTGAGGAAAAGGTAAATTTATGGAAGAAAAAGATTTAAGGCCTGATCCTGATGCCCTTTTGAAAGAAATAGAAAAGGATGATGTCAAGAAGGGAAGATTAAAAATATTTCTTGGCTACGCGCCGGGTGTTGGTAAAACATTTGCCATGCTCAATGACGCCCATGTGCTGAAGAAACGAGGCCTTGATGTCGTTGTGGGCATTGTCGAAACACATAAACGCGCCGACACGGAAGCGCTTCTTGTTGATTTGGAAATGATCCCCAGAAAGACAATTGAATATAAGGGAATTCTTGTCAGCGAAATGGATCTGGATGCGATTATCGCGCGGCATCCTGCGGTTGTTCTGGTGGATGAACTTGCGCACACCAACATCGAGGGCAGCCGTCATCCCAAACGGTATCAGGATATTGAAGAATTGCTGGAACAAGGAATTGATGTGCACACAACAGTCAATATCCAGCACTTCGAAAGCATGAATGACGCTGTGGCCAAGATCACCGGTGTCCGCATGCAGGAAACATTGCCGGACACATTTTTCGACCGCACCGGCGAGGTTCAGGTAGTTGATATTCCCTGGGAAGAACTAATTCAAAGGTTAAAGGAAGGGAAAGTATATTTCCCGCAACAAGCCCAGCAGGCTATTGATAATTTTTTTCAGCGGGGTAATTTGTTTGCACTGCGCGAATTGATGTTGACCCTGGTGGCTCGTAAAATGGATAGCGAGCTCATTAATTATATGCGGGCAAAGGCAATTCCCGGACCGTGGCCGGCCGCGGAAAAACTGGTTGTCTGCATCGCGGCCAGTCCCTATGCTAAACAGTTGATCCGCAAGGCTTACGCGATTGCTAAAGATACTCACGCCGAATGGTATGCAGTTTATGTTTTGCCCACCGGCTTTACTGAGCCTTCGGGTAGGGAAAAAGTATATTTAACAGATGCCCTGAACCTTGCCGAAGAACTGGGTGCAAAAATCATGATGCTTTCCGGTGATGATGTTGCCGATGAAATTATTCGTTTTGCCAGGGAGAATAATATTACCCGGATCGTGATCGGTAAACCACTGCGATCTGCAATCGTTGAATTTTTTAAAAGGTCGCCTGCTTCCCGTCTTCTTCGTGCCGCAGGTGATTTTGAGCTCCATCTCATTACTCCGACCATGGGGAAAACAGAAGAAGATATCAAATCTCCCCCTGAACAAGCGGCATTCAAATTGTCGCCCTATTTTATAGCACTGGGCATGATTGCGGCAATCACGTTGATTAATCTTGTGCTCCAGCGTGTTGTTGATCCATCATCGCTGATTTATATATATTTAATTGCTATAAGCGTCAGTGCTTTATTATTCGGAATGTGGCCATCAATATTCGCCTCTATTATCAGCCTTTTAACCTACGATTTTTTCTTCACCATACCCATATATAGTTTTTCAATGAACGATCCCAAGGAAATAGTTAACGCATTGGTTTTCCTTTTTACCGCGATTATTATCGGACAATTGGTAAAGATTGTAAAAAAACAGAATATATCGCTGCAACTAAGGCTGGAGAGGGTCGTTCTGATCGAAGAGATGAGCAAGGAATTCTTGACCCTTCCCCCACTGGAGCAACTGGTAGAAGGACTGGCTACTTTTTCTCAGGAGACCATGAACACTCTGGCCTTCCTGCGGACAACAATTATTAATGACATCAGCAATATTACTATAAAGTATGTCCAGAAGGTTATTAATGTTCCCTGCTTTGTTCTCTTCAAAGAAAAGAAGGGCGATTTGCAGTTGTGGTCCAAGAGCAGCCCGGATTTGGAAATTAATCAAAACGATCTGGCAGTTGCTAATTGGACATTTTCTCACGGGGAAATTGCCGGTGCCGGAACTGAAACTCTGCCGAGTATTTCCTATTGCTTTTTGCCCATTAAGTCACAGGAGGAGATTCTTGGTGTTGTGGGCATCAAGTATGCGTTTAAGAATCTTCTTCCTGAACAGCGCCGCATTTTGGGAACAATATCTAATTTGTCATCCTTGGTGGTGGCCCGCTGGGTTAAAATTTAAGTTATCATCCGCTTGATGTGTTTGATGCACCCCATACAAGAAAAGAATACGGCAAGTCAATTATTAAAGGATTAGTGAAATCTAAGCCTTCCTGCGAGAGGGAATAAAAAGACGATAGTGCTTTGATTGGAAACATGAACACCAAGGAGCTTCATCAATAAGAAGCTCCTTGGTTAGATTGGCATTAACTTTTAATTGTAGCCTTCATCATAGGCAATCATATCCAGGTGCAAGGTGGCGATATCCTCGACATCAAGGTCAACTTCTTCACTGGTATTAGGTAAATCCACCATTTTTATATAACGCCGGCATTTATTACAGACGTCCACCCGATAGCGCTCTTCACCCTCGACCGCGAAATATGCCAATGAATGCTGTTCTTCGTTGCCGCAGAAAGGGCATTTAATCCGCCGAAAATACCACTTAAAGCCGCATTGATGACAAAAAAGATACCTCTCTCCTTCATCTCCGTTTCTAATTTCTCCAATTTTCGGTTCTTTACCGCAAATAGGACAGTATCCTTCTGTCCAGTGCGATTTATCGACAACTTGTCCGTATTTCTCGGCAACGCTTTCCAATTCCGGTCTTAAGCTTTCTTCGAGAAAGAGATCAATTAAATCAAGTTGATCTTCCGCCTCACTGTCTGGTTTTAAGTTTTCCACTATAGGTTCTTCTTCAGTCGGATCAAATGAAGCACGAACCATTTGTTCCCAGTCGAATTGCTTGTCGTTGATAATTTTGAGAATATTTTTAGATTCTTCGGGTATTCTTTTTCCCGCGATAGAAATTAAAGAATAAAAATATTCTTTTGGACGGATTAAATCATATTGATTGCCTACAAAATCGATCAGAGGGAGTCCCCCTTCCATTTTTTGGCTGATTAAATTTTCATCTACAGTGAAAATGGAACTTTTCATGTTGTTACGATATTGCTCCCGCAGGATTAAAATTTCTCCCAATATATCCAAAAGGTCTGTGTAATGAGGATTTATCGACTTATAATCCTCTATTGTTTTCAAAGACTTGCGCAACTTTGCAGCCATTAATATTAACTCCTTAATTAATTATTCATTTACGACGATGGAGCTATATCCGCTTTCGACGTCATGTTCAAGGGATATTTCCTTCGAGCATAATATGGGCATGATATGAAATAAATCAATAATTTAAAGTGCTAGCCACGGATATAAACCCCAAAGCAAGCCGCGGGTAATTATACCCTGCTTATGCAGGATAATTCGACCTGCAAGCTTCAGTCGCAGATGCCCTTTAGGTTATGCACTTTGTTTCTGAAGCTTGGGTCTCATTACAATATAGTCCCACTTAGCTTCGCACGTGGGATAATTCAACTTACAGATATTACTGCACGGCGTTTGTGGAGCTTCCTTAAGAAGCTGAAAGCTGTTTTCAAAAACAGCGACATCCCGCTGTGGGATAATATCTGAGTTTCATTAGAATTGGAGTTTCATCAATAAAATATAAAAGTCATGACAATGAATAAAACCACCAGGATGGGTATGGAATATTTAAACATATAGCCAAAAAAGCTGGGCATCTTCACGCCCGCCTCTTCGGCTATAGATTTGACCATGAAATTGGGCGCATTGCCGATATAGGTATTTGCGCCCATAAATACTGATCCCGCCGATATCGCTGCTAAATAAGATATGTTTGCAACGGTAAGTTTTGCTACCGCCTGAGCCTCAGGCATTCCAGGATAGAACTTACCGATGGCACTGTTAAAAAAAGTCAAATAAGTAGGAGCATTGTCGAGAAAACTTGAAAGTGAACCTGATGCCCAAAAATAATGCGCCGGAGTGTTTATGGATTTGATTAACCAGGCCAACGCTCCATTTTCGCCCGCTTTCAGAATGGCCAGTGCGGGAATGATGGTCATGAAGATGCCCGCAAACAAATAAGCCACCTCCGCAATTGGAGCCCAGCTGAAATCGTTTCCCGCTCTCACTTCCTTTTTCGTAAAGATAAGTGATAAAAATCCCATAACGATCAGTATCGCATCCCTGATCAAATTTTCAGTAGTTTGATGAATGCCGAAAATATTAATTTCTCCCATCCTGACCATTCCACTGAATAAAACCCCGCCGATTATTCCGGCAAGTAAGATGAAATTTCGCGCCCCTTCAATTTTTAATGGTTCTGCTTCGGAATGCTGTAGTGCTGATTTGTCTTCTTTTTTATACCAGTAGAAATCAATGATCAAATAAAGGAAAAGAAGAATCGCGCTGGCAAAAGCCATCTGGGGGAATATTTTTAAAGTCCAGAAAAAGGGAACTCCATGCAAAAAACCCAGGAATAATGGCGGATCGCCAAGCGGTGTCAGCGCGCCGCCTATGTTACTGACAAGGAAAATAAAAAAAACTATCGTGTGTACCTTATGTGTGCGCTGGGAATTTGATCGCAAAATCGGTCTGATCATGAGCATGGACGCTCCCGTAGTTCCGATAACGGATGCCAGGATAGTTCCAATAAGAAGCAGCAAAGAGTTAACAGCAGGGGTGCCTTTTAATGAGCCCTTTATATAAATGCCGCCGGAGACAGTAAATAGCGCCCATAACAAAATAATAAAAGGAATGTAGTCGGCAATGAAAATATGAGCTATCGAGTAAGCAGCAGTGTCTTTGAAGAAAAATAGAAAAGGAATAGCCAGAACCAGTGCCCAGAATGCGGATACTTTGGGAAAATGATGATACCAGAAATGAGGCACAATCAAAGGCATCAGCGCAATTGAGAGTAAAATGCCTATAAATGGCAGTATTGACCATAGTGGCAATATAGAGCCAATATCTCTGGTTGTTTCTTTTGCAAAACAGGTTGCCGGAAGAATTACCAGGAAAATTAAGATCAGATATAAAATGCAGCTGGTTTTTTTCATGCAATTTTATTCAACTTCCTCTGAGAAAATATCTACTTCTCCGGAATGACTAAAATGGGCAAGTGCGCCATTTCAACAATATTCACGTCGGTGCTGTTGAATATTGATGTGTATAATTTGCTGTGATGCTTGTGTCCAATGATGATCATGTCAATCTGATGCTCCTGCACGTATTTGACGATTTCTTCCGCTGTGTTCCCCTTGGAAATGGCGTAGATGATGTTCATGTTTTCCAATAAAAACTCGGGTGCGATTTCCTTTACTTTCAAGGCGACAGCGTCTTCCCGATCCGTCGGATGACGATAGCCCGCCTGAGGGTCATTGACATACAGAATGTGAATCCGGCTTTTGAAAAGTCGCGTGAATTCCAGCGCGTAAGCGACAGAAACAATATTGTCCGCGTCCAGATCGATCGCGTATAAGATATTTCGAAAATCATTCATAAAAACCTCCATGTGATCATTAGGGATTATATATGATCAAAAGTTGATGTCAATCTTTTATGGCGGGTATTGATTTTGATCCAATCAGATTGACATAAAATATTTCTATGCCTATAATTACTAATATTTACCGGAGACGGGCGAAACAAAGTGGATATCGCTGCTTTTTATCATTCAGAAATATTTAAGTTTATCATTTTGCCGGCCATCATTTTTCTGGCCCGCATCTGCGATGTTACGCTTGATACGCTGCGTATTATCTATGTGTCGCGTGGCTTGAAGTTTCTGGCGCCTCTGGTCGGTTTTTTTGAAGTTTTGATCTGGCTCATGGCCATTACTCAAATTCTCAGCAACATGACCAATATAACCTATTACATAGCCTACGCGGGCGGTTTCGCCATGGGCAACTTTATTGGTATAGCGATCGAAGAAAAAATGGCCATTGGCACGGTAGTCATTCGGATCATCACGCAAAAGCACGCTGTGGAATTAATCGAATTTCTCAAATGTGACGGTTACGGTGTGACGCATGTGGACGCCCAGGGAGCGCAGGGGCCGGTGAAAATCATTTTTACAATTGTTAAAAGAAAAGACATCAACCATGTTCTGAAGATGATCCGCAAATTCAATCCGCATGCATTTTTCACTATTGAAGATGTCCGTTCCGTCCGCAAGGGTGTCTTTCCGCTTATCAACGAAAAAGACAATAAACACGGTTCATCCGCCGGCAGATAACAGAGGACTTATTCCCGAATGCGTTTCTTGAGTTCTTTGATCAGCGTATTGAGTACGTCGCTTGCATCAGCAACTATGGCAACGTCTGCCATTTTCATCATGGTTGCCGGTGGATTTTTGTTGACCGCGATGATGAACTGAGCTTCACCTAAGCCCGCCGTGTGTTGAATCGCTCCACTGATGCCGAATGAAAAAAGTATTTGTGGTTTGATGTGTTTTCCTGCCTGACCGACCAGCGCTTTATGATCTGCCCATCCGGCATAGACAACGGGTCTGGTTGCGCCGACATCGCCCCCCAGAAGTTTGGCCAGTTCGTCCAGTTTTTTGAAATTATTTTTATTGCCTAAGCCCCGGCCACCGCAAACAATCACTGTTGCATTTTCTATCGTATGTTCTTTGGCGACAGCCCTTTCATATTCGATAAGCCGGATGCGAGGCTGGGGCAGTTTATCCATAAGCGGCAGCCGTTCTACGATAGCTTTTCTTTCATAATTGTGTGGTATTTCCTTAAATGTACCGGGGTGCACGGTAGCCATCTGCGGGCGATATTTTTCCGTCACAATTTCAGCCAGCATGTTCCCGCCGAAAGAAGGAGCTATTTGAACCAATAATCCTTCCTGTGTAATATCCAGCCCTACACAATCAGCGGACAATCCCGTGTTTAGTCTTTTGGCCAGCCTTGGGGCAAATTCCCGGCCAAAGTCGGTAGCGCCGATCAGGATGATCTCAGGGTCTTTTTCCCGGGCGAGCTTTTCAATAAGCGTCAGGTAATTTTCCGTGCTGTAGCTTTTGAGCGATGGATGATCAATTGCCAGAATCCTGTCCGCACCGTGAGCGGTGTATTCCATAATCCATTCTTCAATTTCATGCCCAAAAACAACCGCGCATACTTCCGCCGAAATCAAGCGCGCCAAGTCGACCGCTTTGGAAATCAATTGCAGCGTTACGCGATTCTGAAAGTAATTGCGGTAATCGCCGAATACCCAGATGCTTTTTTGTTTTTTATTCATTGCCCGGCTTTTTTTCCTCAATCGTTTTGCCGATGGCGGCGCTGATTTTATTTTCATATTTATTAAGAAATTCGTTTACAACCGCTGCCGCTGTTCCCGTTAAAACGACATTTTCCTTCTGGGCTTTGCGCAGATAGACTTTGCGCACGTGGGTGCGGGAACATTGCCGCTCGGTTGCTTTATCGCTTATCCCCAGGTCATCGGCATCATAGATGGAGATGTTGCCCCCGACGAACGCGTTTTCCAGTCCGGCAAGTGTTGTATAACGCGGCAAGTATTTTTCCATGGAAACCGTGACCAGTGCCGGAAATTCCATTTCCAGTGTTTCGCGAAAATTATCAACAAGCCTGCGGACACGCAGAGTCCTGCCGTTTATTTCCATGTTTTCTGCATAAGCTGCCGCTGGCAAATTAAGTTCTTCCGCCAGCTGAGGACCTACCTGAGCTGTTTCGCTGTCTGATGTATAGGCGCCGCAAAGAATAAGATCACAGCGTGGGCACTCTTTTTTTATTGCCGCTGCCAGGATTAAGGAAGTGGCGTAGGTATCGGATCCGGCTAACCGCTTATCAGAAATTAGAATGCCACGATTGGTCCCCATTGCCAGAGCTTCGCGCAGGATTTCTTCGGCGGCAGGTGGTCCCATGGTTAAAGCTGCAACATTTGCGCCGAATTTTTCTTTGATTTGCAACGCAGCTTCCAGAGCGTGCTTGCAGGCCGGATTCATCATGCCGGAGGCCAGATCACGCCTGAGTGTTCCCGTTCTCTCATCCCACGGTAATTCTGTGACCATAGGCACTTGTTTTATACAGACAACAATATTGAGCATATGTTTTCTATAGGATCAATTGAGATAGCACTGCACGCGCAATGACCATGCGCTGGATTTCACTGGTTCCTTCATAAATTTCCGTAACCTTGGCATCGCGGAAATATCGCTCCACATTATATTCTTTGCTGTAACCATAACCGCCGTGAATCTGCACTGCAAGTGATGTTATTTTAGCAGCAACGGTGCTGCAATAAAGTTTAGCCATTGACGCCTCGCAGCTGAAAGGGGCTCCCTGATCCTTCAAAGAGCAGGCGTGGTAAAGAAGCAGTCTGGCGGCAGTTTGCTCGGTTGCCATATCGGCAATGTAATTCTGAATAGTCTGTAGAGAGGCGATGGGTTTTTTAAATTGCTGTCTTTCTTTGGCATACTTGACGGCCGCTTCCAGGGCGCCTTGTGCAATACCGAGCGCCTGTGCCGCGACACCAATCCTTCCGTTATCCAGCGTAGTGAGGCCTATTTTCATCCCATCGCCTAGTTTCCCCAGCAAGTTACCTTCGGGCACAGGGCAATCTTCAAAAAAAAGTGATGAAACCGGATTGGCGCGCATTCCGCAAAGATCTTCTAATTCACCACGCAAAAAGCCGGGGTAATTACTCTCCACAATAAAAACGCTGCTCTGGGGGTGCTTTTGATCAGAACCGGTCAGGGCGAAAATCAACGCCACATCGCAAACTCCGCCATTGGTAACAAATATTTTTGTGCCGTTTAAGATGTACTTACTGCCATTTTTAACGGCGGTTGTCTCCACACTACCGGCATCGGAACCGGCGTTGGCCTCAGTCAGGCTGAAAGCGCCAATGACTTCACCACTGGCCAGCTTCGGCAGATAGGTTTCTTTCTGCTCCTGTGTTGCATATTTAAGAAAAGGATAGACGGCAACGCCATTATGCACGGTTACGCAAAGGCCTACCGCAGCACAAACGCGGGAAATTTCCTCCACGACGATAGCCGCGCTTATTGAATCCAGCTCGGCACCGCCGAATTCTTTCGGTACTTGCAGGCCGAAATAATTCAACGGCCTCATTTTTTCGATGATGTCCAAAGGATAGGTGGCATTGCGGTCGATTTGAGCAGCAACCGGTTCAAGTTCAGTTTCCGCGAAATGTCGCACGGAGTTACGTATAAGCTGATGTTTCATGCAAGGGTTGTATTGCATCTTGCTTCTCCCGGCAAAAAAGAATAAAACTGATAGAACTTTATCAATGGCATATAAAAAAAAGTAGCGGTAAAGTCAACACAAGAATCATGTGGGTGAACTGGATATTTGACGGCGCATTCGGGGAATGCGCCCTACAAAAAGGGGGATCGGCATGAAAAAAATAATCATTTCTTTACTGGTGGCAGTTTTATTGCTTTACTTTTTGCCTTTGGCGCAGGCGCAGGAATACGGTAAGATTCGAGCGCTTCAGCAAAGGGCAGCTTACGTGACCAAACAAAAGAATGATTTTGTTGCCAAGGTTTTAAAGTCCTATAAAATTCTTCACGAAATAAACGAGCAGGGTGTCGTGATTCGCATCAATATGGATGAAAAATGGCTGGATGTAACCGCTATCGAAATTGTGCCTGTGCTCAAAGAAGCCGCCGACAAACGTCAGCAGGTTACCGCGCATGAATTATACTTTTTTACCGCAAACGGCATCCTTGATTTGGTGTCGGAGTTGACAATCCGCTAGGGGCTACTTCGTAAAAAGTCCATATGCTGCCGTTGCGCCGCATCCATCGTCATTGCGGCGTATGCTAAAAATACGCCTCATTCCTCTGTATTTGCGCGCCTTGCCTCTGGAGCTTTTTACAAAGCAGCAGCCGGTATTTTTGTCTAAATATGTTAATAATTTAAATTCTAAGAACGCGTTTTAGCTTTGATGTCAGCCAGCTTATCCTTGTCCAGATAATACTTGCCGTTGCTGGTTTTTACGACTATTTTGTCAACGATCAGCACGTTTAGCGCTTTGGGGCGATAATTACCCAGCCCCATTTTGAAAAAATTGCCTCGCGTGTCCGGCAGATTGATTGCGGAGCCTGATCTAAATGCTTTCTGTTCTTCCAGCTCGGAAATGATCTGGAAGCAATACTTTCTGATCCCCCAGCCTGCTATCAGCAATAGCAAAAAGTAAAAGATGATGATGGCGACAAGCAGCAGAAGTATTTGCAAGTAGATGGGCATATTGTTGAGTTTTCCTTATTAGTTTATTATTTATTCTTTGATCCCGGCAATTTTTTTAGCTATCTTTTTCTTGTGCTCGAGGTTGGACTGGCGACCGATCATTATCCGCTGCGCCTGTGGTGAACCTGCGCCGTGCATGGACTCAGTCCGGTAGCCGACAGCAGCCGCACCGAGAGTAATATTCTCAACCAATCGCATAATCCGGCAGCGATCCTCGGAAGAAACACTGGCCGTACCTTTCAAATACTTCTCCAGGACTTGGCCAATCTCCGGATGCTTCAGATCCTTTTCCGAAGCCATAGTCACCATCAGGCCTCCGGTAATATCCTCGGCCAGACGGGCGATTTCGTAGGGAAAGCGGGTCACGTTTTGTTTGCAGACATTAGCCAGCAACAGATCAATCAGATAGGTTCCCGAAGCGGTTTTATGCCCTTGCGAAGAACAGGCAATTCCGCAGGCATAAAGGGTCTCATTGAGATGAGTCATTTCGATCAACTTGTCTTTGATATGAGATGCTTTGGCAGCGCCATTGTAGTCGGCCGCCAATGCCGCCGCGCCGATGAGAACATCGCCCACGCCAACTTTACAGCCGCCGTAGCTCTGACGGTGATAGCCGGCAAATCGTTCCACGAGCATCCCACTGAATTCATATTCGCCGCACATGAGAACATTTTCCCAGGGAACAAAGAGATTATCGAAGACCATCAGAGCTTCATGACCTCCGAACTGGGCATTTCCTACATCGATGGTGCCACCTTCAATTTTGCGGGTATCGCAGGACTGACGTCCGTAGATGTAATAAACTCCCTGTGCATCCGCGGGGCAGACAAAGGACACGGCATAGTCGGCGTCTTCTTTGCTCATCGCGATTGTCGGCATGACGAGAATCCAGTGAGAATTTAGAGCACCGGTCTGGTGGGCCTTCGCACCACGGACAACGATTCCCTTGTCGTTCTTTTCTACCACATGGACAAAAAGATCCGGATCGGCCTGCTCGTGAGGTGCAAGGCCACGGTCGCCCTTTGTGTCGGTCATGGCGCCATCCACGGTAAGATCCTCATTCTGAACCATTTTCAGAAATTTGGTAAAGCGTTCATGATATTTGGTGCCCAGTTTCTTGTCCATTTCAAAGGTTGTGCTATCCACGGCGTTCATGGCGTCCATACCCACACAGCGTTGGAAGCACGAAGCAGTCTGCTGCCCCAAAAGACGCTGCATTTTAACCTTTTTGACCAGATCTTCCGTGCTCTGATGAAGGGTGGTAAAGCGGTTGATCTTTTTACCGGTGAGATGTGATTTGGTTGTCATCAGATCTTCATGTTGCGGATCCTGAGCAAGGGCATAGGTCATTTTTACTGAATTCATCGACGGTCTGATGATAGGGTTATCCACGGGGTTTTTGACTAACTCTCCCATCAGGTAAATTTTGAAATTCATTTTGCGCAAACTCTCTTCATACTGTTGTGGCGTTTTGAGTGCCATCTTTATACCTCCAAAATGTTGCTTTGTGGTGCTTTACAGCATTTATAAATACCGGTTTTCATATAGTTTTGAGCTAAAATTGATAAAAAGAATGAATCAATAATTATTGTTGATTTCAAACAGGAATTTGTTAACCGGATTATCATCCTAAATATATTGTACAGTTTTTCGTGATGGGTTAAATAAATGAAACTTCCCTTGTCGCCTTGGTCACCACGAAGCAGCGTTCGATATTGGATTTGGTATCTGCCGGGGATAAGAAAAATCCCGGCCGGCTAGGTTCGTATCCATTTGTTACGCCGACCATCAGTTCTCCGTCCTTGAATGCCACTTTTAATTTGCGGCCGATTAAGTTTTTAGCCGGATCGAATTCCTTTATATCATCATAGCGAGAGTTTCCGTCGAAATTTCTGACAAAGAATACTGCTTTGAGCTCCGGGACACGCACATCCAGTGGTGTGGTGCCGGGGGTGGCATCCGCCGGGACCAGATGAAAGCTATCCTTGTTAGGGAAAAAGTCATTGGTAATTCCTTTTACCAGGCGCCCGTCCTGATAGTGGATTACGATCTTGTTTTGAATCATTACTGTCCTCCTAATAGTTAATGTCTTGCAAAATCTTACTTGGACTTAACCAGGCATCAAATCAATAAGAGTAGCTTTTTAAAAATATGTAATTTGAGGTGTAGGCATATTTTTTTGCCGTGTTTCCCAGCCGCAATATAGTGTCATTTTTATTAACAATAAACCTCCAGATAGTTTTTCAATGTTTACATATCATAATTATTACAGGAATATCCAGTAATAGTTATCCGGATTGTTTGCCCGATATTTGATCAATTTTTACATCAATAATAATAATTTTTTCCAGTTCATCATCAGCATAAGAAAAACCACTTCTTCCGGCGTATTTTTCCATTAGTATATCCAGCGCCTTTTTCTTCCCGATATCGTCTTCAATAAAAAAGGCCTGACCGAATCCGATAACGCTCACATATTTCATGCCCCAAGAACAAGCTCTGTGTCCCTTAACGATTTCACCTTCGTTATCCATTTCAAAACAGACTTGATTATTTTTTCGAAGAATGTCGATTTTTTTGCCTTCTTTTGCCGAGTGAAAATACAAATGGCTATTACTCACGGCAAAATTAACGGGAACAATATATGGGTAATCACCATCAACTAACGCGATCCGGCAGCAGTTTGTTTTTTTATAATTGCGTCAATTTGATCGCGATCTTTAATTTTTTTGTCGACCCTGCGCATTTTACCCCTCCTCATTTAAATTATTCACAAGAAATCTTGCTATAATCGCATCAGTTATGATAAAAACTTCATATTATTATCCACTTTTTAAAGTGCCCTGTGAAAAAGGAATCTACATGAAGAAAATCGAAAAGTCGACAATTTCTGATTTTATTCTTGGAATTGCTCTTACATTGATCACACTATTCTTCTTTTTGCTTGTATGGAGTCCTTTGGAATCACTTGAGCAAGATTTTTATGATTTGCGCGTCAGGATGAGTGTAAAACCGGTGACGGCCCCCATAGTCGTTGTGGCAATTGATGACGCAAGCATTGCCAAGCTGGGACGCTGGCCATGGCCGCGTGCTTATATCGCGTCAATGGTCAATCTGCTCAATACCTCTGGCGCTAAAGTAATCGGGCTGGATATCATTTACTCCGAAAAAGATTTAAGTCAGGGTCTTGAGGAAGTACGCAATGTGATCCATTCCATCGAGACCGCTTCTCAGTTTGCTTCCGGCGGCCTGATAAATGAGCTCAAAGCCGCGGAGAAGCGGCTCGATAATGACGCAATGTTGGCCAGCTCCATTGTGACCAGTAAAAAAGTTGTTCTGCCCCTGTATTTTATTTTGGGTAAATCCACCGGCCGGCCCGCGTTGGTATTGCCGGATTATCTCCAGAATAGTACGCTTGGGCCGGTAATGCTTGAAGGCAGCATTACCGCACGTGATATGGTTCCGCCGATTACCGAATTTGCCATCGGTTCTCTGGGGCTCGGGCATATCAACCTTGCTGCCGATTCCGATGGCACGGTGCGCAGTGAGCTGTTATTTATTAATTACGAAGAAAAAACATTTCCCTCCTTTTCCTTACAGCTTGCCTTAAAATATTTGAATTTAAATTTGAAAGATTTACAGCTTGGCCGTATGTTAAAATTCGGCGGGAAATCTATTCCTATTAACGAAAACAACAGGATGCTCATCAGTTTTGTCAGCGGCATTTCTTATTATTCGTTTTTTGATGTGTATAATAATAAAATTTCACCTGATGCTTTTAAAGATAAGATTGTAATTATCGCCCTAAATGCCGCGGGTCTGGGGACAATGCAAGTAACGCCTGTGTCAGCCGGTGTTGGGCCGGGAACAATTATTGCCAACGTGGTTGATAACATCATTACCGGTGATCACATTTTCCAGCCGGATTGGGCGTCAACTCTAGAAATAATTATGATTGTTTTCTTTGGTCTTTACATTGCGCTCGTCATTCCCAATATAAAAGCCAAACGCAGCGCGATTATTTCATTATCCCTGTTGCTTGTCTTGATATTAACTTCCGTTTTTCTCTTTGCTGTTTTCGGCTGGTGGATTAAAACCATTTATGCCGCGCTTCTATTAATTGTGGGTTACATAGTTATCGTTTCCAAACGATACCTGCTTGTTGAAAGAACCAAAGACCGCATCGAGGCGGACAGTGTCGAGACTAACAAAATTTTGGGTTTGTCTTTTCAAGGGCAGGGTTTGCTGGATATGGCTTTTGAAAAATTTCGTAAATGCCCGGTGAAAGATGATTCAGTTAAAGAATCTCTCTACAATCTGGGATTGGATTTTGAAAGAAAGCGCATGTTCAATAAGGCTGTTGCCGTTTATGAGCATATCGCGAAGGCCGGTAGTTTTAAAGACGTTGAGGATCGCATCGATAAACTCACAGCAGCCGGAGACACACTTATTTTAGGTTCTGCCGGAGTGAAAAAGGACGTTACAATTCTTTTGGATGATGCCGCGGTCAAGCCTACTCTCGGGCGCTATGAAATTATTAAAGAATTGGGCAGCGGTTCCATGGGTAAGGTTTTTCTGGGGAAAGATCCGCGCATTAACCGTGATGTGGCGATCAAAACTCTCCGTTATGAAGAAATAGATGCCCAAGAGCTGGCCGAAGTAAAAAGCAGATTTTTCCGTGAAGCTCAAGCTGCCGGTAAGCTATCGCATTCCAATATAGTAACAATTTATGATGTGGGTGAGGATTACGACATTGCCTATATGGCAATGGAGTTATTGGATGGTAATGACTTGACTAAGTATTGCCATAAAGAAAATCTTCTGCCACTGCCGGAAGTAATTCGTGCCGTCTCTTATGTCGCTGCCGCTCTTGATTATGCTCATGCAAATGGTGTTGTTCATCGGGACATTAAACCTGCCAACATTATGATACTCAACAATCGCGAAATTAAAGTGACTGATTTTGGCATCGCGCGGGTCATGGATGCCTCCAAGACACAAACCGGTATTGTATTGGGCACACCCAGTTACATGTCGCCGGAACAGATTGCCGGTCAAAAGGTTGATGGCCGCTCCGATTTATTCTCTCTGGGAGTTGTCCTGTATGAGCTTATTTCCGGCAGGAAGCCGTTTGCGGCAGATAACCTTGCCGCATTGATGTATAATATTACTTCCGTTGCACCGGTTTCTCTTAAGGAGATTATTCCTGATATACCGGATAAGGTTGCAGCTATTGCCGAAAAATTGCTGGTCAAAGATCCCGCTGGGCGATATCAGACAGGCCTTGAGTTAATGGATGATTTGGAATTGTGGTAAGGAGAGTTAATTGGATTTAATCGCTGCCGGTAAAACCGATACAGGAATTGTCCGGTCCAATAACGAAGATAATTTTATTGTAGATGAAAAGCGGGGGCTGCTTGTTGTTGCTGACGGTATGGGCGGCCACGCCGCAGGTGAGATAGCCAGTAAAATGGCTGTCAGCGTCATTTCCGATCATCTGTTGGGTCAGCAAAAGTTTTTCGGAACGTATAATGAGTCCTATTCGCCGGCAACAAACAATCTCAACTCGGCTTTGCGCCTGGCTAATTTAGCTGTTTTTGAAGCGGCGGAAAGTTCACCACAATTGCATGGCATGGGCACGACAGTCGCGGCAGTGCTGGCTTGCGGTAACCGGCTGAGTATTGCGCACATTGGCGATAGTCGAGTCTATCTGGTGCGATCAGGCAATATCGAACAGTTAACCGATGATCATTCGATGATTAATGAGCAGGTTAAGCGCGATCTGATCACCAGGGAAGAAGCTGTCAATTCCGCAAATAAAAACTATCTGACCAAAGCCCTCGGTATCAGTGCCGAAATGGAAGCTGACTTGAGTGAACTGACCCTGCTTAGCGGCGATATTTTACTCTTGTGTACCGACGGTCTTAGTAATATGATAAATGACGAAATTATGCTGGAGATAATCCTGTTTGCTCAAAAACCTGCCGCAATTTGCGATTTGCTGATCAATACGGCTAATGAAAAAGGTGGTAAAGATAATATCACGGCTGTTATAGGTTGCATTAAAAAGGGAAAATGGTACTCGGCTTTGTTTAATTATGTGGCATCATTTCGGAGGTGATTTATGGCAAGACTATTACTTAAATACAAAGGAGCCGTTGTTAAAGAAGTAATTTTAAAAAAGGATGTGACGACTATCGGCAGAAAACCGGATAACGATATCGTCATTGACAATCAGGCTGTATCCGGACATCACGCCCGAATAATACAAAACGGTGATACCTATACCTTCGCCATCCAGGATTTAAATAGCCTCAACGGTACCTATTTGAACGGTCAGATAATATCCAAAGGCGAGCTTTATGACGGCGATATCGTCTCGCTGGGCGTGCATACACTTGATATTTTTTCCGACAGGAAAAGAGGTGCTGATAAAAAAGGTTTTGCTGTCCGCGGCCGTTCCATGGAAGAAACGGTGATCATAGCTGCAGGTGACCAGAAAAAAATATTAAGCGCCTCGGATAAGGGGGCGCCAGAGGCCTTAGGCGGGTTCGTTGTTGTTGAAGGTTTTGCTGATAAGAAAGAATATGAATTGAGCGAAAGAGTATCGGCGATAGGCAGGCAAGAAGGATCAGTAATCATGCTCAAGGGGTTTTTCGCACCCAAGGTCGCCGCACTCGTTAATCGTCGCAAAGAAGGATATTTTATTACTCCTTCCGGCGGCAAGAAATTGAAAGTAAACGGTAAAGAAATTGCGCAGCGCTATGATTTGAAAGACGGCGATATTTTGGAAGTTAGTAATCTCAAGTTGCAATTCTATCTCAAAGATTGATCTTATCGCAAAAAATGCGGCCCAATGAATAGTTTGCCGATTTTTATAACGCCTGCAAAAAGTAAAGGAGTCTTTTAATATAATCCGTGGATAAAAAAACAAATCGTGCCATAGGAGTGTTCGATTCCGGCATTGGCGGTCTGACCGTCGTGCGTGCTTTAATGGAACGTCTGCCTTTTGAAAACATCATTTATTTCGGTGATACCGCGCGCGTGCCCTATGGCATCAAATCGGTGGAGACAATCAATCGTTACGCCCTGCAAATTACCGAATTTCTCATCAAGAAAGATGTGAAGCTTCTGATCGTGGCCTGCAATACAATGGCGGCAGTGGCTTATCAGGCTATCAGAGATTTATCGCCCGTGCCGGTGCTGGAAGTGATTGAAGCCAGCGCCAAAAGTGCCGCACACGATACCCGCAACAAATCTATCGGGGTTATCGGGACACCGGCGACAATTAACAGCAACGCTTACGCCCGCGCCATTCACTTGTTGGATAAAGAAGCCAGGATATTTTCTCAGGCCTGCCCGCTATTTGTGCCGCTGGTGGAGGAAGGCTGGTTTGATCATCAGGCGACAAGGCTTATTGCCGAGGATTATTTAAAGCCGGTAATTGCCGAGCAAATCGATACACTGGTTTTGGGTTGTACTCATTATCCGCTGCTCAAACCGTTGTTGCAGGAAATCGTGGGGCAGGAAGTAAAATTGATTGACTCGGCGGAAGCGATGGCCGATATTACCGCGGATCTGATTACTAAAGAAAATCTGGGCAATCAAAGTCGTAAGTTGCCGGATTATCTGTTTTGTGTAACGGACGTGCCTTACCGTTTTCAGACGATTGGAGAGAGGTTTTTGGGACGAACTTTGTCTCGCGTGGAAATGGTCAGCCTTTAAATTAAAGTTGATTTCCGCAATAAACGGAAAACATGAGCCGAGAGATTATTTATGAAAATTATCCTTGCCGGTTATAATATAGATTACGATCTGATTCGTGAGCTCAAAGAAAAAAGCGCGTTTGGGCAGGATTTGACGCCGGAAACTATTTCAGCAGCTTACGCCAGGATCAGCCGCAGCCCCAAGCCGATCGATGAACTGCGGAAAATTGCCCGCGCTGAAGTGGACAAAGCCCGCAAGTCCAATAACAACATTGTTTTTGAAATGGGGCACAGTTCCGTTGCGGAGCATGCCGTGTTTAATATCGACGTGATCGGAGTTTCCCGGCTGCTGGTTGAAGAAATTGAGAAATTCCGCTTATGCGCGTTTACGGAAAAATCTCAACGCTATGTTCTTTTCAATAATGATTTTGTTATTCCCGAAGAAATCAAACAGGCGGGTATGACTGATTTGTATGCCGCGACTGTCAGGATGCAGAATGAATACTATCATCAGCTCTATGAGCAGTTAAGGCCTTATGTTTTTGCTCAAAATAAGAAGCTGGCGGAAATTCCCGCCAACCGATCGATGCTGGAAGGCTGGGCCAAGGAAGATGCCCGCTACGTCATAGCATTGGCCACGGAAACCCAGCTGGGCATGACGATCAATGCCCGTAATCTTGAGCTAATGTTGAGAAGGCTTGCCGCCCTGCCACTGGCGGAAGCACTAGAGTACAGCAAGAATCTTTATGCGGCAACAAAAGATATTGCGCCTTCTCTGATTAGGTACACCCAGGCGACTGAGTATGACCGGCTCACCAGACAGAATTTACAAAAGCAAACAGAAAAGATGGCGCAAAAACATTCACTTTTGCAGGAAACCCCGGATAAATCATCTGATGTTCAACTGGTTTTTGTAACGCCTTCTGCTGATCTCAAAGTTGCCGCCGCGCTGCTTTTTTCAGCTTCGAATTTTAATTATGATCAATGTTTAACGCAGGCAAGACAAATGAGCGCGCGCGATAAAACGATATTGTTTAAGAGCGCCTTTGCCAACATTAAGCCTTATGATGCGGTCTTGCGGGAACTGGAAAATGTGGATCTGCAATTTGAGCTGATCATGAGCGCCAGTTGCTTCGCACAAGTAAAGCGCCACCGCATGGCGACAATTATTTCTCAGGATTATGATCCGCGGCTGGGTGTGACAATTCCTGCGGCGGTGCGCGCCGTCGGCAAACAAAAAGAGTTTATGGAAGTGATTAAAAAAACAAACGATGCGTACAAGCAGATAAAACAAAAACAGCCGCTGGCAGCGACTTACGTTTTGACGAATGCTCACCGCAAGAGAGTACTAATGAAACTAAATGCCCGTGAGCTTTACCATATGGCGCGCCTGAGAACAGACACGCACGCCCAATGGGACATTCGTGAGCTCACGGAAAAAATACTGAAGCAGGCGCGAAAAGTTATGCCCCTGACCCTGATGATGGCTTGCGGCAAAGATAGTTTTGATAAGCTCTATAAAAACATTTTTTCGCCTATTTCTTGATCATATTACTTCTAAAACCGTGATTACATAATGGATAAAAAGCAACTTAATATTCTCCTTCTTGCCACCACTACAAGCGCGTTTCTGACACCTTTTATGGGATCGGCCGTCAACGTTGCCCTGCCTGTTATAGCTAAAGAATTATCCATGACGGCACTGGCCCTTAGTTGGGTGGCTACCGCTTTCCTTTTGGCCGCGGCAATAACACTTGTGCCATTAGGAAGGCTGGCCGATATTTATGGCCGGAAAAAATTTTTTCTCTATGGAGCGGTAATTTTCACCGCAGCTTCCCTTCTTTGCATCTGGTCTCCGACACAAACTTTCTTAATTGTAATGCGCGCTATCCAAGGCATCGGCGGAGCGATGATTTTCAGCACTGGTACAGCAATGTTGGTTTCCGCATATCCTGCAGGCGATAGAGGCAAAATGCTGGGAATTAACATCGCCGCCGTTTACATTGGCCTGACAGTTGGTCCGTTCGTCGGTGGTTTGCTCACACAGCATTTGGGTTGGAGATACATTTTTGTTTTTACGGCTATTTTGGGAGCCATTGTTATTGTGCTTACCGCGAGTATGGTTAAAGAAGAATGGGTGGGAGCGAAAGATGAAGGATTTGACTTTGCCGGATCCTTGCTTTATGCAGTAGCCCTTTTTGCAATCATGTACGGTTTTTCTTTACTTCCCTCCTGGGCGGCTGTTTTAATGATTGCCGCCGGACTGATCTGTTTTATCTTCTTCGTTTTTCGGCAGTTAAAAAACCCATTCCCTTTATTAAATATTCGCTTATTTCTGGATAATAAGGTATTTGCCTTTTCCAATCTTGCCGCACTGATCAATTACTTGGCTACATTTGCCGTAACTTTTTTACTAAGCCTTTATTTGCAGCACATCAAAATGCTGACGCCATCTCAGACAGGCGTGGTTCTTATTGCTGCGCCGGTTGTGCAGGCGCTTTTCTCGCCATTTGCGGGAAGGCTCTCCGACCGTTATGAACCTCGGATAATTTCCTCCATTGGCATGGCGCTTAATGTTGTCGGACTCATTCCGTTGGTCTTTATCCACAATGATACGAGCATCCACTATATTGTGTTTTGTTTGATTATACTGGGGATTGGCTTTGCGCTTTTTTCTTCGCCTAATGTTAATGCCACAATGAGTTCGGTGGAAAATAAATTTTATGGCATAGCTTCGGCGACTCTGGGTACCATGAGGCTGGTCGGGCAGATGTTCAGCATGGGTATTACAATGTTGGTCTTTGCTGTAATCATAGGGAACAATACTATATCAGAAGCTAACAATCCGCTTCTTCTGCAGAGCACTCAAATTATTTTTATTATTCTGGCTGTTATTTGTAGCGGAGGTATTTTTGCATCACTGGCGCGGGGCCATGTGCATAAGAAATAAGTCTTTCAAGTTCCACTTTTTCTAATGGGGGACTGAGGGGGATTTTAAGAGAGATTGGTTATGAAAAATAATATTATCAGTTTTGTTATCGGGCTTGCCGCCGGATTTTTTGGCGGCCTTATTGGACTTGGTGGTGGCTTGATTATGATTCCTTTGATGGTGGGCATTCTCAAACTTGGCCAGCACCAGGCGCATGGCACCAGCTTGGTTGCCCTTGTATTTACCGGATTGAGCGGCGCAATTACATACGCTATCAATGGTTCCATCAATCTTACCGCCGCGATATGCCTGGCGGCAACAGCCATGCTCACAGCCCGCGCCGGAGCTCGTTACTGCCACGTGCTTCCCGAATGGAAATTGAAAAAATATTTTGGTACGTTCTTGATTTTGTGCGCCATTCTTTTAATTTTAAAACCGTTCATCAGCAAATCAGCCACAGTTGCACCGCTTTATTTTCAAATAGTGGTGTTTTTAATAGTGGGTGCTTTTACCGGATTTCTTTCCGGCATGATGGGCGTCGGCGGCGGGACGATCATGGTTCCGGCCATGGTGCTGCTTACCGGTTTCAGCCAGCATTTAGCTCAGGGAACATCACTTTTAGTCATGGTTCCGGCGGGAAGCGTTGGCGCATTCACGCACTGGAAGCTGGGCAACGTGGCAACCGGAATTCTTTTCGGACTTATACCGGGAATTATATTAGGTGCTTATCTGGGCGGACATATTGCCCACTTTATTCCGGATACACCGCTTCGCCTCGCGTTTATTGCTATTATAATTTTTATGGGTATCAGATATGTTCGTTCAGTGCAGCCCGATGATGTTTCGGTATGTCAATAGTTGAGGCGGGCACAATAGATGATTCGCAAATGTTTAGAGAATGATTATGACGCCATCTATGAGATTATCAATGATGCGGCACAGGCTTACAAAGGAGTGATCCCCGTCGATCGCTGGCATGAACCCTATATGCCGCAGGATCAACTTCAACAGGAAATTGATACCGGAGTCAACTTCTGGGGACTGGAAGAAAATGGCCGGTTGACCGGTGTCATGGGGATTCAGGATAAGGGCGATGTAACACTGATACGTCATGCATATATCAGAACAGCTCTGCGCAATCGCGGTGTTGGTTCTCAACTGCTGCGCCATCTGGAGGCGATGACCAGCAAACCCATCTTGGTCGGTACTTGGGCCGCGGCCACATGGGCTATCTCCTTTTATAAAAAAAATGGTTACCGCCTTGTTTCTATGAAGGAGAAAAATAGATTGCTGAAAAAATACTGGAACATCCCCGAACGTCAGGTGGAAACTTCAGTAGTCCTGGCAGGAATTATACGGGTGAATCATCCACTGAAATAAATTTAGTTCTTCATAACAAACAAATTTTATCTTTTTTCAAAGGAGATACAAAAAAACAATGCCGCAAGTTTATCGTTATGAATTATCAGTGCCCAAAGAAGCGGAAGATCAAAACGGGCATGTTAACAATATTGAGTATCTGCGCTGGGTGCAGGATGTTGCCGTTAAATAGATAAATGCGATTTGTATCGTTCAGGCTTTTTTATAGAGCTGGTATCGGGACCGCCCAGCTTGCTTGGCTTGGTACATGGCGATATCGGCATTTTTCAGGAGCATAACTTCATCTATTCCATCATTGGGATAGATAGCGATGCCGATACTTGCTGTCACAACTAGTTGATGGGTGTCTATGAGGAAGGGCTTACAAAAACTGTCAACGATCTTCTGTGCAACCTGGAGAGCATCTTCTATTACCTTAATGTCAGGAAGAATCAACACAAACTCGTCTCCACCGAAGCGCGCAACGGTATCACTCTTCCTCAGCGCTACACTTAGCCGCTCTTTTGCTGCTTTGAGAAGGAGATCCCCCACATCATGACCCAGGGTGTCATTCACGTCCTTGAAATTATCGAGGTCGAGCATCGCGATTCCTACTTTTTTTTGATTCCTCTGGGCCTGGGCCAAGGCAATACCCAAGCGATCGGAGAAGAGCTTACGGTTGGGAAGACCCGTCAGGGAATCATGGTAGGCCATCTGCCGGATCTTTTCCTCCGCCTGCCTGCGTTCGATGATGCGTCCTAGCCGCTCGGCAAGAGCATCTATGAGCAACCTCTCTTCCTTCAGGAATGGCCCATCGTCCTCTTCCGGCCTCGCCTCAAGGTAACCAACATCGATCCTCCCGATTACTTTTCTATTCACCTTGACTGGCGCGGATTGCTTCCATGCGGATTCCGCGAAGTTTTCCGTGCGGAACTCGCTTTCACCAATCACTAACCTGGCGCAAGCTATCTCCGGGTATTGCCAGCTTTCCGGCAGGATTTTCACAAATGCCTCATACAGTTTGTCCAGGGTAATGCCTTCCCTTTCGGTTATCTCGGACAAATGGTAAAATGCCTGCAGTTCTTTCCTCCGTTCCCCGGCTTGATGCTCCGCCCGCTTGAGCTCAGTGATGTTGCGGGCCACTACCTGAAAGCCTGTAACATTGCCATTATTCACAATCAACTGAGTGTTTTGCCCAGCCCAGAGCTCTTGGCCATCTTTCGTGAGAACGGGATATTCTGAATATGTATTTTGAAGCCCCTTTACCAGCTGACGACCGAAGAAGTTAAAGGCATTGTCACGCATATCCGGGCGGATCAATATCGTATACTGCTTTCCAATGAGCTCCTCTTCTTCGTATCCCATAATACGGATCACCGCCGGATTTACAAAGGTAAAGTGTCCATTGACGTCAGTCCTGAAGATCATATCATTCGCATTTTCCACAAAGGCCCGATAGCGCTCTTCGCTCTCCTGCAAGGCAACTGTCGCCCGCTTGCGCTCGGTGACATCGCGAAAGGTCACCACTGCGCCTATGACCTTGCCATCTTTGGTGATCGGTGTGCTGGAATACTCAACGTGGAAATAGCTGCCGTCTTTGCGCCAGAGCACCTCGTCCGTCATATGGCTTTCGGTAGCCTTGGTGTAGGAAGCATACATGGGACAGTCTTCCACCGGGTAATTGGAGCCGTCCTCGTGGGAATGGTGGATAAGAGCATGCACGCTTTGGCCTGACATCTCTTCTTCGGCAAACCCAAGCATGCGTTGGGCGGCAGGGTTGACGAAGGTCAACTGCCCCGTGGCATCGACCCCGAATATGCCATCTGCGATTGTATGAAGTAACAGGCGTCGGCTCTCTTCACCTTGCCGCATGGCTTCTTTGGAGCGGTCTGTGACATAGACAATACCTGAAAAAATCGAAATCAAAAGGCATATGGAAATAGTTGCCAGAATACCGATCAATTTGGAATTCCTGATATGATCTATCGGGGTCAGAAACACAATCGACCATCCGTCGCTGTCAAGCACCTTCCTGGAGACAAAATAATTCTTTCCTTCTAAAGTGACTTCTGTGCCATCGGCAATTTCCTTTTTTAAAAAAACGGGTTCAGAGAGTTTATTGCCGAATTGCCGGGAAGCAATCAATTTTTGTTGTGCGGCTTTGTCCAGCGGCCAGAGACTTTTTAGAACCATTGCCGGCTTGCTGGACAGAAAAATAATGCCGTCCGGGCTGATGAGAAAGCAAAAGGGGTATTTTCTGAAAAAGGTTCCCATATCTTCAAGATCCTTTTTCATCGCGACCACACCCACCACTTTACCTAAACGATTCTGAACCGGGTAACTGGCATAGAAACCCCTCTTTGCGGAAGTAATGCCCATCCCAAAATAACGACCGGGTTGCCCCTTGGCCGCTTTCTGAAAATAAGGGCGAAAACGATAGGATTTTCCTACAAAACTGTCCGGATCTTTACGGTTGGAGGATGCCACAGTCATGCCATGGGCATCCATCAGGTAGGACACGGAAGCGTTTAGAGCGGAATTGTATCTGTCTAACGCGCTATTGGCATGTTTGATATCCTGATCCCTTTTAGACAGCAGTGCGGGAGCGATCCAGGGAGAACCGGACAGGGATTTAACTGCCCCTTCAACGGTTGTGAATGTAGAGGATAAATAGATGGAGAGAGTTAATACTGAAGCTTGGCTTTCTTGGATGATTTCCTGCCGGGCTTTATTGCCGAGATAGTTTGTGGCAAACCATCCGGCAACAATGACGATCAGAAGAAGAATCAGCAATAATAAATAAAAAAAACGTCTCTTACTCAAGTGCAAAATCTCTCAGTCAGCTAAAACTACATCGGGGGTTACGATTTCAAATCAGGTTATTGCAAGTTGAAAACCTTTCTCCCGGAATAATCTCAGGCAGGCATCCACGGCATCTGCATCATAAAGGATGCCCTTATTCCGGGAAATCTCTTCCAAAGCAATATCGATTCCCAGTGCCGGCCGATAGGGCCGGTGGGAAGCGATGGCCTCCACAACATCGGCGATGGCCAGAATCCGTGCCCCCATGATAATATTCTCTCCCTTAAGACCCTGAGGATAGCCGGATCCATTCATCCGTTCATGATGCTGAAGGATGACATCGGCCACAGGCCAGGGGAATTCGATGTCTTTCAGGATATCATAGCCTGACTGGGAGTGTGTTTTAATGATACTGAATTCCAGATCAGTCAGTTTTGTCGGCTTGCTGAGTATCTCCGCCGGAACGGCTATTTTGCCGATGTCATGAATGGAGGAAGCGGCGCGGATAAATTCCAGCTGGTCTGCCGATAAGCCCATTTCTGTGGCAATTGACCGGGCCAGATCGGATACCCGTTGTTGATGTCCTGCAGTATAGGGATCTTTCATTTCCACGGTCATGGAGATGGCTTGGACTGTGGCTCTCAGAGCTTTTCTCATCAGCTCAAAGCTCTGCTGATGTTCTTCCTCCGCCTGTTTGCGCTCAGTGATATCACGTCCAATACCCCGAAAGCCGACAACCTCTCCTTGTTGGTTTTTCAAAGGAAAACCTGTCATTTCGGCAAATCTCGTTGTTCCATCCTTACGGAGAAGTTTGTAGAAAATGTCACTTTCGGGCTTACCGGTCATGTATATCTTACCGAAAGCTTTATATATTTTCTCAAATTCCTCTTTAATCATTTGACCTCGGAAGGTTGTTCCGATCAGTTCCTCTCTGGAATATCCTAAGTGACGGCAGACGGTATCATTAACAAAGGTGTAATTACCGGCAAGGTCAACCTCAAAATATGCATCCGCCATCTCATCAAGTATCGTCCGGTATCTCTCCTCACTTTGGTGCAAAACTTCTTCCACTTTCTTGCGCTCGGTGATGTCCAGTGAAACGTTGGCCAGGAATTGCATCGCGCCGGTTGTTGGATCGGCGATTTTGAACGTTATCGCATGCACGTCGGTCAGCCCACCGGTTTCTAGGTTAAGGTACTGAAGTTCACCTTCCCAGTATCCATTCCTATCAACAGAGGGTAACACTTCCTGTCGAACTTTATCCTGAAGATGCTCGGGAATGACCATCATAATGTTGATTTGCGTAACTTTCTCTTCGGAAATACCAAGCATCTTTTTTCCGGCGTCATTCAGAAAGAACATCGTACCATCGGGTTTTGCCAGGTTTACGAGCTCTAGGCTGTGCCGGATCACGGACGCCAACCTGCTCGACTCCTCCTCGGCCTGCTTGAGCTCGGTGATGTCGCGGGCTATTGCCTGAAATCCTGTCACATGGCCATCTTCCACAACTAACGCAGTATTTTGTCCAAACCAGAGATCATGGCCATCTTTCGTTAGAGTGCGGAATTCATAGTACGCATTTTGAACCTGATTTTCCAATTGACTCACGAAGAGCTTAATGACTTCGTCAAGCATGTCCGGGTGGATCAATTTCCGATAATGCTTTCCAACAATCTCCTCTTTTCCGTATCCTAGAACACGTAGCACCGCCGAATTTACGAAGGTTAAGTGTCCAGTGACGTCCGCCCTGAAGACGAGATCACTCGCATTTTCCACCAATGTCCGATACCGCTCCTCGCTCTTCTGCAGCCTTTCCTCAGTCTGTTTGCGCTCGGTGATGTCACGGGCAATTCCTCGAAAGCCGACGATTTTTCCTTTTTTGTTATGAAAAGGGAAAAATGCAGCCTCCACAGATCCCATTGTTCCATCCTTATGCATAAACTTGTAGAAAATGCTCCTTTCGGGCTTGCCGGTACTGTATATCTTACCGAAGGTATTATACAAATTTGTGATATCCTCCTTAGCTACTCTATCCCGAAAGCTTGTTCCGATCAGTTCCTCTTTGGAATATCCTACGTGATAGAGGATTGCATCATTGAAGAATGTGAAATTGCCGGCGAGGTCTACCTCAAGATATACATCCTCCATCTCATCAAGTATAGTCCGGTATTTCTCCTCGCTTTCTTTCAGAGCCCTTTCCGCTTGCCTGTGCTTGTTTCTAACTTCCGCCTCTTCTAATTCTCTGTTAATGGCGGGGCACAGACGCGATAAACTATTCTTCATGATATAATCATGAGCTCCTGAGCGCATGCACTCTACAGCCGTCTCCTCGCCGATGGAACCGGATACGATGATAAGAGGAATGTCGATATTTGCTTCTTTTAATAAAGTAATAGCGGAGGGAGCGTCAAATTTCGGCAGTTTATAATCGCAAAGGATGATGTCCCATTGCTTCTCTTTAAGGGATTTTTTCATGGCTGCGGCGGTTTCCACCCGTTCATACACCGGATTGTATCCGCCTTTTTTCAGCTCACGGATGATCAGCAGAGCATCATCTTCCGCATCCTCCACCATCAAAACCCGGAGGGATTGAAGATTGCTGATTATAGATTTCAGCTTGCTCATTTCAGGTGTAATTTTTTTTGTCATCATTAGTACCTCGTGATACGTGAAGCGTATTTCGTATCTCGCGCTTAACCCTTCACGTAATACGTTTCACGGTTTCTTTTACTTCACGCTTCACGCCCTGCGTTTCAAGGAACAAGGCGAAAAGCCTTAACGATTACTGATGATAATCTTACATAATTCCCAAAATCAGTCAATCATTGGCTACATGCAGTTGTCAATAAAAAAATCCCGTTAATAATTATCAAGATCGTCATCAGTCGGAATCGCTGTCTCCACCTGCAATTAAACGATTTTTAATTCAGAATTGCGGTGAGGATTGCCACTTGCAATCAGGTTCTTTCCAGTTTAAAACCTTTCTCCCGGAATAATCTCAGACAGGCATCCACGGCATCTGCATCATAAAACGTTCCTCTATTCTTCTCAATTTCTTCCAAGGCAGTTTCAATGCCCAGTGCCGGACGGTATGGCCGGTAAGAGGCCATGGCTTCCACAACATCGGCGATGGCCAGAATCCGTGCCCCCAGGATAATACCATCTCCCTTAAGACCATGAGGATAGCCGGATCCATTCATCCGTTCATGATGCCGAAGGATGACATCGGCCACAGGCCAGGGGAATTCGATATCTTTCAGGATATCATAGCCTGACTGGGAGTGTGTTTTAATGATACTGAATTCCAGATCAGTCAGTTTTGTCGGCTTGCTGAGTATCTCCGCCGGAACGGCTATTTTGCCGATGTCATGAATAG
>Ga0209777_10001673_pt1 | contig 31229 bp, 31 predicted proteins | sample FrelakmetHBP12HB_FD_187147 | JGI IMG/M metagenome (GOLD analysis project Ga0209777, IMG submission 187147) | Freshwater lake sediment microbial communities from the University of Notre Dame, USA, for methane emissions studies -HBP12 HB (SPAdes)... | ecosystem: Environmental > Aquatic >... | reverse complement strand
GGGATGGCTTGGTATCATAATCTTAATTTAATGTCCTGGACGCCCTCGGGTATGCTTATCGGTATAGTCTGGACGATTTTATTCATTTTATCCACCATTTCTGTTTTAATTGTTTATAATCAAAAAGATCATAATGGTGATGCTATTTTTTGGCTAACCATGATTTTATTTGCCATTAATGCCGCATTGAATATTAAATGGAGTTTTTTATTTTTTACTCTTCACCTTCTGAGCTTAGCCGTTATTGAGGCGTTTATATTGGGACTTTCGGTGGTGGCCTTGATTCTTTTAATCTGGCCGCGAAGTAAGCTGGCGGCGATTTTATTGATTCCTTATGCAGCCTGGGTGTTTTTTGCTACCTATTTAACCTATAGTATTTGGTTGTTAAACAAATAGATAATTTGTGAAATAATTTTTTAAATATGGAAGAGGCTACCTGCAAAAAATGTGGTATGCCCATGGAGAGTGATGCCGATCATTGCAGCTGTAAACCAGAGCTTTGCATCTATTGTTGTGAATGCGGACCTGAGTGTACCTGCGGCTGTCAGAGTAAATAAGGGCATATAATATTTAGCAAGAGTGGGGCAGCTAAATAGCTGAATGTTTTTTGTTGCTTAATAAATTATTTTTTTAACTTATGAAGATTAAGTTTTGGGGTGCCAGTGGAGAAGTGACTGGATCAAATTATTTTTTAGAGGACCAGGGTACCAAGGTTTTGATTGATTGCGGAATGTTTCAGGGTAATGATGAGTCAATGGAAAAAAATTTAAGCGATTTTAATTATAATCCTAACGAGATAGAGGCGCTTCTGGTAACTCACGCGCACGTAGATCACATTGGTAGAATACCAAAATTAATTCATGATGGTTTTAAGGGTCCTATTTTTTCTACTGCTCCGACCAAAGATTTAGCTTATGAAATTTTATTAGATTCATATGAGATAATGGTTAAAAAAATGGTCGGCAATGATTTGCTACCCTATGACACGAATGATATTAATCAGGCCATGTCTCAGTGGAGCACTGTGAGTTATCATCAAAAATTTTCTATTAAAAATTTTGCCATTGAATATTGTGATGCTGGGCATATTTTAGGCTCTGGCTCAATTAAAATTACATCGGGCAGCCAGACTATCATTTTTTCTGGCGATATTGGCAACGTTCCTTCACCAATCGTCAAAGATCCGGAAAGTTTTTCTAAAACTGATTGGGCTTTAATTGAATCAACTTATGGCGCTCGCATCCATGAAAACGTGCGGAATCGCAAAAATTTGCTTAAAGATATAATCGTTGATACGGTTAATCGTAAGGGGGTTTTGTTGATTCCGGCCTTTGCCATGGAGCGAACGCAAGAATTGCTTTATGAATTAAATGAATTGGTCAACCAGGGTCAGTTGCCGACCGTGCCTATTTTTGTTGACAGCGCTCTGGGCGTCCGTTTAACTAGTATTTATAATAAATATTCACAGGATCCGGCCTTTTTTGATACAGAAGCCATTAAATTAGAAAAAAGCGGCGATGATATTTTTGACTTTCCTGGCCTGAAATATGCCATTAGTGTTGATGATTCTAAAAAGATTAATGATGCTCCGGCACCCAAAGTGATTATTGCCAGTTCGGGAATGGGCGAGGGTGGACGAATTATTCATCACGAAGTGCGTTATTTACCCGATCCCAACAACACTGTTTTGTTCGTCGGCTTTCAGGCCGTCGGAACCAGAGGGCGGCAAATCCTAGAAGGAGCCCCTAAAATTAATGTTCTAGATCAGGATATTGAGGTAAAAGCGCAAATTAAGTCAATTGGCGGTTACTCTGCTCATGCCGATCAGCTGCAATTGATTGCCTGGGCCAAGAAAATCGATAAAAATCAGTTAAAGAATATTTTTATTGTCCACGGTGATCATGATCAAGCTGAGGTTTTGGCAAAATTATTACAAAATGAATTAGGTTTTAAAACGATTATGCCGGTTTATGGTCAAACCATAGACTTGGAATAAATTTTAATTTATTAATTTAATTTTTATGAGAAAAACTATTGTAGCAGAGTTTATAGTGTTGTTGGTTGGTACTATTTTTGCTTGGACCAACCTAGTTATTGAATTTGTTCGTTGGACACAAAAATTAGCCTGTACGACTGGTTGCGCGGTTGGTTTAGTTAGTCCATTTTTAACGCCGTGTTTTTATGGCGCTATCTTTTTTGCCGTAGCCTTTATTTTGAGCGCGGTATTGTTAAAAAAGAGTAGGGGAGGGGTAATAAAATAAATAATCATGAATCTTACCAATAGAATCTTGGTCGGCCTGGGTGCTTCAGGCAGTCATTGGCCCAGTCAATTAAAAGAATTAGAACGGCGGCATATTACCAAGATAGCCTTATTTTTAGAATGCATGAAACTATCCGAAAGACAACGAATTTATCAGGCCTTATTAGAATCTCATATTAAACAAATTCCCCTGGTTCACATTAAGAGCGATATGACTAAAAAAGAGTTATTATTTTTATCTAAAAACTTTCACTCTATTTATTTTACTATTCATGAGGACCATTTTAAGTTGTTATATAAATGGTCTGGTTATCATAAGAATTTATTCTTAGAAATGAATACTGATAATTTTGTTTCCCGCTCAGTACAGGTTAAAAAAATTGGAGGTTTTTGTATTGATTTGTCTCATTTCAAGGTAGAAGAGGAGAAATGGTCGAAAGAGTTTGAATATATCACGCGTCGCGAAAGAATAACAAAAGATTTTGCCTGTAATCATCTGAATGGTTATTCTTATAAACGTAATTGTGATCTACACACTATTAAAAATTTTAGAGAGTTTGATTATTTAAGAACCTTGCCATCATTTGTTTTTGGTAAAGTGATAGCTCTTGAAACCAGTAATAGCATTGCTCAACAATTAAAGTTTAAAAGTTATGTTTGTAAGTTAATGTTTAAGTAAATATTTTACGACGCTTGATGGTTAATAAAAATTATTTATGGAAGAAATTAAGAAAAAAATTGGCGTTGGTTTTGGAATAATGATTTTAAAAGACAAAAAAGTGCTATTAGGTAAACGACACGATGATCCGATTAAAGCCTCCAGTGCTTTGCATGGTGAAGGAACCTGGACAATGCCAGGCGGTAAATTGCATTATGGCGAGAAACCACAAGATGGGGCCAAAAGAGAGGCTAAAGAAGAGACAAGTATAGAAACTGGCCAATTAAAGTTGATAAGTATGACCAATGATATGGTCTCAGATGCACATTTTGTCACTTTTGGTTTTTTATGTGAAGATTTCAGGGGAGAGGCAAAAGTTATGGAACCGGACGAAATAACGGAGTGGAGATGGTTTGATTTAAATAGTTTACCATCGCCGATGTATAAATCATCACAGAAAATTATAAATAATTATAATAATCAGACTCTTTACTCTGATTAAATTTATTATAAAAGGTAGGCGAGACTAAACACAAAATAGGCCTCCTAAAAGGCCTATTTTACTTGCTTGGTATTAATGGGTCGTAAAAGAAACATTGTGCGACTCCATCTATATGATTATCGCCCAATTCCCCATTATTTATTCAGAGGTTCTTCGCTGGGTGCGAGAGCTTTTACTTGAGCTACAGACCAAATTTTTAAATATTGAGTAGTAAACCAAATACCTAACAAAAAAATCATAATTATCAATACCACCATTATTATAAAGGCGATGCTTGGTTCAATCGGTTTGTGCCACCACCCATAAGGTGAACCGACAATACTAGGATAACTTGTGCTTTTATAGGGACTCATATTAATATTTTTATATTAAATAATTAATAGGATTAACCGGAATGCCATTTAAGCGTACCTCAAAATGTAAATGTGGTCCAGTGCAAAACGGTCCTGCTCCGGGCGTTCCTGGTATACCACCACTTCGGCCGATCATATCTCCGCGCTGGACATATTGTCCTTCGATAACATCAATGGCGCTGACGTGGCCATAAACGGTGGAAATGCCATCGCGATGAATTAACATAATATAACTGTACCCCATTCCCCCATCGTGAACCTTACCCACATAACCAGCAGCCGGAGCCTTGATGGGTGTGCCATAGGCTGCTCTAATATCAATAGCTGGATGTTGACCTAATGATCTAATAAAGGGATAATCCGGATCATGAAAGCCGGTGGTGATGGTGTTTTCTGGTACTGGCCAAGACAAAATTAATGGTCCCCCATTCTCGTTAAGTTTGGCTAACATCTGTTGCTGACTTTTCTCGGCCAACTTTTCTCGCATCGCCCTTTCCGCATTATCGATGGCCACTTCGGCTGCTTTCTGTTCCTGAATAGCACCAGCCAAGAGAGTTTGGAATTTCCATTCGGCATCTTGTGTTTCAGACAATAAATTATTTTTAGCACCTTGTTCCAGAGAGAGATTATATTTTTGAGTTATTAAATCTTGTTGTAAATTAGATAAAGTTTGCCTTTGGTTCTCTAGATCGGTTTTCTGCGCTTCTAAGCCGGCCTTAATTAACTTCATTTTCTCAACATTATCTTGTAGGCTGGCCTGTAAATTTTCTAGGTATTTAGATTGAGTTAAAAAATCTGAAATATTATTATTGAGTAAAAATATTTCTAAATAATTTTTATTATCATTTTGATTAATTAATTGCAGTAAGGTGACTAGCTGTTGCCTCCTCTTGTCAATTTCGTCAGATTGACTTCCTATGGTTATTTGTAAACTGCTAATTGATAATTGCGTTTCTTTAATTTGTTCTTGTTTTTGTTTGATTTCGGTCCTTGTTTCGGCAAGCTGGTTATCTAAAATACTAATTTGATTTTTTAAAGATACAGCCTGCTTTTGAGTGGCATCAATTTTGTCTTGATAAATCTTTTTTTGGTTTTCTAGTTGTTGAACTTTATCTTTTTGCGCATTAATCTGGGCCTGTAGATCGCTCACTGCGTCGGCTAAAACCGGCCTTGGTGTTATTAAGAACAGAATACCTTGCGCATAAATGGCGACAATAACTACAAAGATGATGAATTTTTTTATATTAGTAGTAGTCGGCATTAAATTGAATTTTAAGTTTAAATCATCTAGCCCAATTTATTTATGGCCACCCTAAGGCGTGCCAATGTTTTTTCAAGACCTATAATTTCGGCAATTTCCGCTGGTGGCGGAGATGACTCCGCCCCGGTCAAGGACACTCTAAATGGCCAAAAAATATCACCCATTCCCCTATCTTGGCCCAATCGGTTAAGAATATTTTGAATGATCGGAGTGGTAAATTTTTGAGAAGATAAATTTTTTAATTCATCATAAATCGTTTGCAGGTTTTGTTTCGTTTTAGCTGAATCAGATTTTTTCCAAATCAGAATATTCGGTTCATAAGCCAATTGATCAGTGAAGAAGAACTTTGTTTTTTCGCCAATTTCATTGAATTTTTTAAGTCGTTCTTGCTCTAGTTTGATTATTTTATTAAGCCAACCCAAAGAAACTACTTCATTGGTTTCTTTGATAATCAATTGTTGGCCATTTTGTTCAATAAAACCATCATTAATTAAATAAGGTAAACAAAAATTGGTTAACTTTTTATCGTTAAGTTGTCGAATATAAAGACCATTTAACCAATCAAGCTTTTCTAGATTAAATATGGCGCCGGCTTTTTGTAATTTTTCCATAGAGAACTCTTTAATGAGTTGCTTGAGAGAGAAAATTTCTTCTTGCCGATGATTTCCGCTCATCTCGTTGTGTTCGTGAGCGGATCCGCTCCGGCCCAATGGGCCTTGAGCGGACCAGCCTAAAAGGGCGATATAATTGATTAAAGCTTCAGGCAGATATCCTTTGGCCAGATAATCTTCGGCGGCTACGTCGCCTTGACGTTTAGATAATTTAGATCGATCAGGATTTAAAACTAACGGTAAATGAGCGAATTGCGGTATTGTCCAGCCGAACGATTGATATAAAAAGATATGTTTAGGGAAGCTGGAGACCCATTCTTCGGCACGCAGAACGTGAGTGATTTGCATCAAATGATCGTCAATGACATTGGCTAAATGATATGTCGGTAAACTATCAGATTTTATTAGAATAGGATCGTCGACATCACGGTAATTAAATTGGATTTTACCGCGAATTAAATCATTAATTTCCACCGTCCCCTGCTCCGGTATCTTTAAGCGTACCACGTAGGGTTGATTGTTTTTTATTTTTTCGGCAACTTCGTTTTGAGATAAGCGTCGGCAGCGTTCATCATACATCGGCGGTAATTTTTTGGCTATTTGTTCTTGGCGCATTTGCTCTAATTCTGCTTCACTGCAAAAACAATAATAGGCCTTATCGTTGTCAATTAATTTTTGGGCAAAATCTTTATAAATATCTAATCGCTTACTTTGAATATAAGGACCATATTTGCCCTTTTCTTTTAGAATATTTTTATCTAAATATGGACCCTCGTCCCAATCAAGGCCTATCTGATTTAAAGTATTAATTAAACCTTCTGTGGCGCCGGAAACGAATCTTTTTTGGTCAGTATCTTCAATGCGTAAAATTATTTTGCCTTTATTGTGTCGGGCAAATAAATAATTAAAAAGAAAGGTGCGTAATCCACCGATATGTAAATAACCAGTTGGTGACGGAGCAAAACGAACACGAATCATAAAATATAAATTAAATTAATTTCACTTAGTGCTTTCAACTCTTTGCCAGATTTTTTTAAGATTAACCTTTTTTATTTTAACCTGCCAAAATATAAGTAGCCATAGATATAGTCTACTGAAATAAAGCAATTTTGTCCAATAAAATTCTTTTAAACTTCTGGGGTAAGTGAAGAATAATTTAGTCCCACCGCTAATTTCGCTGATGATATTTCTTTCTTGGTGTAGCTGTTTTTTTTGGACATAACCGCCAGTAGAACGTTTTTTTTGTAATAACCAGTCGTGAAAATTGGTAGGATATTTAACATAAACAATGGCTTCCGGTACATAGCTTATACTGTAGCCTTGTTCGCGAATTTGTTGAGTGACCCAGCCGTCTTCTGAGAAGGTTTCTTCGGGGATTTGATGAATTAAATTTCTGCGAAAGGCGTAAAAATAACCAGAACAGGGAAAGCTCCTTGAGGTTAAGCGCGTTTGGTGAGCAGCATTGGTTAGAAAGTGAGCCCAATAACCAAAAAGATTATTTCTAGGATTAATTGGTATGGGATGACCACTCACAGCGCCGACATTGGAGTCAATCAATGGAATGAGCAGTTTTTCCAAACTATTATCCCCTATCCAAACATCGCCGTCAGTTAAAACAAGAATATCACCGCGAGCTTGTTTAAAGGCTAGATTGAGCGCTGCGGGCTTACCAAGGTGCTGATCGCGGATATAATGTAGTTGCGGATTAGCGACGGTAAGTTGTTTAACAATATTTTCGGTATCTGAATCAGGTCCAACTACGAATATTTCATGATCGGCAGTTAATTTTTGGCCTAAAATTGCCGTCAAACATTTTGGCAGCGTGCCCTTTTCTTTATAGGTGGTGATAATAATTGAAATCATGGCCGTTTTATAAAATGTTCAATTAATTCTTGTAATTTTTTGCTGTCTAAATTAATCTTGTGACACTTTAATTCACCAGCTTTGGTGCGCAAAATTTGATAGATAGGATTATCATCGCTAACCTCTTTGGCTAATTGTTTAGCCAGATGTTCTAAGTAAATATTTTCGAGGTTGCCAGGAAAACCACCTTCAATTTCAGCTAACTGTTCAATGGCCAATATTAAAATAGCCTCAGCTGTAGTCTGAATCTCTGCAGCATTCAGCTCATTGAGAGCCGTTTTTAATCGATCATCAACTAAAGGCGTGATTTTGAATTCTTCTTGTTGAATAGTCTGAGCGATTTTTCGCACCGCTCTTTCTAGGAGATGGTTTTTTTCTCGAGTTAAATCGGGTTGTTCTTGGAAATTGTTCATAGAATTTATTTAAAATCAAATGTTTTAATTAAAGAATATTTTGCTCCAGTACGAGATAATTCACTTTTCATTAGGTCAATGCTGTTGGCCGCAAAGCTTAATTCCTTATTTGTCATGGCGGGAAGATGGATGGCTTGAGGAATATTAAGACGAGCTAATGTTAAATGCATTGACCAGGGGCGTTCGTCAACTTCTAAGTTGATGCGTTTTAATTCTTGTCCAATAATAGCGCGAAGTTTTGATAGTTTGTCGTCGCCTGTTTCTTGACAACTCACGAAGAGTGCGCGTGGCTTTTTGAGATTAGGAAAACCACCCAAAGCTGTTAATTTGAGACTAATATTAAGTGGAGAAATTATAGAATGACGGATAATTTCTGTTACTTGTTCAAGCTGTTGAGCTGTTAGATAACCTAAAAAATGCAAAGTCAGATGAAGACCGTCTGGATTAACCCATCTAATATCTGAAGAGGTGTTTTTTTGCTGTAATTCATCCATTAATTGCTTTAAGTAGGCCTTGATTCCGGTTGGCAAATTAATGGCAATAAAACTACGGGTTTTATGCGTTTTGAGGTCCATACAATATAATTTAAGCTTAACACATTTTCCTGCTTTAGCAAGTCAAGAGATTTATTTTGTGCTACAATATAAAAGGAGGCTTATGGCTTAAGCCTCCTCAATCAGGGAAAGATTGGTTAAGGGAAATGTAACTGGCTCTTCCTTTTTGGGCACACTGATACTCACTATGACAATCCTTTTTAGGAGAAGCAAGTTTTCAATTATTTTTTGGACGGCAACTTTTAATCCCTGAATTGTGCTATGGATGAGCATCTGGTCATTTGGGTCATCTACTGTAACTTGTTCTTGGTTGATAACGAAAATAATCTGTGTACGATCTTCTGGCATGGCATTCATACCTAGGCTAATATTGGCTGCGTTACCCGACCTCAGTGTTAAGGCATGTAGAGATTCTAAAATAATATCTCCTAATTGGTCTACCAAGTCCACAATCTGGTCGGCGCGTTCTTGTGCCCCGTCATTTTTTTGATCTAAAATTATGCTATAAAAATGACCATAGTTCTTCATGAGAGACTGCGGCATGGCACCTCCTTTCTTATAGTTTAACTACTCTAATAATTTTGTCAACCTAAAAAACAAAAAGGAGGCGGGCTTTCCCGCGCTCCCTGAGCCTGATTCAGTTAACAGTAACAACAAAACCTGTATAAATAAGCGTTCCTTCTGTCCAGAGCTGAACAAGAACGTCATATCCATAGCGTTTCATTTGAACCACAAATTCTTTATAGCCTTGGGTTCCAGCACAGTATTTCTCTATATTTTTCAAAAAGTCTCCTATCTTTTCTTTGTCGTTATCTGTCTCGGGGATTCCGATTAATTTAATCACAATCGTTGGCCCGTCGTTGATGGTGGCAAATGATAATTCAAATAATGGTGATGAACCAGCCTTCCAAGAAACCCCCTTGGCGCCAAAGTGGGCTGCCAACATATAGATGAGTCTGTCTAATAGCTCGGTAATATGATCAACCCTTCTTAGGGCATCGCCCATTAAAGTCATTCGAAATGTCTGGTGTTGATTGATGTCCATTGGACCTACCTCCTTTCTTTTTTAAGTATAAATTATAATAGTTTTTTGTCAAATTAATTATGCACACAGCTTTATTATATAAAAAATTATCTAATCGGCGAGTACAATGTCAAGTTTGCGCTCATCGTTGTCTGATTGCTAATGGCCAGCGTGGTATTTGTAGCGTTCGTGAAAATTACGATGGTAAATTATATTCCTTGGTTTATGGCAAAGTCATTGCTTTAAACATTGATCCGATTGAAAAAAAACCTTTATTCCATTTTTTGCCGGGGAGCCACTCTTTATCATTGGCTACAGCCGGTTGTAATTTTAAGTGTTTAAACTGCCAGAATGCCGATATTTCGCAATTGCCCAAGGGCGGTCAAGAAATTTTAGGCCAAGAGATGTCGCCTCAGAAAATTATTAAAATGGCTCTAGAGAATAAAACGCCAAGTATTTCCTATACTTATACCGAGCCGACAATTTTTGTAGAATATGCTTTGGATATTATGAAATTGGCTCACCAGAAGAAGATTAAAAATGTCTGGGTGACCAACGGTTATATGACCGAAGAAACGCTAAATTTGATAGCACCATATTTGGACGCTGCCAATGTTGATTTAAAATTTTTTAGTAATGATTCATATCAAAAAGTCTGTGGAGCGCAGCTAGAGCCGGTATTGAATTCTTTGCGCTGGCTTAAAAAGCATGGGGTTTGGCTAGAAATCACCACCTTATTAATTCCTGGCCAGACCGACCAGGGCCAACAGTTAGAAGATATTGCTAATTTTATTAAAATCGAGCTGGGATTTGAAACGCCTTGGCATATTTCAGCCTTTTTCCCTACCTATAAAATGGCAGACCTCTCGCCTACTTCAATAGAATTAGTTGATCGCGCCTATCAAATTGGTAAAGACGCAGGCTTAAAATATGTTTATGCTGGCAATGTTCCCAGTGCGAATGGTCAAGAAGATACGATTTGTCCTAATTGTGGCCAGGCTAATATTAAACGAAATAATTATCAAATCAAAAGATTAGATAACGACGGCTTTTGTTATAGTTGTGGACAAGATTTAAACTTGATATTAAAGAGTTAGTTGATTGTGGATAAATTAGCACTCACACTTGACGAGTGCTAATTATTATAGTATAATATAGATTGATTAATTTGTTATTTTAGGTTATTATTAATATATGAACAATAACTTTACCTTAAAGGCGCAAGAGGCCCTGCAAGACGCTCACAATCTAGCCATGGAGCGGGATCAACAGCAGGTGGATACCCCTCATTTGATGTTGGCCTTAGTCCAGCAAGACGAGGGTGTGGTTTTGGCTATTTTTAAAAAATTAGAAATAGATATAGATAGGTTTAGACAGGAGTTAGAAAAAATTATTGAGTATTTACCTAAAATAAAAATTGGCGGTCCAGCTAATTTGGCCGAGGTTTATATCACCCCCCTGCTTCAACGTAGTCTATTCCAGGCCACCAAAGAAGCGGCTCGTCTTAAAGATGAATATGTTAGCACTGAACACTTGCTTTTAGGTTTGTTGCAAGTCAATTCGGTTATTAAAGAATTGGCCAAGCGGTTTAATGTTGACTACGACGCGGTTTTAAAAGTTCTGGTTAGCGTGCGTGGTTCAGAAAGAATTACCGAGCCAGAGCCGGAAGCCAAGTATCAAGTTATTGAAAAGTATACGAACAACTTAACCGAGGCCGCGCGACAGGAAAAAATTGATCCGATTATTGGACGTGATAACGAAATCCGTCGTTTAATTCAAATTTTATCTCGTCGGACCAAGAACAACCCGGTTCTGATCGGTGAAGCGGGCGTAGGTAAGACTGCTATTGTGGAAGGATTGGCCCAGCGAATTGTCAGTGGCGACGTACCCGAATCATTAAAAAAGAAAGAGCTAATATCTTTGGACTTAGGCGGATTGATTGCCGGCACAAAGTTTCGTGGTGAATTTGAAAATCGATTAAAAGCCGTCTTGAATGAGATTAAACGAGCTGGCAATTATATTTTATTTATTGATGAATTGCACACGGTGGTTGGTGCTGGTGCAGCCGAAGGAGCCATTGATGCTTCTAATATGTTAAAACCAGCCTTAGCCCGCGGTGAGTTGCATTGTATCGGTGCGACTACGCTTAAAGAATATCAGAAATATATTGAAAAAGACCCAGCCCTAGAGCGTCGCTTCCAACCAGTTTTTGTCAGCGAACCAAGCATCGATGATTCTATAGCTATCTTGCGCGGCATTAAAGGGAAATATGAAGTTCACCATGGAGTTAGGATTACTGACGATGCCTTGATTGCTGCGGTAAAGCTATCATCGCGCTATATTAGTGATAGATTTTTACCAGATAAAGCCGTTGATTTAATGGATGAAGCCGCCTCTTCTTTGCGCATGGAAATAGAGAGTGAGCCAGAAGCCATTGATAAATTAAAACGTAAAATTACTCAGTTAGAGATTGAGAGGGCCGCTTTAAAAAACGATAAAAGCGCCAAAGATAAATTAGAAAAAATAAATAAAGAATTGGCTAACATAAAAGAAGAATATCAGAATTGGGAGATCAAATGGAAAACCGAAAAAGAATCTATTATGGCCATTCGCGAGATTAATCGGCAAATAGATAAGTTAAAACAAGAACGAGAGATCGCCGAACGAGACGGCGATCTACAAAAAGTAGCAGAAATTAAATATGGCCGCATACCAGACCTAGAGAAAAAAATGTTCTCTCTGCAAAAAAAACTTCAGAAAGTTAGTAAAGAAAAAAGAATTTTGAAAGAAGAAATTAACGTTGAAGATGTAGCTAAGGTGGTAGCTCGCTGGACGGGTATTCCGGTTACCAAAATGTTAGAACAAGAAACGAGAAAGTTGGCTAAAATGGAAGATGAAATTCATAAGCGCTTAATTGACCAAGAAGAAGCGGTGAAGTCGGTGGCTAATGCGATTCGCCGCAGTCGGGCTGGCATTGCCGAAGAGAATAAACCCATCGGTTCTTTTATGTTTATTGGGCCGAGTGGTGTGGGTAAAACCGAATTAGCCCGAGCTTTGGCCGAGTTTATGTTTGACACCGAACAAGCCTTAGTCAGATTAGATATGTCAGAATATATGGAACGGCATACGGTAGCGAAAATGGTTGGCTCCCCTCCTGGCTATGTTGGTTATGAAGAAGGCGGACAATTAACCGAAATAGTCCGACGTCGTCCTTATTGTGTTATTTTGTTTGATGAGATTGAGAAAGCTCACCCGGATGTTTTTAATGTTTTGCTGCAAATTCTAGATGACGGCCGCTTAACCGACGCTAAAGGACGAGTGGTTAATTTCAAAAATACGATTATTATTATGACCTCTAATCTGGGTTCTGAATTGATTCAAGCGCAGGCTAAACAGTCTGGTTTTGGGTTTATGCTGTCGCAAGAAAAAAACAATTCAGATAAAATTATTAAAGATAAAATTTTTGAAAAACTACGTGAAAGATTTAGGCCAGAATTTTTGAACAGAATTGACGAGATTATTCTCTTTAAGTCCCTCACTAAAGATGATATTAAAAAGATCGTCGATTTGCAGCTAAAAAAATTAGAGGAACGATTGGCAGATAAAAAAATAAAAATTGTTGTTAGCATTGATGTACGTAATCTTTTAGCTGAGCAGGGCTTTGATTTGGTTTATGGCGCGCGTCCGCTTAAGAGATTAATTCAAAAGGAAATTTTAGATAAATTGGCGCTGGAAATTGTCAGTGGAGAGATCGGTGATGGGCAGCACATTAAGGTGAGCCTGAAAAATAAAAAAATAGTTATTGGAAAAATTTAATTATGATAAAAAAATTATTTTATTTAATAGCGCTCTTGATGTTGTGGTTTTTACCAAAACCAATATTGGCTGTTAGTTTTGACCCCAATTATCTTATTTCTGATCACGAATTGGTTAATTCGCAGAGCACGACTAAAAACGAGGTCATAAATTTCTTAAAACAAAAAAGGGGGGCACTCGCCTCTTATTTTACTACCGACCTAGATAATCGGGTTAAACATGCCGGAGAAATCATTTATAATGCCGCTCAAAGGTATCAAATTAACCCCTGGGTCTTAGTAACTATTTTACAAAAAGAACAAACATTGGTGACCAGTCCGGTGACCAAAAATAGTCAGTATGACTTCGCGACTGGCTTTGCCTGCTATGATAATGGCGGCACGGTTAGCCGCTTTAGTGGCTTTACTCTTCAAATCGATCGAACCGCTTGGCGATTACGATATTTTTTAGAACACCCTTGGGAATTTACCTATCAGCTAGGTCAGGTTTATAAAATTAGTGGAGCTAAGGTTGATCCGCAAAATTTAGCCACAGCTGCTTTATATAATTATACTCCGCACCTCAATGGTAATCGTCTTTTTTGGCAGATTTGGCAATCATGGTTTGCTAAAAAAGGTTCTATTCCTAACGGCACTTTAGTGCGAGCCCAGGGCGATAAAGGCGTTTGGCTGATTCAAAATAATCTTCGCCGACCATTTTATTCTAAGGCGGTTTTTCTGGCGAGTTATAGCTTCGGTAAAGTAGAGACGATTTCTAAACAAGAACTGAATAAATATGAAATTGGCGAGCCGATGGCCTTTTCTAATTATTCTTTACTAAAGGCTTCATCGGGCGATATATTTTTATTAGTTGATGGAGTCCGGCGAAAAATATATTCTGATGCTTTATTTAGAAAAATTGGTTTTCGACCAGAAGAAGTGGTGGCTGTTGATTCAAGTGATTTGGTTCAATACCCTGAAGGCAATCCCATTACCACGCCCTATCCATCGGGCGCCCTGTTAAGAGACCAAATTAGCGGTTTGGTTTATTATGTACAAGATAATATGAAATATCCCATTATTGATCAAGCAATTTTGTCTACTAATTTTCCCTATGACAATATTAATGATGTTAGTTCATCGGACCTCAATGTTTTTAATGTTGGTGAGCCGATTAAGCTGCGAAACGGCACCTTAATTAAAACTTATAATAGTCCGGCAGTTTATTTAATTTCGCAAGGCAAGAGATCGCCGATTGCTAATGTTGAAACCTTTGAGGCGATGGGTTATTGCTGGGACAACATTTTAACTGTTAATGACAAGGTTTTAAATCTTCATCCACTGGGTGACGTTTTAGATTCTAGTAAAATGTAATTTTATGCTTTCCTTTGCCGCCATTACTCCTCATCCGCCGATTATTGTGCCTAATGTTGGCAAGGAAAATATTAATTTAGTCAAAAAAACCATTGAAGGAATGAAAAAACTAGAAAGGAAATTAAAAAAAGTTAAGCCCGATGTTATAATTATTATTTCTCCCCACGGTACATTATTCGCTGACGCCTTTTCAATTAATTTGGCGGAAAAATATAGCGGCAATTTTAAAACTTTCGGCGACTTAACCACTAATCTGGGTTTTAATGGTGACGTGGCCCTAACGCATAGGATTTTTGAAAAGCTAGAAGCTAAAATGCCCGTGGTCATGATTAATAACCAAGAGCTAGATCATGGTGCATTAGTTCCCCTGTTTTATTTAACGCCACGGCTGACCAAATATTCAATTATTCCTATGGGTTATTCGTTGTTAGATTATAATCAGCATATAGAATTTGGAGAACGACTGAAAGAAGAAATATTGTTATCTAATAAAAAGATAGCCGTTATTGCTTCAGGAGACTTATCGCATCGATTAACCTTTGACGCTCCAGATGGCTATAATCCGCAGGGAAATATTTTTGATGATAAATTAGTATCGCTATTAAAGAAAAAGCTAACTAAACAAATTATAGAATTAGATCCGGAATTGATTGAAAACGCCGGCCAGTGCGGCTTACGCTCGATTTTAATTTTATTAGGTATTATTAAAAACACAAACTATAAGCCAGAGTTTCTTTCGTATGAGGGGCCGTTTGGCGTAGGTTATTTGGTTATGAACTTCAAATTATAAATACTAATACAAAGAATACCTACACGAATACAACTAATAAATTAATTTTGACCAAAACAAAAACACCAGAATCACGGTGTTTTTGTTTTATTAAAACTAAAATTAATTTCTACAACTTCAGCGCTGCATCTAAAAGGTTTTTGTCAGCATATTGCCTTACTAATTCGGAATCTATTTTGGCTAATTTTGTTAAAAATGGTACATCTTCTTTCCAGGCAGATGGTGTTTCATGTAAAATTGCCAATTGATCGGTCAGAATTTGATTTCTTATAAACTCTTCTTTGGACAGATTTCGTGATCGTGCTCTATCGTAGATTCCCCTCTCAAGAGTATGATCTTTTTCCAGGGCCTCTTTTAGGGGTGTTATCTCTGCTTCCAGTGCCTTTAAAACAAAATCTTGATTATTATTTAATAATTTAACTCTATCAATTTTGCCTTTCTGCGCTTCTCTGTTACTAATAATTTCTCGATAGTCCCAATCCCATCCATTTGCTTCAGCACTTCTCGCATTCATTCTCGCAAACTCTCTAGATAAAATTATTTCAGTTAAAGCTGCTAGGCCTAGCTCTGGATCATTTTGTAATTCGGGTGAAGCATAATATATTACTTCGCCCACCAACTTGACAGCCTTCATCATAAAATCTTTATTACTAAGAAGTTCGGGGGCAGCGTCACGAATACTATCAGCATGATCAGGATATCTTAATGCATATGTCATTAGTTCAGGGTCTTTTTTAAATTTTTCTGGAAAGCCAGGCAACGACATAGCAAAAGATACATGACCCAAAAAACGCTGAATAATATCGCGATCATCTAAAAATTCTGGTGGAGCCTTTTTGAGCAAGGCCTCAACTAATCCCACGTCCAGACGAAGGTCATCGAATATAAATTTTTTGAATTTACTCTTGTCTGCTAATAATTCTTTAGGTATACGACCCTCTCGAATAGCAAGCGACATTTTATGTATTTTTTCTTCATGTTGACGTTGCTGTTTATCTAATCTAACGCGTGCTTCTTTTCTTTGTTCATGTGAGATGTGCTCGACAACACTACGATGAGGTGTTTTATCAACGGTTATGGCATTTTTAAGATCTACTTTAGTATTATAACCATCAACTTCAGCTGTAGCTTTATCGATAATAGCCTGGCCCTCTTCTTGTTGTTCTTGAATTTCTCGGGCTTCTTTTTGTTCGGGCGTTTCTTCTATTTTAATTTCTGGTTTAATTTCTGGTTTATTTTTCTTAAAAAGACCCTCAAATGGATTTTTCATAAAAAATTTATTTAATTACATTAAATAGCTAATTTAGCTACTCATATTATAGCATAAATTGGTAAAAAGTCAATCTAAAATGGTGGATAAAATTTATACTTATTTAATTTTATAAATCCAAATTTTATTAAGAATTTCTTTGGCGGTATTAAGGTGAAGATAATTATCGGTGTAGAGAGTAAAGAGCACATCGCTCTTTTTAACTGGTTCATTGATCATTTTATGGAAATAAATACCGGCCGTTTCCAGTTTTGGTGCGCCCAAGAGTCGACAGATTTCTACTAGATTTTTATTGTGCACTTCAACTATTCTACCGTTTTTGTGAGCAAGAATATTGTAGTGGAGACGTCCAATTTTTACCTTTTCTGAATCAATGGGTTTACCACCTTGGGCAATAATTATTTGCTTCATTTTTTTCCAAGCCTGACCATTAATCAATGCTCGGCGAGCCATATAAACACCAGTACCCTTTTTAGCCTTTTTAACTAGCTCTAATAAAGTACCGGCTAGCAAAAGAGATTTTTGTTCTAGGTCAATCGGACGGTTATCTTTTTGTTGGAGCACCCTTAGAATATCTCGGGCTTCCAGTGATGGCCCAATCCCCTTGCCCACCGGTCCAACAGCAGACTTTTGAATTAAAATCTTAGTTTTAATATGGAATTTTTTAGTGAGAAACAAGAATAATTGACTGATGGTCTTGGCGTCTTTGAGGGTGGTCACTTTAGCGGTCGGTCCAACCGGAACATCTAAAATTAAATGCGTAATGCCCATGGCGACCTTTTTGGCCACAATAGAAATAACCATTTTAGTATATAATTCCATGCCGAGTTGATAGACGATATTTAATATTTTGTCGTCGGCTGGAGCCACATCATTGGCACCCCACATTAAACAAGCACCCACCTTTTTGACAATTTTTTTAATTTGCTCGCTGTCATAAGAAACAGAAGTTAAAACTTCAAAAGTATCGGCCGTTCCAGCCGCCGAAGTAACGGCGCGGCTAGAGGTTTTGGGCATAATAACGCCATAACTGGCTACGATGGCGACGATAATCGGCGTGACCCGATTTCCAGGCAATCCTCCAATGGAATGCTTGTCGGCCACTATTTTGCCAAAGTGAAACCTAGTGCCCGTGTCAGCCATGGCCTTAACCATATAATACATTTCTCGGTGAGAAAAGTTGCCCTTTTTGGCTAAAGCGCTGGCGACAAAAAACCCCAATTCGGCATCGGTTAGTCGATCTTTAACGATGTCGGAAATAATAGAATATATTTCTTGATAGCACAATTCTTTACCTAATAATTTTTTTTGAATAGATTTAATAGATTTTGGACGGCCGGCTAAACTTAATTCTAATAGTTGATGTTCTTGAATTTTATATTCATTAAAAACATCCACGAATAAACCGATTTGGCCGGACTTAACCAATTTTTCGCTGATATCAACCACAGCTTCATGCTGTTTACTGCGCCAGTTAACATTAATTTCATCCCCTGGCCGAAGGCCGTAGCGGTCAGCGTCGGATTTATGAATTACCACAATCCAAGGATGGCCAGTGGAAATATCTAATTTTTTAGCTCGTAAGTAAAAAAATTGTTGCATACCAGGTAGTAGAAGTTTGACCCCTTTTTGTTTTAGGGCGGCAAAAAGGAATAAAATTACAAATTAATATGACACTTTATTTATACCAAGTAGATAATTATATCATGAAGAGATGAAGCCCCGTCAAACCTTCACTACCTGGCGTATTATTTGTTTTTCCAATGATTTAGAGCAATTTTTAATTCTGGATGTGTTTTAGCATACTCGGCCAGGGATATTTTTTTAATCGTTGCATCGACGGCCGCGCGGGCAGCCTTAGCTCCGGCTAGTGTGCCTTGCGGATGGCCATGAATGCCCCCGCCAAAATTAATAATTACGTCATGACCTAAGATTTTAATTAAATGTGGTACCAAGCCTGGATGTAATCCGCCAGACGCGATTGGCAAGACCGGATTTAAATCGCCTAGATTTTCTCTTAATTTGTGATGATGACTCCAATCTTCTTCTAATAAATCATTAATCGTTAAAACTTCACTAGCGTTGCCTTCCATTTTACCTACGACAGTGCCAGTATGAAGCTGATCAATGCCGGCCAAACGGCACAAGTGAGCTACAACCAACATAGTTATACCGTGATGTTTGTCGCGGCTAAAGGCTGAATGTCCAGCCCGATGGCCGTGGAGAATTAAACCAAGATTTTGTGCTCGTAATTCTTGGAGTCCAGAAAAACCGGCGCTAATAACATCAATCATCGCGCAGCGGCCACCCATTTTTTTAATTAATCGTGCCCGGCGTAACATTTCGCTAGTTGGTGCGGTAACATTAAAAGCACAAACCTTTCTTTCGCCAGTCTCTCGTTCAGCTTTTTTGGCTAAAGCTAACGTTAATCTAACTCGCTCTTCAAAGCGGTTGAAGGACTGATTGGTTAAATTTTCATCGTCTTTAACTAAATCAACGCCGCCGCTAAAACATTCATAAGCACACTCGGCGTGTTGTTTGGCCGATAGACCAAGTTTTGGCTTGACAATTGCCCCAACCAAGGGACGACGATAGACTTTAAGCATTTTTCTGATGCCCGGAATACCAAATTGCGGTCCAGGAAAAGAATCGATATATTGTTTAGGGAATTCAATGTCTTCTAATCGGAGACGCTCGACTATTTTCATGCTAAAAATATTGCCGGCAGAATTGGATAAAAATTGCGGGATGTTGCCAAATTCAAATAGTTTGATCGGATAAGCGATTTTAATAATTTTACTTTTGGGATTTAAATAGAAAACTCTTGCCGCCAAATCATTTTTAATTTTTTGGGTTAAAGTGGTTAATTCGGTCCAGGTGCCGATAGAAGATTCGGCGGCGACAGCCACGGCCGCTTCGGCAAATTTAGCGCCTTTAGCTGGTTCTAAGTAAAAAGTACAAATAACAAATTTATCTAAGCTGGGTTTAAATTTTGGCATTAAATAACCGGTAAATTGTAGATATTCTGATTTAGACATAATCTTTATGAATTAAAGATAAATATTATATTTTTTTAAATCCCTTTTTAGATCTTGATAGTTAGTGAAATGAATAGCCTGCATACCTAATTTTTTGGGCGGGATAACATCATCATCTATTCTGTCGCCAACCATTATGGTTTCGGTCGGCTTACACTTAGTCACAGATAATAATTTTTTATAAATTTTTAAATCAGGTTTCATTAGGCCAACCTGACAAGAGAACACCGGATAATCAATGTATTGTAAGATGGGCGTTTTTCTAATATAAGGCAGTACAAAGGCTCCAGTATTAGATAATAAAGCTATTTTCAGACCTAATGCTTTCAGCTTTTTTAATAAAGGAATGCTGTGTGAATAGAGTCTACTTTGCCTTTCGGCCGTATCGCGGATTTTCTTTATTATTCCTATGTTTTTAGGGGTTGCCTTGATCTGTATATTCAGACATAAATTTTTATAGGCAGCATATTTAGAATGCCAAACCTTAGTTTCAAAAGAAGATACAAATATTTTAGTGAATTTTTCTTTTGGTATATTAAGGTTAAAAGTTTTTAACACCTTGGTCGTAGTACTATATGGGACCTTATGGTAGGCCAAGGTTTTCCATAAATCAAAAACGATCAGCTTGATCATAGAAGCTGCGGATATAGTTTTTTAACACACCTTTCTACATCTTTTGGTTTAATAATACCTGCTTCACAAATAATGCCCTTAATCCAATGAGCTGGAACTAGGTCAAAAGCGAAATTAATAATCTTTAATTTTTTAGGTGCTTGAGGCCAAATTTCCTTAGCGGATCTTTGTTCGATTCTGATCCAATGGTGGTGATAAAATTTCAATAATGGTGTTGCCACATATAAAGGAACTTTTTCTAAAAAGGCGCTAGCGGCAATTTCATAACTACCAATTTTATTAATTACTGAGCCATTAGACAAAATGGCATCAGCACCAATAATAATTTTTTCCATCATTAACTCTTTTCCAGAATAATGAGAAATTAGAAAGCCAGCGGAAGAATCTATCACCATCGTGGTATCAACATTGGCATTAATCAAATTTTTTGCAGTAATATGTCCCTGAAAAAGCGGTCGAGTTTCGGTATTAAAGGCTCTGAATTTTTTACCGTTTTTTTTGGCTTGAATTATAATTTGTTGTACTAACCAGGAATGACAATGGGTTAAAACATCATCGCCATTTTGAATAACAGACGGACCGGTTTTAATAATTTTTTTAGCGGCACCTCCCATCAAAAATATAAATTGGCCAGCCGATTGTTGGAGAATTAATTTGGCCGCTGCGGTGTTTTTTGGTCGTTGAAGTTTTAGTGCATGAAGTACAAATTTTACTCCATTTTGCGCCATGGGCTCGGTAGGACGGGCAGAAATTAAATAAGTGGCAGCGGATTTAATATTTCGTTGCCACATTTTTAAATCAGATTTGTCGCTTAAACCATAATCCTTTAAGCCCAAAACAATAGCCTTGGCAATTGCCGTTGCGCCTTGGATTTTAATAGTTTTAATGTCACGATAAAGTTTTTGTAAATGTTTATCCATATGGTTATAGTATAACAGGTATATTGTCAAAAACAAGTAAAATGGTAACATTAAATCATATGAATGTCTATACTAATTTAGCCAAGCAATCTATCGCCTATTATTTTAAGCATAAAAAGGTGATGCCGCCGCCACATGATTTACTAGTGGATTTAATTAATCAACAAGCCAGCACCTTTGTTTCTCTGCATAATAAAGATGGAGCTTTGCGGGGTTGTATTGGGACTCTATTACCAACCAAGAAAAATATCGCTCAAGAAATTATTTATAATGCTTTGGCGGCGGCTTTTGATGACAATCGTTTTATGCCTTTAGAGGAACAAGAATTGGATGATTTAGTGATTTCAGTTGATGTTTTATCAAGGCCAGAAGCTATTAATTCGATCAAAGAATTAAATCCGAAAAAATATGGCGTGATTGTCCAAACCAAAGATGGTCGGAGTGGTGTTTTATTGCCAGACCTAGAGGGTATCGATTCGATAGAGCACCAAGTGTCTATCGCCTGCCAGAAAGCCGGAATTGATCTTAATAAAGACAAAATTTCATTGTTTAGATTCACTGTCAAACGTCACGAATAAAGATTATCATTTAAGAAAAACAAAAAGGCCAGCCATTACGGCTGACCTTGTTCTTTATTATTTTTTCAAATCCTCTGCCAGGACCAATTGAATGCGTTGTGCTTCCATTTCTTTTGTAGCCAATCTCTCTGTTTCAGGAGCAACGGCCGCAGTAAGCGGCAAGATTACCCGGGTCAGAAAGCCGACCTTAACGGCATCAAGTGCAGTCGCCTTGACGCAATAATCATACGCTAGGCCGATAATATCTACCATTAAATTACTTGGCTTAGAGCAAGAAAGATACTCTTGGATAGTTCTACCTGTATCCGATCGAGCCACCATAGCACTATATTCTTCGACATCAGGATTAGTGCCCTTGTAAATGACGTAATTAACTTGACCCATACTCCATTCATCAAGCGCAGAAGCTGCGCCCCAAGTATCCCGGACACAATGATCTGGCCATTTCATTTCACCATCTACGAGCGTAAATGGAGCAACCCTATGTATACTTGCAAAAGAAGTATGATTTTTTGGATGCCAATCTCTTGATAGAAATATTGTGTGGTAACGCGGTCCATATCTACGAATAAAGCGATTGATTCTGGCAATAACAATTTCTCCAGTCTGGACATACAAGGAACCTTCGGAGATGGCAAAATCATTTTGTGGATCAACGATTACCAGTATTGAAGGCATGCCTCCCTCCTTTCTGGGGTCTGATTGGCGTCTTTAGTAGATAGGTTGTTCGGTGAATTGTTCATCATAATCTACTTCTTGCTTAATGCGTTCAATTTCAGCTGGATCGCCGAGCGCCTTGGCCTGATTGTCACTCAGTTTAACCAAGGGGCACCCATCTGTTTCGAGCGCCTTGACAATCATAGAAATATTGGGCAAACCAAGATTATTTGTCCAAAATGAACCTATACCAAATTGAACGTTAATCATTGGACTAAAGCATTGATAGATTTCCACTGCCTTAGTGGCGGTGATACCATCGCTGGGGATGGCGAATTTTTCCCGAATCTCTTTGAGATTTAGTCCTTTTCTAATATACCACCAAATAGCTCGAGGAATTTCTATAAAGGGATCACCAGAGTCTTGACGAAAACCATGCCAAGTCTTCATTTGTTCTAGTGTAAAGTTGCGCCAGAAGAATTCGCTGCCATAGAGATCGGTTAAGGCAATGGACAATTCTGGTCCCCAGATTTCCCACCAATCATCCAATGATTTTTGGTGAGCATAGAGTATACCTCGGTCATGGTAAACGCTGCTGTAGACCATTCCTCGTTCATGAGCATTGGTGCCAGAAGCATTTACGCCATAATCGCGAGCGAATTCCATATCAGAGATACCGATTAATTGATTGGGCATCTTTTTGATTAGGTCTTCATCGGTTTCGCGTTCCCAAGCTTTTGAGAAGCGTCGTCGCGCGCCAAATTCTGAATAACGTAAGCCTGGAAAGCGCTGCAGAAGCTCAATGGCCTCAGTTCGTCTTTTGCGGCCTTCGGCCAGAACGTCAGCCAGGCCAAGGTTGTGTTCCTTCATCCAGTTAATGTAAAACATTTCGCTGATGGTATAAAGAATTTTCATTTCCCACCACATACTAACTGGCCAAGGACCGGTGGTGTGAATATTAAGTTCGTCGCCACGGGCCTCTACGTTTACATATGGTAATTTCATTTGTGCCATGAATTCCATAAATTCTGGACTTCGTTGATCAAAATGATGAAGTCGGTTGAAATAGGTCAATTCATCAGGTCGAAAATGTAGTTGCCCAATTTGGTTATTAAGGCAATCTCGAAGTTGATCCACATTGATATGTCGGGCTAACGGAATACTGCGAGTTCGGTTGATGAAGCGATAAGTCACTAAGATGTCGCGCCCCAATTTATTCTGGAGCCACCAAGCCGCAAAACACATTCTAAGCTTATAGACATCATCGTCCATCAATGATGTGGTTGGTTTGAATCCTGAAACAATCATTCCGCTCATTGATCCTCCTTTCGGTGTTGTTCGGCGTGTTTGGGGTTGGATTGTAAAGAACGATTCCCTCCCCTATTTTGATAATAAAATTTTAGCAAAAATAATGCTTTTTGTCAAGATTAGTATTTTAAAAAATCATATTTAGCGGCGATGGGCATACGGCGGCCCACACCAAAGGCCTTGCTGGTAATTTTAATTCCCGGTGCGGCCTGTTTTCTTTTATATTCGTTGCGATTAACTTTATTGATGACCCATTTAATTGTCGCCGGGTCTAGTCCATAATTAATCATTTCTTGATAAGTACAATTACGGTCCACATATAATTCCAAAATTTTATCCAAAATTTCGTAAGGTGGTAAAGAGTCCTGATCTTTTTGATTGGGTCGCAATTCAGCCGAAGGGGGAATTTTAATGGTTTCTATGGGAATAATTTCTTTATGACGATTAATGTATTCGGCAATTTTGTAAACCATGGTTTTTGGAACGTCAGAGATGGCACTTAATCCCCCACTCATATCGCCATAAAGTGTACAATAACCGACCGCCATTTCACTTTTGTTTCCAGTAGAAAGGAGTAGATAATTGAATTTATTTGACATGGCCATTAAAATGTGGCCTCGAATTCTGGCTTGAATGTTTTCTTCCGTGGTGTCAAAGGGTTTATTGGCAAAGTGAGGTTTTAATTCCGCCAAATAACTATCATAGATTTTTTTAATAGGAATGGTTTTTATGGTGACACCCAGGTTTTTAGCTAATTTTTCAGAATAATTAACGCTGCCCTTAGACGAAAACATTGACGGCATGGTAATACCCAAGACGTTTTTTTTGCCCAGTGCTGCAGCTGCCAAGCAGCAGGTTAGGGCTGAGTCGATGCCGCCCGATAAACCCAAGATTGCTTTATGATAACCCGTCTTTCTAAAATAATCTTTTATGCCCAAAACCAAAGCCTCATAAGCTGATTTTATATCAGCTTCTGGTTGATAATTAATTTTTTTAATAATTTTAGTTTTGAGATCAATGGTGCTTATTTTGCTTACAAAGCCAGGCAAGGCAGCGATGACTTCACCGTTTTGATTAACAGCGATACTATGACCATCAAAAACTAATTCATCGTTGGCGCCGACTTGGTTAACATAAATAAACGGCAAATGATATTTTTTAGCATGATGGATAATTATTTGATACCGTAATCGCTCTTTACCGATGAAAAACGGAGAGCCAGAAAGATTGATTAATATCGTCGCCCCCCTTTTTACCAATTTATCGATTGGATCAATTTTATAATGCTTAAGTGTCGGATCATAGTAATTCCACATGTCTTCACAAACAGAAACACCTAATTTTTCTTGTTTAAAGTTAATTATTTTTATTCGGGGATCAGATTCAAAATATCTTTCTTCATCAAAGACATCGTAATTGGGCAATAGCGCCTTGTTTTCTTGTCCTAAAATTTTTCCATTTAACAATAAAATAGCGGAATTATAAAGTTTATTTCCTTGATTAAGCTTGGTGGGAGTAATAGTGCCGACCAGAATACCCAAGCGCGGATATTGTTTAGAAAGAGTAATAATGGTTTGTAGTGACTTCCGCGTCTTATTAACAAAATCTATTTTTTCTAATAAATCACGAGGCGGATAACCCGTGACGAATAATTCAGAGAAAATAATTAAATCAGATTTATCGCGATTAGCCCTTAAGATTGCGGCTTTTAACAATTTAATATTTCCGTCAATATCGCCGATGGTTGGATTAAGTTGGGCCAAGGTTATCTTCATAAATTTATTTTTTTAATTCTATTAATTTAGTGATTAATTTTGAACGATTAACAATAACTACATCGCCGTTTTTCAATCGGTAGTCGATTTGACCATCTACTACTACATAAGGTAAAAACTTTCCATTTCTTTCAGAGATAACCTCGAAAGACGCTTCTATTGGTGTTACGAAAGATTGCGTATTGGGAAGAAAATATTGAGAATCGATCAGGGCGTTTATCATGGTTACGCTAAAATTATTATTTAATAGAACAGGACCTCCGGCATATAAGTTATAAGCCGTAGAGCCAACCCTGGTAGAAAAGATGACCCCGTCGCCCACCAAGTGGGCCGCCTTGGTGTTCTTTCCTAGTTTAACTTTAATTTTTAGATAAGCAGTACGATTGTTTCCCCCTACCACGATTTCATTTAGTCCGTCAGCTTGTTTTTTAATTTTATTTTTATTGATAATTTTGGCCTGGATTCTGGTGCAGGGCCGAATAGAAAATTGTTTTTTAATAAGTCGTTTAAGGCCGTTTAATAGGGCATCTGGTTCGCTGGGGTTAATTTCGCAAAGGTATCCGCGGTGGCCAAAATTGATCCCAATTAAGGGAATATTGTGCGCGGCTACCATATTGGCGATATTTAGAACAGCGCCGTCACCGCCAAAAACCATAATCCAGCTTAGCCGTGGCAACGGAGATTTATTGATTTTAGTATATATCTTATAATTTTTAGTAAGCAAAAATTTTTTAGCCATCTTTATGGCCTCTTTGGCCTCAATCTTATTAGATTTTAATATTAAGGCAATTCTATTCATGAGTTATATTTTAATAAATTATGCTTTTTCAAATATTGTAGATATTTGGCGATTTTTTTGGGCACCAAAGATTTAATAGATAAGTTCTGGGCTAAACGCCTGCGAATTTCTGTGCTAGAGATGGGAACGTTAAGGCGTATAACATTATTAAAAATTTTTAAAGGATGATATAATTTGTATTCAGGCCTTTCTAAAACTATAAAGTTTGTTTCCTTCTTTAGCTGATTCCATTTATGCCATTTCAAATATTCTTTTTTCTGAACAATGTCAGCGCCAATAACCCAATAAAAATGATGTTGAGGGTATTTTTTTCTAAGCGCCAAAACCGTACCAACAGTATAACTCTTGCCCCGGCGTTTAGTTTCAATGTCGCAAGCTTTAATGTACTTGTTGGTTAACATCTTAACCATAGCCCAGCGATATTTCCAAGGTAATAACGGCTTATCAAGAGCGTGGTGGAGAGAAGGGATTATCCACACTTGATCAGCCAATTTTTTGCGCAAAATAAGTTGAGCAATTTTAAGGTGGCCAAAATGTGGCGGATTGGCACTGGTTCCGAGACAAGCTATCTTCATATTAAAAATTTAATTCTCTTTTAGTTAGAACAACATGTTTGTCGGTTCTAAAAGTCCAAAGCTGTGGTGGACGAAATGGAACGTTTATTTTATTTCTTCTAGCCGGTTTAATTAAATGAAGAGACAATATTTTTTTACGAAAGTTTCTTTTATCAATTTTTTTATTCAAAATTATTTCATAAACCTTTTGTAAATTAGATAAGGTAAAATGTTGTGGCAAGAGGTTGCGGACAATGTTGGTATATTCCAATTTCCAGCGTAAACGCATTAAGGCATAATCGATAATGTCTTGATGGTCAAAAGCTAAGGCAGGTAATTTTTTCATCACAAACCAACGAGCATCAACCGTGTCTGTAGATGCTCTTAATTTTGGCTCCTGATTAATAAGAGCAAAATATGCTACCGATATTACCCTGCCGCGTGGGTCACGATTTGGCTCGCCGAAAGTATAAAGCTGTTCCAAGAAGATATTTTTTACGCCGGTTTCCTCGTATAGTTCGCGTTTAGCCGTTTTATCTAAAGATTCTCCTTTGTTTACTCTGCCACCGGGTAAAGCCCACATGCCCTTAAAGGGCTTGGTTCCTCTCTTAACCAGAAGAATGTTTAATTGATCTTTAATAACCTTAAAGACGACCATATCTGTGGTTACTTGGGGCTTTTCCGGATTCTGAGGGTAAGGATATTTTTTAGGCATATATTTTTATAATTAGGTCTTAGTGTTATTTATACACATTATAATATAATATCATATTTTGTCAATAATTATTTATCCCCAGTTAGAGAGCTTTACATTTCTTCCTTAACGCCACGATAAATTGCAATCCACCATTAAGTTAAAACCCATTATAATTATTGGAGATATTGGTGATTGGATCAAGATCAGGGCGTTCGCAAAGTTGTTCTAACTGGGTATCCACAGCCCCTTGATAATTAGTAATATTCTGATATACTATGACTATGAGTAAAAAATCAAAAACTAAAAAAATTACCAAAAAAGCAAAAGAAACCGCTATCCAACAAATAGTTAATCATTATTTTTATTCCAAAGGATTGACCCTAGGAGAGATTAAAGATAACGCCAAGAAAAAGAAAATTATTTATTCCCGTTTTACTCGTCCAGCCAAACAGTTATTAGAATTAGCCGGAAGCTCAGATAAGGCCAAAGAAGCCATTAACCGGGTGGCTGAGTGGGCCAAATCGCGGCATTTAGATTATGCCATTGAAACTGTTTTTAAAAAATGGTTAGAGTTAGATCGTTTGCAACCGAAAGAAGTGGTTAAAAAACCGTTTTGGCAGGGCAATCCCATGGTTTGGAGTGATGCCAAGAAGAAATGGTATGTGGTCATTGATGATGGTGAGTGGCTAGAGTTTGATGGTAAAGAATCGGAAATTCAATGGAAGATAAAAAAGTAATCATGATTCAATCAAATTTAAAAATTATTTTTTGGGGTACGCCAGAATTCGGCGCTATTATTTTAGGTAAATTAATTACTGAGGGCTATAAGCCGATGGCTATTGTTACGGCTCCGGATAAGCCAGTGGGAAGAAAACAGATCATAACCCCTTCGCCAGTTAAAGATCTTGGTCTAAAAAATAATATTTTAATTTTACAGCCGCTTAAAGTTAAAAATAATAATGAAATTAAGTCACAATTGGCAGAAATGAAGCCAGATTTATTTATCGTCGCGGCCTATGGTCTTATTTTACCCGAAGGAATAATTAATTTGCCAAAATTTAAATCAATTAATGTTCATCCTTCACTTTTGCCAAAATATCGTGGACCCTCCCCTATTCAAGCTGCTATTTTGAGTGGTGATCAAGAGACTGGCGTAACCTTAATGCTAATGGATGAGCAGATGGACCATGGTGATATTATTGCCAGTGCCAAGATTAGATTAGAACACCAATATCATAAAGAACTAGAAGAACAATTGGCTCAATTAAGCGCCACTTTGTTAATTGACATCATTCCTAAGTGGATTAAAAACGAAATTAGGCCTACTGCGCAAAATCATGATCAAGCAACCTTTACTAAAATTATCACCAAAGACACCGGTAAAACTAATTGGTCTCAATCGGCCGAAGAAATCGAAAGAATGGTTAGGGCGTATTGGCCTTGGCCCAGTGTTTATACTACCCTTAAATCAAAAGATCAAAAATTAAACGATAAGGCAATAAAAATAGCTCGAGCCAGCACATTGAAATATAATATTGATTTGCCAGTAGGAAGTATTTTTGTAGAAAACAAAAAATTGGCCGTTAAATGTGGCCAAGATGCGTTAATCTTAGAACAAATTCAATTGGAGGGCAAAACATTAACATCGGCGCAAAGCTTTATCAATGGTTATGCTGAATTAATTAAAGCTGGCTTAATTTGTGGCTAAAAAGTCTACTTCAAAATTTTAGATGCCTTAAGGCTTCTGATAAGAAAACAAATAACTATCAATATTAGTACTAATATCACCAGCACTATAACTATAATGAAAGTATGGCTGGTGGCTTTTATTTTTGGCGCAACATACTGCACGATTCTTTCATTACCTGCCTTATCAACTGCTTTAACCAAGATAGCCGAGCCTAAATTTTGATCTTTTAACAAATAAGGACTAATGGCTTTTGTCCAACCACTGCTACCCTCTTTGACCTGATAATAATCAATGCCGGTTTGTTTGTCAGTAGTGTTAAAGGTAATAAAATATTTATTGTTATATATTAAAGGATCACGAGACAAAGTAATTAAAAAATCTTCAGGCGGTATTTTATCTTGAGATAAATTTAATTGCCATTCATTATTAGGATTATTAGACGGTGCGGTGATATTTAAAGCAAAATTATTTAAACTTAATTGTGTTGAGGTGCCTAGACCATCATTAAGAAAGACGGTTGATTTGGGACTTAAAACAATTTGGATGGGTCCAGGAATGGTGGGCACCTTTATTGTTTTAAAAATTATTTTGGTCAAAAGATTGCTTAAACCTGGATCGCCAGGAATTTTTCCAGTATAGCCGTTAGTGATGCCTCCGCCAAAATGAATAGTTCCAGCTTGATTATCTATGGTCGGTTGCTCGGGGATAATGTCTAAAATAGAATTGCCATAGCTGATATCAACAGCGTTTAATAAATCAGCTGGATAATTTAAATAAACATCAACGGTATTAATACTTTTTTCTTGATCTAAATTAAGACGTACTTCTAGGGTAAAAGTATTGTTAAGTGAGACAGTATTACTGGTAGAGTTAAGATAAAGATTGGCCGCCTGGGCGTTTTTAAGTAATAATAAAAATAATATAGTAAGAATGAAATAGAATATTTTATTTTTTTTGTGGAACAAACTCATATTTTATTTTAGCCTGTCCAATAATATAATAGAATACTTAAATCTTTATAATTAACCACGCCATCGCCATTTAAGTCGGCTCTAGGATTTTTTGGTGCACCCCAGTTATATAATAAAATAGAGGCGTCTACAAAGTCAACCACATCATGTTTAGCCGGCGCCTCTCCCGGTACTTCGGTGGTTGTTAATTTGCAATCAAGATTAACCTTCATGCAACCGCCAGGCTCTATGGCATCGGGTTTGTCAGCCTCTATGGTGGGATTATTTTCGGTATTGGTTAATTCTGTTGGTAATGATTGGCCTGGAGGATAAACGGTAAAATTAACACTAGACGAGAAACTGCTCATAAACTGCGTGCCCCTTTTGGTTTGGCTATTAATAGAATGGTCGCCGGCGATCAGAGGAGTGGTGTCTAAATTATAAAAATATGCTCCGATTGAATTTGAGGTAGTGGTTTTAACAGTGGGTTGATTTGAATGTATATAAATAGAAACATTGCCATTGGGAATGGTTTGACCCAAAATATTTATTGAATCGCCTTGGTTGACCTGATCTTTATCTATATTAATGGTCGGTGGAAGAAAAATATTAGAAATAGTGGTGGTCATACCGCCCTCAACGTTCATGGTAAAACTAAAAGTATCTGAACGATGTCCGTTTTGATCTATTGCTAATAATCCAAAGGTCCAGACTCCAGCGGTTAAATTGCTCACTGTAGCCGTAAAATTAGCTAAATTATCAGCCTGAACAGCAGTGACTATGCTTCCATCTTTCATAATTTCTATGGTCGAATTAGGATAAGCCCAACCCTGTAAAACCACATTAGTGGACGCAACAAGTTGATTATTATTGTTGCCACCCCCCCCCCCCCCCCCCCCCCCC